>MRWG01000747.1_pt1 | contig 27770 bp, 27 predicted proteins | sample 1013341 | NCBI WGS metagenome assembly MRWG01 (sample SAMN06117577, study PRJNA244670) | biofilm metagenome | biome: Water; feature: Cathode Biofilm; material: Biofilm; isolation source: microbial consortium enriched at the cathode of a solar microbial fuel cell | place: USA: District of Columbia ... | reverse complement strand
CCGCGCCGATGGTACTCCGGCTCAAGCCGTGGAAGAGTAGGTCGCCGCCAGGCCAGCAAATCCATCAAAACGCATCAAACCCTCTTCACAAACGCTCTCCCATCACACATGCGTGGCGCGCCGGATGGCGTCGGAAAGCTGTCGGACGTATCGAAGCGGGGCGGCGCAGGCCCCGTCGGTGGACCCATGCGCCGCCCTGTCTCCGGTCTTCAGCCGGGTATGGTGTCGCGGAACTCCGCCAGCGCCTGGCCGGTGGCGACGGGCTCCCCATGCTGGTTCCTTACCACCACATCGAACTGCACCCAGTTGCCGCCGTCGGTGGGGTTCTTGCGGCTGACCGTCGCCTCGGGGGTGATGGTGTCGCCCAGCTTCACGGGCTTGATCCAGCGGGTCTCGAGCCGGCGGTGATAGCCGCCGCGGGGGATCAGCCAGTCGGTGAGCGTCCGTGTGATCAGCGCGAAGTTCTGCATGCCGTGCATGATCACGGTGCCGAACCGGGTGCCGCCGAAATCGTTCTCCTTCATCCATTCCGGATCGAAGTGCAGCGGGTTGTAGTCCAGCGAGGCGTCGCCGAAGTCCTGGATGGTCTCGGTCGTCACCGTGAAGGCGCGGCCGTGGATGACCTCGCCGGTTGTCACCTTGTCGAATTCTTCCCTGGCGGACATCTCGGATCTCCCTCTCAGACCGGCCGGATGGTCTGGCCGCGGCCGGTGCAGACGACCTGGCCGTGCTGGTTGGTGAACAGGTTCTCGTGCACCGCGAACAGCCGGTCCTTGCGGATGAACTTGTCCAGGGCGGTCCCGCGCATCTCGATGGTGTCGCCGGGGCGGATGGGCACGTTGTAGTACCAGTTCTGGCCGGCGTTGATCGTGCCCGGCGAGCGCATCCAGTCCTTCGACGTGGTGCAGGCGAACATCAGCAGGATGTGGATCGACGGCGGCGCCACGATGCCGCCATAGGGCGTCGACTTCGCGTATTCCTCGTCGAAATAGAGCGGATTGTCCTCGCCGACCTTGCGGGCGTAGTCTTGGATGATCCGCCTGGTCAGGGTCACGGGCCGCGTCTCACGCAGCTCCCCGGGGACGATCATGTCCCAGGTCGCGCGCTCGGTGACCTCCTTCCAGAAGTCGGTCTCGAAATCCTCGCCCATCACGTTCATGGGGCTTCTCCTCCCTGTTCAACCTGTTTGATATGCGAACATTGGTTTTCTATACGAACGCTGGAACGCGCCCGCGGCGGGGTCAACCAGGCGGACGGGCCGGCGTGCCGGGACCGGATCATTTGTTTGAATAGGAAACAGGGGACGTCGAGATGGCCGCGCCCGAGCCCTCGAACACCTATGCCCAGAGCTTCGCCCGCGGCCTGGCGGTCATCACCGCCTTCCGGGAAGGTTCACGGGTGCTGACCCTGACCGAGGTCGCCGCCCGCACGGGCGTGACCCGGGCCACCGCGCGCCGGCTGCTGCACACGCTCGTCGCCCTCGGTTATGCCGCCTCGGACGGCAAGCATTTCTCGCTGACGCCGAAGATTCTCGACCTGGGCTTTGCCTATCTCGCCTCGTCTGAGATCTGGCGCTTCGCCGAACAGGATATCCAGGCCCTTGCCGAGGAGGTCGATGAGAGCAGCTCGATCTCGGTGCTCGACGGTCACGATATCGTCTACGTTCTCCGCGTCCCCACGAAGCGCATTCTGAAAAGCTCGCTCAATATCGGCAGCCGGGTGCCGGCGCATGCGATCTCGATGGGCCGGATCCAGCTGGCGGCCCTGCCGGAGCGCGATCTCGGCGGCTATCTGGCGTCGGCGAAACTGGAGGCGTTCACGCCGTGGACGATCACGGATCCGGATGGTCTGCGGACAGCCATCGAGCGTGACCGCGCCCAGGGCTGGTCCATGGTCTACCGCGAGCTGGAGGAAGGCATCGCTGGCGTCGCCGTGCCGATCCGCGCCGCCACCGGCCGGGTCATCGCGGCGGCGAACATCTCGCTCTCGCCGGCGCGCCTCAGGGAGCCGGGCAAGAAGGCGCATCTGCTGGACAAGCTCACGGCCGCGGCTGCCGCGATCGAGGCCCGCCTCAGGGAAGGCCGCCGCCGATAGATCTCCGGCGCTGCGGCTCAGGCCGCCATGGCGGCTTCGGTCGCCGGATCGCCGGCAATGCGGCTGTGCCACATGCGCCGCGCCTGATCGAAGGGCCAGGGGGTGGCCTGGTGCATCAGCCGCCGGTTGTCCCAGATCACCGCGTCGCCGGGCGCCCACTGGTGGTGGTAGATGCGCGGCGGCTGGCAGGCGAAGTCGACGAGATCCTGCAGCAGCTTTTCGGACTCCTCCGACGACATGCCGATGATGTCGTAGGCGTGACGGCCGACCAGCAGGTTCTTCCGGCCCGTCTCCGGATGGACCTTGACCAGCGGCCGGACCGAGACCGGCCCGTCATGCAGGCCGTAGCCGCCGAAGGTCCCGCCGGCGTTCACCTTGCCGTCCTTCACGGGTTTCGTCTTGTGGCCCACCTTGCCCTGGGAGTGGTGCAGCGAGTGATGCGCCCGCAGGTTCTCGATGCGCGCCTTCATGGCGTCATCGAGTTCGTCATAGGCCGCACGCATGTCGGCGAAGCCGGTGGCGCCGCCTTCCTGCGGGACGATCTCGGCGGAAAACACCGCGCCCTTGGCCTGCACGGGCATGTAGGTGGAGTCGTGATGCCAGCCCATGTTGCCGCGGTTGATCTTCATCATCTCGTCGCTGCCGTCGTCGGGCCGGAGCGAGCCGTCGTCGCGCATGTTGCCGATCTCGGCGATCTCGAACTCCAGATCGCCGAAGCGCCTGGCGAAGGCGATCTGCTCCTCCCTCGTCAGGAACTGCTCCGGCACGATCAGCAGGCCGTATTCCAGCCAGTTGTCATGGAGTTCGCGGAACGCCGCATCGTCCATCGCAGTCAGCTTCACGCCGTGCACGCGTGCGCCGAAGGTGGGCCCGCTCAGGGGCTCGAAGGTCATCTGGCTCATGTCGCTCTCCCCGGTGATCGCAATCTACCGGAGAGTATTGTGCCCGGGCCGGCCGTTTCTGCCAAGCGAGGGACGCGCGGCGTCGCCCTGCATGTGGCGCAGGGGACGCCGGACGGGGAAGGGAGGCGCTATTTGCCCACCCGGATCGCCAGCTTGCCGAAATGGCCGGCGGCGCGCATGGCGCGGTAGGCCCCGGGCGCGTCCTCGAAGGCGAAATCGTCGTCGATCACCGGTTTCAGGCCGTGGCGCTCGATGGCGCGGTTCATGTCGGCGAACATGGCGCGGCTGCCGACATAGATGCCGCGCACGGTGATCGACTTGCGCATGAAGTTCGTCGGGTGCACCTGGCCGCCGGCGCCGGTGAGGATGCCGATCAGGCCGATGATGCCGCCGACGCGGGTCGCGTTCACGGAGCGGTCGAAGGTGCCCGGCCCGCCGACCTCGACGGCGCGGTCGACGCCGATGCCGCCGGTCATCTCCAGCACCTCCCGGTCCCAGTCCGGGTTGTCGCGATAGTTGACGGTCCCGTCCGCGCCCAGATCCTTCATGCGGGCGAGCTTGGCGTCCGAGGACGAGGTGACGATGGTCCTGGCGCCCATCATGCGGCAGAACTGCTGCGCGAAGACGGAGACGCCGCCGGTGCCGAGCAGCAGCACGGTCTCGCCGGCCAGGATCGGGCGCGGCTGGGTCAGCGCGTGCCAGGCGGTCAGCGCCGCGCAGGGCAGGGTCGCCGCCTCGGCGTCGGAAAGATGCGCCGGCGTCGGGATCACGCCGCGGGCGGGCAGCACGACCTCCTCGGCCAGCACGCCGGGCCGCGCACCGCCCAGCGCCGAATTCATGGTTTCCGGGCCGATCTCGCCCGCGTCCCAGTCGGAGAAGAAGCAGGAGGTCACCCGGTCGCCCTCCCGGTACGGGGCGCCTTGACCCACGGCCGAGACCACGCCGGCGCCGTCGGAGTTGGGGATGAAGGGCAGTAGCAGGCCGCGGGCGGCGGCGTGCTCCACCGTCATCAGATCGCGGTAGTTGATCGAGTTGGCCGTCATCTTCACGCGGACCTCGCCGGGCCCCGGCTCCGGCATCGGCTTCTCGTTCAGTGTCAGGCCGTCGATGCCCTCGGCCGTCGTGATTTCCCAGGCGCGCATGTCCGTCTCCCCGTCCGCGAATCTGCGGTTGCAATTGTCGGGGGTAGAGCGCGGCTTGCCAACAGCGCCCGTGCAGCACGCCTGCCATGCAATGCTGCGGCGCAAAAAGAAACCGCTTGCGCGGCATGCCGAAACATGGTCTGTCCCGCCCATGGATGCCGTTCGTGGATGACGACCTGTTCGTCGCGGCATCGGACCGGCGGCGCGTAGGACCTGAGTGAAAGGGCGGCGCGGCCGGGGAGCGCGGTGACGCGCAGTCACTTGAGGAGCCGTTCCGCGCCAGGCTCGCTACCCTTGAACCGAACAGGCCGCCCCGTGCCGATCACGGCATGGGCGCATGGCCGCATGCAGAAAGTAAGTACTTGACCCAGTTCAATGAACTCGGCCTCGCCGAGTCCGTCCTTCGCGCTGTGGAAGCCGAAGGCTACACGATTCCCACCCCGATCCAGGCCGAAGTGATTCCGGCCATGCTGGCTGGCCGCGACGTGCTCGGGACCGCCCAGACCGGCACCGGCAAGACCGCCGCCTATGTGCTGCCGCTGCTCTCCCGCATCGCGGACGAACGCCGCGCGCCCAGGCCGAAGACCTGCACGACGCTGATCCTGGCGCCGACGCGTGAGCTGGCCAACCAGATCGTCGAGGCGATCCGCACCTATGGCCGCAAGATCCGTCCTTCGGTGGCCCTGGTCGTCGGCGGTGTCCGCCCCGGCCCGCAGATCCGGCAGATGGCCGGCGGCGTCGACATCCTGGTCGCGACCCCCGGCCGGCTGGAGGACCACATGTCCACCGGCGTCATCCGTCTCGACGGCGTCGCCAATATCATCCTCGACGAGGCCGACCAGATGATGGACATGGGCTTCATGCCCGCCATCCGCCGCATCCTGCAGAAGGTGCCGGCCGATCCGCAGACCATCCTGCTCTCGGCCACCATGCCCAGGCAGATCCGCGCCCTGGCGCAGGATTTCCTGAACGACCCGGCGGAGATCGCCGTGGCCCAGGCCGACCGGCCGGCGGAGCGCATCGCCCAGGAAGTCGTCTATGTCGACGCCCGCGACAAGCGTCAGCGTCTGGTGGAGCTGATCGAGGACCGCGAGGTCGGCCGCGCGATCGTCTTCGCGCGCACCAAGCACGGCGCCGAGAAGCTGTCGACCTACCTCGAGAAGGCCGGCATCGCCTCGACGGCGATCCACGGCAACAAGAACCAGTCCCAGCGGGAGAAGGCGCTTTCGCGCTTCCGTGACGGCAAGGTCGCGGTGCTGGTGGCGACCGACGTCGCCGCGCGCGGCATCGATGTCGACGGCATCACCCACGTCATCAACTTCGAGCTGCCCAACGTGCCGGAGGCCTATGTCCACCGTATCGGCCGCACGGCGCGCGCCGGTGCGAGCGGCATCGCCATCTCCTTCTGCGACGGCGAGGAGCGCGGTCTGCTGAGGGACATCGAGCGGGTCATCGGCGGCACCTTCAACGATGCCGGCGAACTGACCGACACGCCGCCCGCGCCGCGCCGCGAGCGCTCCGGCCCGGGCAAGACCCGCAAGCCCGGCGGCCAGCGCGGCGCCAATCACCGCAAGGGCGGGCCGCGCCCGCCGCGCGGGGGCCATGACGGCGGCGACCGCCGCGAGTCGCGCGGCGGCGAAGGCCGCCGGCCGGCCCGGCCCCGGCGTCAGAAGATCAGCGCGTAGTCAGTTCGCCTGAGGACATCCCCCATCCGGCCCTCCCCTTTCTCGAAGGGGGAGGGCACGGAGGGCGAAGACCGGCCCGGCCGTGACCGGGCAAGGACGAACACCCTTATTCCTTATTCCTTCCCGAACAGCTTCGCGTATTCGCCGTAGCCTTCCTTCTCCAGGTCGGCGACGGGGATGAAGCGCATCGACGCGGAATTGATGCAGTAGCGCAGCCCCGTCGGCGGCGGTCCGTCGGGGAAGACGTGACCGAGATGCGAATCGCCGTGCTTCGAGCGCACCTCGGTGCGGATCATGCCGTGGCTGGTGTCCTTGATCTCGACGATGTTGTCGGGCTCCAGCGCCTCGAAATAGCTCGGCCAGCCGCAGGCCGAATCGAACTTCTGCGACGAGGCGAAGAGCGGCTCCCCGCTGACCACGTCGACATAGATGCCGGCTTCCTTGTGGTCCCAGAACTGGTTGCGGAAGGGCGGTTCGGTCATGTCCTCCTGGGTGACCGCGTACTGCATGCGGTCGAGCCGGCCGAGCGCCTCGACGGTCTTCTGGTAGGTCCTGCTCATCCTTGACTGCTCCTGTCGTTCCTCAGCCCGAAGATAGGGAGGACGGCCCGCCATGGCGAGGCCCCGCGCCGGGCGGTTCCGCGCGGCGGAAAACCGGGACGCCGTCACGTCCCCGGAATGAGTTCCGCACGCCGTGCATGGCAGCACCTGAATAAGTGACCTGATTTCTTTACCGGGACTTAAGCCTGCCCGCCTAGGTTGAAAGCCATCGAGCGATTCCGTTCCCGGATTCCGAAGCAGCAAGTCCGGACCCATGCGTCCGGCCGGCCAACAGTGCGTCGCGGCCGAATCAGCGTAGGAGTGAAACGGCATGTATCAGGCGGGCGTATCCGAAACGAAGGAGTCGCTCGCCGACCGCACGGCGAGGTCGCTCCTGCTCGAACTGGACCAGCCCGAGGATGGGGCGTTCACGGTGAAGCGGGCCGGTCTGGGCGCCATGGTGGTGCGGCCCGGCGCCGGCCGTTCATCCGGTCGCTCGATCCTTCACGAACTTCTGCCGGCGATGGAATCCCATGCCGGCACGTTCACCGATCACACCTTCCTGCTGGCGCTCGACGGCGTCAAACGTCTCTATCCGAAGGCGGCCGCCGGCATACTCGCGCGGCTGCGCGAGTACCTGAAACCCCATGCGCGCGTGCTGGCCGGCGCGCGGGGCAGCCTGTTCTGGATCTCGCCCAGTCTGCTGGTCGTCGTCTGCACGCGGCACGGTGCAGGACGCATCGACCGCTTCCGCGCCGATGTCCGCCGCGCCGGCGCCAAGCTGCTCGGCGAGGAGGGGGCGGAGTCCATGGAATGCTACGTTCTGCAGGAGGTCGCCGAGGGGCGGCTCCGGTTCGAGCCGCTGGCCGGTGCGCCGGCCCTGGCCGGAGAGGCGGCGGCCATTTCTCAGCTCGCGCCGCGGCGGATGTCGGCCGGCCTGGCGTCGATCGTCCGGCCCGACGCGTGCGCCGAGATGATGGACCAGGGCTTCGACTGGAGCGGTGCCGGCCGGCCCCTGATCTTCAGTCCGACCGCGCGGCCGCCCGGCGACCTGGAGGCGGAGACGCTGGCGTTCCATACCGTCTATCTGCCGATCTGGGACATGCGCAATCAGGCTGTCGCCGCCTCCGCCGCCCTGCCGGCGCGGGAGGTCCACGGCAGGTTGCTGGTGGGCGCGCGCTCCATTCCGAGTTCCTGCTTCGAAGACGGGATGGTGACCGACATCTATCTCGACCAACTCATGCACGTGAGCATCGGCCTCGAGACGCTGCATGAATCCGGCGGCGCGGGCTTCGTCTCGTTCTCGGTTCCCTATGCCGCGCTGCGCAGTTCCCGCCGGCTGTCGCGGATGGCGACGGCGATCGGCCGCATGCCGGAGGCGCAGCGGCGCCACCTGCTGCTCACGGTATGGGACATTCCGCCTGACGCGCCCGACGGCCGGCTCCGGGACGTTGTCCAGACCCTGCGGCGGAACTGCTTCTCCATGACCATGGCGTTCAGCGGTCAGGGCGGCGACTGGCGCAAGGCGTTGAACTACGACGTGGGCGTGGTCTGCCTGCAGAGCCTCGCCACCGAGACGGCGGGCGATCACGCCGCGCAGTTCGCCCGCGAATGCCGCGCTGGCCGCCGGCGGTCCTTCGTCGGCCTGGTCGACAACCGCGACGTGGTCCACCACATGCTGAACGCCGACATTGACTTCATCTCCGGGCCGGCGCTGGCCGAGCCGGTGACCCGGCCCCTGCCGGCGCAGGTCTACGAACGCGACGACTTCCTTTCCGGCCGGCCCATCGTCTAGCGCCTGTCCGGCCCGCTCGGCCGCGACTATGCTGCGCCGATGGCCCGGCGAATCGGCTTCCCATTGCGACGGCTTTGGCGCGTCCGGATTCCGCATGCGGGACGCGTCACCGGCGCGGTCGCGCTCGCACTGCTGGCGGCGTTGCTGATCCATTCGGCGATGCGCATGGACGCGGCCGGGACCCCGGTCGAACCCAGCCTCGCCGTTTCCTATCATGTCGGGCCGCTGGAGACGTCGTCGGCCGACGGCGTCTGGCGGTCCCCGGCGCAGGCGGAATGGCGCGCGGCGGAGGGCGACGAACTGCATCTCGGTTTCCGCGGCGAGCCGGTCTGGCTCCGCGTCGAGGTGGCCAACGATGCAGCCAGGCCCTTCGATGGGATGCTGGTCTACAAGTTTCCCTATATCGACCGCATCCTGTTCCACGGCTACGACGATACGGGCGCGCCCGCCATCCGCCTGCGCGGCGACCGCGCGCCGCTGGACCGCAGCCTGCCGGCCAGCCACTTCCCGGCCTTTCCGGTGGAGGTGGCCGCGGGCGGGACGGCGGTCTTCCATCTGGAGGTGACGACCACGTCGGTCGTGCTGGCGCCGCTGAAGCTCTATTCGGAGAAGGGCTTCGAGCGGATGGTGCTGGGCGACCACCTGCTGTTCGGGGCGCTGTTCGGGGCCGTGCTGGCGGTCTGCATGTACGTCTTCACGGTCTACCTGACCGTGCGCGACAAAGCCTATCTGGACTTCATCCCCTTCAGCCTGGCCTATGCCGGCTATGTCGCGGTCGCCTCGGGCATGGGCCAGATCTGGTTCTGGCCCGGCGGGTGGGAATACGCCAATCCCCTGTTCTTCATGCTGCAGGGTCTGCTGTTCGCCTCGGGCGTGCGCTTCTTCCAGCGCTATCTCGGCACCCCGGAGCGCCATCCCAAGGTCGACATGATCATGCGCCTGCTGGTGGTGGTCGGCCTGCTGACCTCGCTGGCGCCGGTGCTGCCGGTCCCGGTCGGCGCGGCGCTGATCGCCTTCGTCGCCGGGCCGGGGGCGATCTTCGTCTTCGGCCTCGCCGTCTATCTGTCGTTCCGCGGCTCCGACCGCGCCCGCGTCGTCGCCTTCGGCTGGGGCTTCAGCCAGCTGACCGCGGTGTTCCTCTATCTCAGGGTGCTGGACCTCGCGCCCTACCACCCGATCAACCACTACCTCACCGCCATCGGCTGCGCCGTCGCCACGCTCTACTTCGCCATCGCCCTGGCCCTCGGCCTGCGCCGCCAGCAGAAGCAGCTCCTGCTCGCCGAGGAACTGAATGACACCCGCAACAGCTTCATGGCCGGGATGAGCCACGAACTGCGCACGCCGCTCAACGCCATCATGGGCTTCTCGGAGATGATCTCGAAGGAGATGCTGGGCCCGGTCTCGCCGCCGACCTACCGCGACTATGCCGCCGATATCCACGACAGCAGCCGCAACATGCTGAAGCTGGTGGACGACGTGCTGGGCATCGCGCGAATCGAGAGCGGCAAGTTCCGCCTCGAGCCCGAACCGCTGGACGCGGGCGAACTGCTGGCGGAGACGGCAGAGGATTTCGCCGCCGCCGCGGCGCAGGCCGGCGCGCGGGTCGATGTCGCCGCGCCAGAAGGCGACCTGGTCATCGAGGCCGACCGCGGCGCGCTGCGCCAGGTGCTGCACAACCTGCTGTCCAACGCGGTGAAGTTCAGCCCCGAAGGCGGCGTGGTCACCGCCCGCGCGCAGGGCGACGGGGCCGGTGTCACGATCGGGATCGCCGATCAGGGACCCGGCATCGCCGAGGCCGACCTGGAGCGCGTGCTGCAGCCCTTCGAGGTGGTGCGCAGCGACGCCCACACCGCGAAATCAGGCGCGGGGCTCGGTCTGCCGCTGTCACGCATGCTGGCCGAGCTGCACGGCGGCGCGCTGACCATCCGCGCCGCGCCGGACGAAGGGACGACGGTGATCGTGCGCCTGCCGCGCAAGGCAGTCGCCGATTGAGCGAAAGGGATCAGGCGACGCGGGCGTTGGCGGCCTGCTCCGACAGCAGGGCGTCCACATAGCGGCCCTGGAACAGGCTGACGCCGATGGAGCGGCCGAACTCGACGGCGTGGGCGTTGTCGCAGCGGCATAGGATCAGCCGCGTCGGGCCGGCGCGGCGCACGGCCTCGGCCAGTTCCCTGCGTTCGGCCTCGCCGCCCTGTTCCCAGACGTCGGGCGCCCAGAGGATCTTCTGCATGTCCAGGCCCAGCCGGCGCTTGTCGACCAGCGGCAGGGTCAGGTGGTTCAGCCCGTCGAGGCAGATGCGGTAGCCCCGGTCGCGCACGAAGTCGCGCGCGAAGGCGAAGCCGGCGACGTTCTGAAACACGTCGGAAAGCTGCACTTCCAGGATGATGGTCTTCTTCGTCTGGGCGCGCAGTTTCTGGTCGAACTCCAGGAACTGCGGCGACAGGATGGTCTCGACGTTGATGTTGATCGAGGTCGACAACGGCACCGAGGCTTCCATGTCGGGCAGGGCCTTGAGGATGCGCTGGTCGAGATACTGGGTCAGATAGGCGAACAGCGCCGAGCTGGCGGCCAGCTGCACGTCGGGCATGACCATGCGCTGCAGATCGCCGATGGAGACGAAGAGCTCGTTGAACACTGGCCGCGCCTCGCCCTCGGGTGTCAGGGCGCAGACGGGCTGGCGGCGCATCAGCGAGGAGATGTCCATGGAGGCGAGCTGCTCGACCAGCCGGCCGAGATGCTCGGGCTGGATCGGGATCTGCTTGCGCTCGCGGCGCGGCGCGCCGGACCGGGCGATCTGCTCGGCCTCGGCCTTGCGCTTCTCCTCGGCCCGGGCGAGCAGGCGGCGCGCATGGGCCAGGAAGTCCTCGTAGTCGACGGTGAGGTCGTACCAGTCGCAGAAGCGGTCGCCGTCGGGGCCGGGACGGGTGGCCGGGTCGGCGGCGAAGAGGTGGCGCAGCTTTTCGACCACCGGCTCGACATCCGGCGTCAGCGCGCCCTTGACCACCAGCACCTGATCGGCGGTCGACAGGCGGAAGAGCTGGCCGTCGAAGCGCTTGACCAGGTCTTCCAGGCAGTTGGCGGCGATGCGGAGCTGATGCTCCTGGCGGTTGTGCGGCTTCAGGCGGGCGTAGTGCAGGTGGATCGCCAGGCGGTCCTCGGCATGGCGCGACAGCCGTTCGGCATAGTCGACCAGCCGGATCTCCTGATCGCTGCGAACCTGCATACTCGTCTGACTCCCGTGTCCATCCTCGCCGGACGCGTTCATCCGGCTGTTCGCCGTTCTACCGTGGGGGCTTTGATTTTCGGTTAACGGCCGCGGGCGTGCGCGTGGGGATTGACGTGGACGCCCAGCGCTCTAAGCCTTGTCGCCGGTCGAGGGCTGAGGGAGCGGCATGCGGGTCCTGTTTCTGCACAACAATTTTCCGGCGCAGTACCGTCATGTGGCGACGCAGCTCGCCCGGGAAGGCGGCCATCAGCTGGTCTTCGGCACCCAGGCGAAGGCCGGCGAGATCCCCGGCGTGACCAAGGCCTTCTACAAGCCGGCGCGCGAGGTGCGGGACGCCACGCACCATTATGTCCGCAACCTGGAATCGGCGGTGCTGAACGGCCAGTCCGTCTACCGCATGTGCATGGAGCTGAGGAAACGCGGCTTCCGGCCCGACCTGGTCTGCGGCCATTCCGGCTGGGGGCCGACGCTCTACGTCAAGGACGCCTTTCCGGAGGCGAAGCTGCTCAGCTATTTCGAGTGGTACTACCACGCCCACGGCACCGACGCGGACTTCCTGCCCGACAACCAGATCAGCGCCGACGACGAATGCCGCATCCGCACCCGGAACGCCGCCATCCTGCTCGACCTGGCCAATTGCGACTGGGGCCTCTGCCCGACGGTGTTCCAGCGCGACCAGTTCCCGAAGATATTCCACAACAAGCTGTCGGTGCTGCACGACGGCGTCGACACGGACTTCTTCAGGCCCGACCCGGATGCGAAGATGAAGGTCGGCGATCTCGATCTCTCCGGTGCGGGCGAGATCGTCACCTACGCCACACGCGGCATGGAGCCCTATCGCGGCTTCCCGCAGTTCGTCGAGGCGGTGGCGAAGCTGCAGAAGACCCGGCCCAACCTGCAGGCCGTGATCGTCGGCCAGGACCGCGTCGCCTATGGCCGCAAGCTGCCCGACGGCAAGACCTTCAAGCAGAAGATGCTGGAGGAGACGGACCTCGACCCCAGCCGCATCCACTTCACCGGCCTGCTGCCCTATGGCGACTATCTGAAGGTGCTGCAGGCGAGCCACGTCCACGTCTACATGACCGTGCCCTTCGTGCTCTCCTGGTCGCTGATCGAGAGCATGGCGGCGGGCTGCCTGATCGTCTCCTCGGACACAGAACCGGTGCGAGAGGTGATCAGGGACGGCAAGCAGGGTCTGCTGGTGGATTTCTTCGACGTCGACCAGTTGGCCGACCGCATTGGGGAGGCGCTGGACAACCGCGAAAAGCTGCAGCCGCTGCGCGAGGCCGCCCGCGATGTCGTGCTCAAGACCTACGCGCTGAAGGACACGCTGCCGAAACACGTCCGGTTGCTGAAGGAGGTCGCGGCGGGCAACCTGCCGCCCATCCTGACCCCGCCGAAGCGCGCCGCAGGCGCCAGGCCGAAGCGCCGCGGGAAGCGGTGAGCGGGGCCGGGGGCTCTCTCTGGTTCGAGACGCCGACCGGTCCGGTCCGCGTCGAGGGCGCCGCGCCCCTGATCACCGCGCTGCGCGCCCAGGCGCCCGACTGGCCGGCGGCGGAAAGCGGCCCGGCCGACGCGCCGGCGATCGAGGTCGAGCCGGCCGGCGAGGGCCGGTTTCGCTTCCGGGCCGAACTCTACGACACGGGCGATCTGATCTTTCCCCCCGGCCTGGTCGGCGGCAACGGCCTGATCGGCGCGTTGATCCACAGCTTCTGCGTCCGTTCGCCGGACTGGATCTGCCTGCACGCCGGCGCGGTCGAGATCGGCGGCCGGCTGACGGTGCTGGTGGGCGACATGATGGCGGGCAAGAGCACGCTGTCGGTGGCGCTGGCCGCGCTGGGGCGGCGGCTGTTCACGGACGACCGCCTGCCCGTCGGCAGGACGGCGGCGGGTTTCGAAGGGTTCGCGCTGGCGCTCAGGCCGAAGCTCAGGGATCCGCTCCCGGCCGATGCGCCCGCCGCCTTCCGCCGTTTCGCCGGCGAACGGGAAGGCCCCCGCGAGAGCGGGATGCGCTATGTCGTGCTTCATCCGGACGAGCGCGCGCCTTTCGGGACGCGGCTGCCGCTCGAGCGCCTGGTGCTGCTTTCGCGCCGCGACGATGCAGGAGCTCCGGCATTCCGGCCCGTCAACCTTGGCGAGACGGTGAAGCGCCTGGTGCCGACCGCCTTTGCCGCGCAGCTGCCGCCGGTCGCGCGGTTGGCGCGGCTCCGCGAACTGGCCGAGTCCGTCGACCGGGCCGAACTGGTCTATGCCGACAGCTTCCAGGCGGCGGAACTGCTGGATCGGGAGGCGCGCACATGAGCGGACTTCGCCGGGCGGAAGGGGTCGTCGAATCCGAGATGGAGGGCGACCTTTTCCTCGTCCGCCCCGACGACGGCGAGATCTACCATCTCGACCGCATGGCCGCGGGGGTCTGGAACCTGCTGGCCGAGCCGATGTCGCGCGCCGAGGTGCTCGCCATCTTCCGCGAGGCGTTCCCCGAGGTCGGCCCAGAGCGTATCGCTGCCGACCTCGACGCCGCGCTCGACGAGATGCTGCGCGACCGGCTGATTACGGAGCTCGAGAACGATCTTCGGGTAGACTGAATCTGTTGAAGTCTTCGGGCTTGACCCGAAGACCAGCGTCGTGGCGCGGATGGATGCACAGGCCCTCGGATCGAGTCCGAGGGCCGCAGTTTCAGGCGGTTCGATCAAACACTGGAACGATCTACCGGAACTTCGGCTGGCGCTTGTTGAGGAAGGCGTCGATCGCCTCCTTGTGCTCCGGGCTTTCATAGGCCTGTTTCAGCAGCGCCTGCTCCCGGTCCTGCACCAGCCGGAGGTCCGTCTCCGAGCCGTTCTGCGTCAGCAACTCCTTGGCCCAGCGCAGGTGCCGGTCGGGATTGGCGGCGATCGTCTTCGCCATCTTCCGCGCCGTGGGCATCAGGTCGGCGTCGCCCACCACCCGGTCCACCAGGCCCGCCTGCTCGGCCTCGGTAGCGTCGAGAAAGCGGCCGGTAAGCGCGAACTCGCTCGCCCGGCCGAAGCCCATGCGCTGCACCAGGAAGTGCGAGCTGGCCAGTTCCGGCACCACGCCGACCTTGACGAAGGGGGCGGCCATCCGCGCCGAACGGGCGGCGATGATGACGTCGAAGGACAGGACCTGGCTCAGGCCCACGCCGACCGCCACGCCGTTGATGGCGGCGATCAGCGGCTTGGATTCGCGGACGAACTTCACCCAGTCGATGCCGCCGGCGACGTCCTTGCCCTTGACGTCCCTGCCTTCGGCCTGCGCCTTGAAGGTGTCCTCGATGTCAGCGCCCGCACAGAAGCCGCGGCCTGCCCCGGTGACGATGATCGCCCCGATTGCCGGATCGTCGTTCGCCTTGGAGATGGCGTCGTGCATCTCCCGGCGCATCTGGTAGGTCCAGGCGTTGAGCTTCTCGGGCCGGTTCAGCGTCACGGTGGCTACCGCGTCCTCGCTCTCGACGGTGATCTGTTCATAGTCCATGGCGACTCTCTCCCCTGTGCGGGCGGCATTGGAACATGGCCCGGTGACGTCGTTAAGCGGGGATTAACACGCATCTGGCATGAGTGAAGCCTGTTCAGGAGTACCGCGAGCCATGAGCGAAAAGATCTCGGAAGGCGACGTCCAGGCGCTGGTCGGCGCGCTGTCGGAGGACCAGAAGGGCGCCATCTCGGCCCAGCTCGGACGTTTCATGCAGCGCTCGGGCCTCGACAAGCGCGAACTCACGATCGCGCTGGAAATGATCGACCGCCTGATCGCGGACTCGGTGGAATCCGTGCGCAAGGGGCTGGCCGAGCACATCGCCGAATCGCCCTGGCTGCCTCGGCCCATGGTCGAGCGGCTGCTGGCCGATGTCGAGCAGGTCGCGCTGCCCATCGTCAGTTTCTCCTCTCTGCTCGGCGACCGCGACCTTCTGGTCCAGATCGAGCGCGGCGGCAATTTCCAGGAGGCCGTCGCCGGACGCCGCGCCGTCAGCGCGCCGGTGGCCGAGAAGCTGGTCGAGAAGGGCACCGAAAAGGCGGTCGGCATCCTGATCCGCAACCCCGGCGCCGAGGTGAGCGAGCGCGTGCTGGACCGCGCGGTGGACCGCTTTCAGGACAGCACCGACGTCATGGGTGCGGTGGCCTCGCGGCCGGGCCTACCGCTGGAAGTGGCCGAGCGGCTGGTTTCGCTCACCGTCACCGAGCAGTGCGTGAAATCGGTCGCCGACCTGATGATGCAGACGCTGATCCGCCGCCACGACCTGCCCGCCGTTCTGGCCGAGGATCTCGTCGTCCATGGCCGGGAGCGTTCCATCGTGCAGCTCGCCAGGGGCGCCGACAACTGGCAGGCCGTCGAGGACCTGGCGAAACGCATGCACGCCGCCGGCCGGCTGTCGACCAGCCTGATGCTGCGCGTGCTGGCCAGCGGCGACCACCAGTTCTTCATTGCGGGCATGGCGCAACTCACCCGCTGGCCCCGCGACAAGGTCGAGGCGGCGGTGGATGCCGCCGGCGTCGATTCGTTCCGGCGCCTGTTCGAGCAGAGCGGGCTGGAGCCCCTGCTGTTCCACGCCTTCCGCGTTGCCCGCGACGAGATGCGCGCCGCCCGCGGCCGGCAGCGGCCCGCCGCCGATGAGGACTTCATCGAACGCGTGGTCGGCCGCATCGCCGAGGAATACCGCAACATCAATCCCGCGGGGCTGGAGCAGGTTCTCTCCCGTCTCCGCGCCAAGGCGAACCGGGACCGCAAGCCGGCCTGACAGCCGTCCCTTCAGGCTGTACCGTCACCCGATGCAACGGCACATCACCGGGTACGGCCTGGACGACAAGGGCGAACGCTTCGCCTGGCTCGACTGCGGGCACCGCCAGCACGTCCGGCACCGCCCGCCTTTCGTCGAACGGCCCTGGGCCGAGAGCGAGGCCGGCCGCGCGTCCATGTTGGGCGAGACGCTTGGCTGCCTGCGCTGCGACCGTCTGAAAATGCCCGATGACGTCACCCCGTATCGGGAAACGCCGGTCTTCGACCAGGCGACGGTCCCGGCGGGATTGCTGAAGGATCACGAGACGAAGCCCGGAACCTGGGGCCGGCTGGAGGTGCTGGCGGGGGGGATGCGGTGCGTCTTCGCCGATCCGGTCGGCCGCGCCGTCGACCTGGGTGCGGGCGAAAGCTCGCCGATCCCGCCGGAAGTGCTGCACCATGTGCAACTGCACGACGGCGCCCGCTTCCGCGTGGTGTTCCTGCGCGTGGAGCGGGACGGCGGGTAGGTGATTGTTCCGGGCACGAGCGGAAGGCGCGCGGGGCCGGCCGGTTAGCCATGCCCCGCGCGCCAAACGGCTATGCCGCCTCGACCAGCTTCTCGTTGATGGTCAGGCCGTTCTCGCCCGCCGAGACGCGGACGGTCTCGCCGTCGGCGATCTCGCCTGACAGGATGGCCTCGGCCAGCGGGTTCTGCAGCCGGCGCTGGATTACCCGCTTGAGCGGCCGGGCGCCGTAGACCGGATCGTAGCCGGCGTCGGCCAGCCAAGCCCTGGCCGCCTCGTCCAGCTCGAGACCGATCTTCCGGTCGGCCAGCAGCTTCTCCAGGTGCCGGAGCTGGATCTCGACGATCCCGCCCATGTGCGTCCGCGAGAGCCTGTGGAACAGGATGATCTCGTCCAGGCGGTTGAGGAACTCCGGCCGGAAATGGCCGCGGACCACGTTCATGACCTGACCCTCGACCAGATCGACATCCTCGCCCTCCTTCTGGCTGGCGAGGAACTCGCTGCCCAGGTTGGAGGTCATGATGATGATCGTGTTCTTGAAGTCGATGGTCCGGCCCTGGCCGTCGGTCAGCCGGCCGTCGTCCAGCACCTGCAGCAGCACGTTGAAGACGTCCGGATGGGCCTTCTCGACCTCGTCGAACAGCACGACCTGATAGGGCCGGCGACGAACCGCCTCGGTCAGCGCGCCGCCCTCGTCATAGCCGACATAGCCCGGAGGCGCGCCGATCAGCCGCGCGACCGCATGCTTCTCCATGTACTCCGACATGTCGATGCGGACCATCGCCTGGTCGTCGTCGAACAGGAACTCGGCCAGCGCCTTGGTCAGCTCGGTCTTGCCGACGCCGGTCGGGCCCAGGAAGAGGAACGAGCCCATGGGCCGGTTCGGATCCTGCAGGCCGGCGCGGGAACGGCGGACGGCGTGGCTGACCGCCTTGATCGCCTCCTCCTGTCCGATGACGCGGGCGCCGATGCGCTTCTCCATCTCCAGCAGCTTCTCGCGCTCCCCGGCCAGCATCTTCTCGACCGGCACGCCGGTCCAGCGGCTGACGACGGTGGCGACATCCTCCTCGGTGACGCTTTCGCGGACCGAAGCCGGCGCGCAGCGGCCCTCGGCATCCTGCAGCTTGCGCTCAAGGTCCGGGATCAGGCCGTAGGTCAGTTCGCCGGCCTTGGCCAGATCGCCGCGGCGCTTGGCGTCCTCGACCTCGTTGCGGGCACGCTCGAGCTCTTCCTTGACGTGCTGCGCCTCGCCCAGCTTGGCCTTGGCGGCCTCCCAGGCTTCGGTCCCGGCGCGGCTCTCCTCCTCCAGCTCGAACAGCTCGTCCTCGAGCTTCTCGAGACGGTCCTTGGAGGCCTGGTCGGTTTCCTTCTTCAGCGCCTCGCGCTCGATCTTGAGCTGGATCACCCGGCGGTCGAGCAGTTCCAGCGCTTCGGGCTTGCTGTCGACCTCCATGCGAACGCGGCTGGAAGCCTCGTCGACCAGATCGATCGCCTTGTCGGGCAGGAAACGGTCGGTGATGTAGCGGTTCGACAGCATGGCCGCCGCCACGAGGGCGGAATCCGAGATGCGGACGCCGTGATGGACCTCGTACTTCTCCTTCAGGCCACGCAGGATGGAGATGGTGTCCTCCACCGTCGGCTCGGAGATGAAGACGGGCTGGAAGCGCCGCGCGAGCGCCGCGTCCTTCTCGATGTATTTCCGGTATTCGTCCAAAGTGGTGGCGCCGAGGCAATGCAGTTCGCCGCGCGCCAGCGCCGGCTTCAGCAGGTTCGACGCGTCCATGGCCCCGTCCGCCTTGCCCGCGCCGACCAGCGTGTGCAGTTCGTCGATGAACAGCACGATCTCGCCGGCGGCCGACTGCACTTCCTGCAGCACGGCCTTCATGCGCTCCTCGAACTCGCCGCGGTACTTCGCGCCGGCGATCATCGAGCCCAGGTCGAGCACCAGCAGGCGCTTGTTCTTCAGGCTCTCGGGGACGTCGCCGTCGACGATGCGCCGCGCCAGGCCCTCGGCGATGGCGGTCTTGCCGACGCCGGGCTCGCCGATCAGCACGGGGTTGTTCTTGGTGCGACGCGACAGCACCTGGATAGCGCGGCGGATCTCGTCGTCGCGGCCGATCACCGGGTCCAGCTTGCCTTCGCGCGCGGCCTCGGTCAGGTCGCGGGCATAGCGCTTCAGCGCGTCATAGCCCTCCTCGGCCGAAGCGGTGTCGGCGGTGCGGCCCTTGCGCATGTCGTTGATCGCCTGGTTGAGGCCCTGGGGGCTGACGCCGGCCTTCTTCAGCGTCTCGCCGGATACGGCAAGCGCCACCAGCAGCATCTCGGCGGTGACGAACTTGTCGCCCGCCTTCTTCGCGGCCTGCTCCGCCTGTTCGAAGACCTTCGCCGTCTGCTGGTCCAGATAGAGCTGGCCCGCGCCGGCGCCTTCGACCTTCGGCAGCTTGCCCAGCGCCATCTCGGTCTGCTGCAGGGCCTGTTTCGCGCTGCCCCCGGACACCTCGATCAGGCGCGCGGCCATGCCCTGCTCGTCGTCGAGCAGGACCTTGAGGATATGGTCGGGGGTGAACTTCTGATGGCCCTCGCGGATAGCCAAGCCCTGGGCGCTCTGCAGGAAGCCGCGCGCCCGCTCTGTATAGGTCTCGAAATCCATGAAATCCCTCTCTTCTTCCCGGCCCGCCACCAGACGTCCCCTTGCCGGGGCCCGCCGCCAGCGGCCGAAGATGGGTTGCTGCACACTACACAGGGTCCCCTCAGGCAACCCTGCCCCCGATATGTTGTCATTCAGTCACGGTGACGCAAGATCGCGACAGGCGGATTCTTGATTTCGATCCGCCGCCGGCACAAGCTGCGCGCGCCATGGCCGAGATCGTGCAAATCCTGCGTTTTCCCGTAAAGGGCCTGTCGGGCCAGGAACTCGACTCCGTCGAGGTGTCCCCCGCCGGGGGCATGCCGCTCGACCGCATGTTCGCCATTGCCCGGGGCTCCGCCATGGCGGGCGGCAAGGCGATTGCCGATCTGGGCTGGAAGGACTGCCTGCAACTCAAGAACTGTCCGAAACTGGCCTCGCTTTCCGCCGAATTCGACGCCGACGAGACGCTGCTCACGCTGAAGCGCCAGGGCCGCCAGGTGGCCCGGGGGAACCTCTCGCAGCCGGTCGGGCGGCAGCTCATCGAGCAGTTCCTTTCCGCCTTTCTGGCCGACGAGATCAATTCGCCGCCGAAGATCGTCAGCGAGGAGGGCCAGATCTTCTCCGATGCCCGCGCGCCGAAGCTTTCGATCATCAACCTGGAGACGCTGCGCGACATCGAGCGGGTGCTGCGCCGGCCGCTCGAGCCACGGCGCTTCCGGGGCAATTTCTATATCGACGGCCTGCCGCCCTGGGCGGAATTCGACTGGATCGGCAGCGAACTCGACGCGGGCGGCGCGCGGTTGCGCATCACCCAGCGGATCGACCGCTGCGCGGCGACCAATGTCGACCCGGACACGGGCGAAAGCGACATGCAGATTCCGAAAGTGCTGCAGTCGGGATTCGGCCACATGGACTGCGGCGTGTTCGCCGAGGTGCTTTCGGCAGGCAGCATCCGGCGCGGCGACGCCATCGGCTGAGCCGGGGGCAGACAATCTCGGGCGCTCCGCTTGATTGCGTCCGGGGGCGCACGTATGTAACGCCACTCCGGCCCGAGAGAGGCCGGCTCCAATTCCCCCGCAACCGAAAGGGTCTGATCATGGGCTATCGCGTCGCCGTCGTGGGCGCCACGGGCAATGTGGGCCACGAGATGCTGAACATCCTGGATGAGCGGATGTTCCCTGCCGACGAGGTCGCCGCTGTCGCCAGCCGCAAGTCGAAGGGCAAGGCGGTGTCCTTCGGCGACCGCACCCTGAAGACCCATGCGCTGGAAGAGTTCGATTTCGCCGGCTACGACATGGCGCTGTTCTCCGCCGGCGGTGATGTTGCCCGGGAATGGGCGCCGAGGGCGGCGGCCAAGGGCTGCGTCGTCATCGACAACAGCTCCGCATTCCGCATGGATCCGGACGTGCCGCTGGTGGTGCCGGAGGTCAACGCCGACGCCCTGGCCGGGTACTCGAAGAAGAACATCGTCGCCAATCCGAACTGCTCTACGGCGCAGCTCGTGGTGGCGCTGAAGCCGATCCACGACCGGGCGCGGATCCGCCGCGTCGTCGTCTCCACCTACCAGTCGACCTCCGGCGCGGGCAAGGCGGCGATGGACGAACTGTTCAACCAGACCAAGGGTATCTACGTGAACCAGTCGCCCGAGCCGGCGGAGTTCACCAAGCAGATCGCCTTCAACGTCATTCCCCATATCGACATCTTCCTGGAGGACGGGTCGACCAGGGAGGAGTGGAAGATGACGGTCGAGACCAAGAAGATCCTCGACCCGAAGATCCGGCTGACGGCGACCTGCGTCCGGGTGCCGACCTTTGTCGGCCATGCCGAGGCGATCAACCTGGAACTGGAAGAGCCGCTTTCGGCCGACGAGTGCCGCGAATTGCTGCGCGAGGCGCCGGGCTGCATGGTGGTCGACAGGCCCGAGGACGACCAGTACATCACGCCGGTCGACTGCGTCGGCGACTACGCGACCTTCATCAGCCGCATCCGCGAGGACGGGACGATCGAGAATGGTCTGAACCTGTGGGTGGTCTCCGACAACCTGCGCAAGGGCGCGGCGCTGAACACCGTGCAGATCGCCGAAACCCTTGGCAGCCGCTTCCTGCGCAAGGCCGCCTGAGCCTCTTGGCGGACCGCAGGCCAACGAAAAAGGCCGCGGCGTTGAAACGCCGCGGCCTTCGTCTTTCAGGGTCCGGCAGGATTACTGGCCGGCGGGATCGTTGACCGCCTCGCCGGTTTCCTCGGCGGCCTCGTCCATGGCGTCGCCGGTTTCCTCGGCTGCCTGATCGATGGCGTCGCCGGTCTCCTCGGCGGCTTCGCCGAGCGCGTCGCCGGTCTCCTCTGCCGCCTCGTCCAGGGCCTGGCCGCTCTCCTGGATATCGGTCTCGACGGCCACATCGTCGCCATCGCCGGTGTACATGACCACGGCGAAGATCGCGACGACCGCGATGACCGCGACCGCCAGGACCGCAGCGATGCCGCCGCCCTTGCCGTGCTTCGCGCCGCGGCGTTCGGCGGGATCGGTTGTTTCGTTATCGTGCTTGTCAGCCATTGCGGATTCTCCGTTCTTGTTGTCGTTCGTCGGCTGTCGGGATCATCACGGCCGTCAACGGGGCCTTCGCCCGCGCACGACGCCGAAGATCAGCGACAGGATGAACAGGATCACGAAGATCACGAACAGGATCTGCGCGATGCCGGCGGACGCGGATGCGATGCCGCCGAAACCAAACACGGCCGCGATGATCGCGATGATGAAGAAGAGCAGGGCCCAGCCCAACATGAGTTCGCCTCATTTCTGTTCTTGTACGTCGTCGTTCCCGGCGCCGAGGCCGGGTTTATCCGAAAGGTGGGGAGTCGCGGCCGCAGCCGCAGTGCCATCAATTGTCGCAGCGATCGCGGCGCGCCATCAGAGCGGGGCGGGCTGGCCCGGCACACCCCTGCCGATATCGACCCAGGCCGCGTTGATCGCCCTTATCCGGTCCATCGAGATCCGTTCGATATCGCGAACAGGCTCCAGATAATCGGCGTGATGGATGGTGTACTCGATCTCCCCGGCCTCGTTGCGCAGCGGCAGGCCGAAGGATTCGAGGCGGTCCCGGTCGCGCTCCGATCCTTCCTTGCCCAGCACCGCGAGCAGGCCGCAGGGGTGACGGACGATTGTGAACAGGCGCTGCCGCGTGGCTTCGCGCTGGTCCGGGGGGATGAGCTCCAGATAGCTCTGTCCGGTCATTTCCCGGTCGAAGGTGGTGAAGAAGTCGGTGCCGGCGAGGCGGAACCGGATCGTCTCCGGCTCGGCGTATTGCAGGATCACGATGTTGGGCAGCACCTTGACCAGCCGCGCGGGATCGATGTCCCGGCGCGCCGGCGCGATCCTGTCGCCGGCGAAATCGAGCCATGCGCCCGCCAGAATGCGGGAGCCGGCGGTCCGGAACGGCAGCGAAACCATGGCGTCGCGCCGCCGCCCGACCTGGCTCTGGGTCAGTTCGCCCACGTGATGTCCGTCTCCCCCGGAGTCGTTTCCGCTTCGGGAGCCGGCAATAGCGACTGGTCCGGGGGGTTGTCCACGGATTATCCGCCGCACCCGCAACGGTACGGCCGCGCGTCCGTCAGCCGCCCAGGGCGACCGCCCGGCGCATCAGGCGTTCGAAGGATTCGGCCAGTACTTCCCAGGCCGGATCGTGGCGCCGGCCCTTGCGGTGGAGTTCGTAGTAGTAGGCCGTCAGACAGCCCAGACGGTAGCCGGCCTGGGCGCGGTACCAGTCGATGTCGGCGATCAGGCCGCCGGCGGCTGCGTACCGTTCGAGGAAGAATGCCGGCGGCGGGCACCAGTGCATGTGCGCGCGCCGCGCCGGGCCCCAGCATTCCGGGTCGTACATCATGCACAGCCAGCCGAGATCGAGCAGACGCGGGCCCAGGCTGACGCTCTCCCAGTCCACGATCCCGGTCAGCCGGCCTTCGTGAAACAGCCAGTTGTTCGAATAGTAGTCGCCGTGCAGCAGCCCCGGTTCGGGGTCGGCCGGCGCGTTGGCGTGCAGCGCGTCGCGCGCCCGTTTCCCCTGCGCGATCCAGTCAGGATCGCTCGTCTTCTCCAGAATCGGGATCCAGTGATCGATCTCGTCGCGGATCAGGCGCGGCGGCTCCCAGTCCGCCAGCGCCGACGCGGCGTCGATGCGGTGCATGCGCTGGAGCGCCCCGACCGCCTGCCCGAACAGCCTTTCGGCGGCCGCGGCGTCGGGCACTGCGCCGTTCGCCGGGTCGAACACGTCGCCGGGCGGGCGGCCGGCGAGACGGCTCATCATCAGGTAGGGCACGGAGAACCACACCGTCTCTCCGCCCCAGTAGCGCGCCCTCGGCGCCGGTACGCCATGTTGCTCCAGTAGCCGCAGCACCGGCACCTGGCGCAGGACGTCCTGGTTGTTCTTCTGACGCACGCCGGGCGGCGGCACGCGGATGACGAGGCGTTCGGCGGTCTCGGCGCCGGCCAGCACGTCGAAACCGTAGAGCAGGCCCGAATGGCCGGGCATGCGGGTGACGTTGGCCGCCACCTTGTCCGCGCCCAGGTGCGTCTCGACCCAGCCCTGCAAGCAGGCGGCCATGCCGTCGGTGCCGCGAATGTCGGGCGTCCGTTCCAACCGCGCTCTCTCCACTGTTGCCGAAATCGCTTGCGGGCCCTTCAATAACAGTGTTATGTGAGAATAACAATGTTATTTGACTGTGGAGCGCGCGGATGGGCGACAGCCTGGAATCGGAACGGCGGCAGGCGCTGGCGCAGTTCCGCCGCGACCTGATCCTGGACGCGGCGCGGGCGGTATTCACCGAGCACGGCATCGCCGGCGCGTCACTGCGGAAGATCGCGCAGGCCGCCGGCGCGACCACGGGCGGCATCTACAGCCACTATGAATCCAGGCAGGCGCTCTACGCCGATGTGCTGTGGGATTCGATGGCGACCCTGACAGAGCGTCTGGAGGCGGCGCGCGGCGCGGCGGCGGCGGGCGCGCGTCTCGCGGCGGTTCTGGAGACGGTCTTCGCGTTCTACCGGGAGCGGCCGAACGATTTCGATCTCAGCTTCTACCTGTTCGGCGGCGGCGGACCGGGCAGCCTGGGCAAGGACCTTGACCGGCGGCTGAACGACCAGATGCGCGGCGTCATCGAACTGGTGGCCGAAGTCATGGTGGCGGAGGGTTACGCCCCGCAGGCGGACGCCTTTCCGCGCGCCGTGGCGACGATGACGCACATGTTCGGCCTGGTGCTGATGTTCAAGACCGGCCGTCTGAAGGCCCTGAAACAGGATCCGCGGGCGCTGCTCGCCATCCATATCCGCGACCTGGAGCGGGCCCGCAGCGGGCAAGGGGAGGACTGATCCATGCAGCTCAGCGACTATGACGACCTGCCGTTCCATCAGGCGCCGACGCCGATCGCCACGCCGGCGACCTCCGACGTTCATTTCAACGACGGCTACATCTTCGCCGCCTATGCCGACGACTACTACCTGCTGGCGGGCCTGCGCCTGCACCCGAACATGAACGTGATGGACGGCTTCGCGGTGCTGGCCCATGGCGGCGAGCAGCGCTGCGCCCGCTTCTCCCGCGCGCTCAGGCCGGCGAGCGCCTATCTCTCGGTCGGACCGCTCCGCGTCGACCCGGCCGAGCCGATGAAGCGCCTGCGCGTCTCGCTGTCGGAGTCGCCGGTCGACCTCGCCTTCGACCTGGAATTCGAGACCGTCGGGCGGCCCTTCGCGGAGACGCCCTACCGCCACTACCGCCACGGCCATCTGGTCAACGACCTGATGCGCTATACGGTGGCCGTGCGGGCCAGCGGGAGCATGACGGTCGATGGCCGGCACGTGACGGTCGACCGCTGGCACGGCATGCGCGATCACAGCTGGGGCGTGCGGGCGAACATGGGGCCGCGCACCTATCACGGCGGCGCCGAACATCACCCCTCCGAAGTCGACCACCGGCGTTTCCGCCTCTGGGTGCCCTTCGAGGTGGCGGGGCACAGCGGCTTCTTCCACATCCATGAGGACGAACACGGGCGGCCCATCGACTGCGAAGGCGAACTGGCCTTCGACGACGGCGCAATCGTGCCCGTCGCCGCCGCCGAGCACGAGCTGGAATACGCCCCCGGCACGCGCAATCCGGTCAGGGGCCGTTTCACCCTGACCGATACTGAAGGCGTGCGGCGCGACTACGCGATCGAGCTGGCTGGTACGCCCGCAGACGTCCAGGGCTTCGGCTATTACGGCGGCTGGCAGGATGGCGGCGCGCCCGGCGTCTGGCGCGGCGTCGGCCCGGTGGCCGAATCCGACCGCTATCCCGCTGGCCCGGACATCGCCGATTCCGGCCCGCCCGCGCTGCCGGCGGGGAAACGTCTCGGCCCGACCGAGTTTCCCGTCCGCATCACCGGTCCCGATGGCGCGAAGGGCATGGGCCATTTCGAACACACGGTCATGGGCTGCTACCGGCCCTATGGCTTCGATTGAGCCGCAGAAGACGAAATCAGCGGAAAGGACTGTCACGATGTATCAGATGATCGACTACGAGGTGGATGGCGCCACCGCCATCGTCACCCTCGACCGGCCGCAGGACCACAACACCTTCGTCCCGCCCATCCTGGACGAGATGCACAGCGCCGTCTCCAGGGCGATCCGCGACAAGGCGGTGAAGGTGATCGTGCTGCAGGGCGCGGGGCGCTCCTTTTCCGGCGGCTTCAACTTTGCCGGCGGCTTCCACCACTGGGACGACGAGATCACCACCGAGGGCCGGTGGGACCCGGGCCGCGACCTGATCAAGGTCAACTCCGACGAGACCGGCTGGGTCGCGCGCTTCATGTCGCTGTGGAACAGCCCCAAGCCGGTGATCGCCCAGGTGCATGGCTGGTGCGTCGGCGGCGCGAGCGAGCTGGCGCTTTGCGGGGACATCGTCATCGCCGCCGAGGACGCCCAGATCGGCACGCCCTATTCGCGCATGTGGGGCTGTCACCACGCCGGCATGTGGATCTACCGGCTCGGCATGGCCAAGGCGAAGGAGCTGGCGCTCACCGGCCGGCCCGTCTCGGGCAAGGAGGCGGTCGAGATCGGCCTGATCAACAAGGCGGTGCCCTTCGCCGACCTGCAGAAGGAGGTGCGCGCCCTGGCCGACCAGCTCGCCACCATCCCCGCCAGTCAGCTCGCCTCGATGAAGATGGTGGTAAACAACGCCTACGAGATGATGGGCCTGCGCTCGACCCAGGCGTACGGCTCGGCGATGGACAGCATGATGCGCAACACCCCCGAGGCGCTGGACTTCATCGATCTGGTCGAGCGCGAGGGCGTGCGCGCCGGTATCGAACAGCGCGACGGTCCCTTCGGCGATTACAGCCAGGGCAAGGTGGGCGTGAACAAGCCCGACCCCGACAATGTCATCGTCGCCGGATCCCTGAAGAAACAGGCGGCAGGCGGCTGAAACCGCTCAGCCGGTTTCGCCCAGCGGCCAGGTGAAGCGGATATTGCCCTTCTCCAGACCCGCCAGGACGATGTCGATGCCGCCGGATTTCATCATCCACTCCAGCCGGTGATCGCGGTATTCGCGCCGGATCGTGCCCGACTCCAGCCGTCCTGGGGCGCCTTCCATTGCCGATGCTGCCTGGTCGAACTCCGCGAAGGTCGCCTGAACCGACGGACGCTCCGCCAGGCGCGCGCGCCATTCGGCGAGGGGGCCGTCGCGCCAGTCACCCAGTTCCCAGTGGAAGGAGCGGTTGAAATAGGGCGCGACGGAGAGATCGGCCCAGCCGAAGTTCTCGCCGCCGAACCACCGCATTCCGCCGAGCTTGCCGGCCAGCCAGCGGTGCAGTTCGGCCGTCTGGCGGGCCGCCGTCGCCAGCATCGCCTCCCGCTTCTCCCCCTCGGCGCGGCGGAACCAGACAATCTCGCCGATGCCCCAGTTCACCGCTTCGTAGAGTGTGTCGCAGACGTCCTCGATCATCCGCGCCTCGGCCCGGGCCGCCGGGTCCGCCGGCAGCAAGGGCGGTTCGGGAAACCGGTCCTCGAGATATTCGAGGATGATCGTCGAATCGAAGACGCTGAAGTCCCCGTCGATCAGCGTCGGCACCTCCAGCCGCGGGCTGGCCTCGGCGAAACGGCCGCCGGAGCGGCCGGAACCGAGCACCTCCGGCACTTCCCTGTCAAAGGCCACGCCCTTCTCGCGCAGTGCGATCTTCACCTTCTGGGCGTAGGACGACAGCGGATGTTCGTAGAGCAGCATGAGTTCCTCTCCCCGGCTCGACGGAGCCCGCGGCAATCGTCGCCTGCCGGGAGGGCGGCTGCAATATCCGCCCGAAGCAAGCGGCCGACAGGGGTGTCACCCGCCGGCTGTCCGCCGCCGTGTGGTCAGCGCGCGGCCGTAGAGCAGGGCGAAGCCCAGGAACGCCACCGCCCAGCCCAAGGCGGAGACGCTGAACAGCAGGATCGCCTGTTCCGGCAGCAGCGCCGCGGCGACGCGGCTCAGTCCGGCGGCGAGGACGGCGGCGTAGA
>MRWG01000746.1_pt1 | contig 27775 bp, 21 predicted proteins | sample 1013341 | NCBI WGS metagenome assembly MRWG01 (sample SAMN06117577, study PRJNA244670) | biofilm metagenome | biome: Water; feature: Cathode Biofilm; material: Biofilm; isolation source: microbial consortium enriched at the cathode of a solar microbial fuel cell | place: USA: District of Columbia ... | reverse complement strand
AGTGAGATGTTGTGCGAACGGCCGAGCCGCAGTGATCTGGTGCTCCCGGAGTTTGATCGGGATGCGCATGTGTTTGAGGGTTCGTGCGCGAAGGATTCGGACCTCTGGGTGTGCGGGATGGACTTTGGGTTCCGCGCGCCGACGGTGGTGTTGTGGGGCGCGGTGGATGGGGACGGCGTGTTGCGCATGGTAGATGAGCGCGTGGAGCGCGGCGTGATTCTGGATGCGCATGTTCGGGCGATCGTGGCATCGCGATGGCCTCAGCCGCGCTGGGTTGGGGTTGACCCGGCCGGGCGGCAGCGGTCTGAGCAGACTGGCATCAGCGCGGCGACGGCGATGCGCAAAGCGGGATTGGTCGTGCGCGATCGGCGGCTCTCCGTGATGGAAGGGATTACGTTGATCAAGGCGCGTCTGGCGCCGGCGACGGGCGGGCCGCGACTGTTTGTGAATGCGCGGTGTGAGCGACTAATTGAATCGCTGGAGTCGTATCACTTCCCGGCGGATCGACCGGAGGCGGAAGCGCCGGTGAAGGACGGGAGCGATCACGCGGTGGATGCGCTGCGATACCTGGTGGTGAATCTAGATCGAGCGCACCGGATGGAGCGGTGGCGGTATGCGTGAGGAATCCGGCTCACCGCAGAGGCGCAGAGAGCGCAGGGTTTCGAAGGAGCGTGATGTGAGCTCGGAGCTCGAACCGCCACGAAGGGGCGGCGGATTGTTGCCACGGGCAGAGTGAGGCGCAAGCCAAGCGCCGCCCGTGGAAAGTGCCTGTTTTCTTAATGAAGCCCCGGAGGGGCGATGGAGGGACTCGCCGAATGTTCCTGCGCCCCTTCGGGGCTAGTTCAACCAGCAATCGCGTTCCACGGGTTGCGCTTCGCTTCACCCGTGGCAAGAGTCCTTTCGCCCTTCGGGCGATTTCACACCTTTGTCGCAGACGTTCGCGGTCGAACCACCGGACCGATGAAAACCTCGACTTCTGAAGGCTCACTCAAGCCCGGAATCGGCTTTTTGTACGGCCACCATGTTGAGTGTTCGGAATCAAGTTTCGTGTCAATAATGAGCGGCGCCTCAAACCATTCCGCAATGTCTTGTGCCTGTGAAACGATACGTGCGACAAATTTCGAAATTGCAACCTCTTCATAGCGCCGCGTCCACATGAATGGATTTTTGATGGCGTGGTGCGCAAGCACCGGATCAAGTTGATCGCTCATTCGAATCCAAATTTGAAGGGCCGGTCGCAAGTCAGAATCCGCGTCGTACGACGTCGGCTTTGAAGCTGACCGTGACCCTCGGTTGTGGACGAGTTCAATGGCATCGACATGCGACGCTGGGATAATGCGCTTGCGCAGCCTCCTGTGCGGACCACGATTGCAGCGTTTTCTCCACTCTGCGGATTGGCTACGTGAGAGCACTATGAAAGTAATCAGCGCTAGCACAAACCCCGTCCAGAACACGAGTGAGTAAATCAAGTTGAAGATTGGGAAACTCGCGCAAAACACAACGACAAAAATCCACCCACCCAGCATGTACGCTGCGTGGCCGATGTAGGGCCTGACCTTCAGTCTCTGATGCAATACAACCGGAACTGGAATAAGGAAGAAAAACTGGTTGTGCTTTCGGAGGAATGAGACGGAGATGGTGGATGAAGGGTGGTCACTATGACTGGACGAATCAGAATTCGATTCGATGTTGCTCGCCATAGGCCTGTCTCATAGACCGTTTCGCAGATCTGAATCCGGATTCGCCCTCAATGCTCAAGACATGCGTCTGTCGAATCTGGTAACTCAAATCTGAGATTTGAAATCTCAAATCTGGGTTCGTTCACCCACCCAGCGCCGGGACGATCCAGATCACGAAGACGTGGACGCCGACGGCGAGCAGCAGCATCGCGACGACGATTTGGGCGGTCATCAGGAGCACGTTGGCGACGTAGCGCTCCATGCGCCGGACGCGCACCGCTTTGTAGGCGATCGAGATCAGCAGCGCGAGCGGGATGAGCGTCAGCCACCACGTGCTGCCGGGCAGCGGGATCGGGTCGATGAAGGGTCGCCATGCGGGGAGCGAGGCGGCCGTCGCCAGCAGGGCGCCGCTCATGACGCGGGCTCCGGATCGGACGCTCGTCGTTTGGGGACGTGCGCTTCGGGGCGTGGTCGCGGGGCGTGCCACAAGCAGTCCAGCACGCAGATGACATTCAGCATGCCGGCGATGGTTGCGTAGAGCGCGCCGATTTCGTTGGGGTGCCCGAGGGACTTGCGGTTCTTCGGGTTCTCATCGGGCAGCATGGTGCGCGGGCCGCCGGCGGCGGCTTCGTCCTGCACCTTGAACCAGTTCTGATGGACGCGGTCCACCGCGAAGGCGACGGGCCCGACACCGGCCTGGCCGACGAACCACCAGAAGTCTTCCTTGCGGTCCACGGCGTCGATGCCGCCGATAAAGATGCCGCCGAAGAAGAGGCCCATCACACCGATGAAGATGCACGCCGCCCGCTTGGGTCTGCCTAGCGCAAGATGGCCGAGACCGGGCAGCGCATACGCGAGCGCGGCGGCGAAGGGCTCGAGTTGTTCATCGTGCCTGGAAACTGGCATGGGATGCGTCTGGGTGGAAGGTCCGCATGAGGCGGCGAAGGTAGGTGAAAAAGACGCCGCTTGGGCATTGACAGATGGTTGAGGGTCAGTAGTGTACCGCGCGACCTAGGTCATCGGGCGGCGGCGGTCGGCGGGAATGATCGCTCAGCCAATGTGGTTCACCCTGGACGCCAGACGAGACTTCGTCATGACGATTTGCATCGCTGAAGCCATTGAGCAGACCGAGGAAACGACCGAGAACCTTGGCGTCGCGCCTGTCGTGGTCGAGTTCTTCGACGACGACGATGACGATGACGTGGATGATGACGATTTTTTCGATGATGACGACGAGGACGACGACCTCTTCGACGATGAGGACGATGACTTCCTCGATGATGACGATGATGATGACGAGGACGAGGATCTCGACCTCGACGATGAAGAAGAAGAGTTCTGACGCGGTCTGCGCCGGCTGTGACGCCGCCAGTGGGCCGCGCCGCGGCCCCGGGAGTCTGCGTCATGAGCGAGAAGAAGGACCCCAAGGACATTTGGCAGGACGGCAGCGTCGTTGACCGCCGCAGCGGCGTGGACCGGCGTGATCTGCAGCGTGACGGCGACAGCGGCTCGGGGCTGGAGCGCCGGCGTGGTCCTGGTCGTCGCCTGAGCGACTTCACCAAGGCGGCTGAAGAGGGCGAGCTGACGAAGGAGCAGTTCCTGTTCGTCGCGGCGATCGACGCCTTCAAACGGGCCAATCACAAGACATTCCCCGCCTGGACGGATGTGCTCGAAGTGATCCGCCTGCTGGGCTATCGCAAGACGATGCCGACGGAGCTGTCGCTGGGCAACGCTGAGGACTGGCAGGAGCCGGCGGATGCGCCCTCAGGCGTGCGCACGGTGACACGCGACAAGGCGGCCTAAACGGCCGAGTCGATCGTTACACATCAACGGTTGCATTGACCAAGGCGCTGGTGCGGCGAACGTCGCGCACGGCGCCTTGTTTCATTGATTCTGGTAGAAGTCCAGATTCACCTGCACGAAGCTGGACCATTCATCGGGAAGGTCCTCTTCGGCGAAGATGGCGCGGACGGGGCATTCGTCCACACACAGGCCGCAATCGATGCATGTGTCGGGATCGATGTACAACTGATCGGCGCCATCGAATTCCGCTTCATCCTTGGTGGGATGAATGCAGTCAACGGGACAAACGTCGACGCAGGACGTGTCCTTGGTGGCGACGCATGGTTCGGCAATGACGTGTGTCATGTCGTTGAGATCGCAAGTGGGAACACGGATGAGCAACGCGATGCGCCGCCGCGCGGCGCTACGAAAACGCGGATCGGATGGTAGCGACCCTCGGGACGTTCGTCTCGGTTGGGTTCAAAAAGAACAACAGGGCCGACGCGTGGTCGACCCTGTCGTCACTTGTGGTGGCGCTCCTTTACCGGCGCGGGCGGAACGCCCTACGCGCCGGCGCGCATCACTTAAGCGCGGCGGCGACGAGCCTTCTTGCGAGTCGCCTTCTTTCGAGTGGTCTTCTTGCGGGACGCCTTCTTGCGGCGTGCCTTCTTTCGAGTGGCCTTCTTGCGAGTCGCCTTCTTTCGGCGAGCCTTCTTGCGAGTGGCCTTCTTGCGGGTCGCCTTCTTACGGCGAGCCTTCTTGCGGGTGGCCTTCTTTCGAGTGGCCTTCTTGCGGGTTGCCTTCTTGCGGCGAGCCTTCTTGCGAGTGGCCTTCTTTCGAGTGGCCTTCTTGCGGGTCGCCTTCTTGCGGGTGGCCTTCTTTCGAGTGGCCTTCTTGCGCGTTGCCTTCTTGCGACGCGCTTTCTTTCTCGTTGCTTTCTTTCTCGTGGCACGCTTCTTTGCCATGTTGGCTCTCCTTAGTGGAGGTCGGAGCGATGGGAAACAGTCGGTGTGTTCGGAGCACCACAATCCGGCTCATCGCCGATCCGACGCAATTTGTACCTCTATCGGAATGTTTTTTGCAAGTCCTTCAGCAAACTTGCGGCTGAATTCTTCAAGGAGCTCTGCGCCATGACTTTCTCGGTAGTAATCAGCGGCGCAACAGGTCGCGTCGGAAACGCGCTGTGCGAGTACGTGCAATCGTCTGATGCGCATCGCCTCGCCGGTGCGCTTGCATCGAGCGCATCAAGCGGAAAACCCGTCTCACACGCTTCAAACGTGGTTTTGAACGCGGAATGCGCGCCGCCTGTTGACGCCGTGATCGATTTCTCAACAAGCGACGGCGCGCTGCGCGCCATTGATGTTGCGCAGAAGTTCAATGCGCCCATCGTTGTTGCGACGACGGCGCTTTCGGACGAAGCGCACGGCGCATTGCAGCGCGCCAGCAATTCAATTCCGACACTTCTGGCGCCCAACACGTCGCTTGGCGCCGCGATGACGACGGCGTTGGCAGCGTCCGCATCTCGTTCTCTGGGAACGACTTACGACGTTTCCATTGTGGAGGCCCACCGCGCCGGCAAGCGTGATGCGCCGTCGGGAACGGCCTTGTGGATCGCGGAGATGGCCCGCCGCGCGGGCGCAAACGTGCGTGATGACCAAATTTTTTCGATTCGGGGCGGTGATACGGTCGGAGAACACGTGATTCGGTTTAGCGGACCAGGTGAAGTCGTCGAGATCACGCACCGCGTGTCATCGCGAATCGTGTTCGGCATCGGCGCGCTGCGCTGCGCGGAGTGGCTGGTTGGCAAGTCGCCCGGCGCCTATTCCGTTTCGGACGTGCTCGGCGTGTCGATGGACGATTGAACGGCCGGCGCGGTGAAGCGCGACTTAGTTCGGCGCGGGCTCCGGCGCCGGCGTCAATGGCTTGGTGGGGTCGAGATCTTCTTCAACGAGAATCTCGGCGAGCGCCTTGGCGTCCTCTTCGTTGAACCCGTTCATCGGACGGTCGTCGGGGATTGACAGGCCTTCGAAGATCGAAGTCAGGAACACACCATTGATGCGGTTGTACAGCTCGGTCGCGCGCTGATCGGAGATGGTCACCGGGACGCGAGCCCGAACGACGCCATTGGCGGGGTTGTACCAAAACGCTGCAATGGAACGGTCAAACGCCATTCGAATGGGCGGATGCATCAACGTCGCCTGATCTGTCGGCGCGATTTCGAGCCATGGGCGATCGGGTGTGAGCAAACGATTCTGCGGCGGGTTGTCTTCGAACCAATCAGGATCGATGTCGATCGGCCAACCGCGTCCATTGACCTCTGTGGTCTCGGTCGCGCTCTTGACGCGAATGGCTTTCTCGATGCGTCGGAGCCCCTCGCGGACTTCCTGCACGGCAGCGTGCTCCCGATCGACGGCGCGGTTGTGGAGGACCGCGCCGGCGATTACGGCGAGAAGCGTCGCCAGCACCACCAAGTCAACGAGTAAGCGCATGATTCTGCATCGCTTATCGTCCACTTTTGGGCGTTGATTCGGGTTTGCGCGACCATCGCGTGTCCGGAGTTTTCGCGAGTGCGGCGCCTTATGCGGCTTCGCCTCTTCAGTCCGGTGGCGCCGGTCGTGCGGGTTATGAGGGCGACGCGTAGACTCGGCTGTGAACACCGCCAGAGGGCGGCTTACGCGTCCCTCGGGCGCGACTCGAGGGAGCGGATGCATGAGCACGACCACAAGCACGATTGAGACGCGGCGTCTGGCCTGCGGCATGGACCTGATCGTCGAGCCGATCGCCGGTGTGCGATCTGTCGGGATGTCCTGGCTGGTCGCCGGGGGCTCGGCTCGGGAGCCTTCTGACCAGGAAGGGCTCGGGGCGATGTGGTCCGAGTTGTTATTTCGAGGCGCCGGCGGTCGCGACGCCCGCGAGCACGCCGATGCGCTCGACCGGCTCGGCGCGTCCCGAAACGCCAACGTCCAGACCTATTTCATGCGGCTGAGCTCGGTGATGCTCGGGGCGCGCGTGCATGATGCGCTCCCCCTGCTGGCGGACATGGTGACGTCGCCCGCGATGGACGCTTCGTCCATCGAGCCGGTCCGCGACTTGTGTGTGCAATCCATTGAGGCGCTGGCGGACGACCCGCATGAGCGGGTGATGCTTCTGGCCCGTGAGAAGCATGTCGATGAACCGCTGAATCGGTCCGGTATGGGTCGTATTGACTCGATCGAGTCATTGTCGCGCGAGCGATTGACGGATGGATGGCGGGATGTCGCGAGGCCCCAGGGGTCCGCGATCGCCTTTGCGGGCGATGTGGATGCAGACGCCATCGAATCCCGTCTGAATGCGTTGCTTGAAGATTGGGAAGGCGAAGCGCCTGGGATTGAGACGGGGGCGTCGGCGCCGCGTGGCTACCACCATCAGACGGATGAAACGAATCAGGTGCACATCGCCATTGCGCACGATGCGCCGAAGGAGCTTGATGAAGCATCCATGTGTGAGCGCGTCGTCATCGCGGCGTTGTCGGGCGGGATGAGCGGTCGGCTGTTTACAGAGGTGCGCGAAAAGCGGGGCCTCGTGTATTCGGTGAATGCGAGCTACGGCCCAAGCCGGGATTTCGGTCGCGTCGCCGCGTATGCGGGCACCACGCCGGAGCGGGCCCAGGAAACGCTTGATGTGATGCTCGAGCAGCTTCAGTTGTTGTCCGCCGCGGGTGGCGATGCGCTGCGTCAGGATGAATTCGATCGCGCCGTGGTCGGCATGAAATCCAACCTGGTGATGAGCGGCGAATCGACCAGCGCACGAGCCGGCGCGCTGGGAACGGACTGGTTCCGCCGCGGCGCCGCGCGAACGTTGCAGGACGTGGCGGATGAGATTGACGCGCTGACGCTGGATCAGGTCAATGCGCACATCGCGCAGCGTGAACTGGGCGCATTGACCATTGCGACCATCGGCCCGGCGGCGTTGCAAGCGTCGCTGTAGACGAGATGGCGCGCTTAACTGGCCCAGTTGGCGAGAATGACCGCGAGGTCGTCACCATTGACGATGCCGTCATCGGTGAGGTCGGCGCCGGTGGACGCGCCATCGGTGCCCCACACGGACAGCAGGATCGCCAGGTCAACCGAATCAACAACGCCATTGCTGTTGAGGTCAACAGGGTCGCGCGTCAGGTTGATGAGGAGCGCGACTGAGTCCGCCGCGAGCGTGGCGACGACAAGGTCCGGGGCGCCGTCATTGTTGACATCGCCAGTCACCAATGCACGGGCAGACGCGCCCGCCGGGTAGTGGCTTGGCTGCGAAAACCCACCGGCGCCGTCGTTGAGATACACGCTGACGTCGCCCGATCCTTCGTTGGACACCACGAGGTCCAGATCGATGTCGAAATCGAGATCAACCAGCGCCGCGTCCCACGGGCCGATGCCGGCGCCAAAGCGGCCGGTGTTCGGGAGGAGTTGCGGTTTCTCGAATACGCCTTCACCGGCGCCCGCCAACACATGAATGGCGCCGACGCCGTCCTGTGTTTCACCAGCGATGATGATGTCCGGCCATGAATCGCCGGTGACATCGCCGACGGCAAACGATCGAGGTCGATCGCCGGCGTCATACTCAATCGGACCGTTGAGCAAACCGGAGCCCTGGTTCATCAAGACCGCAATGGTGGGCGCGCCGATGCCCGCGGCGATGACATCAGGGTGCCCATCGAGATTGACGTCTGCGGATTGGGCCGCCAGGAACGAGTTGCCCGCAGCGATGAGATCGGGCGAGCCAAAGCCGCCATGGCCATCGCCGAGCATCACGGCCACATTGCTAAAGATGCCCACGACCAGGTCAAGGTGCTGATCACGGTTGAGATCGACCAATTCGACAGACTGCGGCGATGAGCCAACCGCTTTGAACCCGGCGTAGGAAAATGTCGCGTGACCGTCGTTGCGCATCACGATGACGCCGTCATTCTCGGCGCCGCTCGGATTGCTGGTGACGACGAGGTCAACGTCACCATCGCCATCGACATCGCCGACGGCGATCGCATCGGGGAATGGGCCCACCTGAATTTCGCGCGTGGCGGAGAACTCACCGCCGCCAAGTCCGAGGCGGATCGACACAGCGCCCGCGGCGGTGTTGGCAACGGCCAGATCAAGGTGACCGTCACCGTTGAGATCATCGATCGCGAGCGAGATGGGCGCATCGCCGACGGCGACGGGTGATGCGGATTGGAATCCGACGAATTCGGACAACGCCGCAGCGCGCATGGCTGGTCCGATACCTGCGGCGAGCATGCTCGCGGCGAAGAGCGCGGTATGCGGAGTCATGATTCGGGAGGTCGTCATGGCGGGCTCCTCTCTCGCTCCCGGCAAGCCCATCACACGAAAGGCTCTCACCGGCGGGACCTCCATCACGCCGACCCATCATTGTTGCACGAAGCGGGGCTCGATCAACCCCCTGCTTCGCGAACGGTCAGGCCACGCCGCGGAGGGCGTGACCGACCAACAACCGTACGTTGTGGATCACGGGGCGGTTAGCCTGAGACATGTCGGATGTGAGGAACGCGAGAATCTGTGCCGCCTGTGCCGGGGCGAGGCCTGAAACAGCCCATATGCACGCTCAGGCGGGGTGGCGAGGCGCCACTACAATCGCCCCTCCATGACTGCACGGGACCGCTACTACATCACGACGCCGATCTACTACGTGAATGATCGGCCCCACATCGGCCACTGTTACACCACGTTGCTGGCGGATGTCGCCGCTCGATTCATGCGCCTCGCCGGACGGGACACGTTCTTTCTGACGGGCACGGACGAGCACGCGGAGAAGGTGGTCGCCGCGGCGGCGGAGCGCGGGCTGAAGCCTATTGAGTGGGCGGATCAAAATGCGCAGGCGTTTCAGGAGGCGTTTCGGGAACTCGATTTCTCGAACGACGACTTCATTCGCACGACGCAACGACGTCATACGGAGAAGGTTGAGTCGTATATCCGCGCGATGATGGCGTCGGGTGATATTTACCTCGGTGATTACGAGGGGTGGTGGGACGCTTCGCAGGAGGAGTACGTCACCGAGTCCACCGCGCGCGAGCACGAGTTCAAGAGCCCTGTCACCGGCCGCGAACTGGTGAAGCGCACCGAGCGGAATTACTTCTTCAAGCTCAGCGGGTATGCGGACCGGCTGCTGGCGCACATCGAAGCGAATCCGCATTTCATCGCGCCGGATGCGCGCCGGAACGAGGTGGTCGGGCGGATCAAGGGCGGCCTGCAGGACGTGCCGATTTCGCGCGCTGTGGAGGCGGGCGACGAAGCCGCGTGGGGCATCCTGATGCCGGACGATCCGGGGCACCGTGTGTACGTTTGGATTGATGCGCTCTTTAACTACCTGAGCGCGGTCGATACGGACGAGCGGCGGGACTACTGGCCGGCGGAAGTGCATGCGATCGGCAAGGACATTCTGTGGTTCCACGCGGTGATCTGGCCGTGCATGCTGATGGCGCTGGACAAGCCGCTGCCGGGGTGCGTGTATGCGCACTCATACTGGATTCGCGAAGGCCGAAAGATGTCCAAGAGCCTGGGCAACTTCCTGGATATGCCGACGCTTCGCGGCTACTGCAAGACGTTCAGTGTAGACGCCGTTCGGTGGTATCTCGCAACCCAGGGCCCCATGGGCGCGACGGACGCGGACTTTGCGCACGGGCGCTTCGTCGAGATGTACAACGCGGATCTGGCCAACAGCGTTGGCAATTCGCTGAGCCGCGTGAGCAACATGATCGCCAAGTATTTCGGTGGTGAGCTGCCTGATCCGGGCGGCGCCGCCGAATATGCAGAGCACGACTGGCCGACGATCACTCGTGATGCGGTGCAGAGCGCGATCGACAAGATGAATCGCTTTGACTTGCCTGGCGCGTTGCAGGACGGCTTGTCCATCGTGCGGCGTGTTGATGGCTATGTGCACGCGACGGAGCCGTTCAAGCTCGCCAAAGATGAATCTCGCATGGGTGATGTCGGCGCGATTCTGTATCACTGCGCTGAAGCGCTGCGCATTGCGAGTCTCTTGTTGTGGCCGGCGATGCCGGAGCGCATGAGCGCGATGTGGGACCGGCTCGGTTCGCCGGTGCAGGTCGGCGAGACGCCGCTGCTGGATCTGGCGACGTGGGGCCGACTGTCGCCGGGCACGCAGATCGTCAAGGGCGAAGCGCTCTTCCCTCGCGCCGATGTCGATGCGCCGACGCCCGAGCCTGTTGAGGCGACGTCGGGATGATCCGCCTGCGCCGATTTGCGAGCCGCCTGCAGGCGGAGCACGCGGCGATGTTCCTTCGTCGGCATGACATCAACGCTGTGGTCGTGGGTGATTACGTCGAGGCCATTCTCGGCACCGCGTCGCCCAAGATGCTCCAGGTCGAACTCATGCTGCTGGATGAGGATCGGAAGGACGAGGCGGAGTCGTTGCTCGAAGAATTCGACGCCGAGCCGATTGAACTCGAGCCGGACTGGGAGCAGGAAACGCAGCCGGAATTGACCGGGCTCGACCTGAGCGCATTTGATTTGTCGTGCGCCTCCTGCGGCTACGACCTGCGCAACCTGGACGCGAGCGGCGTGTGCCCCGAATGCGGCGGCGAATACGACTTTCTTGGCATGATCGTGTCGCGCCATGGCCCTGAGGCGCTGGAGGCGCTGTACGCGGAAGTGTCCGTCTTACGATGGGAGAAGCGAACGCGCTGCCGCGAGTGTGGCGAGGACATCACGGCCCTTCCGACGCGGGGGCGGTGCGCCGCGTGCGGTCGGTTGTTCGACAAGGAAGTTGATCGGTGAGATTCACGGAATCGAGGCGAACGTGACTGATGCGTCTGAACAACACGGTGATCCGGTTCCTGATCCGGTGGCGCGCGGGCATTCGATGCTCCGCCGCGATCATCGCGGCACGCTGCAGTTTGATGAGCATTTTGTGCCCATCAAGTACGTGATTGATCCCGAGACGGGGCGGCTGGTCGCGCCGGTGATGGTGGCGATGCTGACGGCGGCCGAGACCATTCTGTTCGTGCCGGAAGAGGATGAGAACGCGCTGCAGATGCTGGTGTCGCTTGAAGCGATTGATGAAAATCACGCGATGGTGGACCGGTGGCGGATCTTTCATGGCGAGCCGGAAGATGTGCGCTGGGCTGAAATCTGGATCGACATGGCCAAGCTGCAGGGCATGGTGGTCGATGGCGACGCGCTGATGGAGGGCAACCCGTTGGCGGAGGCTGAGCCCCGACTGTGCAAGCTGTTGAATGAAGACATCGATGCGCTGCGAGCGATGACGGCGCACCGCGGCGGGATGGAGATTGAGTCGCCCAAATGCGTGGGTGTGGATCAGCAAGGGGTCCTCGTACGCGCCAAGTTCGACATTGTGCGCGTGTGGTTCGACACGATTGCGGAAAGTGAAGCGGAAGCGCGCGAACTGATTGAGCAGTTGATCGCCGAGGCGAAGGGGTGAGCGCGGCTGACGGCCAAGCTCATCGTGCGCACACGGGCGAGACGCCCGTGCCACCGATGAATGGACTTCGCGACGCTCATCTGCATGTGGCGGAGTTCGGCGCAGAACTGTCAGCGCTGGATGTTTCGGATTGTGCGAGCAAGGCGGCGTGCCTGGAGCGCATCGCGGCGGAGGCGGCTCGGCGCGCTGAGCAACGTGAATCATCAGCATGGATTGTCGCGGTTCGCGCTCGCCCTGAAGGGTGGCGCGAGCGTGCGTGGCCGACGGCGAATGAATTGCACGACGCGGCGGGCGGTCGTCCGTGCGTCGTGAAGTCGTTTGATTTTCATTCGCTGGCGGCGAGTGAAACAGCGCTGGAGGCGGCGGGCTTCCTTCCTCCCCTGCCTCGCGGGGGAGGACACAGGAGGGGGCGATCTCGAAACAGCGATGTTGAACGCTCGAACGATGCGGGCGAAACGAGCGTTGGAGAAGGGAATAGCTCAGTAGCCCTCCCCCTGCCCCCTCCCGCAAGGCGGGAGGGGAGTCAATCCGACGCGCATGATCCGAACCGCGCCCGTGAGGAAGCGGCTTCCGTGCAATGCGACGCTTCCGCGGCTCACGGGCGAGACGCCCGTCCCACCGACTTTGTCGCAGACCAAATCGAACTTGATGAGAACGGCCGCCCCACCGGTTTCCTCCTCGAAGCCATGGCGCAGCGCGTGCTGGACGCGATGCCGCCGTTGACGTTCGCACAACAGAAAGAGCATGTGCGACTCGCCTGTGATGAACTGTCCCGCCGCGGCTTTGTTGAAGCGCATGACATGCGGTCGCGGCCGTGGCTGGTCAAGGCGCTGATGGAGCTTGATGATGCGGGCGAATTGCCGCTGCGCATTGTGCTGCACCCGGTAGTTGAAGATTTCGATGACGTGGCGCGCCAGCGCGACGCGTTTGAGCGCGATTCAATACGTCTGGGCGGACTGAAGGTGTTTACGGATGGCACGCTGAACAGCCGCACAGCGTGGATGCTGCATCCATTTGCGGAGCCGCTTGCGGATTCGCCACGCGGCAGGCGCATGATGACGGATGAGGCGTTTGTTGCGGCGATCAAGCGTGCGCAGGCGGCGGGACTTCCCATTGTGGCGCACGCGATCGGCGATGCGGCGGTGCGATGGTGTCTTGATCTGATCGAAGCGCACGGCGACCGCTCGCTCCCCCACCGCATCGAGCACTGCGAGTTCATTGATGAGGCGGACGTGCTTCGGTTTGTGAAGCTGGGCGTGGTTGCGAGTGTGCAGCCGTGCCACCTGTTGCCGGATATCGAGGCGCTGCATCGGCTGACGCCTCATCGACTGAATCGCGTCCTGCCGCTGCGTGAGCTCGTGGATGCGTGCGAAGCCGCGGGCCGCGATGCGGCGGAACTGATCTGGTTCGGCTCGGACGCGCCTGTCGTCGATCCCGATCCTGAGGACAATGCGCAGGCGGCGGTGTTTCGGCGGCGCGCGGGGATGAGTGAGAATCAAGCGATTGCGCCGGAGCAGGCGATTTCGCACGAGGAAGCAATGCGATTGATGTTAAGCACGAAAGCGAGCGTTCGGTCATGACCAAAGTTGTTGTCACGCGCGAGATTCCAGGCGAACTGGCGATCGATGGCGCCGAGATCGTCGTCGGGCGCGAGGAGGGCTATCAGAAGCCCGGTGAACTCGTCGAGTTCATCAAGAGTCATGCGCCGATGGACGGGCTGGTGTCGATGGTGCATGACCCGATTGACGCCGCCGCGCTGGACGCCGCGGGCGACTCGCTCAAGGTCGTCTGCAACTTCGCCGTGGGCTACAACAACATCGACGTGGCGGAGTGCAACAGGCGAGGCGTGACGGTGTGCAATACGCCGCACGCGGTGACTGAGGGCACGGCGGACATTGCCTGGGCGCTGCTGTTGGCGGCGGCTCGGCGTGTGGGCGAGGGTGAACGATTCGTCCGCCGCGGCGCCTTCAGCGAACACGGCGTGATGGGCATGAGCGAGATGCTGGGCGTCGATATCGCCGGGCGCACGCTGCTGATCGTCGGCGCGGGGCGCATCGGGTACGCGACGGCGCTGCGGTCCATTGGCTGGGGGATGCGGGTGCTGTACGTCGCACGGTCGCAGCACTACGACTTTGAATTTTCGCCAATCAACGCCGAGCGCGTGTCGCTGGAGGAGGGGCTAAAGCAGGCGGACTTTGTGAGTCTGCACACGCCCCTGACGCCGGCGACGAAGCATTTGATCAATGCGGAGAACCTGAAGCTGCTTAAAGCCACGGCCGTGCTGGTGAACACGGCGCGGGGACCGGTGGTGGATGAGCAGGCGTTGGCGGCGGCGCTGAAGGCGGGCAGGTTGTTCGCCGCGGGCCTGGATGTGTATGAGGATGAGCCTCGGGTGTCGAAGGAACTGCTGGAGCTGGAGAATGTGGCGCTGACGCCGCATATCGGCTCGGGCGCGCGGCGGTATCGTGAGATGATGACGCAGATCGTCGGGGCGAACGTGTCGGCGGTTTTGTTTGGGGGGAAGCCGGTGAGTGTGGTGACGGGGTGAGAAGTGGATTGAACCGCAGAGGCGCAGAGAACACAGAGGGGAGATTTGGTGTGAGAAGGGTGAGTAGGAATCCTGGACCAGCGGCCGAGCCCGAATCCGTCAGGTTCTGATTCCCACTCTGCGTTCTCAGCGCCTCTGTGGTAAAGATCATCATCGAACAGACGGGCGAGACGCCCGTCCCACCGCTGAAGGGTTATGCGGCGACGATTTCAGGAATGTGAGTCCAACACGTGGCCTTCGTGCGGCACGAAGATCACGGCGCCAGTGAAGTGAAACAGATCGTGGCACTGACGCCTTTGGCGTCCGTACCACGGGACCCGGATTTGGGAATACGAATGCAACACGACTTTGAGATGAAACCAGCGACGAAGGTGATTCACGGCGGGCAGGAAGTGGAGGCGACGACGGGCGCCGTGATGCCGCCGATTTTTACGTCCACGACGTACGCGCAGGAGTCGCCGGGCGTGCACAAGGGGATGGACTACATCCGTGCGCAGAACCCGACGCGGTACGCGCTCGAGCGGATGTTGGCGAACCTTGAAGGATCCGGCATTTCGCGCGATGTGGATGAGACGGAAGGCGGGTTCGCTTTCAGCAGCGGGTGCGCGGCGACAGGGTCGCTGTTTGATCTGGTCCCGGCGGGCAGCCATGTCGTCGCGATGGACGATCTGTACGGCGGCACGCATCGGTTGCTGTCGCAGGTCCGGCAGACGTCGCAGAATCTCAAGCTGTCGTACATCGACCTGACGCAGACGGACAGTCTCGCCGAGGCGATGACGGCTGAGACGCGGCTGGTGTGGGTCGAGACGCCGACGAACCCGAACCTGAAGATCGCGGACCTCGCGCGCATTGCGGAGATTGCGAAGAAAAAGAATCCCGATGTGATTCTTGCGTGCGACAACACGTTCGCCAGCCCGATCAATCAGCGTCCGCTGGAGCTTGGCTTCAATGTCGTGATGCACTCCGCGACGAAGTACCTCGGCGGGCACTCCGATGTGCTGGCCGGCATTCTGGTGACGAACAAGCCCGAGCTGGCCGAGCGCATTCGCTTTGTGCAGAAGTCGCTCGGCGCCGTGCTCGGGCCGTTTGATTCCTACCTGCTGCTGCGCGGCATCAAGACACTGGCGATTCGCATCGAGCGACATAACGCGAGTTCGCTCAAGATCGCGAAGTGGCTTGAAGCGCATCCGAAGATTGATCGTGTGGTGCATCCGGGGTTGGAATCGCACCCGCAGCACGCGATCGCGAAGAAGCAGATGGACGGCTTCGGCGGCATGATCACGATGTTCATCAAGGGCGGGCTGGATGAAGCACGCACGATGCTGGAGCGCGTGCGCATCTTCGCGCTGGCCGAATCTCTCGGCGGCGTCGAGTCGCTGATCGAACACCCGGCGATCATGACGCACGCATCGCTGCCAGCGGACAAGCGCGCGGAACTGGGCATCAGCGACACGCTGATTCGACTGTCAGTCGGGATCGAGGATGTGGACGACCTGATTGGGGATCTGGAGCAGGCGCTGAAGTAAGCGAGATTGAACGCGGAGGAAGACGGAGGGAGAAGAGAGAAGCGAATGATTATCGTGACGCGTCATTCTGACTGCCAAGAAGTGCATTTATTACTTGTCGAAGGCGCTCTTCTTCGGCAGGCTGGTTCAAGAACCAGTCTGTGGACCACACACGATGGATATTCCATCCACGTGAGATAATGACCTCTTCGCGGAGACGATCCCGATCACGAACAGATTTCGCAGAATGATAAGTGGCTCCGTCACATTCAATTCCCAAGATGAACTCGTCCTCGCTTCCGGGGCGAAGCACGCCCAAGTCGATGCGATAACCTGCTACTCCAACTTGAGGGATTACTCGAAATCCCATGTCCGCAATCGCGCCAGCCACCGCTTCTTCGAAGGGAGATTCAGGCGCGCGTTCTTCGATGATCACTCGCTCGGGAATATCGCCCGACTCGGCATACGAGAGGTAGTCTTTCATGGCGACAACTCCTCTGCTTTTGCCATCAGCGAGAATCTCTGAAGGACGAATTGACGAAAACACTTCAACTCGCTTGCGTGCTCGTGTCACGAGTACATTGAGGCGCCTCCAACCGGTTTCGAGTGTGATGGGCCCGAATCGTTGCATCAACTTACCGCTCTTTGGATCTTTGCCGTATGTGTACGAAATGAAGATCACATCCCGTTCGTCGCCCTGAAGATTCTCGAGGTTCTTGATGAACAATCCATTGATGCCATCGGAAATACGAGATACAGCGCGCTGAAACTGGGCGTCTTCTTCACATCTACGCTCAAGCAAATCGAGAATGAGGTCTCGCTGCTTCATGTTAAATGTTCCCACGCCCAGCGAATCGTCAGGGTGATTCAGGGCATGCTCGATGATCGCCGACGCAAGAACTTCCGCTTCTTTCTCATTCTTGCCAGACTTCACCAATCCATCTTCAACAAAATGAAAGCGTACGCCGAGCTTTCCACTTTGGGAACTCACGGAAGGGAATATCAAGAGGTCTCCATCGTAAAACCGTCGATTGGAAAACTCGATGAGCGAATGGTGAAGACTGCGATAATGCCATTTCAGTCGGCGCAACCTTGGGAATGCCTTGGCAGCGACTTCCAGAATCGATTCTGACTCGTCAAGGACAAGTTCATCTGATTCATCAATTTCATCGCGGTCAAGTCGCTCAAAGAATGTTGTTGGAGGCAGTTGCTTTGGGTCGCCGACAATGACGACACGCCTGGCGCGAGCAAGAGCTCCAAGTGCATCTTCGGGTTTGACTTGAGACGCTTCGTCCATGACGACCAGGTCAAACTGCACGGCGCCTGGCGGGAGGAACTGTGCGACAGCAAGCGGGCTCATCATGAAGCAAGGCTTGAGGCACTGGGTCGCCCGGCCTGCGCGTTTCATTAGGGTTCGGAGGCGACAGTGGCGCCGAGACTTTTCCGTTTCATGCCGAATTAGGGACAATTCCGTATACGCGGAAACTCGGCCTGTTCCATTACCGATTGGCGGCTTGCGGCTCAGCGCTTGAGCAGCGACGAGCTGTTGATTGAGATTGAGCACGCGGTGATCGAGATCCGCAAAAGTGGAGCGGATCTGCTCGTGTGTGCGCCGGGAGAATCCGCTCAGCGACGGGTTGGCCGCGACGAACTGGTTCGCAATTTCCTCCCAAAACAGCAATTCGAACAACAGTCTGGATTCATTCGGGCTAAACGTATTCGCCTCATAGAGTTCAACAAACTCTGACAAGCCGCATAGCCTCGCCTGATTCACCGTTCGGCAGTACTCGGCCCAATTACTTAGCTCTGGGAGAGTTGTTTGAAGCGATGAAACTCGATTTGACAATGAGCCAAAGCCATTTTCCTCGTACAGCCATGTATCGTTGATAGGCCCGAGCGACTGCAAATCGTCTAACGCACTGGCCCATGCCTCAGAGGGCTCTCGAGCTTCCGATAGCATTCTGCGCAAGAGCGATGCTCTTTCGCCTATATCATCAGAACACATCCACTCGATAAGTTTGGGCGGCATGTGCAGAGTGTCGAGCGCCTTGAACCAGGCAATAGTTCTTTGGAAGAGCTCAAGATCAGTGTTAGCGCCATGGAAATCTCGGCCACATAGTTCCTGGTACGCATTGTTCGCCAAGATCGAATTGTGACGATCCTCAAGCTCCAGTGTTTCGCGGCACTGGTTCATGCAAATCGAGATCGACTCAGGGGCAGCAATTTGAGCGAGTGCGACGTTGATCGTTTCAAGTCGTTGCTCCAAGTCGGACACGTTTGCAAGAATGTCGTGAATTGGTTGGTGTCGTATTCTACTCTTATTAATTCCAAGCAGGTCCAATGGGGCCGATTGCTCAAGTTCCGCAGTCACCGACTCCAAAGATCGACGTAGGGCATCAACCCATGAGAGTGATTCAAGTGCTTCTAGGCCTCCGAAATGGCCCCTGACATCAGCAAGAGTGAAGCCTTTCTCTTTGACGGTTTGAATCCATCCCAATATGCGCCCGAGTCTGTCCCAATCGGTCTCGTATCCATCAAAAAGGTCATTCAGACGCGACTTGAAATCGCTATCGAGATTGAAGTCTCTGATTCGTTCATTCAGTGTCTCAAGCTCTTCAAGGTGCTCAGCAATCGCTGCAGGCTTCCATGGCGTAGAGGGTCTTAGAAAGCCAAGAACACGTCGCTTTGCATTCCGATACTCTCGGCGAAGAAATCGCCATCGAGATCGATGGTGCGCTAGAATCGCACTTCGAATACTTTGCAATTCTTCGGCATCGGGCGCGTCTCGCAGGATGAGCACTTCATCAATCGCTGTGCGCTGCGTCGCGATTTCGGTCCATTGAGATTTTGCTTGGCGAGCTACTGCAATTGCGCTCTCATAGAACAGACTGTCATGGAGGACGGCGCCCTTCTCTACGACAGGATCAGAAAGCATTCGAATCAAATCCATTGATTCGAAACACTCTGCTATGGTCATATTCGGGAGATTGAGCCGTCCAAGATTCTCGATGAGTTTGACGAGTTCTGCGAGACCGGTCCGAACGGCGGCGAGTTGCCCACGGAAAGCCACTGCATCCGACAGTAAAATGCCTAGCTCTAGAGGCGGGAAGCCCGACGCAGCGTCTAGGAGTTCTCTCGCCAGACTTGTTCGACGGTCGCGGTCGCAGCGCCAATACGTTTCGACACGGCGTTTTAGATTGTTTAGCTCAATAATTTCAGACTCAAGTTTCTCGGCAATCGCCATCGAGTTCGAGGTCGCTAATCCTTTGCATAGGGAATTCGAAATGCCATCTACTGGTATCTGAAGCGCCATTTCGTTTAGAGGCGCCGCCGCGACAAGATTGCGCATGCTCCAAAATGTGTCGCACGAGGAAGAAGTTCGAAGTCGCTGGGCAACGCGCTCGAAGGAACGGGCCGAATCGGAGAGGGTTTCAAGCGCAGATTCAACGAGTGATTGTTTCGCCGCGTAATATTTGGCGCAGTCAAATCCCCGCCATGGGTGTTCAGAAACTCCACCGATTTCGCGGAACTGCCCTTGCAACTGATCAAAGAGGCGTAACCGATCGCTCAATGCGTCTGAATCAAGCTGGATGTTGACGGAGAGTTGGCGATGGGCCTTGTCGCCAAGGAGTTGGCGGAGGCGCGATACGCGCCAAAACACGTCATGTGCCGGATCTGCGTTCGGCCCAAGAGGTTGCCGAATCGACTCGCAATAGGACAGCAGCTTTTCTCGGTAGCTATTGAGTTCCCGTATCGCGGATGCATGGCCGCTGGGTGATTTCTGTTTCCTGTTTAGTCGTTGCTTCAAGCTTTCGTAGACTTCGCGCGGCTTCCCCATTTCCGAATGAAGCGGCAAGCAAAAATCTGCAAGTCCAACTCGGTCAAGATTGCGCTTTACTACTTCCAGCGCCGCTAGCTTCTCTGAGAGGAAGAGTACGTTCCAACCGTTGCTAATCGCAAGCGCCAGGATGTTGGTAATTGTCTGAGACTTCCCTGTTCCGGGAGGGCCCTCAATAACAACGTCCTGTTCTCTGATGACATCAATCAGCGCCGAATGCTGTGAGCTGTCCGCATCCACCACTAACGGTGTTTCCGAAGCTTCAATTTCTTCATCAATGTTGTAATCAGACGAGAATCCAAAATCACTCTCGTCGCTCTGTGAGCCTTCGAAAACGGTTCGGATTAGGCGGTTGGAGGATAATGCGTCCTTCGGCCAACGCGTAGGGTCGAGATCGTTGTAAAGGTATATCTTCGAAAATGAGAAGAAACCCAATACGGCTTCCCGTCGGATACTCCAACGGTTTTCTTCAAGGATAACCCCAGCGACAGCATCGAAATATTCTTCTGGCGATTGTTCATCTTCAAACTCTGGGATAGCCAAGCCGAAATCTATTCGAAGTTTTTCAATCAGCGAAACATTACTTTGAAGGTCCTCCCCCGTGTAGGCCGCTCTATAGAGATATCGGTGTCGACGCCGATCGGACGACTTTTCAATCTTGACTGGAATGAGAATGAGCGGCGCATTGTGTGCCCGGTCAGAATCTCTAGCCTCCCACCATTGGAGGAATCCAATCGCAAGATAAAGATGATTGATGCCCGTTTCTTCAATCGCTGATCGAGCGTCGCGCATCATGGTCTTGAGAATGCGCTCCAGCCGATCCTCATCGAGATCAGTCTGTAGTCGGTCGTCTTGATGGCGGTTTTCGATCAGGACAGTACTGGATGGCTGCGATGGCAACTCGATCGAACTCGAATTCAGATTTGTGGTCGAAGCTGCGGGGTCTGCCTCGAATTGAAAACTACGACCATCTGTGACCAAATGCGAATAGATCTGATTCGGCAGTTCGTCAACAATTTGAACTGTTCGGGAACGGCTCTTGCGGTAACTCAACAGCCGATTATTCGCAGAAAGATCGAGTAACCGCTTCCGATAACGATCTAGCTCCGCGGCGATATCAATACTACGTACGGAGTTCGGAGACGGCGAGGGTTCCGACATTCCCACCATTATGACTCAAGTCTGCGCGGAATGTAAAGAGACTTCGGGAGCGGATCACAGTGAATCTCTCCTCGACCTCTGTCTTCCTCCGCGTTCTTCCCCTGCTCGTCTTACATTCCCAGGAGCAGCCGCTCCGGGTCTTCGATGCATTCTTTGACGTGCTTGAGGAATGTCACGGCGCCTTCGCCATCGACGATGCGGTGGTCGTAGCTCAGCGCGAGGTACATCATCGGGCGGATGGCGACTTCGCCAGAGCCGGGTTTGTCGGGGTTCTCGATGGGGCGGCGCATGATGTTGTGCATGCCGAGGATGCCAGACTGCGGCGGATTCAGGATCGGCGTGCTCATCATGGATCCATAGACGCCGCCATTGGAGATGGTGAACGTGCCGCCCTGCATTTCTTCGAGTGTGAGCTTGCCGTCGCGGGCGCGGGTGGCAAGCTCGCGGATCGTGGATTCAATTTCGGCGAAGCTGAGTGATTCGCAGTTGCGCACGACGGGGACGACGAGGCCTTTCGGCGTGCCGACGGCGACGGCGATGTCGCAGTAGCTGTGGCGCAACACTTCGGGTTCGCCCTTGTCGTTGTGGCCGATCTGTGAGTTCACATTGGGCACGGCCTGCAACGCGCTGACGCACGCCTTCACGAAGAAGGACATGAAGCCGAGGCCGACGCCGTGCTTCTCCTGGAAGGCTTCCTTGTGCTTCTTGCGCAAGGCCATGACGTTGGTCATGTCGCATTCGTTGAAGGTCGTAAGCATCGCGGCGGTCTGCTGCGCCTCGACGAGGCGGGCGGCGATGCGCTGACGCAACGGGGACATGCGCTCGCGTGTGATGGCGCGCGATGCGCCTCCAGTGCTCGACGCGGGCGAGACGCCCGCGCCACCGACGCCCGTTGTCTTGGCGGCGCCGTTGGGGTGCGTCTGGATGTAGGCGAGCACATCCTGTTCGCGGATGCGTCCGCCGGGGCCGGTGCCGCTGACGCCGGTGAGGTCGAGGTGGTGATCCTCGGCGATCTTCTTGGCCAGGGGCGTGGCGTGGATGTCGTGCGATGCGCCGGCGCCTGCGGGCGATGACGCCTGCGACGGCGCAGCCGGTGCGTCCTCGCGCGGCGGGGCATCTTTGGTGGCGGTTTGCGGCGTGGCGGGCTGACCTGCGTCACTCCCACCGGCTGCTTTCTTTTCTTTGGTTGCGTTGTCGGCTGCGCTCTCGCCCGCCGGCTTCTTGGCGGACTCATCGATCGCGCCAACAACGGCGCCGACGGCGACGGTGTCGCCTTCACTGGCGCTACGTGTGACGGCGCCCGCGGCGGGCGCGGGGATTTCCATCGTGATCTTGTCCGTCTCGAGTTCGAGCACGGGCTCATCGCGATCGGCCCAGTCGCCATCGGATTTCAGCCACGTGGCGATGACGCCTTCAGATACGGACTCGCCGAGTGCGGGGATGACGATGTCGGTGCTCATGGTGGTGCTCGCGATGACGGAAGTCGATCAGCGTTGGGGCGCTGTCAGGAATCTCACGTGGTGGCGACGGGTTCGGCGACGCCGGCGGGGATGGCGGTCTCGAGAAGTTTGGTTTGCTCGCGATCGTGCTGCTTCTTGGAGCCGGTCGCGGGCGTCGCGCTGGCCGGGCGGCCGACGTACGGGAGCGGGTCCCAGCCGAGCAGGTCGCGGACGGCGCCGTCCATGTAGCGATAAGCGCCGGCGTTCTTGGGCTCTTCCTGAACCCAGAAGCGCTTGGCGGTCTTGGGATAGCGCTTCAGGATGGTCGTCAGCATCTCGGTGTTGAGCGGGTAGAGCTGCTCAAGGCGGATGATGGCGACGTCGTCGCGCTTGGCGTCTTCGCGGCGCTGGGCGAGGTCGTAGAAGACCTTGCCGGAGCAGAGGATGATGTCCTTGACGCCGCGTCGGTCGCCGGATTTCTCGAACATCGGATCGTCGAGCATTTCGACGAAGCGACCCTTGACGAGGTCATTCACCGTTGAGGCGCACTCGGGATGGCGCAGCAAACTCTTCGGTGACAAGATGATGAGCGGCTTGCGGAAGTTGCGGCGCACCTGACGACGCAGGATGTGGAAGATCTGTGACGGGGTCGTCGGGTAGGCGACCTGCAGGTTGTCATCGGCGCACAGCGTGAGGAATCGCTCAAGCCGCGCGGAGGAGTGCTCCGGCCCCTGCCCCTCGTAGGAGTGCGGCAAGAGGAGCGTCAACCCGCACCAGCGCTGCCACTTGAGTTCAGCGGAGGCGAGGTATTGATCGAGAATCACCTGGGCGCCGTTGACGAAGTCGCCGAACTGCGCTTCCCAGATGACAAGCATGTTGGGGTCCGCGAGTGAGTAGCCGTACTCGTAGGCAACGATGGCTTCTTCAGACAGCGGGCTGTCATAGATGCACAGGCGACCCTGCCGCGGCTTGCCGTTTTCGCCGGGGTCGCCGGGCTCCTTGCCTTCGACGCCGGGTTCGCCCATCTCACGAATGTTGTTGAGCGGGATGTACATCTCGGCGGTCTTGGCGTCGCGCAAAGCCGCGTGTCGATGGCTGAATGTGCCGCGACGGGAATCCTGTCCGGAGATGCGAACGGCCGTGCCTTCGACCAGCAATGAGCCGAACGCAAGCGCTTCAGCCGTGCCCCAGTCGATGGCGTCGTCGTTGGCGACGGACTGGGCTCGCTTCTCGATGATCTTGGCGAGCGTTCGGTGGAGGTTGAAGCCTTCGGGCTTGGCGCCGATGGCTTCGGCAATTTCCTTGAGCTCTTTTCGAGACACGCCGGTGTCCACCGGATCGTGCGAATACTTGTGCGTGAACCCCTGCCAGCGCCATGAGCCGGGATCAATCGTTGGATCGACGCCCATCTTGGTGGCGCGGGACTGGGCGAGCTCCATCTGGTCTTCGAGACTCTTGCGAATGGACTCGACGTCTTTTTCGGTGATGACGTTCTCACCCAGGAGGCGCTCGGCGTACGTCTTGAGCACGCTGGGCTTCTTCTTGATGAGCGACGCCATGATGGGCTGCGTGAATGACGGGTCATCGCCCTCGTTGTGGCCCCAGCGCCGGTAGCACCAGAGGTCCACCGCGACATCGCGCCCGAACTGCTGGCGGAACTTCATCGCGACGTTGGCGGCGTGCAGCACGGCGTCCGGGTCTTCACCGTTCACGTGGATGATCGGCGTGTCGATCATCTTGAAGATGTCGGTGCAGTATGGGCCGCTGCGGGCTTCTTCGGGACCGGTGGTGAAGCCGATGAGGTTGTTGATGACGACGTGCACCGTGCCGCCGGTCTTGTAGCCGGGCAACTGCGAGAAGTTGAGCGTTTCCTGCACGACGCCCTGACCGATGACCGCCGCGTCGCCGTGGATGAGCATCGGAACGACGCGTTTGCGGGTGGTGTCTGACTTCAGGCGCTGCTTGGCGCGGGTGCGTCCTTCGACGACGCCGTTGACGGATTCGAGGTGGCTCGGGTTGCTGGCGAGCACGACGCGGTAGTCCTTGCCGGTGCGCGTGGTGCGATCGCACGAGTAGCCGAGGTGGTACTTCACATCGCCGCCGCCATCGACGAAGTCTTCGTCCCAGTTGGCTTCGAATTCGGTGAAGATCTGCTCGTAGGACTTGCCCAGAATGTTGTTGAGCACATTCAGGCGGCCACGGTGGGCCATGCCCATGATGAACTCTTCGGCGCCGAGATCGGCGCCCTGCTCGATGATGCGGTCCAACAGCGGGATGGTGGACTCAGCGCCTTCGAGGCTGAATCGCTTCTGTCCGAGGTAGCGCTTGTGCAGAAAGGTCTCGAACATCTCCGACTGGTGGAGGCGCTCCAGGGCGTGGATGCGCTCGCCATCGGAGAGTGATGCTTTGTTGCGCGTTGATTCGAATGCCTCGCGGAGCCACTCGCGCTGCTCACCATCGGCGATGTACATGTACTCGACGCCGATCGAGCGGCAATACGTTTCATCGAGGGCTTCGATGATCGCGCGCAGCGTCGCGGGCTTCTTGAGCGGGAGGTCGCCGGGGTCGAACGCGCGATCGAGATCGGCGTCTGACAAACCCCAGTGTTGCGGCGTGAGTTCCGGCGGCGCTTCGCGCTCTCGACCGAAGGGGTCGAGCGTCGCGCAGAAGTGACCCAGCGTGCGATAGGCGTTGATCAGGCGATCAACGGCGCACTGGGCGCTGTCCGCGCCGGCGCCAGTGGCGGCTGGCGCAGGGGCGCTGGTCGGCGCGGGTGCGCTCGATGAGCGTCCCAGGTCGAATCCCTGGAAGAACTCCGCGAGGTCGTCAGCGACGGACTCGGGGCTCTCGAGCCAGCGCTGGTACTGCTCGTCGAGATACTCGGCGTTCCAGCCGTTCAGGGACGGCTTGACTGCTCGGACGGAGGCGCCCATGTCTTGTGTCCACCTGCACTTAGCGTCCGATCGTGGAGTGCGGATCCGCAGCCGCGGTGCGCGATCGGGGGAGCACTGTATGGATAGTAGTGATTGAATCGGCCTCAGTGGACTGGCGGATGAGGTGTTTTTGAGACCTTGGGGGAAACGATGGGGATTGTCGCACGGCGGCGGCGCGATCTCGTCACGGACAGGCGCCCCAGTTGGCGAGGAGCAGCGCGAGGTCCGCACCGTTAATCACACCATCGCCATTGAAATCGGCGGCGCCGGGTCCGCCCCATGAAGCGAGCAATACGGCCAGGTCCGCGCCGTCGATGGAGCTTTCACCATCCAGATTGAAATCGAGGCAGGCTGTTTCCGGCCGCCATGAGGCGATGGTCTTGCGGAGTTGATTGATGCTCATCGCGTTATGCGCCGGGTTGGCGCCGTCGATGGGCGATCCGGTTGGCGATCCCTGAAAGAGCACATTCGGATTTGAGTAGTGCGGAATGCGCGGACCGCCGGCGGTGGCCATCATCGTGCGGAAGCCCGCGCCCTGAAAGCCAAACGAATAGGGATAGGCGCCGGTGACGCCGGCATTGGGGGCATCGTGCGCACAGCCCATGTTGTGGCCAATCTCATGGGAGAACGTGAGGTTGCCAATCGCGCAATCGATTCGCGAGACACTGAAGGCGAAGGGCGCGAACTGGAGCATGGGATGATTGAGGACAGACGCGAGGCCGCAACCGGATGCATCTTCAGTCGTGATGAGCGCGACCATGTCGGCGCCGTAGTCATCGCGCAGCGGGTGGACGTCGTCCATGAAGCCGTCGTCGGTTTCGCGCAGTCGTTCGAGTGTGGTGTTGATGGAGACGCCGATCTCGTTGTAATTCGTGACGGCGGCGTGCACGATGCGGATCGAGGCGTCGATGTTGCTGTTCTGGAACGCTTCGTTTGTGGTGACTTCAAGATTTTCAACGATGACGTCCATGCCGCCTTCGGAGCCTGCATCGGCGAGGGCGGCGGGCGTGAAGAAGACCATGACGTCGAAGCGTGATGTCACGGATTCGGTCGGGGCCGTGTCGATTGGGATGAGATCGAGATTGGGTAGCGGCGCAGGCTCATTCACCGCGCAGCCGGCGTGCTCTGCGCCGTTCACGGTGTGAAGCAACGCGCCTGATGGCTGTGGTGTGATGGCGTACGTCTGGCCGGCGGGGTCGATGAATCGACCAACAGCTGTGCCGTTGCCAACGGTGACGATGAAGGAGCCCGCAGGGGCATTCTCGCACGCGCCGACATAGGTGGCGAAGCCTTTGTCGTTCGTGATGCGCTCTTCAATCTCGACGTTGAATTGAATATCGGCCGACATCGCGATGGTGATCGCGTCGGTGTTGTTCTGCGCAAGGATCGGGTTGATTTTGAGCGACTGCAGTTCGGCGCTGTCGCTTGTCTCAACCAACTCAAAGAGCGGGGTTGCGTGCGCTGTTGACCACGTCAGCGCAAGGGCGCTGATGCAGCGCAGCGCACAACGATTGACGCGCGACCTTACTTGATTGGACATGAATCTCTCTCCGTTCGTCGCCGATTCTTAAGGCGTCGAATGGATCTAGCAAGCATGTCCATGGAAAGAAGGGGCAATGGCCCATTCAGGCTGCGATTTTCCGCCCGCGGCGGCCATCGACTCAGCCGAATCGACCCGTCACGTACTGCTCAGTCTCGGGCAGTTTCGGATTCTGGAAGAGATCCGCCGTGGGGCCGAATTCGACCAGGCGGCCGAGGTACATGAATGCGGTGTAATCGCTCACACGCGCGGCTTGCTGCATGTTGTGCGTAACGATGACCACGGTGTAGCGCTGGCCGATTTCGCTGATGAGCTCTTCGATCTTGAGCGTCGCGATGGGGTCGAGCGCGGAGCACGGCTCGTCCATCAGCAGCACTTCAGGCTCGGCGGCGATGGCGCGGGCGATGCAGATGCGCTGTTGCTGACCGCCGGAGAGACCGGTGCCGGGCTCGTGCAGACGGTCTTTGACTTCGTCCCAGATGGCGGCGCCGCGCAGGGCTTTCTCGACGACTTCGTCGAGGACTTTCTTGCGGCGTTCGCCGTCGATGCGCAGCGGGTAGACCACGTTCTCGTAGATGGACATCGGAAACGGGTTGGACTTCTGGAAGACCATGCCCATGCGCTTGCGCAGGTCGATGACGTCCACATCCGGCGCGTAGACGGGCTCGCCATTGAGCAGCAGTTCGCCGCCGGTTCGCACGCCCTGGATGAGGTCGTTCAGACGGTTGATGGAGCGCAGGAAGGTGGACTTGCCGCAACCGGACGGGCCGACAAGCGCAGTGACCTTGCCTTTGGGGATATTGAGGTTGAGGTCGAAGAGCGCTTGAGCCGCGCCGTACCACAAGCAGAAGTCCTGCACATTGAGAATGTGCGGCTCGGCCTGCACGGCGTCGTGAATCATGGCGGGG
>MRWG01000745.1_pt1 | contig 27840 bp, 28 predicted proteins | sample 1013341 | NCBI WGS metagenome assembly MRWG01 (sample SAMN06117577, study PRJNA244670) | biofilm metagenome | biome: Water; feature: Cathode Biofilm; material: Biofilm; isolation source: microbial consortium enriched at the cathode of a solar microbial fuel cell | place: USA: District of Columbia ... | reverse complement strand
TACCCCATTGTTGGGGCGGTATTCCGGTTCCCTCTTTTCCGAAATTCACCGTATAGTAGACCTTATTCAGTGAGAAACTTGAGGCAATTCCGGGATCGGTAAAATTGACACGATTAGCCTCTGGCTTAAACCATCTTCCTCGACCAACTCTGGTTCGGATATATCAGGAATTGAGAAAGCTCATGCTGACAACAAAGTGTTGCTCTTTGCCGACCCAAGAGAAGCCGGCTCGAGCTGCGGCTGTGCAGAAGTGATCAGTGTGGCCCGAAGTGCAGCTGATATCCCGGGTGTCGCCTTTCAGGAATTTGATCTTAAAAATAGTCAGGAGGAAACAAGGAAATACTCAGTTCGGATTTCTCCCACGGTCATACTATTAAATAAAGACAATACCGAAAAAGCACGCTTTGAGGGTGAATCCTCAAGCGTAATCAACGAGCTTCGCCAAACTGTCAGCTCATTGGATAAGGGAACAGTAGTGGAGTAGCGTGAGAAAGATATTTTGGAATTTATAGATACGGTTTGGACACATAGCGCTTCCTTTATTTCAGGCGCTCTCGATTACAGGAGTATTTTTGTGGTTCCACTGGCCCTCTTTGCCGGTGTTATAGCTGGTTTAAATCCTTGCTGCCTGCCAATATATCCAGCGGCTGCGGGCTGTTGTACTGCCCTTAGACGCGAAACCATTCGTGGAAATTTAGGAATTGCAGCACTTTTTATTTTGGGTGGTAGTATTGTTACAACCATACTTGGAGTAATCTCGGCTCTAGCGGGCAAAGTATTTGGCCAGTGGGGGTCATGGCCATTTTATTTTGTCTCAATATTTCCAATTATATTTGGATTGTATTTACTGAAGGTGCTCCCTCTGAGTTTGCCAGCATTTTCAGGGATGAATTTAAAAGTAAGCGGCCCTTTTGGAGCTTTCATAATGGGCGGAATGTTAGGAGTCGTGATTACTCCTTGCGCGACACCAATTCTCGCCGGTTTACTTTCCTATGTGGCTACCACAGGCGATCCGGTTTGGGGTGGTGTGCTCCTTTTTATCTATGGTACTGGTTTGGGCATCCCTATCATTTTGGTGGGAACAACGTTTGCTTCGTTAGTTGCTCGACTTTCCAGCGGCAGAACTCGTCGTTGGGCCGATAATGTAACCGGTGTGCTTCTCTTAGGTGTTGGACTTTACTTGATCTGGAATGCGTAATCTCAATGAAGATTTTTACACAGTAATTTTCATTGTGTTCAAGGCAGTATTTTCCACAAGCGACCTTTTCACCCTCTGCCCATTGTTATACAGTTTTAAAACCGAAAATTATTTTTTTGTCCGGCTTTTGCCATCTAGGCTGATAAATATAGCTGCATCCAATAAACACGGATAAATATCGCTGGCCCTACATAGCTCCTGTAGCCGTCGCGAGGAAGTTATCGGTCATCATGCACCAGATGTTGCAAACCGGGGAATGTTTTGATCCTTACCCCGCCAGACAAGGAGAAGTGGCATACGCGTAAATGGCGGAAATAGAAACAATAGAGTTTGCAGTCCTTTAACTGTCCAAAAGGATTGCCTGTCCCGTGCCGGGACGAAGGCGATCGGTGCAACCCGGTATTAATGCTGCAGCTAACGGCTCTTTTCGAAATGGACAATCGGAAAGACTGATTGCGGATCGGACTTAGGGTAGCCGAATGCTTCCAACGCTAACATGTGGCGAAACATATCGACCACGAAGAGAACGATGATACCGGCAATGACAAGGCAATTCAAAATAAGACAAAAAGAACTGGAAATTCATATTGCACATTTCTATTAGAGAGCTTAACGTAATCATACAGAAGTATAGTAAAGTTATTCAAAAGACCTTCCCCGGGTGTTCTTACTGGAATATGCTCTCTCCCGGGGAAGGTTATTTCGTTACCGAGGCTTTGCAGAATTTTGACTCTGAATATCTTGAGCCATCTTTTCGTGTTCTGCGGCCATAGCCTTGTACTGGTCAGCGGATTCCTTGAATTCTTTCACCAGCTTCTGGCAGTGGTTGGTCATACCGGTAAACTTCGTCCCTTTGTAAGCTTGAGCCATTGACTCGTGCAGAATAGCCTTATTTTCCATGATGGCTGCCTGTTCTTCATAATATTCTGCAATTTTGAGATGGTCTTCAGGGGTTGTTGCTGTTTTGATCAACGTTGTAATGTTCACTTCCTCAATGGCACTTGTTAGAGTTCCCCCTTTTAGAGAAATAACCAGCAGGACCATTGTGAAAGCTATTAAGAGCAACTTTGGCTTCTTCATTTATATCACCTCCTGTATGCAATATTGTTTGTCTTGAAGAGTTGATTTTGTATATAACAGCTGAAAACATATCTCTTTGCCGACATGCTTTAGACGCTGAAATTTATCATGCGGGTTTATTAAATCAGATTTGTTCAATATACAGTCTTGAGTTTCTCCACCGTGTGTACACAAGTTATTCATCTAGCCCCCTCTGGCGAGTTCTTGCCGGGCGATTGATCTTTATCATTCATGTCATTGCCGGTAGGGGGTAGGGTTCCCGGGCCAGATTTCGTCATCACCGGGGTCAGGTCCATACCGCAATGGGGGCATTTGCCGGACTCTTCCATTTTCAGCTCAGGGTGCATAGGGCATGTCCAATACTCGACCTCAATCTCCGCAATCGGGGCTGTCATCTCGTATTTGTTACCCTCGGAGGGGATTAATGCATCGTCGAATAACGGAGTCCCATAACTTTTTTTAGACATCAACGCTATAAGAATTAAAACCGTCATCAGTGAAAAGACTTTATTTCTATTCATTTTTTCTCCCTAATTACTAATTTTTATTTCCAATTGAATCCCGGTAAATCTCCGATCGAAGCGTTTTCCTGTACAATGAATCCCAAAGCGAATAATAAAAATCCTCCGAATATTAATTCCTTATCGCCGCTTTTGGTGATGAAGGAAACCCTCGATTCTTAAATTATCCGGAAATAACGATGCAATAACCACTCGCCTCCCGTTCTATATCATAAGGAAGACGGAGTTCATATAAAATAGCCGAAGTTATTATAGTAAAAAGGTGGAATTGGAAATTTGTAAGTCAGGCGGGTCGTGATCTCTGAGAGAATTACTTGTTAATTTTTTGAGATGGCATTTAACATTATCGACTATCGCTGATTGAGTTCTATCGATGGATACTAGTTCTATTCTTTCATTGAGGTCGGGAAATATATTAGTGAGACTTTTAAAACAGCAGTCCGAAAAAACTCTTCCATCTCTTTTTTTTAAAATGTAGGGAGTTTGGATCGATTTGATTTTATTATTATCATGATTATTTGTATGACAACTGACACTGGCTTTGCCGTTAGTTGGCATATTTGATGCGAATGCTGTAAGGTGAAATCCACTGTAGCAAAGAAGGATATTGAATGCCAGACAAAAACTTATGCATCTCTTCATCGTTCTAAGTAATAGAATATATATGCATAGTCAGAAGTCAATTCGAATCTTGCGGTGTTTTATTTGAAGTTTTTTATAGCCTGTTGACCTTATACCTACGTACAACCCTTATAATTAGATCTATGAATATAGAAAACCGCAACGCACGAGATGCTCTCCTTACTATCGGCCAGGTCTCCAGACTTGCCGGTGTGAACCGCCAAACCATTCGCTATTATGAGCGTGAAGGCATTATCGAACCGCCGAGAAGAAAAGATTCCGGTTACCGGATATATGATTCTGGTATTGTGAGGCGCATACGCTTTATAAAACGTGCACAGACTCTCGGTTTTACTTTGAAAGAAATCAATGAATTACTGGCTTTACGGAACGATGCCCCGGAGATTAATTGCCGCGATGTAAAACAATATGCTCTGGACAAAGTCAAGTCTGTCGAGAAGAAGCTGGCGGACCTTGGGCGTATACGTGTCATACTTCTGGAACTGATCGCCGTTTGCGATGAGCAAAATTCGATAAATTCGTGCCCGATCATGGATGCTTTTGAGGGGGATAACAAAAATGAAGATTGAATTGATTTACGACGCGGATTGTCCAAATGTTATTAAAGCAAGAGAAAATCTCCGCCGGGCGCTTAAACTAACAGGGGTTCCAGCCGGCTGGCGCGAATGGGAGCGCCATAACCCAGGCATCCCCAAATGCTTTAAAGAACACGGCTCTCCCGCGATCCTCATTAATGGAAGAGACATTATCCAGAAAGGGTTCGACTTGCAAAACGATCATTGCCGTTTATATAGAACTGGCGACGGCCAATTAGAGGCTGCTCCCCCTGTTGATACAATAGTGACTGCGCTGTCACGTAATAAGTCGGGAGCGATGAGCGCGGGATTGAGTGGGATTATCGCGGCCCTGCCTGCAATCGGCATTGCGTTTTTGCCAAAGGCGGTCTGCCCGATCTGCTGGCCGGTCTATGCCGGCATCTTAAGCGCATTGGGGCTTGGGTTTCTGATCGAGGGTCGTAATTTACTGATTTTCTCTGTCATGTTTTTGGGGCTGGCGACGGCAATCTTCGCGGTGCGGGGAAAGAGAAGGCGGAACTTCATTCCTTTCTGGACGGCGCTGGCTGGGGTGTTTCTTCTTATTCCGGCAAAGTTTTTCTGGAATAATCAATATATGTTTTACGCGGGTGTGATGTTACTGACAACGGCAGTCATTCTTGATCTTTTGCCGTGGAACAAATTCACAGCCTGTCAGAATTGTATAAAAAAACCTAACGGAGGTGATACATAATGGCGACGAAAAGGAAAGTCGAGTTATTCACGGCGGCATGCCCGGTTTGTGAACAGACGGTGGAACTGGTTGAAAAAACGGCCTGCCCGTCATGCGAGGTCATTGTTTACGATCTGCGGGAGGGATGCATAACGAATGAATGCCGCGAGAAAGTGAAACAATACGGCATTACCCGGTTACCGGCTGTGGCAGTGAACGGTAATCTGCTGGATTGCTGCAAAGTGGCGTATATTACCGAGCAGGAACTCCGCAGCGGCGGAATAGGAACCGTTTGATTCCTTGTGCAAACAACAGGAAAGGGGGGAATATTATACCCCCTTTTCCCCTGTAAGAGTCTATAAAAAACATTAGTAAATTTAAATTTTCTCGCCCTGGCCCATCATGGATAAAATGGTTTTAAAATTTTCCAGGCCGACGATCGAAAGATCGAAATCAGGATCTTTCATCAGGTTGTTGATTTTCATTCGGGCGATGTCATACTCCGCTTCCTTTCTTCTCAGAGGGTAAACATACTTTTCCGGAATGCCAGAGAGCGACGCTTTTTGTTTTTCCGTAAGTTGTAAATGGCTTGCGTTAATGAGGAGCTTATCGACGACATCGCTCATTCTGGGGGCCATTCCACTTGTGGGTATAGACGTCCTGCCTTGCGGTTGGGAGCTGACGAAATTCAGTTCATCCTGTTGTGATATTGCCGGGGAGACATGAAGAGATAAAACTATTACCATGACGGTTAAACGATAGAAATTTCGTTTGTTCATGTGGCAATCTCCGTAAATTATTTGATTATTATATTGTTGGAACTCCTTTCTTATATATACGTTTTGTTGAGGTTCATGTTTCTATTTTCAGGAGTTTCGCGTTGATCGCCACGATAACTGTGCTGAGCGACATGAAGACGGCACCCAGCGCCGGGCCCAGAAGTATTCCGATTGGGTAGAGGACTCCCGCCGCCAGCGGGATGGCTACAACGTTATAGCCGGTCGCCCATAACAGGTTCTGAACCATCTTTTTGTATGTCGCCTTGGAAAGGCCAACGATGGCAGCCGTATCTAATGGATTACTCTTAACAAGTATGATGTCGGCTGTCTCAACGGCCACATCCGTACCTGCTCCGATAGCGATGCCTATGTCCGCTTGCGCAAGCGCCGGGGCATCGTTGACGCCATCCCCGGTCATGGCGACAATCAACCCACGAGACTGCACCTCCTTGATTTTTGCGGATTTTTCATGAGGCAGCACTTCGGCGAAATATTCATCTAGGCCAATCTCGCCTGAAACCCATTTTGCTACCTGTTTATTATCCCCCGTTAGCATCATGCATTGTATTCCCATCTCTTTAAGCCGCGAGATAGCTTCTTTTGATTCAGGCCTTATAATATCGGCAAGGGCTATGGCTCCAGAAATCTTTTCATCCAGTAGTACGAATACAACGGTCTTGCCCTGGGAAGACAAGTTTTCAATTCTCTCATCATTGATAGGGGTATTTTGTTCTCTAAGATAGCCGGGGCTTACTACTTTCACTTTCTTTCCATTGACATCGCCTTCCGCCCCTTTACCGGTAATGGATTTAAAGTTCTGAACAGGGAACGTATCATCAGTTGAAGATGTAATTCCCTTTGCGATGGGATGTTCGGAGTGCGCTTCCACAGAAGCCGCATATTTTAAAAGTTCAGCTTCATCAATGCTGTTATCCAGGACGACAGTGTCGGTGACCCCGAATTTACCTTCCGTGAGCGTTCCCGTTTTGTCGAATATGATTGCCTGTATATTCCTTGCTTTTTCAAAAGCCGCTCGGTCTCTGATAAGAAGTCCATTGCCCGCCGACAAGGCCGTTGACACGGCGACGACTAGAGGTATAGCCAATCCAAGGGCATGGGGACAGGTGATAACCATGACGGTGACTGTGCGCTCAAGCGAGAAAGCAAAATCCTTATGCATCAGCGCCAGCCAAACGAAAAGCGTGACCGCGCCGCCGCCGAGGGCTATGACTGTGAGCCACATAGCGGCGCGGTTTGCCAGATCCTGTGTTTTTGATTTGCTTTCCTGTGCTTCTCTGACAAGATTGATCACCTGAGACAGGTATGAGTCTTTTCCCGTTTTCCGGACTTCGACCGTGATTGAGCCTTCTCCATTTACGGAGCCGCCTATAACATTGGCATCCCGGGTTTTTGTAACGGGCATTGATTCGCCGGTTAGCATAGATTCGTTTACAGACGTCTCTCCCTCCAGCACGACTCCGTCCGCTGGAATTTTTTCTCCCGGTTTGATGAGCACCTTGTCGCCTGAATTGAGCTCGCTCAGCTTCACATCATTCACACTTCCGTCCGGCATTATCTTGTGCGCATCAGAAGGCATCAGCCTGACAAGTTTTTCGAGTGCTTTTGATGCTCCCATGATGGATTTCATCTCGATCCAGTGGCCGAGAAGCATGATGTCAATAAGTGTTGCGAGCTCCCAGAAAAAAATCTTCCCTGCAAGTCCAAAAACCACGGCGCTGCTGTAAATGTAGGCCACGGCAATCGCAATCGCGATTAACGTCATCATGCCCGGCGTGAATGATTTCAGCTCTTTAAACAGTCCTTTGAGAAACGGATATCCCCCATAGAAAAAGACAACCGAGGAGAGAGCGAACAAAACATAGGAATCACCTGTAAATCCGAGGATCTCTCTCAGGCCAAGGAATTCCTGAATCATCGGAGAAAGAGCCAGTATAGGAACGGTAATGATTAAAGAAACCCAGAAGCGCTTTTTAAAATCCGACACCATATGCTCATGATGGTTGTGGTGCCCGTTCTTACCATGTTCGTCACTATGGTGTTTTGCGTCTTTGTCAGAATGATTGTTCATATAAAAGTCTCCAGAATGCTTTGTTTGCTCATTGAACGGTTCTATTGTTCACCTGCGCATTATTAACCAAATGCCTTAAAACCACATGCGAACACCGGCAACAAACGCCAGATTGTCCACTTCCTCTCCTTCATTTCTCGCAATATCCGCCGTGTCTCCAAGCAGTCGCGTCCATGATATGCCGATGTAAGGAGCAAATTCCCGTCTAATCTCATAACGCAAACGCAGTCCGAGTTCGACGTCATTGAATCCTTCTCCGACACCAAATTTCTCTACCTGCTGGATGGCGATATTGGTTTCGAATCGAGGCTGGGCGATCAGGCGTTGTGTGAACAGCAGTTCATATTCCGCTTCCAGCCTTGCGGAAACATCGCCGTCCTGACTTACAAAAAGAGCCGTCTCCACATCGTACCAATAAGGAGCCAATCCTTCGAAACCGATGACTCCAAATCCTCGGGAAGGATCTGATCCATTGCCATACAGCGTATCGAAGCGGCCACCTATCTGCAAATACCAGAAAGGAGAGATGAGACGACTGTATAGAGCCTGGACTTCAACATCTCCGCCATGATCTTCCGAGAGTTTTTGGTCGCCTTCGGTTTTGATCCACAACTTGTTATAATCGCTTCCAACCCAGCCCTGGACATCCCAGAGTATCGTATCCGGGCCTTCGCTCAGGTCATATTCCAGTCGATCAAAGAGCAGAAACCAAATGGGACGGTAATCTTCGATAGGTTCGGGCCATTCTTCGGGGGGAGGAGGGGCGATTTTATCTTCTGCAATAGAGCTTGAAGCAGTTGCCTGAAATAATATCAAAAGCAATACAAAAAACAGGTTATGGTTTTTCATTCCCTTCATATGCTTTGCCATTCTACTTCCTGGTTATTCTCTCATTGTCCTTCGAAACGTTGACTACTCGAAACATGCCGGCTTCCATGTGATAGAGCAGGTGACAGTGAAAAGCCCAGTTCCCCGGAGCGTCGGCGTCGATTTCCACCGATAGCCTCTCGGCAGGTTTTACGCTGATGGTGTGCTTGCGCGGATTGTACTCCCCGTTACCGTTGTCAAGAATCATCCACATGCCATGGAGATGAATGGGGTGCTCCATCATCGTATCATTAACCATGGTGAGTCTGACGCGCTCACCGTATTTGAAAGGAATAGGGCCTTTAACCTCCGAGAATTTTTTCCCGTCGAATGACCACATGTAATGCTCCATGTTTCCCGTTAAATGCAGTTCTATTTCAAGGTCAGGTTTGCGTTTCGTGTATTTCCGGTCCAAACTTCTTAGATCCGTATAGACCAGTACACGATGGCCGACATCTTCAAGTCCGGTTCCCGGTTCGCCAAGTCGATTTCTCTCAACCATGGCGACTGACGAGTTTCCCGGTCCGTGGTGATCGGGGCCATGCCTTGCAACGATTTCCCCTGCCTCCATATTCATTGAACCATGATGGTGATGGCTATTTTGTGAAGATTCCGCCTCGCTGTTGTTCATCTCCATGCCTTTCATGTTATCCATCTTATCCATAGGCATTCCCATATCAATCATGGTGCGGAGCGGACGCTCACGCAAGGCAGGGATTGATGCGGACATTCCCGGCCGTGTGGCAAGTGTGCCGAGCGCATAACCGCTTCGATCCATGGATTCTGCAAAGATTGTATAAGCACTATCCTGTACGGGATTAACAATGACGTCATAAGTCTCGGCTACCGCGATTTGGAATTCTTCCACTTCCACCGGCTTAATATTTTGCCCGTCGGACTGAATCACTGACAATTTGAGTCCCGGAATCCTGACATTGAAATATGACATGGCCGATCCGTTTATAAATCGCAGGCGGATGCGCTCTCCGGGTTTGAACAGTCCCGTCCAGTTCGCACTCGGGGGGAGGCCGTTCATAAGATAGGTGTAGGTATATCCTGTTACATCGGCAATGTCGGTAGGACTCATTCTCATACGTCCCCACGCAAGGCGATCCGACATTGTCGGCCCAAATCCCTTCTCCGATATATCGCGGAAGAAATCCCCCAGGGTGCGCCTCTGGAAGTTGTAGTAGTCACTCATTTTCTTAAGTTTTGCGAAAACCTTCTTTGGATCTTCGAAAGTCCAATCGGAGAGCATGACCACATATTCTCTATCGTACTCGAAGGGCTCGGGCTCGGCCGGATCGATAATCAGGGGACCATAGTGGCCGGATTGTTCCTGTACCCCTGAGTGACTGTGATACCAGTAGGTGCCGCTTTGCTTCACAGGATATCGATAGGTGAAAGTTTGCCCAGGCTTGATTCCGGGGAAGCTTACACCGGGCACACCATCCATTTCTGCCGGAAGCAAAATTCCATGCCAGTGAATAGATGTGTCTTCTTCCAGTTCATTCGTGACGTGAATGACTGCCTCTTTTCCTTCCTTCAAGCGCACTATGGGGCCGGGGATCGAACCGTTAAGTGTAATGACCCTACCCTCTCGTCCTCCAATATCGATACGATCCCAGCGGATCATGAGATTGATATCCGGGATCGTTTCCTGGCGGTTGCCAGCTTGTATGCCCTTTTGCTGTAAAGCATATGCCGGCGCGATCCCTGCAAAACCCGCCATGATACTGAATGTGCCCGCATAGCGCAGGAAACGGCGTCTTGTTATCAATTTGTCATGGGAGCCCATAAGATCTCCTTTTATTGACTTGCATCCGTCATCTTATTTATAAATTTTTCCATGTTTTCCCGGCTCTCAAAATAATATACTTTTCCATCGGGCTGCTTGCCGATCACAGCTGAGGCCTTATCGACCGTTATGCCGCTGACGGGATCGATTGCGGTGCGGCTTTCGGGGTCCGTTTTAAGTTTTCCTTCACACATCGGGCAGCAACCATAATAAGTTTTGCCTTCTATTTCGACGGGAATTTGCTCTTTATTAAAGGATTGATCATTGATCATGCAGACATACTGCGGCTCTATTGGCGAGATATCGGATTTGGTTTCGTTCTGTAGGTCATCGCGATTCGCCTCCTCAGCATATGCGCTCAGGTTATTGGTAACAGATAAGGCTATGATACAAACGCTCAATACGGTTAACGTCCTGACAGAAATAGCTAAAAAATTCATTAATAACCCTCCTTGAACTGTTTTTATACTGCTTTAAGTCTGTCATACTCTTCCCCGGCATATGCTCAAAAGAATGTTGGAGTCATAATAATCACCGGACAATAATGTTCCCCTTCATTCTGGCTTCATAGTGGCCCGGTACGAAACAGGCCATTTCCCAAGTTCCATTGCGGTCTTTCGGTACCGTGAAGCTAATCACTGCCTTGCCGTGAGGCTGAAGCAATATCATGGTTCCGTGGTCGGGCATTCTCATAAATTCGGCTGCATTCTCATTTTGCACAGTCACGTCAATTCCTTCGAAAAAATCCTTTTGAAACCCTCCCGACATCGCGTGCGCGCCATGCATTTCTTCCTGGGATTCATTTTCAAGATGCTGGTGGCCGGTTTCCTGTGTTTTCATTGTTTCTTTGGGTACTTGATGCATTTTATGCATATCGTTGTCAGGTCCCTGTATATTCAGTTGCGCACCGCGGCCAACCATAAACTCATGTGCGACCTGGCCTTCATTGATTAGTTCAATGCTGACTTTTCGGCCTGCTTCGAGCTGAACTGATTGCGGATTAAAGTAAAACTCGCCGGTTGAAATTTTAATTTTGTTTGATGCTTCCTGATTTTTACAGGCGCTCATTAAAAGAATAACGAATATAGGCAAAGCAATCATTAATATTCTTGTATTCATCGTTTTTGTCTCCGACAAGGTTTTTTATGAATCCGTTTGTAACATTGAACTATTGCTCCTCGCTCTGATCTCTGTAAGCCTCATCCGCTCCTGATGCTGATACCCATTTGAACCGGAAATTATCTCGTTTATCTCCAATTTTGATGCTGATCACGGCTTTAAAAGAGTCCGGCTCCAGTAATCCTGTATCAGCTTCAAGACATGATCCGGCTTCCATGCTGCATGCTTTAAAAGAGACCCATACGATGGGGCCATTGTCTGTGCTGATATAACCGGATGCTGAGTGATTTGTTGGCACAGCTATAGGCGCCATGTTCTTGTCAGTGAAATAAATTTTTATGATGCCGCGGGCAGGATCGACAAGAAATTCCACATAATTGATTCCATATCTGCTTGCCATGCCGCCATGCGGACCGGTCTTGGCTTCTTCATTGTGACCCTTACCGGTAAGAGGGCCATGCGCCCAGACCCTCTCCGTCAGGCTGGACGATATCCATGACAAAGAAAAAAGAACGATAACCACCACGTAAAGCTCTTTGCTGTATCGTGACATTATAATTCTCCGTGGCATTCACATCATATATTTGCCGTGTCGGTATTTTCTTATTCACCTGGCATTGAATGCCAAATTTATTTAATCGTAAGTCGTCATGACACTGCCCCAAGGCATTTTTATTGGCATATCTCAGCCTCTACTCACTATCACCAAGCGCGTGTGCATCGGGTGTCCAGCTGAAACGGAAGTTATCGTGTTGTTCGCCGTATTTTATGCTGACAACGGCTTTGAACTGACCTATCTCATTAATATCCGTATCCGCCTCGAGATGGGAGACAGGGCCTTCAGTTCCGCGTTCCAGATCAACTGTCTTCTTTGACCCATCGGCCAAATTGATATAAATAACGCCCGTATAGTTCTCCGGCATTGGAATGGCATTCAGGTCTTTATCGAGCAGATAAAGAATAATTTCTCCACTCGCATGATCGACCGTGAATTCCAGATGGCTCTCGCCAAATACAACGACGCTGCCGCCATGAGGACCTTTCTCCTCCTCTTGAGCGGCACCGTCGCTTTCATCAGCACCGAGCTGGTCGCCATGCGCCCAGGCTGAATTGGCTGACATAAAAGACAAGGCCGGCATCATCAAAAGGCCAAGGAACAAAAACCCACTTACTACAAACTTATAGTGTTTATTCATTGAACACCTCCTGTTCATTTAATTAGTGTTGTCTCAGATTCATACGTTTTTTCTTCATATTATGCTGTTGCTCTTTTTCTTCTGTTCTCCGCCCAGCTTTCAACTTTGCTATAAATCGTGGGAACCAGGATCAGATTTAAAAATGTTGAAGTGAATAAGCCTCCAATTACAACGATGGCAAGCGGTCTTTCAATCTCTTTTCCTGTCGGTTCGCCGATCAAAAGGGGGATCAGCGCAAGCGCTGCTGTGGAAGCTGTCATCAAAACAGGGCTTAGACGGTCAAGAGAGCCTTGTATAACCGTATCTCTTATAGATAATCCATCTTTTCTTAATTGGTTGTAATGACTGACAAGAATAATCCCGTTTCTTGTGGCGATTCCGAAAAGCGTAATAAAACCGATCAGGCCGGGAATACTTAACTCAGCGCCGGAAATGAACACCGCATATACACCTCCTATAAGTGCAAGCGGCAGGTTAATCATGACAATTAGTGTTTCACGCAGATTGCCGAAGGCCTGAAACAGCAGCATAAAGATTCCGATGATGGCGATAACACCAAATATCGTGAGTATTTTAGAAGCCCTCTGCTGGCTTTCGAACTGGCCCCCATATTCAATGAAATAACCGGGCGGCAGTTTTAGCTCCGCATTGATCTGCTTCTGTATATCAGTAATAACCCCATTAAGATCGCGCCCCGATACATTGCTCTGGACAACGATGCGTCTTTGTACTTCCTCCCTGTTTATGAAATAGGGGCGGTTTTCGATGTGAATATCGGCAACTTGGCGAAGCGGGATTTTAGCGCCATTGGGCGTATCTATGAGTATATTCTGAACGGCCTCAATATTGTTGCGAGATTTTTCTTCTAACCGAATAAAAAGGTCGAATGTCTTTTGTCCTTCAACAATTTGGGAAACCACAGCACCGTTAAGCGCGGTCCCGGTAATATCCGCCAGATTCCCTATATTAAGGCCATAGCGGGCGGCTTTCTCACGGTCGTATTTTACAATAGCCTGGGGGACATCGATTTGCTGCTCTAGCTGCAAATCTTCCACGCCCTCTACCTTTGACATTATGTCGTAGACTTGCTTGCCAACTCTGCGCAGAGTTGGTATATCGGGGCCAAATATTTTTATTGCAATCTGAGCACGGACTCCTGATAAAATTTCATCGAACCTGTGGGAAATAAACTGCCCGATATTGATAGCGACTCCGGGAATTTGTTTGAGATCCGCACGTATTGATTCAAGCAGTTCATCAGCCGGACGCTTGCCGTATTCGATTGTAAGATCAAACTCGCTGAAATTAGGGGGCTGGGCGTCTTCGTCCAGCTCGGATCGTCCGGCTCTTTGAGATATTGTGACAATTTCAGGATATTTATCTGTATCGCTCAGATTGCTCCTGATTATCGATCCAAGCCGTATTGATTCATCCAGAGATGTTCCCGGGAGCGTATTCAGAGCAATGATAAAATTTCCTTCCCGGAATTCCGGAAGAAATGAACGCCCGAAAAAAGGAAGCAGGGCTATGGCGGTAACAAGCAGAATCAACGAAATGGTGAGAACAAGATAAAAACGCTTGATTGATTGTTCAAGTAAAGTACTGTAGCCTTGCTTCAGATGTCTTACTAAAAATCCTTCTTTTTCGATTTCCCTATCCGAATTATTTTCTTCCCTGTCTGGGTTTTCAGCGGATTTAAAAGATATACCATCAGGCTCCGCATTCTTATCCAAAGCAGACTCCGGTTCAAAAATGGAGTGCCCCCTTTCCAGAATCTGTCTTTCACGCTTTCTTTCCTGTTTGCGTGTGAGCAGCAAATAGCAAAGTACAGGGGTTATCGTAATGGCGACAAACAGTGAAAAAAGAATGCTGGCGATATAAGCAATGCCAAGCGGGGCAAATATACGCCCCTCAAGTCCGGAAAGAAGAAAGACAGGCGTGAAGGCGATAATCACAATAAAAGTCGCATAAACAATGGAATTACGAATTTCTGTGGATGCCGTAAAGACAACCCTGGTTACGGGTTCGGGGTTGGGTGAGTTGCGATTAAGCCGCAGCCGCCTTACGATATTTTCAACATCGACAATGGCATCATCCACAACCTCGCCAAGCGCAACGGCAAGGCCGCCGAGAGTCATCGCGTTAATCCCGATTCCCATAAATTTCAACACCATCAGGCCGCCGAGAAGTGATAGAGGCATGGCGATGAAGCTGATAAAAGATGCTCTAAAATTTACGAGGAAGATAAAAAGTATGATTGTAACGATTATCCCGCCTTGCCAGAGAGCCGTTTTCAGGTTTGTTATCGCCGATTCTATAAAGGATGCCTGTCTGAATATGCGATAATTCATCGTGACTCCATCCGGCAGGCTTGTATTAATATCCTCAAGGGCTTTTTCGACCTTGTATGTTGTGGTCAGCGTATCAGCGCCGTATGCTTTTGAAATTGTGCCGATGACCGCGGACTGATTCATAAATGCCCCGTCGCCACGTTTTATCTCCGGTCCTAGCCCGACTTGGGCTAATTGGCCAACGGAAATAGGAGTTCCGTCATCGCGGACGGTTACAACTGTTCCTTTTATATCGTCAAGAGTGCTGATCCGCCCAACGCCGGTCGTAATAAATTCAGTGCCGCCCTGATAGAGAAAACCTCCGGGGACATTGATGTTTGATTGTTCCACGGCATTTTTGAGTTGTTCGAGGGATATATCGAAGGCGCGGAGTTTTAGTGGGTCGGCCAATATTTGATACTGTTTTACCTCGCCGCCGATTGAAACGACAGATGCAATTCCTCCTATGGCGAGAATACGGGGACGTATCATCCAATCCGAAATCGTTCTAAGCTCCATCGGAGAAACCCGATCGCTTGTAAGGCTGTATTTAACCAGCCAGCCCACTGCGGAGGTAACGGGTAGCATGACGGGGGGCTTTGTTCCCGCAGGAAATCTGTCAAAAACAGTCTGAATCCTCTCATTGACAAGCTGACGCGCGGTATAGATGTTCGTGCCGGATTTGAATACGATAATAATCGTCGAAAGACCCACGGATGATGAGGAGCGTACTGAATCGACACCCGGTGTGCCGTTCACCGCGCTTTCAATGGGAAAGGTTATTAATGCTTCTACATCTTCGGGCGATAAGCCTGGCGCTTCCGTCTGAATGACGACCTGGGGCGGGGCAAATTCAGGAAATACGTCAACAGGCATTTGTGTAACAAGATATAAAGAAACGCCAAAAAATACGGTAGTAGCGACGACGATTAAAAGCTTATTGGTAAGTGACCATTTAATTATGGCGTTGAACATTGAGTTTGCTCCTATCTGCTGAAAAGCCACTTAGTATAAATCTGGCGGTTTCCGTCGGTCACGACCTGGTCACCTGGATATAAGCCGTCCGTTATTTCAACAAAGCGATCATTTTTTATGCCTGTAACAACGTCCTGCCTGACGAAGCGATTGCCGTTCTTCACAAATACAAATTTCTCAGCGCCGTCATCAATCACTGCCTCTATTGGTACGGTTATGGTGTCTTTGCTTTGGTCAGTTACGAGGGAGAGCTTTGCAAAATATTCCGGCTTCAGAATTTCTTCCTCGTTTTCCACGCTTACCCACAGGGAAAGGGTTCTCTTTATGGGGTCTAATTCATTGGCAATGTATGTTACTTTTCCATTCAAAACTCTATCAGGATAAGCGTCCACTCTTATGCGTGCATCCTGGCCCTGCTTGATCTTTGGCACATCGCTCTCAAACACTTCCCCTTCAATTATCACGCTCGATATATCCACGATCCTGAAAAGAGTCTTGTTGGACTCAGCGGTGCTGCCAAGGGTGATATTTCGTTCTGCGACTGTTCCCGAAATCGGTGAAAATATTTTTACAAGGGGAGGATTGCCGATTTGACGGGGTAATATTGCGACAAGCTGCTGTCCTTTTTGTACACGATCTCCAATGCCTGCATAGAGTTTTTCTACGCGGCCTTCGATTCTGCTGCTCACATCTGCTACATGATCCGGTTCTGCTCTGACAATGCCGCTCAGGGTGAGGACTTCTTCAATTTCTCTGAGTTCGGCATCTGCCAATTTCAGTCCTATACTCTTCTGGGATATATCAGATAGTTCGACACCGTGATCCTCTGAAATGGAAGGGGTGCTTTTTTCCTTCCCGTCTAACTGTTCATCACCATTACCGTGCACATCAAGAGAAAATGTCACCGTAAAAGAGACCGTCATGAGAAAAATAAAAAGTGATAAAATCGATCTAATTTTTTTCGCCGGCATCGGGTTTTATCTCCTTGGTTTTTATAGAGCCAATCGGTTCCTTATAGATCCCGGTTGAGATTTGCAGATCGTTCAGCGCAATGTAATAATCTCTGAGTGCATTTATATATGAGGAAGTCAAAGCGGCAAATTGCTGACGGGACTGGATGACATCGACTATGCCGACCAGGCCTTGCCTGAAACCATCTTCGACGAGTTTGACATTGTCCTCGGAGGTTTTCAAAATTCCGGTTTGGTAAGTTTTCAATAGTTCCGAGAGCGTTACGGCCCGGTTATGCGCATCGCTGACTTCCTGGCTGATCGTCAGTTTTAAAGCCTCAACATTCTCTTCCGCTCTTTTTTTGCGGGCATAAGCCTCTCGAATAAGTCCTTGCTTGCGGTCAAAAATAGGGAGGGGAACCGTTACTTTGAATCCTATTTGCTGATCTGAATCGGTTATCTGGCCATCGGCGCTATCCAGTACCAGCCGATCATTAGCATAGAATATGCCTGCTTTTACATCTTCAAAACGCAGAGCCTTGGCCAGATTCACATCGGCTTCCGCAAGCTCGATATCAAGTTCCGCAAATTTCAGATCCGGCCTTAGCGCGTAGGCTCTCTCAATATTATAATATTTTAAATCTTTGACAGCTTCATACGTGAGCTCGGGTTGTGGATCAAAGTTAAAAGACGGCGGCAGGCCCAATAAATTATTTATCTTAAGGATGTTGCTTTTTCTCTGAGCGATCAGAACTTCTTTTTCCTGCAACGCTTGTTGTAGCGCAATAGCCACGGCATTCAGATCCTGTTGTGATGCCAGGCCCTCGGCGATGCCTTTCTTTATTTCTTCAAGCAGTTCGCTGTTGAGCTGTATAAGGGTTTCCTGTAGCTTGAGTTGTTTTTCGAGAATGAGCAGATTAATGAATGAAAAGCGAACATTATTTGCTAGGATGCGCTCGAGATTGTGCAAATCGGCAAGCGTTCTTTTAACATCCACGCTTGCTACTGTCTTCTGTGCGCCGATTCGCCCGCTCAGAGAAAATGGCTGGTTTATACCGGCGGCAAAACTTCGCTCGCCGTCATTGGCAAAGAATGTGTCAAAACCAAAGTCGGATTCCAGTTCAGGGTTTGGATATAATGAAGCCTGTTCAAGTCTTGCTTTTGCTTCATCGGCCCTGATACGGGTTGCGGATAGATCACGGTTATTCTCTAGGGCCAAATCAATCGCTTGATCTATGGATAGTGTCTTGATTGTTTCTTCCGCGCTGGCGCTGATACCGCTACAGACGATAAAAAACAATATAATCATAAATAGCTTCATGTTGTTTCCTTTCACTGTTGTCTATCGCCAGTGAATAAACAAAACTACGAACTCAGATGTTCATTCACTGCTCAAATTTTTGAAATATTAATAAAGATATGTCTCACGGGGCAGCTACTGAGCAGCCCTGTGAACATGAGAGGAGGGGGTAAAGTATTTATAGCAAATACGAAGAGTGTAATGTAAACAAGTCCGGCGGACTGTGTTTTCGTATTGTTAGGATAGAATGTAAGACAGGCTTATTGTAAGACTGTATTTTGGAATTGCTTGTCTGCGTTAATACGATTTCTACTAAGATGGGACTAAAGTTATCTTGATCATGGGAAGCAGTAACGACATCAAGGCAACAATTATAGCAATCATCTGAAGAATTCGCCTTGAATACAGTGTTGTCATTCCCGAATTCATTCTGAACGGCTGATTGTTCGTGTTCATGACAATGAGAGCTGACGCCCTGTGACTCGTTGGCAAATAAATCGGCGGCGGAGTAAAGACCCGTTGTACACAAAACAAGGTTAAAGGTGACGAATAAATACAGCAATCTCATGTGGGACTAAATTTTATCGAATACTCCGGTAATAGTCAAAATTTATATAATCGCCCCTGAATAATAAAGAAATTCTGTGCCGGTAAGCCTATCAAGATACTGTTGAATCTATCGCTGAGATACCACTCGACACACCGTTATCCCGCGTGGGCGAATACGTCAACATTGTAGTCGATCCTTTATTCGAGGTTTTCGACGGTTTTGAAATCGATCAGGGAGTGGTCGACGACCTGACAAACAGGCTTCTGAATAGAAAATTATAGCTTTACGATTTCGATTTTCGTGTCGCTCTGCCCTCTGCGTTCTTCCGATTTTCGATGGCGGCCAAGCCCGCGAGCAGGACAGGGGGCCTGTCGGGAAATTCGGCGACCAAAGACAGCTCTCCGCCTAGTGAATGAACATAGTCGCGCAGCGTTGATAACAGCACGTCTGAGCGTGATTCCAGGCGGGAGACATTGTCCTGGCTTATATCTAGCTTTTTGGCGATTTCTTTCTGGGTCAGATTGAGCGCTTTACGCAGATCGCGCATGGTCATTTCTTCCGCAATCAGTTCTTTTGCGTGGGCCTCGATCCTGGCGCGTCTTTTCTTGTCCAGTTTGCTTAATTTTTCCTGTAATGTTCTGCCCATTATCATTTTCCTTTCTTCGTTTTTTGAGCCTTTAAGGCTTCCAAATGTCTGTCAAAGCGGGAATCAGCCTTCTTGATAAGCCCTTTGTAAAACCGCTTCTGGCTTGTGCCCGATTTATCGCCCGCGATCAAAAGTACCGCTTTACGCTCGGGGTCGAAGGCGAATGCTACGCGCCATACTCCGTTATCCGCGTCGAACCGCAGCTCCTTCATATTCGCGTGCTTCGAGCCTGTCAGCGTGTCAACCTGAGGCCGCCCCAACGCCGGGCCTAAAGTCTCAAGCATTCTGGCACGCGCATAAATCTCATCCTGAATCACTACCGGCAATTCATCGAACTCCGGCTCAAACTCGTCATGGAACGTGATCGTCCATTTCTTCATTTATTATGGCTCATATATAATATGTTGTCAAGTGCATATGTTATGGAACGCATATATGCCATGATATATAATCTTAAAAACAATGGTTTGTCCAGAGCCCTCAGAGCAACACCAGGGGAGGAATCTTATTATTTACCTCGGGAAAGATAACCATGAAGTGGTTAAATATCACCCAATCGGTGGTCAATTACCACCATCCGAAATGGTGGGTAACAGGGTTTTAAAGCATGAAACGATGACTTAACTTGCTATGCTGGCTATAAAGACAATCGAATCCTCAACCCTCTTTTTCAGCTTCAGGAGCTGCGGTATGCCGAATTTACCCGTAGGGCCGTGCGCTCCTGAATTCAACTCATGGAAAAGTTGAAGGACACTTTTCATGTCTTCTTCCACGAAATTCTGAAACGCGCTGTCGCTTATGGATTTTCTGTGAAGCAGAAAACGTATTTTTGATCGCCTTGTCGGTTTTCCATCCGGAGTGAGATCATTACTATCAAAGGACAGGACTTCAAGATCCGGGGCATATCTATCGAGCATACCGGCACATATTTCACGGGAACTGATGCAAAAATGCCTTGTCGCATCCGGATTGCTTGGATTTAAGGCGAAGATGGCCCCCATCCACCGGTTTCTGTACTCCGGATTGGCCTGATGCAGCATATCCTCGATAGCAGTCCTGCCAAGGTCCTGCTCCGTCTGGCCGTCATCCTCATCGTTTCCAGTGAGGGAGTTGAACAACATTAGACTGTTCGTGTTCTCCTGCTCAGGTAAATCAAGAAGAAGCCTGCGGTCGTAACCGTCCTGACATTGTGTGATACGTGATTCCAGCCGTTCATAAGATGAATTCATAATATGGACTGACTGCCGGTACTCCACCGAATAGCGAACTGTAGCGGTGGCGCGTTGTGTGCGATTGAAGGTATTAATGGCGTTAATGAGTTTCTGCCGGTTGGTTCTAACCTGGTTGTTGTGCTGTCTGACCTTCTGGTTAAATTGCCTGACACCCTGATTATATTTACGGATCGCGGCTTTCCGCTTGTTTTGAATCTGATTGAGCTTGCTTTTAAACTGAGACATATTGAATTTAGTTGCCATCATTCACCTTTATAACAACATTGTTAATAAAGTTTAACTTTTCAGGAATTAATTTAAAGGGGCTATTTTACTCGCGGGAGAATTTTTGACTCCTGCTGTCCTTATTGAGCAGGGCGTTCGCCCTACCCTTCCCTGCCGGTTTTGCGGTCAGGTCAGCGGCATTGATGCGGATGGTTTGAAGATTCTTTTCAGTTCTTTGCTGCCTTGAGGGTTTTTCCTTTGGGACCAGGATTGTGATGTCGGTAATGTTTTCCTGTAAGTCTATGACGGTCTGAATCGAGCGCCCCTGGCGGCTGCGTTTTTCGGTGCGGGCAAGGCGAAGATATTTGCGATTCAGGGAGCGCAGCTCCCTTGCTTCAACCATAGCCAGGGATTCCGCTTTCCGATCCAATATGTGCTTTTCGCGCTCGTGCCGTTGTTTCAGGGCTTCGTTTTCGAGCCGGTGCCGCTCCTCGAGTCCGATCTTCGGAAGCGTATGCAAGCACATAAGTACTGAGTGCAGGGCAGGGAGCTTGTAAGCAAGGGCCAGAACTTTCGAGGCGACGCGGCTGAACAGGCTTTGTTTCTCTGACAGCTGGGCGGCATGGAGGGCAAGGCGCTCGGAACGGTGGACCAGCTCCTGGTCATAGCGCTCCTGATCGAGCTCATACCGGCGTCTTTTTTGTATGTCCTCGAGTCTTGTCAGGTCTGCCTGTTTTTCCTTTTCGAACCTGTTACCGGGACGGTTTTGAGTGTCTTTGTCGTGGTCATTTTTCTGTTTCCGGAGTCGTTCCCGAACCTGCGCAGCGGTCGGCAGATTATCCGGGTTCAGGGATGGAAATATCTTCCTGGGGTCTTTGGCTTTCACACCGTCGATCTGGCGCGAGAGGCTGTGAATATGGCCGTAGCGGTCGATGATAACAAAATCGCGCCTGTCGCCTTTTGCCAGGGTGTACCCTACCCTTTCCATTTTGGAAATAAACATTTCAGGATTTGCGGAGTCATTATATATGTCTGTGATGTGCTTCTTTCTCTGTTTCGGGGTGATGCCTGTTTCTTCAGCCCTGGCTTTTTCACCCATGCTCATGCCGCGCTCCCTGTATTTAACGTCATAAGGACGGTCTTCCCGGAGTCCGGGCGGTAAATGCAGGTTAAATTCTGCCGCGAGCTCGCGGGCGAGGGTACGGAGCTTTAAATGATCGTGGCTGATATGGATCGCGGTCATGGTTTTTACGTCGATCCGGGACCAGACGACATGGCAGTGCTCGCGCCCGTTCTTAACGTGGAACACGACAGCCCGTTTCTGCCCGGACAGGCCCAGCCGCTTTTCGATGCGCTCAATAGCGCTCTGATACTGCGCTCTCGAGATTGGGGAGGAGGGGTTGATCGACAGGCTGTAAAGCGGTTTTTGGCACCTGGTGCCGGAGGCGGCGGCCTCGTACTCCGAAAAGGCACCGTGCAGGTCACCGGCGACTGTGCCTTTTAATTCAGCAACAGCGATGTCATCATTGTCAAACTCATTCAGCAGGTGGGTGGCCAGGTCGGTTCCGCCTTTTCTCTGGCTGCCCTTCAGGATCATGGGAGTATCACGGATTTCGCCCCAGGGCGATCAGGCACAGATAGCGCATTTCAGAAAGGTCGCGCTGGGCGGCGATGACATGCGGATTGTCGGGCGGTATGTTATGGGTCTTGCAATAACAGCGCAACGCCTCGGCTGTCTCCCCGAGCAGCCCGATCATCTTTGCTAAATATTTCCTGTCAACGGGTGGCCGCCTTGTGGAGCAGGGGGCGGGATCGTCCAGGAGGTTTCTGCGGATCAGGGAGCCGACGCAAAGACCGGCCTTATCCGCTTTCTGGATAACGATGGTGAATTCGTCGTCATTGAAGCGCACCGTAATTCGCCTGTTGCGCTTTCTCTTGTCCGTCCCGCTCCCCGCCATATCAGTGTACTCTTTACTCAGTTTACTCTGTTACGCCTTGCGCCTTACATGCACCTGTATGCAGTCGCAAACATGGTGCATTGCCGCAAAACCTGCGGCAGATAAGCCCAGGATCAACAACGGAGGCGGCGCTTGAGCCTCCTTGTTCAAGATGGCGCGGTCTGACCGCGCACATCTTGTAATGAACCTTATTTCAATTTTATGGGAGGGGCCTTAACGACACGTTAAGGTTGCATATGTACGTGTATTCGACTTTATTCATTTTTTGTTATCTGTGCAATCTTTATTTTGAGCGTCTTTGGTTTATTGGTCAAAGGCGCATCGGTATGGTTGTTGCGCTTTGGGATTGATACTTAAGAAGCGGGGATTCCGCCCTACCCTAGCAGAAATCTTTTTTTGGTCTTTTTTAGTGAAAAAGTATTTTATTCACAGTCGTAGCCGGAAGACTACAGGTAGGTACATATAGGAGTATAACTATAGGTAAAGCGCGACTTTTTCACCAGATTTCTTAAAATATGCGCGACCTTTTCACCATTGCTTTGATATCCGCAGAACCTTAAAGACTGCTTGAAGTTTTTTTTAAGCTGTTTCTCAAACATGGCTGTAACGGCGATAAACAATGCGTTTTTTGCGCAAATTCCTTCACGCCGGATTCATAAAAGCGGCCTGTTTTCTGTTGAAATCTAAAATTTTAAAAGCGCGACCTTTTCACTGTGGATAACCCATGCAGATCACAGACTTGTTCACAAATCGCGCGCGACCTTTTCACCATCGGGCAGAACAGGAGCAATATCATAAAGTCGGGGCGCGACCTTTTCACCATCGCGATTTTATAAAAATACAACCGGGGCAGGGGATTATGCGCTCCCGCCCTACCCTGCCTTACCGTGGCATTATCGCCGGCCGCGACGGCAATATCCTTATGCCGCTGCGGCTGCTTGAATTGATTTCCTCGATTCTCAGGCCCGGATAAACCGTGGCGACCTTGGCCAGGGCTTCCTTCGCTTTTGATTTAAAATCGCGCGCGCGGCCGATTTCACAACCCAGCTGGTTACGCAGCGTGTTCCAGCCGACAAAGACAGGCTTGTCCTTTTGCGTGACGATATAGGCCCTGTAAACGAGCCAGGCATATAAATCCAATGCCAGCGGAGAGCGTTTTAAGGCCCGTATCGCCTCCATATCGAGCGGAACCGGGGATGTGGTAATGCTGTCGAAAAAACTCTCGCCCAGCTCGATCCAGCTGTCGAACAGCGTGTCCTGTTCGGGGTCGGTCGGATCGAACCAGAGCTGCCCTTTCGGGGCGACATTCATGTCCAGCCAGCTCGTTTGCGCATCGGTAGAATATTCAAATGATATGGAGGCTTTAAAAAGCCGCTCCATCTGGTTTTTGAGACCGATGACATTGCTTCTCTTGCCGCCGCCGGTTTTAGTGGAAAGACCTATCGTTTCCATGAAGGCTTTCAGGCTCGCCCCTAATTCAAGTTTGCGGTTACCGGTCTTGATGGCTTCCGTGGTGATCCAGAACAACAATAAACGCGGGATCGAGCCATAGGGATAGCCGACGCACACCCTTTCCTTGCTGCGGGGGTCGGTGCGGTAGGCGGGCCGGATCGAGAGCGTCAGGTCGCCGTTGGTGCGGAACCATTCCGGCGGATTACCGGGCGGGTTACGGTGCGGCAATGTCGCCTGGATAAGTTGGCGCGCCAGGAACGCAATCTCCCGCTCGTCCTCGGGGGTCTGGTAAATCGCAGTTGCCGCCTCGATAAGCTGCAACTGGCTCCTGGTCAGCGTATAATCGCTCACTTTTTTATTCACCGCGCATCCTTGGGCAGTTGCTTGTCGAGCAGCTTGATCACGTAATCCTTTATCGTCGTATCCTGCCGGAAACATTCGAACTTGAGACGCCGTTGCAGGGATTTGGGCATGTGGAACGTCACCTGCGCAATTTCCAGATCTTCTTCCTGCTTCTCGAATGTGACCGGCTTTTTCTCTGGCTTTGGTTTTACGGGTTCGGCTTTAGTCTCAGCCGTATCCGGGGCTGTTTGCTGTACGGCGGCTTCTTCCTGCGCCTCGTTGCCGTTCTTCTGCTCCGGCTGAACCTGAGTCGTGGCAGGCGTTTCAGCGCCTGTTTTTTTCTCCAGCCACTGATCGAGCTTTTGCTCGGTTTCTTCGGTTTTCAGGGGTTTTTTCTTGAAAGTCACTGACTTTGCCACGTTATATCACCTCCAGAATTTCATTGGTCAAAGCTTGTATTTCTTCCGATGCTTTTGAATCGCTGTTCGTATGAAGGACGGTCTGCCCCATGCCGATGCTCTCGGCATAAGCGACGCGCTGGCAGATCGCCGTTTTTAAAATCGGGAAATTATAATCCGCCAGGGCGTTGACGACATCGCGCCCGATGGCGGTATTGACGATCTTGCGGTTGATGACCAGCACGGTCTTGAGATTCTCATTGATGGTTTTCACTTCGTTTACCAGATCGACAATATCTTTCAATGACCATACGTCGAACGGCGACGGCTGCACAGGGATGACAATCAGATCGCTCGCGGCAATCGCGGCCATGGCGATTTCATGGACGCGCGGCGGGCCGTCAACAACGATGAAATCATAATCCGTTTCAATGGTGCGGAGTTCACTGCGAAGCGTTTTCTTGGGAAGTCCGACAACGCTGAAACGATTGCCGTTCTCGCTGTTCTCCGCCCAATCAAGGGCGCTGGCCTGCGGGTCGGCGTCAATAAGCAGAACTTTCTTGTCTTTGCGGCTCAATGAATCCGCTATATGAATGGCAAGGGTCGTTTTTCCCACCCCACCCTTCTGATTGAGGAAAGAAATAATCAATAATGACCGCCTCAATACAAGCTATTGTAAAGTAAACTATACAATATCCTGTAAACTTGTCAAAATGTATTCTAGTAATCACAAGTAAATGTAAACACAATAAACCAACTATACAAATAACCATATCGCAAATAACGTGTAACATTGTAAATCAAGGAATACAAATAGTTGTAAATAATGGTATGTGTAATGATGTAATGCCAATATTGCAAGTACCTGTATAGTTGTAATATTGTATATGTGTATACCTGTGTATTTGTATTTCTGGCTACCTGTAAACCTGTAATGCCAATTATTTGGGGCCTGTCACGGGCCATGCCGGCTTTCAAGGCGTCTTTGCGCCCGGAAGGGTAGGGCGGGGCACTTTTTTATCTTCCAGGCTTTTCATCATACAGCGCCAGGATGTTCCACCCCGTTCGCGATAATAGCCATTTTCTCCCGCCTTGATAGTTCGCGTCGCTCATTCAGGCGCTGATCGTTTCAGATCCTCCTCATGTCAGATCAGTCCATCTCACCTTTCAGTGATCCGTTTTAACAGGACGGGATCGTTTGCGCCGTAAGCGTAAAGCTCCTCCACGTCGTTGCGGCCGCTAAACCGGTACAGCGCACGCCCGTCCTGTCTGACGGCTCTGCAAGAAAGGTTTGGATTGGCCGGACCTGAACATTGCGGAGGAAATCATGAAATCTCTCAGCTTTGAATTCAATCAGGCTGCCGCGAACCGGCAGTTTCAATGGCTCTTATTCCTGCTCGCGGCGTGGATCATCCTGACGGATGATGACGCAAGGCGCGAAAAGAAAAAGCGCGACCGGCAGCGCAAAAACGCTGCCCCCAAGCCGCGCCCGAAAGGGCCGTCACCGTGACAGGCCACTGCAAAGCCCCTGAATTCAGGGGCTTTGCAGTTTTATCTACAGCGGGAATTCATCTTTCCATTTGTTATAGTCAAGCAGCTGCACAAATTCCGGATGGGAAATATCAAAAATTTCCAATATTTCTGTTGGCGCTAAATTCCTATTGGCATAGATTTCGAATTGGGCGTGTGGTTCGGGAGATTCGATGACATCGGTGACAAGATATGAAAGGAACCGTTCGGAAAAATTTATCCAAAAATGTCCGGCCTCTGAGAAGGGTAGGGCGCATTTGACGATACAGGGAGTTCCGACGTTTCTGATAGTTTGCGAAAGGGGATCATCATTTTCATGTCCTCTATACACGGCTTCTCCGCCCCAGGATCGCAATAAGCGGTATACACCGCGATATTCTCTTAGCAAAGAACGGTTGGCGCAGAACCAGATCATTTCTGTCCGGACTCCATTCTTATCATCAAGATTGTCCTTCAGATCGTCGCCGCTTTCTATTTCAAGAATTTGCTCTTTTGTAAGGTGTCCATCGTCAAGGGCTTGATTAAACCGTTCCCATACAAGTTCTTTTGTCAGGATTTTCAGGCCGCTATCCTTGACGGCTCGGATTTCGCTGGCTGTCAGCCTTGTACAGTGATATCCGACAATTTTATGATCCATCAGAATTATTTCCAGCCGATCAGCCAGGGCGCTATATTCCGCCTTGTACTCGTTATGTGGCGGATGCGCTCTTGCAATGAGGTCTTCTTCTCCTAGCCGGGAAATGCGGCGGGACTCCTGATGATAGGAAATTAGTAGCGGTTTGTTTTTAACGGCTTCTTCTCTGAAATTTGCAGGCCAGCTTTCAATATCCTCTATTTCGACGGCGAGTTTCATTATCGTTGTTTTCTAAAATGAATGTAACCATCAAATTATTGAGGACAAGGGCGATCACAGTAGGTGAAAGTGAACAATAAAAGCTCAGAAATACCCAAAAATTAAATTTTATTAAAGGAAAATCTTGCTATGATGGGGGAGGGCATCATGAAGGGATTTTTATATCATGCGCAGTATTATTTCCTTTAATAACAAGCTCTTTCCCATAATTGAGGGGGGGGGGCGGTCATGGTAAACCCTTCCTCTGTAAAGCATCATGCGCCGTCTGACGCCTCGAGTCGTTTTCATTCGTCCCCGTTACCGCGCGCGATAAAGGCCGCGTTTTTAACCGCAGCCCTGATTTGTTTGCTCAGCCCGCCCGCCATCGCGCAATCCGGGCCGATCATCGTCGGGGACAGCACGGTCGGCTGCACCGGCGCGAACGCCGGGGGTGTGCGTTACGTAACCGCCAGCAATATACTGCAATATTGCAACGGTTCAAGCTGGACCACCGTCGGCTCCGGCGGCGGCAGCCTGTGGACGCAGAACGGCAGCGACATTTACTTTAATACCGGAAATGTCAGTA
>MRWG01000744.1_pt1 | contig 27863 bp, 32 predicted proteins | sample 1013341 | NCBI WGS metagenome assembly MRWG01 (sample SAMN06117577, study PRJNA244670) | biofilm metagenome | biome: Water; feature: Cathode Biofilm; material: Biofilm; isolation source: microbial consortium enriched at the cathode of a solar microbial fuel cell | place: USA: District of Columbia ... | reverse complement strand
TTTTGCCCAAGGCGCCTGGCCTGCTGTTCATAGATTTTATTCGCTCCCATACTGGAGCCGCAGAATACGGTAATTCGCTTCATTTTGTCTCTGTTTTATTGGGGTTTTTTATTACGTCGTATAACGCATACCACGACTTGCGATGTCATGCATGAAAAGAACTATTGCCGGTAGTCGTATGCGTATTCTTAAACGAATGTACGAAAACCGGGCCTATAGGTCATGACCCCGAAGCGTTGGTTTCGCAATGGAAATGAAATACTATAAAATGGCGAGTGCCCTGCCATTAAAAAGGTAAAATTTAAAGTGGGTGGGCCATTGCCCGGTGCCTTTACGGAGGTAACACCCGGGAAACGAATAGTCCCGTCGGCCTCCCGATTCCAAACATACGATCGTACGCTTGCTGGTTGCTGCCGGTGTACCACCGCTCAGCCTCCTGAGATGAGGCCATTCAGTCAATCAATATTCGATATCTCCTTCCTGGAAAGCAACGCATTAATTTGTCTGACTATATCCGTATCGCTTTTGATGTTCCCATGGTTGTGGTAAATCCCCTCCATAGAATGAAATTCTTCCATTTCCTCATTTAATTCTTCCACTTGCCCGGAAAAATGGGCTTTCCGTTTATGGATTAGGCCACACTTTAGGGCGGTGTTAATGCGCTTTTTGCAACGGCAGGGGTTTGCCGGATTGTACACCCCACAATTCGCCCCTAAAAAGGAACGCAGCAGCTTACGGGATTTTTCAACCCTTTTCCTGAAATTTTCCGGAGATATCCCCACAACTTCAGCAGCAATTTTGCTCTTTAACTTTAAAACGCTCCCTAATATGAAAGCTATCCGCAAATCCCTGTTGAGGCATTGAAGCATGGCCATTGTACATGCCGTTTTCAATTCCCGCTCCATGAGCATACGGTCCGGGAGGTCGTATTCAGCCGGCGCCTGGAGTTCTCCTAGGTCCCGGGCAAACGCGTCAAAGGAAACCGCTTTCTCGATTTTGGTCTTCCTGACATTTAAAAGGTAATTCACCGCTACCCGGTAGACCCATGTACTGAGTTTGCTTTTGCCGCTATACTTGCCGAGGTTGGTGATAACTTTTATCAGGATTTCCTGGGTCGCGTCTTCCGCATCTTCCCGCTCCCATAAGAAGCGAAGGGATACATTATAGACAAGCCCCTGTATGGATGTAAGCAATACCTCCAGACTCCTTTTGTCCCCTTCCAAACTTTGCCTAACCAGCTCTCTTTCATCCATGGCTTTTTCTTATTTAAAGGTATGGGCAGGTAATATGCCCATACCTGTTTCCCTTAAGGGCCTATTTATCTAACATGAACTGACCATGCGGATTGTCCTGTACCATCAGCCAACTGCCGTCGGCTTGTTTCCTTAATACGGCTACCGACAATCCACTTTGTTCAATCGCATTTCCATCCGGCAGTTGCCCGGACATTTTCCAAGGGGCGATATGCGTTGCAATATCGCCGGAGACATACACCTCATGGCTGCCGAAGGTGTACTGTGGGTTCATGCCGACAAATTCGCTGAAAGCAGCCCCCAGATTCCCTTTGCCATAGACCGGCTTTTGAGGTTCAAACATGACCGCAGCCCCGGCTTCATAGGTTGTTAATACCCCATCGATGTCCTTTTTCTCAAATGCAATGACCATTTTTTCAATAGTGCTCAATACATTCTTCTGTTCTTCATTGAAATTGTTTTCCATTTTTTGCTGTTTTATTTATGAATAGCAGCCTATGCAACCGGCTACACCCTATTAGACATCTAAAAATGGATACTGTGAATTTTTTGGTCGTATTTCTGCGTAAGTCCTTTAAAAATTCTTCGGTAGGAGGCCCGGTTTAACTTAATGCACATTAAACATGGAAGGCCTTCCGGATCAAACCGGGAACTTCGGTGTTCCAAAGAATAGGCAACACCCCGGGACCACACATGTCATGGATGCGGGTAAAGTACGACCAACCAACTCCAAACGGGGATGGCATCTCCTTTCAATTTTCAATCCGTTTGAAAAGTGTATTTTTCGCAACCCATATTTTTATGGGCAAACCAAAATCCAAGCTATGTGGCATTTCATTGGTTTAGTCCTTTTAACGGGCGTAATCCCCTTCACTAGTCCTGGTGATGGCTTATCCGAAGCCGAATTGATACAAAAGGCGGAAGCCTTTATCCATGCGAAAAACGCGCGTCAGCAACCCAACACCACCATGGAGGCTCTTGATAATTTTATCGCGCTTTTTGCCGATGACTTTGTGGATGAACACCTGACATTCAATGTCACCATTACCAGCAAGGACGAGCTCCGCAAGGGCATGTTGGCCAAGCTGGCTGATACCGTTTATTTCTGCGAGATAACCATAGACCAGATAATGGTGGGCCATAATGTAGCCTTTGTGAAGAATACGGAGCATGCCAGGGTCAAACCCTCCCATACGGACCGGGCAATCGAATACAGCAGCACCAACATCGTCTCGCTGGAGTTCAACGGGGACGGCCTTATAACCCATCTCCGCAGGCATCATGGGCAATAACCTTACAATCGCTGCCAATTTGGTATCGGTTTATTCGCCAGCCTCCAGAATCATTTTCTTAAGCAGCGATATTTGTCCGAGATGGTAATAGGCGTGTTCTATGACGCCCTCTATATTGCGTAGGTAGGTTCCGTATTTTTCATCCACAAAAGGTTGGTCCAGGGTATGGTCTTCCATAGTTTCCACCTGACGGGCAAATTCCGCGGCGTTGGCCAAAAACTCCGCCACCAGCTTGTTCCAGTCGGTTGCCGACCGGATGGGCGGCAGGTCAAAACTATATTTGTCGCGGATTTCCAATGCCCCCCCTTGAAAGACCTTGATAAGGCCCGCCAAATAATAATTGACGTGAAACGTGAGTGCCGCGATGCTGTTAAGGTTTCCGATTTTATACGTGGCTTGTTGCCAGGTCAGGTGTTCTATCTGGTCCCTGTAATTGGTATTGGCAATCCAACGCCCGTGTAGCAGGACTTCCCTGATACGGTCTGCCATGGTTTGTTTTCGGGTCATTCCCATTTTTAATTGGTGTTAATTTAGTGCGTCTCCCCACGGTACAAAGGGCAATATCCCATGGGGCTATGGTTTTTTCTCTTTATCCTTGATTATCTGACAAACAGTAAATATTCCAGGTACCTGATACCTGAGGCAAGCAGGTTCTTGCGGTTCCTAGCCCTTTGTTCAAAATCGTCAAGGCGCCCCCGTTCTATTCTAATGCCTTTGATAAAGACCGTCGATGGGTTTTCAAGGGCTGACAGGTCCAGTAATGGGTTATGGTCTACTAAGAGCAGGTTGGCTACCTTCCCCTTTTCTACGGTTCCCATGGAGCGCATCATCGCATGCGTTTTGGAAGCGTTAACCGTAGCGGTCTTCAGTACTTCATAATTGGAAAGCCCGGCTTCTTTGTAAAATGCAAGTTCTTTATGAATAGAATATCCGGGAACGGTTACGCCTATCCCCGAATCGGTACCGCAGATGATGGGGACACCGGCGTCATGGAGCCCTTTGACAATCTTTAAGTGGAAATCGTGCTGTTTTTTAATCGCGGGAACCACGGATGCGTCGCCCAGTTTCGCTTGGTGCCACCGATCAAACTGCGCCTTGCTGTCTACCTTTCTGATTAAGGGGTTCATCAATTCAAGCGGTGCTGATGACAGTATGTTATCATCCATAAGCATCCGATAAATATTATGGTAGACCGTCAAAGTCGGACAAAAAGAAGTGTGTTTTGATTTTGAGTAACCGGCAATGACCCCTTGTAACTTAACCGTATCCAGGGCGTACCCCAATGGCAGTTGTACAATGTCTTCGGCATGTTCTATGGATTTTATTTGTGGATGAAAATGATAGGGGTATGGGACTTTCTGTGAAGCATGTGCGATGATATCCATGTCAGATGCCTCGGCCTGGGCTATGATGGCATCAAACAGGTCTTCGGTAAGGCCATAATAGGTTTTGATAAAATCATACCCGCTTTCTTTATAGGAAAGGACTTTTTTTTTGGCTTCCTCCGGGCTTGTCAGTTGCAGGTTATCATCCCCTATAAACTCCGGGCCCGTAAGTTTGGGGCCGGAGGTGTAAAACAAGGGGGAAAGTATTTTGCCACTGGTTACTTTTTCCCTGATCCTCAAATGCTCCGGCCGCCCCCAGACATTCCGCAGGGCTGTGACACCCCTGGATAAATAGAGCCCGAGTTCGTATTGGTCCCAAACATGCACGTGCATGTCAATGAGCCCCGGGGTGAGGAATTTGCCTTTGGCGTCAATGATCGCAACCTCACTGACATCGATCCTGTCCGCGATCTCCTGGATTTCACCCCCTTTGATATATACCGTTTTGCCCGCCAGAACTGTGTCCTGGTCCATCGGTATGACATTCACGTTTTTGATGAGGTAGGTGTCATTGGCCGCAGGTTCACTTTTATCGATTCTCAGGTATGCGGTCCTTTGTGCATCCACCAGCAGCAGGACAACCATCGTTACAAATACCAGGCCGATGAAAACCAGGGCAATCCTTAAAATTCGTCTTATTAATTTCATTCGATCTAATTGTTGATACGGCCCCCCCGATCTAACCCGGGGTCGCGCCCTTTATTCCTTCCTTATACTTCCTGATGGTTTTCCCAATCCCTAAAAGTAACTATTTCGGCTATTAAGTCAATGGGTAAGGTCTGGTCCGACGGAAACTGTGCCGACCCTTTTCCCTGTTGGCAAATGGAGCGTTGTTTTTCAAATTTTTTGTGCCCCGCTGGGGTAGCGTAAATTCCAATATGGTTGGCAAAGCCCCCAAAGTACGCCAGGGGCTTGTCGTGGGTCTTGTAAGCAGGCATTCCGTACAAAATACTTTCCATGGCCCCGGGCGCGTTGCTTAAAATCATATGCCGGATCCGCTGAAGTTTTGCCTGTACACCACCTTCAAAACCCGAAATATAGGCGTCAACCGTTTTTATTTCTTTGTTCATATCGTAGCCCTTTGCTCCTATGACGGGTGCTAACCGTATTGCCTGATAAGTTACGATTTAACGCGTACCCGGCTGCCGGCGATTGGGTATAAAAAAAGCGCAAGCATTGGATACTTGCGCTTACCGCGTAATGTATTACGCGCTTTGGTACGCCTGTGGAATACTACCGGGGATCATCATCCATCACGGGCTGCAGATGTCTGAATACCATACTCTGTTCATCGATCATTCCGAAAAACTTCTGGCATATGTCGCTCTTCATCACTTCCCGGGCCGCGTGTGTGGCAGATGCCTCATCGGTCCAATATACCATATCCGTCCAGGTGCCGTCTGTATCTCTTGCCAGCCTCCGGCTGATATACCCCTTAAATTGTTTAACTACCGGGTTGACCGCCCTCGCTGCTTCTATGACCTCATCCTCTGTAAACCCGGGCTTTGTTTTGAAGATAACGAGTTCAATGGTCCCTACTTGTTTGTTTGCTGTTTGCTCCATTTTTACGTTGTTTTGATTACCACAACCGAATAGGACTACGGTTGTAAGTAGGATTAATAAATGCTTCATAAAACACTGTGTTAGCTTATTTGAAGCAAAAGTAAAATGGCGGAGTGACAGCCCTGTGTCAACTACATTCCCGCATTATTGTTAAAATATTCTTTAAGTGAGAATCCCTGTTGGTCATCAAAGGTTTGTGGTGTGGCGACTAATGCTGCTATTCTATCCACCCTAAATTCACGCAGCGCATTCCTGAGTTGACAAAATGCGATGACCACCCAGGTATTTTCCGTGAAGTATACGGCCAGGGGTTCTACCTTCCTGACGGTCGTTTCATCTTTGGAGATTGAGTGGTATTTGATTTGTAGCACCTGGGTATTGGTTATTGATTTTTGAATGGCAGACAGCCAATGGCTTCTTGTGGTGTCTTTTTTAATGAATGGCGCTACCCGGTTCTCCAATTTTGAGACCCCATCCTTATGGTACGTTTTGAGGATGGACTTAATTTTCAACAATACGGAAGTAAAGTCGTCAATCAATGATGTATCCCCCTGATTCAGGATGAATTTTTCGGATACAATCAAAGCGTTTGCCTCTCCTTCGGTAATCATCAGGGGGGGTAGGGAGTAGCCATCGACAATAAAGTAGCCCACTCCATTTTCAGAACCAATCGGGACCCCTGCATCCTGCAACGTCTTGATATCCCTATAAACGGTCCGCAGGCTGATTTCAAACCTCCTGGCAATTTCTCCTGCTGTGACTACCTGTTTTGACTGCAGCTGGATCAGTATGGCGGTAATTCGGGTAAGCCTGTTCATTTCTGTAATAGGGTATAACGGTTTTAATACATTAGTAGCACCACTGCCAGGTTTCATTACTCATGCCTGTATTTTTATAAAACCTGATGTAAGGAGGCAGCCCATTGAATCAATCTGCGACCCTGAATCCCTTGCTTCCCGTTTTATACATTTCTGGGATGCAGTATTCAAAATAGCCCTAAAGCGACGATGCCCAAAGTATCCAGGGTGTTGCCAGGAGGAAGATGGCCATATTCAACACGGTGATGATGGCACCTTGTTTGTAGATGTCTTCCGAGGGTAAAAACCCGCTCCCGGCGAACAACACATTGGAACTGGATGCCTGGGGGGTAACCACCGCAAAATAGTTGGTGGCGAAAGACAGCATAAAAGCCATCAGGGCGGCGGGTACCTGGGCGTTGACGGCCACCTGCAAAAAAACCGCATACAGCGCAAGCAAATGTGCTGTCTGGCTGACAAAAAGGTAGTGGATCAAAACGTACAATACCGTCAGGAGGACATATACCGTCACCCAGTTATACCCGCTGATGTAGGTAGCTATTTCAGCCCCCAAAGATGTCATAAAACCCATGTCGTTCAATGCGGTGCTCATCATGTATAAAATGGCAAACCACACATAGGTTTCCAGCGCATCCCCGGCACCTTGCCGGATATCTTCGAGGGTATATACATTCGCCAATATCAGAACAGACAATCCAAGGAACGCAACAATGGCAAGGTCTATTTGCAACAGCGGGGAAAAGGCCCAGAGGAGGATCATCCCAAAAAATGTAACGCCCATCATCCGTTCCCGCCTGCTCATGGGGCCCATTTCCTGAAGCGCTTTCCTCGCCATTTCGGGCGCTTCTGGCGTATATTTAACTTCTGGCGGGAACAGTTTATACAAAACCAGGGGTATTGCGATGAGCGCGATGATACAGGGTACCGAAGCCACAAAGACCCAATTCCCAAAATTCATGTTCACCCCAAATTGGGCAGCCAAGCCGGCGCCCACGGGGTTCGCGGCCATTCCCGTAAACCAGAGTGCGGAACTTATAGTATGCCCGGAGATGGCGGTCATCATCAGGTAGGTTCCCGTTTTCTTCCTGTCTGCAGGCGTAGGCAGGGAGCCGGTGTCCAGGGACAAGGCATGGGCAATGGGGTAAAGGATTCCCGATCGTGCCGTATTGCTTGGGATGGCCGGCCCCAGGAGGGTATCGGTGGCAACGATACAGTACCCCAGGTTTAAGGTCGATTTCCCAAATCGCCGGATCAGCAAAAAGGCAATCCGCCTTCCCAGTCCCGACTTAATAACGCCTTTCGCGACTAAAAACGCGGCTAAAATGAGCAGGATAAAACTTTCGGAAAATCCTGAATACGCCTGTTCCGGGGTAAGGACCCCCAACAAGACCACTGCGACCAACGCGAGGACGGAGGCCGTAAAAATAGACAGGGCCTCCAGTAATACACCGATGATGGCAGTTATAAAAATGGCAAACAAATGCCAGGCGTCCGGGGTCACGTCAAATGGGATGGGGAGGTGCCAGATGACGACCCCCAATGCCAGGGTGATACCCCTCTTTATCCATCGCAATCTCCGGTAGTTATCAGATAGTCCTTCCAAATGAGGTGTGGCTTGTTTGGTTGAGTTCCTATGCTTAGAGGACCGGCCTTTGATTCCCTGCCAGCTTTTCTATTCACAGGAGGCATTATGTTCTTTCGCAAGCCCTCCTGTCCAATCCTTTTGTCGGAGTGGTTGTCAGGGAGGCTAACAGAATTCCTACCCTAATATATCCCATAATTCCGTTCGCCCGGTTTCAATGGCTGCATTTTCCGTTTCAAATCATGCCTGACACGTATGCCACGCACGCCAATTTGCACCGTTTCATCGATAGCCCCGGCCGTTAGTTGGCCAATTTGTCATTGATCTGGGATTGTATTCCTGATGCAATCAAATTATTGGGATCTAGTTTTACCGCTTTGTCGATGTTCTCCCTGGCTTTCATGAGGCTGTCCTGGGCCATATAAATTTCAGCTTTTAGGACCAAGTAACTCGTAAAAGAAGGGGTTGTCATTTTGTCCTTAAGAAGGTCGGAAAGGGCGATGGCTTTGTCCAGGTGCCCCAGTTCCAACTCCAGTTTGGCCGCATAACCTATGTAAAAGCCCAAATCCAATTGCTCTGCTGTTGCCAGACTCCTCAGAGAATCCAACGCCACCTTTGCCCCGTGGTTGGCGTGTAAGATTTCAATATATTCGGCTTTGAAATAGCGATCATCCGGGTATTTGCGCGCGAACTTTCCGAAATTTAATTCTGCCAACCTCCGCCTGAAATTGTTGAATTCCTGTGTGTTTTTAATTCCCTGGTCCCTATTGTTCGCGGCTTCCATACTCAGCAGGTTGACATCCAGTAGCAGGCGTTCATCTTCACCGGCGCGATCTTTTGCCATATCCAATTCCCGGTGTAATTTTAAGCGTTCTTCCACATCCCCGGTAATCCTCCCTACCAGGCTTTTGCCAAGCATCCAACCCGGGTCGGCCGCCACCGCTTTCCTGAACGATTTTTCAGCTTCGGTCCATCTGCCATTATCCATGATTTCTTCCCATCCGTTGAAGAAATAGTATCTGGCTGAATCACTTTTTGTCCCATAGTCAAAAGCTGTGGGAGCGGCGGGTGAGGTACAGGCAACCAAAGTCCCTGCAACACACAGGACTATGGCGATGCTTCTATACTGAATTTCCATCAGATACCGTTTAACATTATTACCGTACCATATGCTCATCGACACAAATTGTTTCTGAAGAAGCCCAATGCCCCCGTCATTGAAAAGTAGCGTTTTCCTTCCATTTTTCCGGGACTGCCCGTTATTATTCATACCATCGTTTTAACGAATACCCTGAAGGATTCACAGGCATTCTTACCCAGCTGATTAATCCATTAGTTCCTTCAGGCTTTTTTTTATTTCGGCATTTTCCGGATCCAGGGCCAATGCCTTCCTGTAGAGTTCCTGAGCATGCTTTTTATCGCCTTTGACCCTATGGGCTTCCGCCAAACTGCTCCAGGCATGGGCTGATAAAGGATAACTTTCGGCATTATAGCGAAAGTAAAAAATGGCCTTTTCCATATCCGGCCGGGTATTAAGGAATAAATACCCGAAATAATGGAGGAGTCCCTCCGGCAAGCGGGCCTCATACCCAAGCCTTGCCGATAGCCTGGCGAACCTGGCCTTAAGCAATTGCGGATGGGTGTACATTTCATCGTAGTTGACCATATGGCCCCTGAAGATATACTTCACCCCATCGATAAACGAAATAAGGGGCATGGTATGGTGGTTCTCTTCTTTGTATCCATATTTCTTATAACCAAACCGAATATCCCTTGGAGGGTTTTGCTCAAATTCCCGAATAAAATCCCATCCTGCATTGTATTTTTCGGGATATACGCTATTGGATACCCTATCTACCGTGGTAAAGAAGATATCCCGCTCAGGGCCGTTATACCCTCTGGAAAAATCCTTAAGGCGTTTCAACATAATTTCATCGTCCCACCAGGCGCTAAAATCAATGACCAAAAAGGAATTGAATGTTTCAGGCATCGAAAATAAAGCGTGTACCACTGTTAAGCCTGTGAACGAGTAGCCCACAAAAGTGCGGTATGAATTGGTCCTGTAATTTTTATCGACATAAGGGATGAGCTCCTTTTGGACAAACATCAAAAAATGGTCTGCCCCTCCGCTGACTCCCAGCCCCTTTTCCTCTTCGCCGGTGTAGCCAATCAGCGATCTGGTCGGGGAAGAATCCCTGACACGGTCCTGGCTGCTTATCCCGATTACGATCATTTCAGGCACCTGCGGGCTGGCGTCACTGCTTAATTGCGTAATCACGCCCGAAAACGAATGAAAAAACTTCCGTCCATCGAGGAGATAAAGCACGGGATAGTCTGTATACGTATTCTCGCGGTACGAATTGGGAAGGTACACTAAAATTTCCCGGTTTGATCGGAGTATGTCAGATTGGATGGTGAACCTTTTACCAATTGGGATGTCCTCGCCTTTTTGACCATGGGATACATAGGTGAAGACCATAATTAGTAGTAAAATATGTAGATTCCTCATTGCACTTTTATGGTTTAGGTACCATTGGATTGGATAACTGCCGGAGTAACAGGTGGTTATTCCAAAATGGACGTCGGTTTTCATCTCAGATTTGTTGGTAATCCTTTTTCCAACAACCATGTCCCGACTATTTTAACGGCATGAAATATACGTAAAGCCTGTAAAAACCAATACCCGCTTCGTTTCGGTTTTATGCGTACTAAAACCGCACGTATTAGAGATACACCCTCGTTATAATTCAATTTTTCGGATGGCATTCGGGTACTAAAAAAGCGCAAGCCATATTGACTTGCGCTTTGCCAGTTAGATGATATACATCGTATTTGTCAACGGTATTAGTTAACGTCTATGGTAACCCTCACCATCCCGGAAACCTCTGGGACATGGCTCCCAGGATTTGTTTCATTTTCTATGACCCCGTCTTCATCGGCACCGGTATTTGGCCCTGTTTGGCGTACCGGCTGATTATTCCCGGCTCCAGCATATTCATCGGTTTCGGTGCCCCCATCGTAAAGCCTTACCATACTCGTTATATCGCCGGAAATGGGTGTCCCGTTGTTAAACAACTCGATATCATCAGCGCCCACAAACCAATCATTGGACTGGACCAACATCGTTGCAAAAGAAAGGATATCTCCCTCTGTCGCGGAAAAATCAAAAGAATAGGAACTTCCCGGGAAAACAGGCCCCGGAGAACCCCCGCCAACAGGGGTGTTAAATACCAGCTCAAACCCCGAAGGATTGCCATCTTCCGCCAAAGATTCCAAGGCGTTTGAGGCAACTTCCCCTGAAGTAAAAACGGCATCGTTAATGCCATACGATCCGGGGGCAAAAGGTGATACATAGCCACTGTTTTCGGCCAGCTCACTCTCCAAAACTGCGTTATTACCATCTTCGGCAACAGCTTCGAGGCCTTCTGATGCGGGATCCCCTCCTGTAAACAAGGGGGTTTGTCCACTGCTATGTATTACCCAAACGCCGGGAGCCAACGGGGTAGGCAGTGAGGAGGTTCCCGAGCGGTTTTCAATGGTCACGGTAAACCGGGTCCCACCATCATGGGTTATAGATACTTTAAGAACATCCTCGTCTCCGGGATAGGAGAAACCATCCATGACATCGCCAATAAGCGCTACCGTGCCGTTCTCATCCGTTCCCGTATCCGGGCCACTTTGCCGGGGAGGCTGATTCCCGCCGGTTCCGGGTTCTTCGTTTACCTCTGTTCCCGCATCCCAAAGATCAATCATTGAAGTTACATCACCCGCTAAGGCATTTCCATTACCATCGTATAGTGCCAGGCCATTTTCGCCGGGTGCATAGAACAGATCATTGGATTGAACAAACATGGTGGCAAAGCTTAGGTAATGCCCTTTTCCGGCATCAAAAGAAAAAGATTCTGACATGCCCGGTTCAATGAACCCGGTAGTCCCATTGTTGAAATACGCTTTGGTTTCAAAGACATTTTCGATCGTCACGGTAAAATTACCCGTAGGGGCAGGTACATTAACAACCGCATCATCGTCATTACTACAGCTTAAGCCAGTCATCAAAGAACATAGGATAAGTCCTCTGGAGAATAAGTTAAATTTCATTGTACTATTGTTTTATTAAGGCTTACTTCCAAATTATTTTGGGTTTAGCCCCTTTTAGGTCGCAAATGATCCGGATCCCTTAATTTTTTTTTTGAATTACAAATACCGACAGGTCTGTAATCGATAGATCTTCCTGATTTCATGGGGTTTTTGCCAAGAATGCATCAGATGGTCCCATGAATCGTAAATACGGGCATTACGCATGGCCCTAGGGTAAAAGAGCGATGGGAGGTGGTATTGTGTAATTGATTAGCGAGTGCGATGCTTCACCCGTGTGTAAAAGAACCTTTTAAAAGAGCTTAACAGCCGATATAATAGCCCAACAACATAGGAGGTTCTGACGCCCGGGTTTTTACAGGGGTCCCGTGCTATTGCCGGGCCATGATTGGCGTGAAGGGCCGGCATGTATTCCGCTTTAACACATGCAAATAATTCGGATACCCGGGCGTAAACTTCCCGAAGTTGGTTTCCCCCATAATCGTTAAGGCAGGGCTTATTGTAGCTATGGAAAAGCCGTTGGAAAAATAGCCTGCGTCCTTTGCTCTCCCTTGTTTTAAAACCCTCCGGCTAGTGTAAGGACGATTTTATTGTAGATTACCGGCATTTGTCCCTTCCATTGCTTCCATAAACCGGCATCGCTTATGAGCTGCGCCATAAAATGGCCAACATTGATACGGCTGGTTTTCCCGGGGTTAAAAATGGCACTTCTAATGGGGGAAGGGTGTATGGTGTAGCCGGTCACTTCACCCTCATCGATTAAACCGTCAGGTCGAACAGCAGCCCACTCGATGAAGGGGTTGTCCTGTCCGACCTGGGTGCGCAAATAATCCGCCGCTTGCTCATTATCCACATGGGGGGGTAGTAGTAGCCGCAAAAGCCCGATAACACATTTTTGGGCAAACGAAACTGGTTCATTTAAATTGCGATTGCGATTCCCTGTGGTATTCATTAAAACATACTTAACCGGGCGTTCCGCCCGGTTGGTTTCAATGGCATTACACAGCCTGCGGGTAGCATCTGTCACCAGTTTCCTGGGCTGCCCATAGATTCCCTTCAGGCTCATATTGTGCCCCAGGCATGATGCGATGGCATCGCAACCAAGGGTCAGTTCCACCATTTCCCTATCACTCAAATCCAAAAGGCTGGCAGTAATGAGTTGCAAGCGCTTGTCGCTTTTCCATGATCCGGGTAATTTTTCAGGAGATCGTACCACGGCCTTAACGTGATGTCCCTGATTTAAAAGTTGGCCTACCAGTAGCCTTCCCGTTTCACCACTGGCGCCCACTACCAAAATAGTCATATGGTTTTTTTTAATTTTCGTTATAATGCTATTGGTTCTTATACAACGGCATATATGGCATAATGTTACCGTTGTGAGAATTGATTCCCGTCCTGGCCTGGTGTAGTGCGGTATTTAAAGACCCTTGCCCCAGGTGCAGCCCAGGGTGGATATGTCGTCTGCCCCCAGGGTAAGGCTGCAAGTCAAAAATGAATGGGCGATGGGTTTTTGACTAAAATCAATTTATAGAAATCGTTTATTCCAACTTCCTTTTTTCGCTGTTTATCCAAATCTCCTTCTCCCCGATATATCCTAAATCATGTAGGAACTTTATTGTTTTTCCTTCCCAAATTTCGATTATAATATCTGGCCGATTATTTCTAATAAATTTTTCAGCGCCTTTCAGAACTTCATATTCAAAACCTTCAACGTCAATTTTGAGAATGGAGTTTTTTTCTTTTTTTAATACCTTATCCAATGGGATAAGTTGAATTCTTTCCCTTTCTTTTCCGGCTTTAAAGGCAACAGATGCCTCTCCATGCTCATTTGGATCAAAGAAAATATCAGTTACATCCTCGCTGTCTCCCACCCCCATGTTATAGAGCAGCGAAGTTGCGTTGTTTTTCTTTAAATTGATTTTCAACTGATTAAATGTCGATTTAACAGGCTCAAAGGAAATCACTTTGAATTTTTTCCCCAGTGGCACTGAATACCTCCCAATATTTGCCCCGACATCAATAAAGGTTATATCTTTTTTACTCTCTAAAAAGCTGTCAATCTCTGATTCATAGGTGTTTAAACACATCCAAAAATCAATTGTATTTTTCCTTGTTTTAAAAATGCAATCTTTCACCCGTAAATTCATTTCGGGAAATTTTGAGATGGCATGTTTGAAAACGTGCTTTGAGATATAGTAAAAAAAATAGGAATAGACGAATTTTATTTTGGATGCCAAGGAATCTTCACTTTGTCGCAATACTTGTATTGGAACTGTAAAGATTTTTCCCAGCCGTACTTTGTTTTTCGTTTGCTTCACCTTACATACTTATCGATAAGTACTTAAACACCAGTCGATAAGCACCTCTTCAATATACGCATAATTACGTGGGTATTACAAACCTTTTCCCCTTTATTGGAAAAGTGTGAAGCAGTTTCGAGTTGCCCCCCGGCCGGTTAAGAGACGTATTGCTCCTGAAATTAAACTTTGGTGATCGTCCAAAGGATCAGGTAACTTGCCCGTTTTTGGGGCGTGTGGCCGGGGTGCCAGGCCCTACCGCGATTGCCTTGAATGGCGCCGCCTATGGAACCGTGGTGCCCGGCGACTATTTTAGATTCAAACCGCAGGCGACTAAATAGGATGCACAGGACTTGTTACCCGAAGTACATTTTGTTTGATTTGGAATGAAATTGGGCCCACATCGCCTAGGCGGTGATAGGAAGAGGTCTTTCTACTCTTCCTTTTCAGGAAACCAGGTGTCCCGTACTATTTTCCATTTTCCCCCACCTTTTACCCAAACCAGCAAATATCTTCCACGGCCGACTACCGTTCCATTGGCGTGAGACCAGGTCCCTGTTCCGTCTTCCACAAGTAATTGGTCATTGCCCCATAATTGGGTCGTTTTAAAACTTGAGCCCGTGATACTGTCTCTTATCAAATGGCCAAAAACCGATATAATAGCTTGTCTGCCCACTGTGGAAGGAATTATTTCCGCATTTTCCATATACATGTCTCCCAACGCGGTGGAGTCTCCATTGCGCAAATGGTTTTCGTATTCCCGGAGACGGGATTCGATTTCCCTTTCCAGGGTTGAGATAGCAACCTGTTTCGATTCAAAGTCCTTTTCACTTACTTTTTGTTCACAGCCGGCAAAGACTATGAATGCCATTAAAATGGCCAGGGTGCAAAGCTTGGGAAAAATGGATCTGTTCATTGCCTCTAATTTTGTTTGCCACTTTTCCCAATGCACAAAGGCCCCGGTTATATACCGTTACGGTTTGTGTGGTTGCGCACTCAACAGGTCGGCGGCTTTCCCGGGGCCGGGGTGAGGCGGGCAAGGGAAAAGACCATTCGCAACTTCATGGCTTTGATCGTTTTCCTAAATGTAGGGAATTTTATGTATGGTCGGAAGGCGCAAGCGTATTCGGTACTGCCGGGTCAAAAAGCCAGGCAATAGCCTGGGCATTACAGGCTGGGGTAATAGTGCCAACATCGCCGGGGAGGTCCCCGGAGACCGCTAAGGTTCTGATGACAAGTTCACGTTATGCGAGTGGAGCCTATCAAAGGTCACGCAATTTCGATGTTATAAAAATCAAGTTCATAGTTTCCTGCACATCCAACGGGCTCCGGTCTGAACTTTGGTTAGTCCGCATGATTAACGGAAGGTCCAGGTCAGGATAGCGGTCTATCCGGGAAATATAGCCGGGAACGTATCCTGTAAGAAAAACGACATTCAATGTGTCATTTTTGAGGATATTCCAGCCATAACCGTTGATTACGAGGACGCGGGTATACACCTTCGCGGTCATTTTTTCTAAAAGAATGGCGAAGTTGCCCAGGGCACGATCCCATTTCAACAAAACCCCCCGGTAGCGTAAAAAAGGCCGCCACCCGTCAAAAAAAAGGGGGGGGGAGGTGCATTTGTCTATGTTGCCGTAGCCTAAAACCCAATGAATTATGGCTTCAGTGGATTCCAGTGCCAACGCATCGAACATGGTTCAACCTACCGGTATACTGATAGGGCAGGGCAACACTGTCCCTATGCCCTGTCCCTTTTTTAATCCGCTACTTGTTCAATCTCCCCAATGACCGTACACGAGGTCTTGACGGTGTTAAAAATCGTTCCAAATCTCTCGATATTCTTTTGGAGCAAATCCATATTCAAATGCGGGTCCTGACTGTAGATTTTCAACACATAATGTATGTCGTCCATCCTCGGCGGCTGCTCCAGCCGTGTTCCGCGGACCTCTATTTCTGCATGGGTGTATTCAAAACGCATCAATTGGGAAAAGCGTTCCACATTTTTAAGGATACATGCCGAAAACGACCCCAGGAACAATTCGGCCGGGTTGGGCAAACTATCGGCTGATTCCGGAGTAATCCCAAAACCAATTTCCGATGTTTTAACAGCAATGGAAGCAGTACTTTTTGACGATGAACTCGCCTTGATGACATATTTCATAATCTCATGTAATTAATTGATCGGCATTGTTTACCTTTTGATTGATAGCTGTCGTATAAAAAGCGCTTACCGTCAGCTTACATCCTGGATCGTCCATCTTATGCAGGAAGGCAAAATCATACCCGTTGATCATTTCGGCCGTAGGGAAGCTATGATGGACATCATTGTTACATCTGATAATGCCGCTTTCCTTAACCATGGCTGAAGCGACCCCCTATCATCCCTTCTCCGATAGCACATAACAACGCCTTGTTTTGGTCATATGCATTATACAAATCAATAATCTGTTCTGTCAATCCTATTATACCCATGAGGTCTGGCGATCCGGGGCTTTGTCCGGGGTACTGCGAATCTTTTGCACTTGCCCTATGCGATCCACGCCATGGTATCATATAACCAATAACTCTTTAATTTCATTCCCCACTCGGTCTTGCGGTGAGGTATTGGCCCTGCAACAAAAGTGTCCTGCACCGGGTCCGTATGGATCCTGGCCAATAGCTTCTGGCCTATCTGGTCGTCCTTAATGCGTTGGTTTTAATTATCAATTGCCGGTTCAATCAATATTCCAATGACCCCCAGGATGATTTCCCCAAGGGCTAAGGCGTACCTGTAAGTGCCGGTTGTTGGCTTATTTCCATAATGGCCCCGTTGTCCTGAACCTCTTTTACCGGGCACTTTAACCGTAGGAGCGCTTCCAAGGCCCCGATTTCTTCCAGCACCTCGTGGTACAGTTCCATCTGCCTTGTATTGACCGATGCGTATTCCAGCAGCTCATTGAGAAGCCTCGCTTTCATCTGCGTTGACAACGGCTCCTGTTTATGGTTGCGCAGGGCCTCCTGTATATCGGGTTCCAGACCTGCGGAGAACCTGCCTGTAAGGAGGGATGCCTGGTGGGAGCCATTTGCAAAATTGTCGGTATGTGCAAAAAGAAGGTCCACAGCGTACTTACCATTGACCAGAATGATACTTTTTAACTCTTCCACCTTGTTGAAATATTGGTTGAGCTCCTTTATAATGGATTTATCGCTAATAATATTCAGGTTTGCCCCCGACTTCAAATCTTCGTAGGCCGAATTATTGGGTTTAAAATCAGAATAAATTGCCTTTGTGGCAAGGGATATTTGTGTTCCGACCTCCAATTTTTGCGCGTGGCCATTGAGAAGCAACCTTACCCCCTGGTTGGAAGCTTTTAAACGATCGCGGGCCAAACCCAAAAGGCCCTTTATCTGTTCCCTATCCAAGGTGGCATCTTCCAGCAACCTGCAGTAATATTCTTTCTCCAGTTGCGCTTGCTTTTGTTGCTCGTTCCAGTTGTCCAGCTGTATAGCAATGAGAATGCCAATAACCACCAGGAGGATTTCGCCCATCGCATAGAGCAGGTATTTACTGAACTTGTTTTCGGCCAGTAAGTTTTCGCGGATTCTTCGAAAAAATGTAATCAAAATAGGTGATTTTTATTGCCGATGCACCCACAGGTCGCGCAGAGGAACTTCCATAAAACAGTACCAAAGTTCGCGTACAGGCGAAACCTTCCCTTCTGTCCACCACAATATAGGACGTTTACGGTTGTCTTCCGCTATTTCCAGGCTATTTATATGTCTCTCTCCAAAGGTGTTTTCACATGCGTTTCCCCGTATGGGTCTTGAAAAAAGCCTCCGCAAAACAGTACTTTTTGTACCCCCCTGGCTGTGGTCCTTTAACCTGGCTTTAATATTCTTCGTAAACCCATGGTAAAGCAACAGGTCTTTCTCACTGAACAAAACATATACGCAAAATGGTAAAACCATAGTGAAATGTAACCTTACAAAGCGCAAAAAACATACAGGGATTAAATAAAAAAGCCGCTCAGTGAAGTAGAACTGTCGTTCACTTCACTGCATATGTTGTGCTTTCTGTAACGAAAAAAGCCACCCAATTTCATGGGTGGCTTAATACTTTGTGGCCATAAAGTAGAACTGTCGTTCACTTTATGGCCATGAAGCGAGCTTTGCTCCGCTTCATGGCTCCTCAGACTGGGCTCGAACCAGTGACCCTCTGATTAACAGTCAGATGCTCTAACCAACTGAGCTACTGAGGAAGGTATTATCAAAATTTTGGATTGCAAATATAGGGCAATCTTTCAAATAGCCCAATAAAAAATTAGTGCATTATAAAAATCGTTTGATGATGTTCCAGATATCGTTCCCAAAGATGAGGACCATCAGGCCCATCAGGATGACAAATCCAATGATCTGACCTGTTTCCAATACCTTTTCACTGGGTTTGCGCCCCGATACCATCTCGTATAAGAGGAACATCACGTGCCCACCATCCAGCGCAGGGATGGGCAATACATTCAGGAAGGCCAGCCACACCGAAAACATGGCCATAAAACTCCAGAAAAAGGTCCAGTTCCAGGATTGGGGCATCATCTCCACGATCCCTATCGGGCCCTTAACCTGCTTATACGCGCCCGTCTTGGAATTAAAGATAACCTTGAATTGTTTGATCTGGTCTGTGAGGACCTGTATGGAACGGGAAAAACCGGCCGGGATGGCCTCAAAAAACCCGTATTCCTCGGTAACACTCAGGTCGTCTATTTCGGGGTACACCCCGATCTTTCCCTCCTCTGGCACTTCCAGTGAAATATTTTGCTCACGCCCTTCGCGCAATAATCGCAGGTTAATGGGGTTCCCTGCCTGGGCCGGGATTACCTGGGTAAACTCATTCCAGAAGTTGATATCCTCGGAGTTAACCCCTATGATCTGGTCCCCTGCCTGCAAGCCGGCCTGTTCTGCCGCGGAATTTTCGACCACCGCCGAGATCACCGGCCGTTGGCGGTACCCCATAAAGTTTATCCCCTGGGTCGCAAAAAGGGTCGCCTTTCCTTCATCGGAAATGGGGATGGTCAACTGCTGCCCGTCCCGTTCCACGGTCACCTCCTCCCCCAGGAGGATTTCCAGGCGTGCCTTGTCAAACTTCTTGGTCTTCTTCCCGTCTACCGCCAGGATCTTATCGCCCGTACGCAACCCCAGCTGCTCGCCTATGGAGTCTACCAATATACCATACTTCAGGCTGTCGGCCGGGATATAGGTGTCACCGTTCTGGAAGAACAACATGGCATAAATGGCCCAGGCCAGGAGGAAGTTCACCGTCACCCCACCCAGCATGATGATAAGCCGCTGCCAGGCCGGTTTGCTGCGAAATTCCCAGGGTTCCGGGTCTTTGGCCAGCTGCTCGGTATCCATGCTTTCATCGATCATCCCGGCAATCTTCACATAGCCCCCCAAAGGCAGCCAGCCGATGCCGTAAACGGTTTCGCCAATCTTCTTTTTAAACAGTGAGAACTTGACGTCGAAGAACAAATAGAACTTCTCAACCTTGGTCTTGAAATATTTGGCGGGAATAAAATGCCCCAATTCATGCAGGATCACCAGAATGGAAATAATGATGATGAACATGACGATCTGCGTAACTAATCCCATGCAGTGATTTTTAGCTTAAAACGCACAAAAATACACTTTTAACACCGCTAAAAAAACTATCTCGCCAAAGGGGGTATTTTTTTATGAAACTTTTAGCAGCCCTTTACCCGCAATCCCTTGAACACCTGCCGTCCTTGCCCTACCTTTGCATAAAAAGGGCATGCGATCTTTTTTTGCCAAATACAAACGCTTTGGCCTGGTGCTGCTACTGCTGTCGGCCGTCATCATTACCCTTTTCTACCGGGCCCTGGCCCCCCAAAAGACGCTACCCGTGTACCAGCCGGTGGACTTTAATCCGGAACTGGTAGACAGCAGCTTGCTGCACGTAAAAAAATACCACACCATAGCCGACTTCTCCCTGACCAACCAAAACGGGGAAACCATCACCCAGGAAGATTACCGGGGGAAAATCTACATCGCCGATTTTTTCTTCACCACCTGCCCCACCATCTGCCCCATCATGACCAAAAATATGGCCGACCTCCAGGCCGAGCTGATGGAGGACGAAGACGTGCTCCTGCTCTCGCATTCGGTGACCCCCCTGATAGATTCGGTTCCCCGACTCAAGGCATACGCGTTGGAAAAAGGGGTAGTAGACCGTAAATGGAACCTGCTCACCGGCGATAAGAAACACATCTATGAACTGGCCCGAAAATCGTATATGGTAGCCAAGGACGACGGGGATGGGGGGCCCTTTGATATGATCCATACCGAAAACTTCGTGCTGGTTGACAAGGAACGCAGGATCAGGGGGATCTATAACGGGACCGACCAAGAGGATATGGCCCGCCTCCTGGACGAACTGAAAATCCTTAAGGCCTCCTATAGCGACTGACCCCAACTACCCGGCCGTCTTTTTTGAGGATTTTAACTTTAGGCTCAGCTTTTTCCCTTATTTTTGTCCTTACTTATAATCAATCTAAATAAAAATTGGTCACCACCGTCGCACATCTCAAACGAGGCCAGAAAGGTAGGATCCGGGAAATTGCCGGCGATATCCTCCCTATTAAATTGTTGGAACTGGGCTGCCTGCCCGGGAATGAGGTGGAACTGGTACAGCTGGCCCCCCTGAAGGATCCCATCTATATCAATGTGAACGGATCCCATATTGCCATACGGAGATCGGTTGCCCTTCAAATTGAGCTCGACCTCCTCGAAGATACCGAGCATCCATGAGTAAAAATATCAATGTAGCCCTCATAGGGAACCCCAATACCGGCAAGACTTCGGTTTTCAACCAACTTACGGGCCTGAAACAAAAGGTGGGCAACTACCCCGGTATCACGGTGGAAAAAAAAGAAGGGATCTGTAAACTTCCCAGGGGCGTAAAAGCCCATATCCTTGACCTTCCCGGCACCTATAGCCTCAATACCACCTCCCTGGACGAAAGCGTGGTGCTCGAATTGCTGCTCAACAAAAACGACAAGGATTACCCCGATGTAGCCGTCGTGGTGAGCGACGTGGAAAACCTGAAACGCAACCTCCTGCTCTTTACCCAAATAAAAGACCTCAAGATCCCGGTGATCCTGGTGATCAATATGGCCGACCGCATGTCGCGCAAAGGGATCTCCATGGATATTGCCCTGCTGGAGGAAAAACTCAATACCAGGATTGCCCTGGTCAGCACCCGCAAAAATACGGGCATAGAGCGCATCAAGGAATTGATTGCTGATTACAAGAACCTCTCTGTGGCCCCCAATGTGGACACCACCGTCATCGCCCCCGAATATTTTGAAAAGCTGCATAAGACCTTCCCCAACGAAGACCTCTATAAACTATGGCTGGTCATTACCCAGGATGTGAACTTTATGCCCATAGAAAAAAAGACCCTGGAGTACACCACCTCTTTTGACGCCAAATCCAAGGCCGAACTCAAGCGCCTGCAGCAAAAGGAGACCATTGTGCGGTACCAGTTCATCAACAATATCCTGAAGGCCGCCTATAAGGTAGACCCCAGTATGGCGAAAGGGTTCCGGGCATCACTGGACAAAGTACTTACGCACAAGGTATTTGGCTACCTCATATTCTTCATGATCCTGTTGACGATCTTCCAGGCCATCTACGACTGGAGTTCCTATCCCATGGATTTCATAGACGCGCAATTTGCTGCCGCGAGCGAATGGGTGAAAGACACCCTTCCTGCCGGGGTCTTCACCAACCTCCTGGCCGAGGGGATCCTTGCGGGGATAGGCGGGATCGTGATTTTCATCCCTCAGATCGCCTTCCTTTTCCTCTTTATTTCGTTGCTGGAAGAGTCGGGGTATATGAGCCGGGTGGTCTTTCTGATGGACCGGCTAATGCGGCCCTTTGGCCTTAGCGGGAAAAGTGTGGTCCCGCTGATTTCCGGTACCGCCTGCGCTATCCCCGCCATCATGGCTACCCGTAACATCGAAAACTGGAAAGAGCGGCTGATTACCATCCTGGTGACGCCTTTTACCACCTGTTCCGCACGCCTACCGGTATACCTGATCATTATCGCGCTCGTGATCCCCGAGGGCCGGTTTCTGGGCCTGGGATACCAGGCCCTGACCCTGATGCTGCTCTACCTGATAGGTTTCGCGGCGGCCATAACCGCGGCCATGGTACTCAACCGTTTCCTAAAAATTAATAGCAGGACCTTTTTTGTGGTGGAAATGCCCAACTATAAACTGCCCCTGCTCAAGAACGTGGCCTTTACGGTCATCGAAAAAACCAAAAGCTTTGTCTATGGGGCCGGTAAAATCATCCTGGCGATCTCGATCATCCTCTGGTTCCTGGGATCCAATGGATTTTCAGACGACTTCAGGGATGCCGAAACCATCGTACGGCAACGGGTTGCCAAAGAGGGGCTGTCTGCAGACAGCAAGGCCTACATCGAAGACAAACTGGACCACCGGGAAGACACGCCGGCTCAAACCGCCCCACAACATATTTCGGTAGCCCTCGCACAGGGTACGGTTGCCAACATCCCGGAATCCTACCCGGATTCACTGGTGCAAAAGGCCATCAAACAAGAGATCTCGAGCTATAAACTGGAACACTCCTATATGGGCTATATGGGCAAAGCCATCGAGCCCGTGGTACGCCCGCTGGGGTACGACTGGAAAATCGGGATCGCCGTGCTGACCTCCTTCGCCGCGCGGGAAGTGTTTGTAGGGACCCTGGCCACCATTTACAGTGTGGGGAGCGATGAGGAGGAGACCATCAAGAACAGGATGTCGGCCGAAGTGCGGGCCGGGACCAACCAACCCCTTTTTAACATGGCTTCCGGGGTCTCCCTGATGCTTTTCTACGCCTTTGCCATGCAGTGCATGAGTACCCTTGCCATCGTAAAAAGGGAAACCAACAGCTGGAAATGGCCCCTCTACCAATTGGTATCTATGAGCCTTTTTGCGTATATTATAGCATTGATCGCCTATCAACTTTTAAAATAATATGGAAGTACTGCAACAGATTCTGGTTTACCTGGTACTGGCCGTGGCCGTAGGCTACCTGGTTAAAAAATTCCTCTTGCCCAAATCCCTTTTTGCTTCCAGGAAAAGCACGGGAAAAGGCTGCGGGAGCGACGGCTGTGGCTGCCATTAAGCCTAGACCATGTCGGCGACAAACGAATACAGCAACAAGCCCCATCCAATAACGAGCAACAACCCTCCCAAAGGGGTCAGCAGGCCTAGATAGGGAACCTTTCTACCCCTTGCCCCCAACAAGGTAAGCAGGTAGATGCTAAAGGAGAACAACAGGGTCCCGTACATAAAGCAATAGGCCATGGCGGTTTCAAGGGGGCTGTTGAACCCCAGGTTAAACCCCAATACCAGCAAGAGCAGGGCGTGGTAAAACTGGTATTTTACGCCGGTTTCAATACTGTTGAGTTGTTCGGGGTTGAGTGATCTTTTAAGGCGGTGTGCCCCAAATGCCCCAAATATCACGGCCAGCAGCCCCAACAGGGCGCCACTCAGCTGTACCAGTAAGATCATATTTACTTTTTTCCAAAGATAGCATTTCACCACCATTGGGTATCGGAGAAAGCGCATAAAAGTACGGGCGATCTACCGTGGTAATGTCACTCAAATCCCCTATCTTTTCTCCATGAAATCTTCAGTCATGAAACACATAGTGTATTGGGGGGTGTTGCTGCTTGCCGGTTGCGGTGCCACGGCCCACAGTACCGCCAGCAAGGAGCCCTCCGTAAAGGACTCCCTGGAAGAAAAAAACCGCATAGGCCTCAATTTACTCAATCAAATCAGGCGGCTACCCGGAATCAGTGTCAGGAACGGGGTGCCGGTGTTCACTAAATCCACGACCGACATTACGTCTGGCATACCCATTGAACCCTTGTATGTGCTGAACGGGTACCCGGTTGGCAACTCCTTTGCCGATGTGGATCAACTGGTGGATAATGTGAATGTGGAGAAAATAGAAGTGCTTACAGATACCGATGCCTCCTTTTACGGCTCCAGGGGCGCCAAGGGGGTGATCCTGATCACCACCTACCCATAAACCCTGCCCCTGTTCATGGCTACAGGACAATCCTGATCTCACTGTCGGTCCGGATCTTCATGGCACATTCCCGGAAACTCGGTGGGCCAAAGGCCTTCATCCGGGCCTTTGAAAAGCCTATGGATTCCTTGGGGATCCCCAGCCAGTTGGTGTCCAGTTCGTCGTTCCCGTTCTCATCGTGAAAAATGGCGAGGGCGTATTCTCCCTCCGGAAGGTCGTCAATGTCTATCCGGGTGGTCCCTTTCTGCGCCTTGGTACTGTCGCATTTATAGACCTTGTCAAATTTCAGGAACCCTTCTGAATGGTTGTACAACGCCACATTGATACGGCCATTGGAGTTTTTTACCCCTTCCACGGAAATGGAAAGCTTGTTCTGGGCGATGCCCGCGAAAGGAAAGAATAACAAGAACGCCAGTATGTATTTCATTTGATGCGGGTTAGGGTCTGCAAATATAGTTGTTAATCTGTTTTAAATTCTTGGGTGACCGGGATTTCACGGCGTGCCGACAGGAATTCGAAAACCTGCCGGGTCCGGGTAGAATCGGACAGGTTAAAAAAAAGCAGCAGGGAATCGTCCTGTACCAGTCTTATCTTTGGCTGGCTCAGGTCATCCACATAGACATACACCTTGTTCTGCGGGTGCAGCGAATCTTTAAAAACCCCCTTTTCGGTCGTCCAGGCCGAAAACCCGCTGATGCGCTCCATGGAAGGGATCTTGTCTACCATCGTGACACTGTCCAGGCCGGCATAGGGAAGTTCCCGGTAATAAATGCCTGAAAAGATGGTTACATGGTCTTCCTCCATGCGGATCCAGTTCTTGTAATGAGCGGCAAACGCCAGGGCACACACCAGCAGGGTGAGCCCTATCAAAAGGTTCCAGAACCAATGCCTCTTATTCCAGCTCATGGCAGATACTTCAACGATCTACCCATAGCAACGCAGATATGCCGTAAAAATTTCATGACCGCGCCATTTACTTCGTACTTACCTATTTCCCATACTTTTCGAACCATGCCAGTGTGTGGGCGATCTTGGCAATCAGGTTGCTGGGCCGGTTGGCGATCCCATGGCCCGCCCCCGGGATTTCAACCAACAAAGTCGGAACCTTGCGCAATTTCAGGGCATGGTATAATTGCTTTGCTTCACTTGGGGGTGTCCTCAGGTCATCCATCCCCACCATCACCATGGTTGGGGTGGCTACATTCCCCACGAGCGACAAGGGCGAAAAATCCCAGTAAGCCTCAAAATTTTCCCAGGGCTGACCCGGGAAACGGCTGTTGGCATAATTAAAATAGTTGTCGGCCACCAGGGTCTTGCTGATCCAGTTCATCACCGGTTTCGCCACCACCGCGGCCTCAAAACGGTTGTTTTTCCCAATGATCCACGCGGTCATGATGCCCCCGGCGCTGCCCCCGGTCACGAACAACTGGTCTTCACTGGCTATCCCCCTGGCGATGCAATAGTCTACCCCGTCCATCACATCGTTATAATCCTGCCCCGGATAATTGTGGTAGAGCAAATTCCCGAACTCCTCCCCATAGCTCGTACTCCCCCTGGGATTGGGGTAGAATACGATATACCCCGCGGCGGCATAGAGCTGCATCTCCGCAGAGAAACGGTCGCCATAATTGGCAATGGGGCCGCCGTGGTTTTCCACGAGCAAGGGGTAGGTTTGCCCGGGTTGGTAATCCGGGGGGTACACCAGCCAGCCCTGGATGTCACGCTGGTCATAGGAGGAGGTATACCATATTTCTTCGACCTGCCCCAGTTTCCTGTAATCCAGCAAAGCCCTGTTCAGGGAGGTGATCTTCCCGGGTCCTTTGTCTTTGGGAGACAGGATGGCGAGTTCTGCCGGATAATCCGGCCGGCTTTGGGTATAGGCGATCCGGCCCGTGCGGGAAACGCTGAAGGATCCGCCGGAATAGGGCCTGCCAATGGAGGTCCCTCCAAGGTCATCGGCCAGCTTGCGGACTTTTCCATCCAACCCGATATGCGCGATTTTCGTATTCCCCTTATCATCATAACTGGCGTAAAGCCCTTTGCCCTGCGCGTCCCATTGCAGGTCTGACAGGCTTCGGTCCAGGGCAACCGAGACTTCCCTTTGGCCACTGCCGTCCGCCTTCATGAGGTAGAGCTTTTGTACCTGGTAGGTTTGTACCCTGTCGTCAAACCCGAGGTAGGCGATGTACTTCCCATCCGGGGAAACCACAGGCGACTCATCGGGACCCTGGCGGTCGGTCAGGGCATCGATGGCCCCGCTCCCCAGGTTTACGGCATAGACCTCACTATTGCGGAAATCGTATTCCCATCCGTCCTTGCGGTTGGCGGAAACATACAGCGTACCACCGTCTGCCGACCAGGAAAGGGTACCGTTGTGGTGGAAATCCCCGCTGGTCACCTGCCGGGCCGTACCGCCTTCAGCGGGGATTACAAAAAGGTGGTCGAAACCCGGGGCCAGGTAGCCACGGCCATCTGCTTCGTGGTACAGCCGGTCTGTAATCCTGGGCGCGTCGGCCCACTGGGCCCCTTTGGGCTTTTCGGGCATTTTTGCCAGGACCGGTGGCTTCTGGTCCACGTGCATGGAGAACGCCAGTTGGTCGCCCCGGGGCGACCAACTTAACGATTTAGGGGCATGTGGCAATTGGGAGATCCGGGCGATCTTACCTGTAGACACCCAGTAGATATAAATTTCCGATCCCTCTTCGGTATCACTGACAAAGGCCACGCGGTCACCGGAGGGCGACCACCGCGGGTTCGATTCGTTTCCTTCCCTGGCGGTGAGTTTCTGGTGGGAAGTGCCATCGGCATTGATGATCCAGAGGTTCCCAACCGCCTTGTCCTTCAGGATGTCAAATCCCATCCGCCGGTATACCACCCTGTTGCCGTCCGGGGCTATCTGGGGGTCAGAAACATATTGCAATTCAAATACGTCTTCATAGGAAAAACGGGGTTGCTGCCCCATGGCGGGCAATGCTGTCAGGAACAAAAACAGGAGGGAGCCAATAGTCTTAAACATTAGAATGGAATTAGGTGAATGAAGGGCCTAACTTACGCAATCATCCCATAACAGGCAACCCCCTCCGGGCTGCTTAGCCCAGGCCCACATCCAGGGCCATCATAATGATAAAACCCCCTATGAATCCCATGGTGGCCAGGTCGGTATATTTGTCCTGCTGGGTTTCGGGGATCACTTCTTCCACCACCACAAAGATCATGGCCCCGGCGGCAAATGAGAGGGAGTAGGGAAGGATGGGCTGAAAGGTGAGAACCGCCCAGGCCCCCAGTACGCCCGCAATGGGCTCTACCAGGGCCGAAGCCTGGCCATACATGAAACTTTTCCTGCGGCTCAACCCATGGCGCCTCAAAGGCATGGCCACGGCAAAACCCTCCGGGAAATTCTGCAAGCCGATCCCGAGGGCCAGGGCCACGGCCCCCCCGATGGTGGCCCCATCAAAACCGGCCGCGACCCCCCCG
>MRWG01000743.1_pt1 | contig 27875 bp, 25 predicted proteins | sample 1013341 | NCBI WGS metagenome assembly MRWG01 (sample SAMN06117577, study PRJNA244670) | biofilm metagenome | biome: Water; feature: Cathode Biofilm; material: Biofilm; isolation source: microbial consortium enriched at the cathode of a solar microbial fuel cell | place: USA: District of Columbia ... | reverse complement strand
GAGTCGCCGCGGGGGCAGCGGTGGCTGGGGGCGCGTCGCCGAGCATCCGGTCGAGCATGGTGCCGATGAGCGCGGCGGTCTGGGGGTCGCGGTCGCCGGTGTCCTCGCCCATCACCATGACGCGCGGGGTGATGTTCACGCCCTGCTCGCCGACGATCTTCATGAGCTCCATGAGGGCGGCGTTGGTGGGGCCGATCTGGGAGGCGATGACGCGGTAGGCCTCGGCCTGGGCGGTGGCGCGGATGTCGATGGCCTCGGCGTCGGCCTGGGCGGCGATGATCCGCTGCTGCTTCTCCTGCTCGGCGATCTGCACCTGGTAGCGCGCGGTGGCGAGGCGTTTCTCCTCCTCGGCCTCCTGCTGGATGCGCATGAGCTCCTTCTCCTGCTCGGCGGCGGCCTGCTGGACCTTGAAGGTCTGCTCCTGCTCGGTGGCGATCTTGCGGTCGCGCTGGGTCTGGAGCAGATCGCCCAGCGACACCTCGGATCCGACCTCGCCGATGTCGACGGACTCGATCGTCAGGCCGTAGGGCGCCATGGCCTCGCGGAGCATCCGCGCCGAGGTCTTGGCCTGCGTGGATCGCTGGTTGACGTAGTCGAGCGCCGAGACGCTCTCGGCGTTGTCGCGGAAGATCGATCGCACGCGGGAGGTGAGCAGCTGCTGGAGCTTCTGGTTGTCGCCGCCGAGCAGGGCGACGACGCGGGGCGCGTCGTCCTGGCGGATGTAGTAGACCACGCGCACGTCCACCGGGAAGTTGAACCCGTCGGATGACTTCACGGCGATCTCGCCGAACGTGGAGTTGGCGCCCTCGCGCTCGGCGGTGTAGTTCGCCACGCGACGCTCGGTGGAGACGATGTAGACCTCGAACGCCTTGGGGTTGATCGGGTGCTTGCCGGGCGGGAGCACCCTGGCTCGCACGCCCTTCTCGCCGTCGCCGGCGAGGAAGAACGTCTCGCCGAGCTCGTCGGCCGTCTCGATGCGGATCGACGGCTCGCCCCCCACGTTGGACTTCAGCACCGCGACGGTGCCGGCCTGGATGTCGGTCTGGTCCACCAGGTCCACCTCGAACAGCTCGGTGTTGATGCGGTACAGGCCCGGGGTGAGGACCGAGGTCTGCGGGCCCTTCTGACCGACGCCCTCGCCGAGGAACCGCACCGGGTTCTCCACGAGCGACCCGAACTCGGCGGTGGGGACCTCGTCGGCGAAGACCTGCCCGTCGGACAGCGGGGCGCCGTCCTTGGCCTCGACCAGGCCCACCTGGTCCTTGCCCACCGACATCAGGGGGACGAGGTGAACGTCGTAGACGACCGGCCACAGCCAGAAGTGCCACCCGGGCATGAGGGTGCCGGCCTGGACGCCGATCTGGTCGTCCAGCGCGATCACCTGCCCGGGCGACATCCGCTCGCCCAAGAGGTTCTGCGTGACAACGGCCACGCGATCGGCGGGGACGAAGCGCAGCGAGCTGAGCGCCACGCCGATGAGCACAGCGAGCAGCGCGACCAGCGCGGCGCCGGTCCGGAGGGGCCTCGCGGGGATGCGCGGGATCGAGGCGACGATGAGCGCGGCGATGACGAGACCGATGATGATCGAGGCGAATCCCATCGGGGACTCCTTTCGATGTGGGGCGGGCGTGCGGCAGAGGCCGGCCGCCTCCTGCCCGTTGTTCCGATTCTACGGGGGTCGATTCACCGCCCGGGTGTCCCGGGGGCGCCGGGCGGGGACACGCGGCGCACGACAACGCCCGCCCCGCGCGGGCGGGGCGGGCGTGGGACGCGGTCGGGGATCCGGATCAGGCGAGGCCGTCCTTGCCGGCCATGTACTTGAGCATGTCGATGCACCGGCAGGAGTACCCCCACTCGTTGTCGTACCAGCTCACGACCTTGAAGAAGGTGTCGCTGAGCTGGATCCCGGCGAGGGAGTCGTAGATGGAGGAGGCGGGGTGGGTGATGAAGTCGGAGGACACGACCTGGTCGGCGGTGTACTCCAGGGCGCCGCGCATCGAGCCCTCGGCGGCGGCCTTTATGGAAGCGTTGATCTTGTCGATCGAGGTCTTCTTCTCGGTGCGGAACGTGAGGTCCACGCACGAGACGTTGGCGGTGGGCACGCGGAACGCCATGCCGGTGAGCTTGCCCTTGAGGTCCGGGATGCACAGCGTCACGGCCTTGGCGGCGCCGGTGCTGGCGGGGATGATGTTCATGTACGCGTTGCGCCCGCCGCGCGGGTCTTTCTTGCTCGGACCGTCCTGCGTGGGCTGCGTCGCGGTCGCGGCGTGCACCGTCGTCATCAGGCCTTCATCAAGACCGAACTCATCATTGATGACCTTCGCCACAGGCGCCAGGCAGTTCGTCGTGCATGAAGCGTTGGACACAATCTTGTGCTTGGCCGGGTCGTAAATTTCGTGATTCACCTTGAAGCAGATCGTCGGCACCTGGTCGGGCGTCTTCGTCGGCGCGGAAATGAGCACGCGCTTGGCGCCGCCGTCGATGTGCTTGTGCGCATCGTCATACGTCGTGAAGAGACCCGTTGATTCGAGTACGTACTCAACGCCAAGGTCGCTCCACGGCAGCTTGGAAGGGTCGCGCTCGGCGAACGTCTTCGTCGTGCGGCCGTCAATCGTGAAGGAATTCTCTGTCGCCGTGTGGCTCTTGCCGAAGCGGCCATGCATGGTGTCGTGGCGCAGCAGATACGCGAGGTTGTCCGCGGGCACGAGATCGTTCACCGCGACGATTTCAATCCCCGCATCCCACGCGGCTCGGTAGAAGAGCCGCCCGATGCGACCAAACCCGTTGACGCCGACACGAATAGCCATGACTGCCTGCTCCTTCCAAATGTCGTGATGCGGGCGCCGCCCCGCGGTGAAATCAGTTCAAACCGGGCCGCGCCGCCCGGCTCGCCCATTGTAGGGGTCGTGGCGACTCGCCCAACCGACCGGGTTTTCTTACCGCAGAGGCGCGGAGAACGCAGAGTGGAGGCATTGGAAAAGGGGAATCCGGATCGGATTCCGAATAATTTCTGCTTTCTTCTCAGTGCCATCTGCGCCTCTGCGGTGAATGCTCAACCCGCAAGCATCTCGGCGAGGATGTCCAGCCCCCGCTCCAGCTTCGCGTCATCCACCGCGAAACTGATGCGGAAATGCGTGTTCTTCGAACTGAACGCGCTGCCGGGGATCACGAGCATGTTCTGCTCGATGCACGCTTCGCTGAACTCGACATCCGTCATGCCGAGTTTCTCAGGGATGCGCACGAATGCGAAGAATGAGCCGCCGGGCTTCGGAACCTCCGTCACCGGCGTGAGCTTGTCCAGCACGATGTCGCGTCGGCGCTCGTACTTCTTCAGAACATCGCTCATGTCGCAGTCAAACGCGGGGAGGCACCCCCACTGCGCCATCGACGGCGCACACACAAACGAATACTGCTGCACCTTGGACATCTGCGAGATGACCGAGTTCGGCCCCGCGGCGTAGCCCATACGCCAGCCCGTGCAGCCATACGTCTTGCCGAAGCCGCGAATGATGAGCATGGATTCTGACGCGCCGGGGAAACGAGCGGCGCTGGGCGTCGCGCGCCGCGACGGGTCCTGCGGCGTCGGCTCGAGCATTTCATCAAACGCGAATTCGTCGTAAATCTCATCCGCGATCAGCAGCACGCCTTTGGACTTGCACAACTCGTGCAACTCGCGGCATTCGTTGGTGTTAAGGACGACGCCGGTCGGGTTCGCCGGCGAAACCTTCAGCACAAACTTGGTTCGCTCCGTGATCAGCGGCTCGACGCGCTCCGCCGTCATGCGAAAATCAGGGTACGTGTCGCACAGCACCGCCTTGGCGCCCGTCAGGCTCGCCAGGTTCGGATACAGCACGAAATAGGGGTCGGGGATGATGCACTCGTCGCCCTCGTCCAGCAGCGCCATCGCCGCGAGGAAGAGCGCCCCGGACGTGCCGCTGGTGACCATCACGCCGGTCTCGTCGCTCGGCGCGTTCCAGCCCAGATCAGTCTTCAGGTGCGCGCCGATGCGCTGGCGCAGTTCAGGAATGCCCTGCGTCAGCGTGTAGCCGTTGCGGTTGTTTTCGATCGCGTCGATCGCCGCGCGCTTGAGCGCATCGGGCACCGGGAAGTCCGGCTGGCCAATCGACAGATTGATCGGGTCGGTGAGTTGTGCGCCGAGTTCGAAGATGCGCCGGATTCCAGACACATCCACTGAGCGGGCGCGCGCGGAAATCGCGGAACTGAAGTCCATCACGGACGACATCTCCAATGCGAGCGTTCGCCCGCGCGGCTCACTTGCCGGCCTTGAGTCGAGCCACGCGCGTCTTGGGCAGTCCGAGGACGCCCTTCTGCTTCGCGTCGTAGTCCTTCTCTTCGGTCAGTTGCTTGATGCGCTCGGCGCGGGTCAGCACGCTGCGCACGGCCGCGAGGCTGCCTGAGGCAATTTTCAAACTGGGATCGATGCTCACGGCTTGCTCCTGCTGTCAATCACCGGCGCTCGATGCGTCGGCCTGCTGTTGAGGTGCGCGATACTTCTGCGCCCACACCTCGTTGAAGTCCTGCGATCCGTTGTGGTCGCGCTTCCAGATGCGTCCGAGGCGCCGAAGCTCCTCGCGATGCGACTGGTACGACGCCGAGCCCACCTCGGACGCCGCGAATCCGGTCAACGAAACCACGTAGCGGAACCGGCCATTGTTAGCAGGAACGACCGCCGCATCAACCCCGTTCCGGCGGAGAAACGCCGCGGCCCGCTCAGATTGCTCCGGCGAGTCGTACAACACGATGAAATAATTCAGGTCAGGAATGCGCGGATCCCCCCCGCTGGGGGCGGAAATCGGCCGCGAACGCTCCCGAGGCGGGGGCGAACTCTCCACGCGAGACGGCTGCCCGCCAGTTGTCTGGGCCAGCAGCGGGTCGCGAATTGGCGCCGTTTCCTCAGCCGGGGCCGAGGCCTGCAATCGCTGCGCATCCAGCCGGTCACGCTGCTTCTGGCCCGACTGAAACCCGATTGAATACACCAGGGCCATGCACGCAACCGTCACTGCGCCGGCGATAAAGACGTATCCAAGCGGGACGCGAATCGCCCGGCTCTGGCCGAAATAGCCCCCGTCACCCTCGTCGATCGCCGCCGGCGGCGCGATCGGCGCCTCCTCGACGCGCGCACTGCGGCCCCGGGTGGGGTCTCGCATCAGCTCAAAGAGTGTGGGGCCCTTCTTCGCCATAACTCTGATTATCGACCCTTTTTCCCGGTCTGACCAATCACACGCCGCCATCCCTGAAACCGGGGAAGCGCATGGGTGAGGCGCCCTGATTCAATTTCCGTCGCCGACGCCAATCACCGACGCCATCGCGAACCCGCCCGCATGCGACAGGGAAACGAGCAATTCAGAAAGCCCCAGATTCCTGGCGATGTCAGCCGCGACGCCCGTGAGGACAAGGCTCGGCGCCCCGCTCGGCGCGACCACGACCTCCACATCCGTCCAGGCGATGCCGCTCCGCCAACCAGTGCCGATGGCTTTGAGCGCTGCTTCTTTGGCCGCGAATCGCGCCGCAAGATGCTCATCGCGCCGCTTGCGGCCTTCGGCGTAAGCGCGCTCGCCGGGCGTGAAGCACCGTTCGAGGAATCGATCCCCGTGCTTCTCGATCATCTCCGCAATTCGGGCGACCTCGACAAAATCAACTCCATGGGCGCGCACGGCAGTCACGAGTGCAATCGTACCGCGCGTCGTCAGGCCAGCTTGCGCTCGATGTGCTCCTGCGACGGCGTCTTCACATCAGACGCCAGCCCGAGGAGCGCCATGCCGCGAATGAGCAGATAGCTGAAGTCGATCTCCCACCAGCGCAGACCGTGTCGTGCAGACGCCGGGAACGCGTGATGGTTGTTGTGCCAGCCCTCGCCGAGCGCGAGCACGCCGCAAATCGCGTTGTTGCGGCTCTCATCGCCGGACTTGAATCGCTTGCGACCCCAGATGTGGCACACCGAGTTCACACTCCAGGTGATGTGGTGCACAAAGAAGATGCGCACCAGACCGCCCCAGATGAACCCGAGCAACACGCCCCACCAGCTCATCGTCAGCAGGCCGCCGAGAATCGCCGGAAGCACCATGCCCAGCAGGGCCCACACCAGAAACGTGCGGCTCATGAAATTCACGAGCGGGTCATTTTTCAGATCCGGCACGTACCGCTCAACATCCGTCGATTGCGGCTTGATCAGCCAGCCCATGTGCGCGTGGATGAACCCGCGGAACATGTTGCGAAGGCCCTTGCCATGCGCGTGCGGCGAATGCGGATCGTATTCATGATCGCTGTGCTGATGGTGCTGCCGGTGCGTCGCCGCCCATTGCAGGATCGGCCCCTCAAACGCCATCGAACCGAAGACGCCAATGAGGAAGGTCATCACGCGCCCGGTCTTGAATGACTTGTGCGTAAACAGCCGGTGATACCCGACGGTGATGCCAAAGCCGGTGAGCAGATACATCACGAAGAAGATGGCCAGATGCGTCCAGCCCAGCGCCGGTCCCCACAGCAGCACGATGGCCGCGATCAGGCCCGCAAAGGGCAGCAAAATGGCGAAGAGATTGGCGACACGAATGCCGAGCGGCGCGCGAGTCGGTTTGGCGGGACGATCCGAGCCAACGCCCAGAATCATCAGTCCTTTGCCGGCCGTCAGCGACGCGTCCTGCGGTTGATTATTCAATGAATGAAGTCCGATTTGGATCAGCCGGGGCGAAAGAACTCGATCGGACGCCGCGAGCGATCAGGAGAGAAGAGCACTCATTATACGTCGGTCCGAGCTGCCGATTCCGTTCGCAGAATGCCCGCGCGCGAAATTGATCGGTTCTGAACCGGTTCGGGTGTTCCGCCCCGCGGCTCAATGCTCAGGAATCGCCCTTGGGCTTGGACTTCGGCGTCGAGTTGGCTGCGCACGCGCAGTTTGAGCTGCACGGCGTCTTTTTTTCGCCGCCGCCCTTCTTGTCGCCGCTGTCGGACGACTTCTTGTCCGCCTCGGCGCCCTTGGTGTACGACGACGATCGGTAATCCGTCTCGTAGAAGCCTGACCCCTTGAACAACACGCCCGCGCCGGCGCCGATCAGGCGCTCCAACATGTTCTTGCCGCACTCCGGGCACTTGCGCTTTGGCTTGTCCTTCATGGACTGAAAGAGCTCAAACTCGTGCTCACAGGCCTTGCAGCGGTAGTCATACGTTGGCATCGCGATTCACTCCTCAGCCGCGTCATCACTGGACGACTGCGGCGCGACATAGACCTTGGCGGGACGCAGCACGCGGCCGGCAAGCTCGTAGCCATGTTGTTCGATGCGCGTGATGTGGCCGGGATCAACACCCTCAGCCGCCTCGTGACCCATCGCGTCATGACGAGCCGGGTTCGGCTCTTCGCCAGTGTTTGGGCGAATCGGTGTGACGCCGTGCTCGAGGAACACCTTGTTCAGCTCTTCGCGGATCAGCCACACGCCGTCCATCACGGCCTTGGCGGACACGCGATCCGGGTCCTGCTTCAACGCCATGTCCAGGTAATCCGCGACAGTCAGCAAGCTTTCAACCACGCGGCCGACGCCCTCTTCGCGCGCTTCACGCTCATTCACCATCGCGCGCTTCTGATAATTCATGAAGTCAGCCAGCGCGCGCTGGCGGGCGTCGCTTGCTTCAGCGAGTTGCGCTTCCAGTTCTTCAACCTTGGCGCGCAGCGCTTCAACCTCTTCGGGCGAGACGTTGGTCTCCGCGTCGCGATCGGGTTCAGGCTGCTTCGTTTTACTCTTCGTGGACTTGCTCATCGTGTCTCAATCAGTTGTGCAATCCGTCTGTCGATCTCCCTCTCCCTGCGGAAGAGGGCCGGGGTGAGGGGCGTTCGTCGAGCGAGACGGTTTCTCAATCGTCCAACCATGCCCACTCTGCCCATCCCAATTCGATCCGATCTCCGCGCCCTCTGCGCCTCTGCGGTGAATTCTTATCCCCCCAAACGATCCCGAATCTTCCGCCAGAAACCATTGTTCTCACCAATGACCGGCGCATCTTCCACCTCCGCCAGTTCGCGGAGCAGATCCTTCTCCTTCGCGCCGAGTTTCTTCGGCACGACCAGTTTGGCGATCGCAATCAGATCGCCGCGCTTCCCGCTGCGCAGATTCGGCAGCCCTTCGCCTGACGCCTTGAACGGCTGACCAAACTGCGTGCCCGACGGGATCTTGATCGTCGTCGGCTCCGTCAATGTTGGCGCCTCGATCTCCGCCCCAAGCGCCGCCTGCGTATACGTGATGGGCAGTTCGAGAAGCAGACTGTCGCCGTCGCGCTCGAAGATGTCATGCTCCTTCACGCGCACCAGGACGTGCAGATCGCCTCGAAGCCCCGCGCCGTCCGGAGACACATCGGGCGTTGGCGGCTCGCCTTCGCCGCGCACGCGCACCGCCTGGCCATGATGAATCCCCGCGGGGATCTTCACGCTGATCGTTCGTTTGCGAGGCACGCGTCCCTTGCCGCGACAATCCGCACACGGATCATCAATCACTTCGCCTCGGCCGCGGCAATGCGGGCACGCTGTCGCGATGCGGAACATCCCGCCGAGCCCCTGCTGCATGACGCGACCCTGACCGCCGCAGGTCGCGCACGTCGTGGGCGTCGTCCCCGGTTTCGCGCCGGAGCCACTGCACGTATCGCACACATCAACGCGGGTGAACTCGACTTCGCGCTCACAACCGGTCAGCACATCATCAAGTTCAATCGTGACTTCGGTCTCAAGGTCGTAGCCGCGAGCCACACCTCGTTGACGTCCGCGCCCACCGCCGTTGCCGCCAAACCCGCCGCCGAAGATGTCGTTGAACATCGAGAAGATGTCATCAACGTTCATGCGGCTGAAGTCGTGCGTCGCCGGGCCACCGGCGCCGCGCAGCCCTTCATGACCAAACCGGTCATACCGGGCCCGCTTCTCGCCATCCGACAGCACTTCATACGCCTCGGCGGCTTCTTTGAACTTGACCTCAGCTTCGGCGTCGTCCGGATTGCGATCCGGATGATGCTTCATCGCCAGGCGCCGGTATGCGCGCTTGACGTCGTCGTCGGAAGCGTCCTTCTCAACGCCGAGAATCTCGTAGTAGTCGCGCGTCGTCGGCATAAAGCGAGCCTCCGGCGTGTTCCACCGAAGGCCCGTGGGTATTCACTCAAACTCGCAGGCGTCCTTGCCTGCTCCCTCTCCCCACGGGAGAGGGCCGGGGTGAGCGGCGTTGGTCGAGCGACGAGTGTTCATCGTTCGTCCAACCATGCTCACTTCCCGGCGCGCCGGGATGGGCATGCCACCCTCTGAACCCTCTCCCACCGGGAGAGGGCAGGGTGAGGGGTGTTGATCGAGCGACTGCACGTTGACGGTCGCGCTTTCGTGGCACTGCTCATCGAGCCGTACCACGCCACCCCCGCCTCGTTACGACACCGATCCCGTCACAGGATCAGTCTCATCCTTGAGATCCGTGATCAGCACATCAGTCGTCAGCATCAAACCCGCGACGGACGCCGCGTTCACCAGCGCCGTCTTCGGCACCAGCACCGGATCGATGATGCCGCTCTTGACCATGTCCACGTACTCATGCGTCGCGGCGTTGAAGCCCTGTGCCTTCGGCAGTTCCTTCACCTTCTCGACGACGATGTCGCCATCGATGCCCGCGTTCTCCGCGATGCGCGACAACGGCGCCTCGACCGCGTCAAACACGATGTCGAAGCCGAGCTTCTCATCGCCCTTGGCCTTCTTGCGGCCGGCTTCGATCGCATCCTGCGTGCGAAGCAGCGCAACACCGCCGCCGGGCACGTAACCCTCACGAGCCGCCGCGCGCGTCGCGTTCAGTGAGTCATCCACGCGATCCTTGCGCTCCTTCATCGCGAGCTCCGTCGGGGCGCCGACCTTGATGATCGCCACGCCGCCGGTCAGCTTCGCCAGTCGCTCCTGGAGCTTCTCGCGGTCGTACTCGCTCGTGGACTTCTCGAACTGCGAACGAATCTGCTCCGCTCGCGCATCGATGTCCTTCTTCTTGCCGGCGCCCTGAATCACCGTCGTCGCGTCCTTGGACACCACGATCTTCTTCGCGCGCCCAAGCTCATTCACTTCGACGGACTCAAGCGTGCGGCCGATGTCTTCGCTGAAGAACGTGCCGCCGGTGAGCGTCGCGATGTCGCCGAGCATCGCCTTGCGGCGGTCGCCGAACCCGGGCGCCTTCACCGCGCACACCTTCAACACGCCGCGAAGTCGGTTCACGACCAGCGCCGCCAGCGCTTCGTTCTCGACTTCCTCAGCGATGATCAGCAGGCTCTTGCCGCTGGAGGCGACCTTGTTCAGGAACGGCAGGAAGTCGTTGAGGTTCGCGATCTTCTTCTCGTGAATGAGAATGATCGCGTCCTCGAGCACGCACTCGCCGCTCTTGGGGTCGGTCATGAAGTACGGCGAGAGGTAGCCCTTGTCGAACTGCATGCCTTCGACGTACTCAAGCGTCGTCTCGGCGGACTGACCCTCTTCGACTTCGACCACGCCGTCGGGGCCGACCTTGCTGATTGCTTCGGCGATGAACTCGCCGATCTCTTGATCGTGATTGCTCGCGACGGAGGCGACCTTCTTGTAGTCCGCCTTGCCTTTGCACTGCACGGCCATGCCGTCGAGCGCATCGCACGCGGCTTGCGCCGCCGCGTTCACGCCGCGCTGCACCTGCACCGCGTTGGCGCCGGCCGCGATCTGGCGAAGGCCTTCGGTGAAGATCGACGCGGCGAGCACCGTCGCGCACGTCGTGCCGTCGCCGGCCTTGTCGTTGGTCTTCTTGGCGACCTGCTGGATCATCTTGGCGCCCATGTTCTGGAACGCCTCCGGCAGTTCGATTTCCTTCGCGACGGAGACGCCGTCCTTCGTGACGGTCGGCCCGCCGTAAGACTTCTGGATGACAACGTTGCGCCCGGTCGGGCCCATCGTCGCGCTGACCGCTCGGGCAAGACGATTCACGCCTTCCTTCAGCTCAACCAGCGCGGTGTCTTCGAACATGAGTTGCTTGGTGGACATTTCCACTCCTTCGGAGTTCAGGCCCCAGTGGCCAGGGGCCAGGCCCCGGTGTCATTTCTTGTCGATGCTTCTGATCAGGCCGGCGAGCACACGCCCCGCTTCAGCCAACTGGTTTTTCAATCCGCGGTGCGCTGATTCTTTGAGGTAACCCAGCCGCACCGCGATTTGCAACTGAGTTTCCGCTTCATAGAGAGAGCCGCGAGCAACACGGAGAAATCGGGCGTAGTCCTGCCGGCTTCCGCGTCCGAATCCTTCGGCGATGTTGCTGGGAACCGAAACCGCCGCGCGCCGGAGTTGGGAGGTGAGTCCGAATCGTTCGTCGGAAGGAAATCCCGATGACGCTCGGTAGATCTCAACACACGCCGCCGTCGCCATTTGCCAAGCCGTCAAATCCTCGTAGCTCTTGATCGTGGAGCTCACGCAGTTCTCCTCACTGATGCCTGGTCACTGGCTCCCGGCGCCTTGGGGATCGTTATTCAACGATCCCCAGAAGCTCAGACTCCCGCAAAATCAAATGCTCCGCGCCCTTGATCTCCACTTCCGTGCCCGCGTACTTGCCGTACACGACCGTGTCGCCCTTCTTCACGCTCGGCTTGGCGCGGCCGCCGTTGTCGAGACGCTTGCCGGGGCCGACGGAAACAACTTTGCCGCGCACCGGGCGCTCCTTCGCGCTCTCGGGCAGGTACAGGCCGGCTGAGGTCATCTCTTCCTGCTCGATCGGCTTCACGAGTACGCGATCATCCATTGGTTTGACGGACATTGTGATTCGCTCCTTGCGATTCAATTGTTTGTGTGTTGTCGTTGATCGTATTCAGTGCGCGGCTTGGCTCAGAACCCCATACCGCCCATGCCCGGCATGCCGCCGCCCATGCCCATGCCGCCCATGCCTCCCATTCCGCCCATGCCATCCATTCCGTCCATGCCAGGGGCGCCGGCGGGAGCTTCGTCGTCCTTGTTTTCCGTGATCAAGACATCAGCAGTCAGCAGCACCGTCGCGACGCTCGCCGCGTTCTGCAGCGCGCTGATGTCCACCTTCGCCGGCGTGATCACGCCGTCCTTCACAAGGTCGCCGTACTCCTGCGTGAGCGCGTTGAAGCCGAAGTTCGCGCTGGTGTTCTCCGCGACCTTCTCAACCACAACCGCGCCCTTCACGCCCGCGTTCTCCGCGATTGTGAACAGCGGCACGCTCAGCGCCTTGCGCACGGTCTCAAGACCCGCGGCGATGTCGTACTTCACGTGGCCGATCTCCTCGGCGTGAACGTCGTCCTTCTTGCCGAAGACGCTCTTCCAGTCGCGCTTGGACTCAATCGCCTGACGCGCCCGCACGAAGCTGGTGCCGCCGCCCGCGACGACGCCGTTCTCGACCGCCGCGCGAACCGCGTGCAGCGCATCCTCGACACGCGCCTTCTTCTCTTTCAGCTCCGCTTCGCTCGCGGCGCCGACGTTGATCTGCGCCACGCCGCCGGACAGCTTCGCCAGACGCTCCTGCAGCTTCTCGCGGTCGTAGTCGCTGGATGTGTTCTCGATCTCGCGGCGGATCTGCTCGATGCGCGCCTGAATGTCCTTGTTGGCGCCGGCGCCTTCGAGAATCGTCGTCGTGTCGTTCGTGACTTCGATCTTCTTGGCGAGGCCAAGCTGCTTGATCGTGATCTTGTCGAGCTCGAGGCCCAGGTCCTTCATGATCGGCTCCGCGCCTGTCAGCGTCGCCAGGTCCTGCAGCATCGCCTTGCGGCGGTCGCCGTAGCCCGGCGCCTTCACCGCGCACACCTGAAGCGTGCCGCGAAGCTTGTTGATGACCAGCGTCGAAAGCGCCTCGCCGGTGATGTCCTCAGCGATGATCAACAGCGGCTTCTTCGCCGCCATGACCTTCTCAAGGAAGGGCACCAGCTTGGTGATGTTGTCGATCTTGTCCTCGTGAATCAGCACGAGGCACTTCTCGAACTCGACCTTCATCGCGTCCTGATCGGTGACGAAGTTCGGCGAGAGGTAGCCGCGATCGAACTGCATCCCTTCGACGACTTCAACGACGGTGTCGAGGCTCTTGCCCTCTTCGACGGTGATGACGCCGTCCTTGCCGACCTTGTTGAACGCGTCCGCCATGATCTTGCCGATCTCGGCGTCGTTGTTCGCGCTGATCGTCGCGACGTTCTGAATGTCGCCCTTGCCGTTGACCGGCTTGGCCTGCGACTGAATGTCCTTGACGACCAGATCCACGCCCTGACGCATGCCGCGAACGAGCGCGTTGGCGTCCACGCCGGCGGCGATGTGCTTCAAACCTTCACGGAAGATCGCTTCAGCGAGGACGGTCGCCGTCGTGGTGCCGTCGCCGGCGTCGTCCGACGTCTTGCTCGCGGCTTCCTTCACGAGCAAGGCGCCCATGTTCTCAGCCTTGTCGCGAAGCTCGATTTCCTCGGCGACGGTCACGCCGTCCTTGGTGACGGTCGGCCCGCCCCAGGATTTGTCGATCACGGCGTTTCGCCCGCGCGGGCCGAGCGTGCTCTTCACCGCGCCGGCCAGCTTGCCGACTCCGGCGAGCAGGGCCTGGCGGGCGTCGAGGTCAAACGTCAATTCCTTCGATGCCATCAGCGTCAATCTCCATTTCTGCGAGGCGTTGTATCGTCGGTTCAATGCGGCGGAACGGGTGTCTCGCCCGTCCGTTGATGTCTGAAATGATCGAATCACGGCCCCTCGATGACGATGCACCGACAGACCGGCACGGCAAAGGTGCAAGTGGCGCGCCGTGCGACAAACAATCGCAAATCAGGGTGAGACAACGTCTAACGACGAATCAGCCGCATTGAAGGCGCCTGCCGGGCTGACACGAAGCGATCCTGCCGCGTCATCGCCTGCCACACTGGCAGCCGTTACGCGCCGTTGGCCGGGCGGAACTCGATCAGTTGCCCGAGCGACGGGCTGGGCGTGAGAATCGCCCGCCGGATGCGCCAGCCGTCGATGGCGCCGCCGGCCATGGCCATCGTCGTCAGCACCGATCCGACCAGCACCAGGATCGTCCCCGCCCCGGCCACGAGCGGTCGATTGACCTCCGGCAGCAACGTCGAAGCCAGCCGCACGGAGTCCCCCATCATGGCGATGACGATTGCCGCGGACGTCGCATAAATAGTCTGCCGATCGACGCGGCCGGTCCGCAGCACGAGCGATCGCGCCACGAGTTGCCTGGCCGCGGGGCGAAGCGACAACATCAACGCCAACGCGCTGGCGCCCAGGCACAGCCGCAGCGCGATGCGGTCGGAATTCGGCCCGGCCTGGACGTACGGCGCCAGCGCCGCCGTATCGATCACAAAATCAATGCGCCACCAGCAGATCGCCAGCGGGATGTACGCGACGGCGCCGACAATCGCGGCGACGCACAACCGCGCACTCGTGCCGCGCGTCGGGTGAATGATGCCCAGCGCGCCAATGAATGAAACGCCAAGCGCCATCAGACTCGCCCACGACGCCCACACCACGTGCGGTCGGGACGCCCATCCAAGCCAGTCCGCCGCGATGTCAGTCAATCGCGGAATCCACGCAAACAGCACCGCGAGCAAGCCGCCCGTCGGCCACAACGCGACGCCCCACGCAGTGAATCGCGGCGTCGGCAGCGGCTGAAACGCCTCCGCATGCGGGTCCACCCGGTACAGAATGGTGGCCCGCACCGCGAGCCCGCATTCCGGGCAGTTGCCGCGAATCGACAGCCCTTGAAGCTCGTACGTGCAGTTGATGCACGGCAGCGAGCCGCGAAGGGCGGCTTCCAGCGGCGCCGGCGCGCCAGACGCCCCGGATTCGTGTGATTCATCCACCATCAGAAAGAATGCACCAACCTCTCACCCAGCAGTCTACTGTCATGTGTCTCAGCGGAACCCCCTACAAACCCCAGCCGTATACTCGCTGACGCATGATTGACGCTATCGACAGATTGCGCTCCAACATCGCCGGCGTGTTCCTTGGCGACCCCGGCGCGATTGATCGCGTCATTGTCTGCCTGCTCGCACGAGGCCATGTCCTGATCGAGGACGTCCCCGGCGTTGGCAAGACCATGCTCGCCACGGCCTTGGCGCGTTCCGTGGATTGCTCATTCAATCGCATTCAACTGACGCCGGACCTGCTGCCCGGCGATGTGCTCGGCGTGTCGATCTTCAACCGCCGCAGCAGCGAGTTTGAATTCAAGCCCGGCCCGATCTTCGCCAACATCGTTTTGGCGGATGAAATCAACCGCGCCTCGCCCAAGACGCAGTCCGCGCTCCTCGAAGCGATGAACGAAGCAACGGTGTCGATCGACGGGCGCGTGCACCGGCTGGACCCGCCCTTCATGGTCGTCGCCACGCAGAACCCCGCGGATTACGAAGGCGCCTACCCGCTGCCCGAGAGCCAGCTCGACCGATTCCTGATGCGCATCAGCCTCGGCTACCCGACGGCTGAAAACGAAGCCCGCGTGCTCGACCTGCGCCCCGCGACCACCGCGATTCATGAACTGCGCCCGGCGCTCTCGCACAACGATGTGATCGAGCTTCAGGAGCAGGTGGACAGCGTCAATCTCGATCGCACGCTCGCCGACTACATCGTCGGCCTCGCCAACGCGACGCGCGAGCACGAAGAGCTGCGCATCGGCCTCTCCCCTCGCGGCACGCTCGCGCTCGCCCAATCCGCCCGCGCCACCGCCGTCATGGACGGCCGCGACTACGTGATCCCCGAAGACATCACGAGCAACATCAACGCCGTCTGCGCGCACCGCGTGATGCCCCAGGCCCAGTTCGGCGCCGGACGATCACTCGTCGCCGACCGAGTGCTCCAGGAAGTCCTCGAACGCGTCGAAGCGCCGAGCTGATTGCGCGACGCAACCGTCCATTTCAAGGGTGCCGTGGTCTTACGCAGCAAGGCCGCGCTGTTATTCACCAACGACACAGAATGCCGTCGTTACTCTGATGGAAAGAAATAACGCACTCAATTCCGGAGCGTTCCCCATGCCCCGACTCGTCCGACACGATCACACCGGCCCCATCAAGATCGAGCCGCAGGACAAACCTGTCTTCATCTGCGGCTGCGGCCTCACGCAGAACTTCCCCTTCTGCGACGGCACACACAAACAGTGTGTCAACGAAGACTCCAAAACGATCTACGTCTACGACAAGTCAAGAACCAAAGTGATCGAAGAGCGCCCGGATTCCGCTTGATCGGGTGGCATGCCCACGTCTTCGTGGGCATGAGCCAGATGCGAATAACACAATGTGGCGCTCACGCGACGGCACGTTGCGGTGGAACGGCCGTCTCGGCCGTTGTTTCACATTCACTGCCCGACGTCACTATTGCTGCCTTCGCACAAGATCGTTTGTACGGACGGGCGAGACGCCCGTCCCACCGGCTGCTGTGCAATTGGCGTTGCTACATCCCGCGCATTGACCCGCCGTACCGCTTCACCGCCTGCCGCACGATGTCATGCGTGCGAGCCGCATCGCCGACGCTGCCCCACACAATGACGCCCTCGGTCGTTTCAAAAACGATCGACCCAACGCCAAGCCGTGACTGCACGTCATTCTGAACAAGCCGCACAGCCCGCACGGTGTTGAGCGCACACTCGACCCGCGCCACTCTGGCCAGGCGACGGTCCTCGCGAATCACGCGCCGGTCCGTCAGCACATACAACCGGCGCACGTGCTCAAACACAAAGACGCCAAGCCCGAAGACCAGCCCGATCAACCCGAGTGACGATGAAGTGGCGGGCCGCCCCAGCGCTTTGCTGACCAGCAGCGCGCCCATCGCCGCCGTCCCCGCCGCGACCAGTGCGATGACCGCGTCCACCCACCACGACCGGCGGCACACCAGAATCACGATTTCGCCGGAATCCAGCGGCACGCCGAGAATCGAGCGATCCGCCACGTGTTCATCAATCGCCTCGGCGCCGACGGCTTCGGCGCAAAACCGCGGCGCCGGCTCCAGCGTTGAACTGCGCTCATGCCGCGCGACCATCTTCATGACAGTTCACCCTCTTCAAGCAGGCGAATGTCGGGAAGGTTTCGGTAGTGACCGTCGTAGTCCAGCCCATATCCCACGATGAAGTGGTCGGGAATGTCAAAGCCGACGAGGTCCGCCTCCACCGGCACATCGCGTGGGCGCTCCTTGCGCAACAGCACGCAAATGCGAAGCGACGCCGGCTGCTGCGCCTCAATCTCATGCTTCAACAACCCAAGCGTGCGGCCGGTGTCAAGAATGTCATCCACGATCACGACGTGCTTGCCCGCAAGGTCGTTCGGCAGCGCGCCCACCATGTTCGCGCCCAGTGACTCCGTCGTCGCGCCGCGATAGCTGCTGACGCTCACCAACTCGGTGGACATCGTCACCGGCAGCCGCCGAATGAGATCGGAAAAGAAGACGATGGCGCCCGACAACACCGGGATCAGCACGATCCGCCCCGGCGCATCAAGGTGCGAGCCTTCCTGTTTCAGCTCGTCGCGCAGGGCGGCGGACAACGCATCGCCGATCGCGCTGACGCGCTGGGCGATCTCTCGCTCGCCGATCATGATCTCGCCCGGAGGACGCATGATGACGCACTGTACCACCCGGAGACGTTCGCCCGGGCGCGGTACGCTGGGCATTGCCATGATCACCATCGACTATGCGAATTGTCTGGACTCACGCGTCGGCGACCACGGCCTGCCGGCCCCAATGTTCGCCGCTGGCTCCGCCGCCGCGAACCGCGCCACGGCCATCGCCAGGGACCTCGCCGCTTCGCGCGGGTCAGGATGGGAGCGCTGGCGCATGCTCCCGGTGGAGCCCCTCCAGAGTGAGCACGCCGGCGCCGTCCACGCCATGGTCCAAGAGCGTCGCGGCGCCTTCGACAACCTGGTCGTGCTGGGCATCGGCGGCTCGGCCCTCGGTAACATTGCGCTGCACAGCGCACTGAAGCCGCCCACATGGAATCTCATTCCGGATGCGCAGCGAGGCGGGCCACGCCTCTTTGTGCTCGACAATGTCGATCCTGAAAACGTCGGCGCCGTGCTGGAGTGTGTGTCATCATCGCCGGGCGGGCTGGAGCGCACGCTCTTCAACGTCATCAGCAAGTCGGGCGAGACCGCCGAAACGGCCGCTCAATTCCTCGTCATTCGAAAACTGCTGATCGACGCCATCGGCGAGCGCGAACATGCGAAGCACATCGTTGCGATCACCGATCCTGCACAGGGCACCATGCGATCGATTTGCGACGCCGCGGGTTACGCCACGCTGCCGGTGCCCGAAGGCGTCGGCGGGCGGTTCAGCGTGTTGTCGCCGGTCGGACTGTTTTCCGCCGCGATGTGCGGCGTGGACATCAACGCCCTGCTCAACGGCGCCGCCGCGATGGACGAGCGTTGCGCCAGCGAAGACTTCACAACCAACCCCGCGGCGATTCTCGCGACCGCGCTCGTCGAACTGGCGACGAACAAAGGCAAGCCCATTCACGCGCTCATGCCCTACGCCAACAACCTTTACCTGCTTGCGGACTGGTTCCGCCAGCTCTGGGCGGAGTCACTCGGCAAGCGCGTCAACCGCGAAGGCGGCGAAGTCTTTGCAGGGTTCACGCCCGTCAAAGCGCTCGGCGCGACGGATCAGCACTCGCAGATTCAGCTCTATCGCGAAGGTCCGAATGACAAAGTGATCGGATTTCTGGAAGTGGAGTCATTCGAGCGCGACATCACGATCCCCCCCGGCCTCGGCGTTGAAGCGCTGCAATACCTCGAAGGCGCATCGCTCGGCTCACTTCTGAACGCCGAGAAGCGAGCGACAGAGTACGCGCTCGTGGAATCGAAGCGACCGAATTTCACGATTCGCTTCCCGCGCGTCGATGCCCGCCATGTCGGCGAGTTCCTGCAACTCTGGATGATGACGACGGCGTTCGCCGGACGCATGCTCAACATCGATGCGTACGACCAGCCCGCCGTTGAAACGGGCAAGAAGGCGACGTTTGGCTTGATGGGCCGCGCCGGGTACGAGTCGTACAAGACGGAAGTGGACGCGGCGCTGGGGGAATCCTCGCACGTTGTGTGAGCGAGTGTATTCACCACAGAGGCGCAGAGAGCGCAGTGAGAATCATGAGAATGTTTGGGTAAGTCCCAATTCCCAATTCCCAATTCCCAATTCCCAATTCCCAACTCCCAACTCCCAACTCCAAAATCTCAAATCTCAAATCTCAAATCTCAAATCTCAAATCACATTCTCTCTTCCCTTCTCCGCGCCCTCTGTGCCTCTGCGGTAAAAAAATCTCAACTCTTCCCATACACCGGCACAAGCGCGCCGCGCGTCACCGCATTCTGCGGCGAGGCGAGAAACACCACCGTCGCCGCGACATCGTCAACCGACGGCCACGCGTCATGATCCGCCTTCGGCATCGCCTCGCGATTGGCCGGCGTGTCCAAGATCGACGGCACAATCGCGTTCACCCAGATCCCGTCGGCTTTCACTTCTTCCGCGAGTGACTGCGTGATCGAAGCGACCGCGGCTTTGCTGGCTGAGTATGGAATCATCCCTCCAGCCGGCTCCAGCGCAGGCTTCGCCGCGACATTCACAATGCGCCCGCCGCCGGTCATGCGCTTCACCGCTTCGCGACAACTCAGAAAGCACGACGTCGCGTTCATATCCATCATGCGGCGCCAGTCATCGGCGCCGGTGTCTCGAACGCCGCCCATCGCAAAGCCGCCCGCAATATGGATGGACGCCCACAACGACGGCGGCTTCGAGAAGAACGCGTCGCACGCGCTCTCGTCTGTCAGGTCCACATCGACCGCGGTGTGCACGCGCTCATGCGACGCGAGCTCGAATGCGTCCAGCTCATCCTGATTGAAGCACGGAACCCAGCACGTGGCGCCCGCGTCAATCAGTCGGCGCACCACGGCGCTTCCCAGGGCGCCGGCGCCGCCGGTGATCACGACGTGCCGGTCGTTGAAATCAATGTTCTGCATGCACGCATGCTACGGCGCCCGGCGCGCATGAAAAACGCCCCGACCCGTGAAGGATCGAGGCGTCAGAGGATCTCGAGAAAGTCGAGACCGAGCCTTTAGCCGAGAAGCTGCAGGACGTTCTGCGGCTGCGAGTTCGCAATCGACAGGACGTTCGTGCTCGAGTTCACCAGGATCTGGGAACGTGTGAGCGCTGCCGTTTCAGCGGCGAAGTCGGCGTCTCGAATCGCGGATTCGGCGGCCGTCGTGTTCTCGAAGGACACGCCCAGGCTGCGAATCGTCGCGCCAACGGTGTTCTTCTGGAAAGCGCCAAGACGCCCGCGAAGACCACTGATTTCCTTGATCGACTCGCGGACGACCTTCTGCGCCATCGTGAGGTCGCCATCTTCGACGTTCAGGTTGTTGCCCGCCGCGAGGTCCGCGAGGGTGAACGCGTTGCTGCCGTCCTTGATCCGTCCAAGACCGGAGATGGAAACGTTGTCGAGGCCAAGGCTGACCTTGCCCGCGATGTCCACGTTGGAGGCGAGCTGGAAGTCAGCGCCGCCGCCGGTGATGGTCAACGCCTGCAAGGCGCCGAGGTTGTTCGCATTGGGACCGGCGCCGCCGGTGGCCAGATCGAGCTCGACGGACAGGAAGTCCGTGTTGATGCTCGCCTTGGCGCCCTTGGCGACAGCGACGATGCCGTTGATGACCGCGCCAACGTCCTGACCGTCGTCGGTCAAGCCGTTTTCAGCAGCCACGGCGCTGAAGAGCGTATTCGTCGCGGCAGACGCGGTGTTCGCGTCGCTCGCGGCGACACCAACGATGCCCGCGCCGGCGACGGCCGTATTCAGGCTGCCGTCGTCAATGATCTTCACCGTCACGAACTCGTCAGAGCCGAACTCGACGCTGTCAACACGGAAGCCCGTGCCTGACGCCGCGGCGGAGACGCCGGTGACATCCTTGAAGCTGTTGATCGCACCGACGATGTCAGCCACAGCCGTGCCCGACGCGAATGAAAGTTCGCGTGAGCCCTTGCTGCCGCCGACTTCGAGGACGAACTGCGCATCGGACGCGCTCAGGTCCAGGGCGCCGCCCGTGGACAGGAAGAACGCGGCCTGCTGCGCGGACTGCGTCACGACAACATCAACGTCAAGCGTCTGGCCCTGTTCGAGCTTGGCGCCATTGACCTTGAAGCTTTCGATTTCCGCGCTCACGTTGCTCGTGACATAACCAAGGTTGCCATTCAGCAGCTTGGTGCCCTGGAAGCTCGTGGCGCCGGCGAGACGATTGATCGTCTGCAGAATCGAATCAATCTGAAGCTGATTCGCTTCCTTCTCCTCGGTGCTCAGACCGGCGGAGTTGGCGGTGGTCGTCAAGAGACCTTCAAGCTCCGTCAAGAGCGTGGAGATTTCCTGCAGACCGCCTTCGGCGATGTTCACGACCTGCTCGGCGCGCTCAGCGTTGCTGATGGCGGCGGTCAGGCCTGCTTTTTCGGCGCGAAGATTCTCTGAAGCAATCAGACCGGCAGGATCGTCCCCGCCGCGATTGATCTTCAGACCGGTGCTCAGTCGCTCAAGCGACTGGCTCAACGCGAGATTGTTCCCACCCAGCACGCGCTGAGCAATGAGGGACTCGACGTTTGTGTTGATGCGACTCATGAGATCCTCCGTGATCTGTTCTGTGACGCGTGAGTTCTTCGTTGAACGCGTCGTCGCCCAGCGTTATCGGGAGGCGCGTTAGGGGACTTCAGCGCGGCGCCTCGACATTCGGAAAACTTTTTCTGACCGGACCGTCCGGCGCAACCGGATCGACCCGAACCACGCTGGGGCGATATCCAACAGAACGGGATCTCAAACAGGACGCTTATCGGGCGTCAAAACGTAAAAACCCCCGTGGGATCAACCCACGGGGGCCTGGAGTTCTCGGACGATACGGATCTAGCGGCCGGTCTTAGCCGAGCAGCGCCAGCACGTTCTGCGGCTGGGCGTTGGCCAGCGACAGGACGTTCGTCGCGGACTGCGACAGGATCTGCGAACGCGTCAGCGACGCGGTCTCAGCCGCGAAGTCGGCGTCACGGATCGCAGACTCAGCCGCGGTCGTGTTCTCGAGAGCGACGCCCAGGCTTCGGATGGTCGCGCCGACGGTGTTCTTCTGGAACGCACCGATGCGGCCGCGAAGACCACTGATGTCCTTGATCGCCTGGGACACGACGTCCTGGGCCACGCTCAGGTCGCCGTCGATGACGGAGAGACCCTTGCCCGAACCAAGGTCGGCCAACGTGTAGTCGGTGCCGCTGTCGCTGGTCTTGCCAACGTTGCGGACAGCCACGTTGTCGATGCCGATGCTCACCTTGCCGGCGATGTCAACGTTCGACGCGAGCTGGAAGTCGGCGCCGCCACCCTGAATGGTGAACGCGTTGATGTTGCCGGGCGTCGTGGCGCCGGTGGCGGACAGGTCAATGTCCACGGACAGGAAGTCCGTAGAGATGCTCGCCTTGGTGCCCTTGGTCGTGGCGACCACACCGTTGATCGTCGCGCCAACGTCCTGGCCGTCATCGCTCAGGCCGTTCTCAGCAGCGCCGGCGCTGAACAGCGTGTTCGTCGCGGCGGAGGCGGTCGCGGTGTCGCTTGAGGCGACGGCGACGATGCCCGCAGCAGCAACCTGGCCATTCAGGTCGCCGTCATCGACAATCTTGACGGAGACGAACTCGTTGGAGCCGTACTCAACGCTGTCAATGCGGAAGCCCGTACCCGACGCCGCGGCGGACACGCCGGTGACGTCGCTGAAGCTGTTGATCGCGGCGACGATGTCGGCCACGGCCGTGCCCGACGCGAACGAAAGCTCGCGTGAGCCCTTGGAGCCGCCAACTTCGAGGATGAACTGCGCATCAGCAGCGCTGAGGTCCAGGTTGCCGCCCGTGGACAGGAAGTACGCGGCCTGCTGCGCGGACTGCGTCACGAGGACGTCCACGTCGCGGGTCTGGCCGAACTCGAGCTTGGCGCCGTTGATCTTGAAGCTGTCAATGTTGGCGTCCACGCCGGTGACTTCGTAACCGAAGTTGCCGTTGAGGAGCTTGTTGCCCTGGAAGCTCGTGGACTCTGAAACGCGGTCGATAGTCTGCAGGATGGAGTCGATCTGAAGCTGGTTGGCTTCCTTCTCCTCTGCGCTCAGGCCGGCGGTGTTCGCCGTCGCGGTGATCAGGCCTTCGAGCTCCGTGAGGAGACCCGACACTTCCTGAAGACCACCCTCAGCAATGTTCACGACCTGCTCGGCGCGCTCCGCGTTGTTGATCGCGGCGCCAAGACCGGCCTTCTCAGCCCGAAGATTCTGCGACGCGATCAGACCCGCCGGGTCATCGCCGCCGCGATTGATCTTCAGACCTGTGCTCAGACGCTCAAGCGCCTGACCAAGCTGGTTGTTGTTCTGTCCAAGGATGCGCTGCGCAAGCAGCGACTGGACGTTCGTGTTGATCCGAGTCATTCCGATTCCCTCCGTGAGTTCCTTCTCCGGGCGCCGGCGGGCTCACTCCATTGTGCGCCGCGCACGTTTCGTCGCCCGACGGACCCGCCGAGCCAGCCCCGGCGCCTCGTCCACGCGGACGCGATGCGCCGCGAAACACGATCGACGGGACATGAGATTGGAATTACGAAGGAGCAATCATTATCGCCGCGAACCACGCTATAGGACGCGCACAAACGGACCCCCGCCGGTAACGCCGACGGGGGTCCGAGAAAAAACTCGTGTTGGTGGTGTGCGTATTCCTACGCGATTCGCGATTCGATCAACCGAGAAGCTGAAGCACCGACTGCGCCGACGCATTGGCTGTCGCCAGGACGCTCGTGCCGGCGTTCGTCAGGATCTGGGCCCGCGACAGGGCGCTCGTTTCCGCCGCAAAGTCCGCATCACGAATCTGCGAGTTGGCGGACGTCACATTCTCAAGCGCCGCCTCTAGCGACCGAATGTTGGTCTGCAGGGTGTTGCGCTCGAAGGCGCCCAATCGACCTCGCAACGTCGAGATCTCATCAATCGCCGTTTCCAGAATGTTGCTCGCGCTGATGAAGTTTCCGGTGGCCAGCGAATTGGACCCGCCGGACTTCAGGCTCGACAGGAACTGGAATTCCGTTCCGCCCGCGGCCAGCGAGTTGAGCGTGCCGCCGAGTCGCGACGACGCAATCGACTGCACACCCACACTGACTTGCTGCGATGCGTTGACCTCAGGGCCAAGCTGATACAGCGACCCGCCGCCGGTGATGTGGAACGTGGATGGCGTGCCGCTTACGGCGGTGGCGAACGTCTCAGTCAAGAGCAGGTCAACATCGAGCTCCGACGTCTTGCTGGAAATCGTCAAGCCGCGACCGGTGCCCAACGCGCCGTTGATCAGCGCCACGACGTCTTTGCCGGTGTCCCGCGTCGCCGATTCAACGATGGCGCCGTTGGTGTAGTCCAGCGTCGCCGGATCGCCGTTGTCGATGAGGCGCACCAGCCCGAGATCCAGGAAACCGCCCGAGGCGCCGACACGCTCCACCGACACGAACGCATCGGAGCCGTATTCAGCCGCAAAGATGCGAATGCCCGAGGTGACGTCGGCGGCGCTGACGCGCTCCGCCTGCACGCCAGTCGCGGCGCCAACAGCGTTGACCGCCGTCACCACCTCATCCAGCGTGGTGCCGCTCGTAAACGTCAATTCCTGAATGCCGTCAGCGCCCGCAAGACGAACCGTCACGGTCGAGAGCAATTGGCCATCCACGCCCGGCGGGTTGAAGGGCGGGTTGCTGGTGAAATCGCCGCGCAGGTAGAGCGACGCCTGCTGCGCGGATTCAATCACTTCCACATCGGTCTGAATGTTGGCGCGTTCAAGGAACTGCGCCGCGTTGACCGTCGCCTTGGTGATCTCAGTCGAATCCACACCGCTCAGCGTGTATCCAAGCTCTCCATTCAGGAGCTTGAGATCGGCAAAGGACGCCGTGTTGCTGATGCGCGTAATGGAGTCGATCGCTGAATCAATCTGCCGCTGGTTCGCGTCCAGCTCGGCGTCGGAAAACGCGCCGCTGTTGGCCGCTTCGACGACGAGTGACTTGATGGAGTTCAGCAACTCCGATACTTCGGTGAGCGAACCTTCCGTGGTTGCGATCACGCTGCTGGCGCGCTCGGCGTTCTTGACGCCCTGCTCGATCCCGCGAAGGTTGGATCGAAGCCGCTCGGACGTAATGAGTCCGGCGGGATCATCCGCTCCGCGATTGAGCTGCAAGCCCGTGGCCAGTCGTTGCAGTCGAACGCCGAGGTCCGAGTTGGACTGGGCGAGATTGCGCTGCGCAATCAGACTGGCAATGTTCGTATTAATCCTCGCCATGACAATCCTCCGTGATTGAGGCGATCAGTCCGCTCAGTGGGACGACGTTGGTGAACGCGGCGATCCGCCGCTGTGGAGAGAACACGGTGAAAACGATGAAGCGCTCAGGACGTGGAGCGCGGAGTGCGTTGCACGGTGGTGATGCGATCGGTGACCTTGGGCGTCGCGGCCTGGGCCAGCCGGTTGACGGCGCCCGGTCGTCGTCGCTGCGGGCCGGGCGAGATGGCGTCGCCGTTAAGCGTGGACACATCCGAGGTGTCCAGCGTTGAGGCGCGCTCATTCTCGGCGCGGATCGCTTCGTACACTTCTTTTCGATGCACCGCGATTCGTGACGGTGCGGTGATGCCGAGGCGAATCTTGTCGCCCCGGATATCGACGACGGTGATCTCGATGTCGTCGCCGATCATGATCGTCTCGTCGCGTTGGCGTGAGAGCACAAGCATGCTCGTCGGCTCCTTCCTTGGTCGCGCGTGCGCCGCCAGCGTCCGGACCGGTGTCCGAACGTCCTTTACACATGGCGGATCGCGCGGCGAGCGAATCCGTTCGCCCGCCCATTGGGTGATCCATTCACGCCGTGGCCCGCGCCGGAGCGCCGACCGTCATGAGTTGGTGCCGCGTCGTCCAGCGCTTTTCCGCCAGGACGAGCTGCTCGCCAACGCGATTGATCGTGTTGATCACCAGCGGCCCTTGCAGGTTGCCGGTGAGCGAATCACTCACTTTGTTGACGATCACAAACACCTGCGCATCATCGAGACTGCCCAGCGACAGCTCCTCCATCTGCTCCGGCCGAATCGGCGCGGAGTAGTCGGAGACGAACAGCGACGGGTCCGTCACCACGAACGCCAGCGCCGGGTCCTCGGTTGATTGCAGCCAAAAGAACAGCGCATCATCGCAGGGCTGCAGCAGGCAGTACTGCTTCATGCTTGGAAAGCCGAGCAGCCCCTTGGGAAACTCGATGATGCGTTCGTCGGCGATGTCGATCACGCCGAATCGTGTGGTTTGCACTTCCATCGGAGTGCTCCCGTCGGTCCGTCGTTCCACGTGGGCTCCGCGTTCCTTCGCGGATGACCTCCGGTCCGGGTGATGCCGACGCGACCGATCCGCCGGCGACCCGTGTCCTATCTCCTGCCTACCGCAGGAAGTTCAAGAGCGAGAGCGATTGAGCCTGCGCCGTCGTCGTCAGCCCCGCCTGAAGCGAGAGCTGAAGCAGACTGAAGCGGCTTGACGCCTCGATGAAATCAATGTCTTCGATGCGACTCTTCACGATCTGATCCAGCAGCGCTGAATCCTCTTCCTTCGTCTTGGCGCCCTCGACGCGCTGGGCTCGCCCGCCTACCACGGCGCGCGACTGAGCCAGGCGCTCGATGCCTTCTTCAATCCCCTCCCCAGCAAGCGTGATGCCAGTCGAATCATCGTTGCGCAGGGCGTCGCGCAGGTCGATCAGCGCAGAAAGCAACCCATCAACGCGCACCGTTGCGCGGTCCTCACCGGCAAATGTTGCCGGGGCGCCAGGTGTGAAGGCGCCATCGAGCAACCCGAGGTCCTCGCCGGCCCGCCCATTGAGCTGCGCCACCTGAACCGTGCCGCCGCCGCCGGCCGTGTCTTCAAGCACAATGCCGTTGGCGCCATCAGACAGCGTCGCGTTGAACACGGCGCCAAAGCCTGCCGTCACGGCGTCCGCATTGATGCGATCGAGCACGCTCTGCACGTCCACCAGGTCCGTGGGGACGAAGTCCACCTGGAACGTCGAGCCGTCCGTCAGCGTGATCTCGAGATCAACGTTTCGATCGGGGTCCGGCAGGCCGGAAACAGGATCGATGGCGCCATCGGCGATCTCCACGCCGCGGCCGTCATTGAAGTCCGAGATGAGCGTGGTCGCCGCGAATGAGCGCAGGCCCAGCGTCGTCGCCGTGAATGTTCCCGCGCCGGCCTCTTCGACCGCCAATCGGAATCCCGAAACCTCATTCAGCGCGTTGAGCGAGGCGCCATCGTCTGACACTTCGATCCGCACGCCGATGTTCAGCCGCGCAACATCTGCCTTGAAGTCGGCAATCGTCGTCGCGGGTGTAATCGTCACCGTGCCCGTGCGTCCGCCGTTGTTGAAGACGATGTCGCCGTAGTCAATGGCCGTTGCCGGCGCCAATTGCGCAAAAGTCGTCGTATCGGTGATGCGCGGGTCGAGGTCCGCCGCGACATTCTCGGGAACGACGTTGGTGTACGTGGGGCCCGACAGGCCGAGATCCGCCGCCGTGGTGCCCGCGCCGACATCGCGAATGTCGATCGATACGCCCGCATTCACATTGAGTCGAAGCCGCTCGCCGCCCAGCCCCAACGTCACGCCGCCGGGCCAGCCGCCATTGAGCGCGCCGGGGTCCGCCTGACGAATCGCGGATTCGATCGTGTCGAGCACGTCGCCGACGCTTTCGGCGCCGGTGAGATCGACGGTGATCGTTTGCGTCGGTCCGTTGGTGATGTCGATCTCAATGGCGCCAATGGCAATGCCAGAGCCTGTGGCGCCGGCAAGATCAGACAGCGATGTGGTCGTCACCAGCGTCGGGTTGAGATCCACATCGCCCTGCACGCGGCCGGAGATCACACCCAG
>MRWG01000741.1_pt1 | contig 27983 bp, 15 predicted proteins | sample 1013341 | NCBI WGS metagenome assembly MRWG01 (sample SAMN06117577, study PRJNA244670) | biofilm metagenome | biome: Water; feature: Cathode Biofilm; material: Biofilm; isolation source: microbial consortium enriched at the cathode of a solar microbial fuel cell | place: USA: District of Columbia ... | reverse complement strand
GAGCGAACCGGAAGTAATGGCAAACGTACCGTCATCCGTGGTCGAAGTCGCCTCCACCTGCAACGTGAAATCGGCGGACGAGTTCTCGGCAAGGTCCATCGTAAGACCCTGCAGATCCCCCGCTTCCAGCGTCCAGGTATCGGTTTCCGCATCGTACGTTCCGGCCGACAGGGTCACGCCTTCCGGCACGCCGCTGACCGTCACGCTCAGCGTTTCGTCGGCGTCCGTAAGGATCGCACCGATGTTCAGCGGCACCGGCGTGTCTTCGTTGCCGGCCGCATCGAACAGCATCAGCGCCGGCGGATCCGCCTGCTCTTGCACGACAACGCTCATGGTGCCGGAAACGCTGGAAACGCCTTGGCCGTTCCCGCTCTCGGCGGCGTCATTCTCCGTCGTCGTCGCGGTAATGAGAAGATCGAAGTCTTCGTCCGATCCCGCCGGCGGCAGAATCTTGACGTCGCCCAACTGGTCCGGCGTCAACGTAATGACACCGTCGACCATGTCGGCGCGTTCACCGCCGACGAATACGATGGCCAAATCCGGCACGTTCTCGATCGTGATGCTGAGTGCCTCGGACCCGTCCGTATCGTTCAACGACGTGATGATATTCAACGGGATCAGGGAGTCTTCCAGACCGACCGCCTCGGGTGCATCCAGGTTCGGCGCATCGGCAACACCAAGCAGGTTCACCGGCACTTCTGCCGTCGTTTCGGCGACCTCGCCATTGCTTTCGGTCGCGGTGGCGGTAACGCTGAGCGTAAAGTCCTCATTGCTGTCTGCGGGCGGCGTGATCGTCAAATCCGCGAGATCCGCCGGATCGACATCCCATACACCGTTGCCCAGGTTTGTTCCGGCGCTCAGAACAGCGCCCTCCGGCACACCGGCGATAGAAATACTGAGCGTCTCCGAACCGTCCTGATCGACGAGGGCCGCATCTATATTCAGTGCTATCGCCGTGTCTTCGTTGCCGGTGATATCGGTCACGTTGACGGTCGGCGCATCCGGATCGGGAATGATGTTCAGGCCGATCTGCTGCGTCACTAGGGCCTGATCGCCATTTTCGGCTTCCGTCGTCGTCGCCGTCACGGTGAGATTGAATTCGCCGGAAACATGAAGACCGGGCGTAATGGTCAGGTCATCGAGTTGATCCGCACTGAGTGTCCACGAACCGTCGCCGTTGTCCTCGCCCGCCGACAGCACCGCACCATCGGGCACACCGGAAATGGTGATCGAAAGATCTTCTGAACCGTCCGTGTCGTTGAGCGATGAAGCGATATTCAGCGCGATCGGCGTGTCTTCCATGCCAAGCGCATCGCTCGAGGAAAGATTGGCCGCGTCGGCAATTGCTTCGAGATCAACGGAAACCGTGGCTTCCAGTGTCGATACGTCCTGATTGTTGTCGACGTTCGTCACCATCACACCGAGATCGAAATCGGCATCGGAATTGAGCGGCGGCGTGATTGTCAGGCCGTCCGCGTCTTCCGGCGCCAATGTCCATGTGCCATCGCCGTTGTCGGTGCCTGCCGAGAGCAAGGCACCAGCGGGCACGCCGGAAATGGTGATCGAAATGACTTCCGAGCCGTCCGTATCGGCGGTCATTGCCGAGATATCGAGACCGAATGCACCGTCTTCTTGCGCATTGATCGAGACCGTATCGCCGTCCAGCACCTGATTGCCGTTGACCGTCACACCTAGTTCGTCGGCCACCGCCGTAATTTCCAGCGGCAAGTCGAAGTGGTTAACGGCCGTATCACCGTTGGTCGGCTCGGTCGACGTCACGTTGAGTTGCAGATTGAACAGGCCGCTCAGGTGAGCCGGCGGAGTCAGTTGCAGGTTCTCGGTCGACATATCCTCACCGAGGAAGCCGATCGGTATGTTGGCCGCCCCGTTGACCACGGGGATCGAGACCATCGATTTCTCGCCGGAATCCGGGTCCGTGTATTCGATCGCCAGCTTCGAACCCGCCGGGATTCCGGTCAGGGTTACGCTGGTGATGTGTTCGGAAACGTCGTTCTTGTCGATGTCGAAATTGATCGAAACGGGCTGATCTTCGATACCGGCCCCGGCACTGCCGTTCACGGACGGGATATCCGCCGCTGCGGCGAGTTCCACCGTCGCCGAGCCGAATACAGTCTCGGTCGCTTCGCCGTCGCGGACCTGCGCCGAGAATTCGAGGTCGATATCGTCGCTGTCGTCGGGCGAGCCGACGAGCCGAAGGTTGTTAAGCTGTTCACCGGTGAGTTCGTACGTACCCGCCGCGTTCGGTGGCAGCACGACATCGTTGCCGTTGGCATCCTCGTAAACCAGATGCGCGCCGACGGGATTACCCGCCGCGTCCGTCACCGGCTCCCACGAGGTGACCTCTTCGAAAAGCGGCGCGCCGTCCTCGTCCAGCAAAGGCTCGCCGTCCTCGTCCAGCAGCGGGACTTGCGACGTCACCTGCTGCACTTCGAGCGTCGGCAGACCGCTGATCGTCACGGAGACCACTTCGCTGCCATCCGTATCGGTCAGCGTGCTCGCGATATTGAGCGGGATTTCCTGATCTTCGGTGCCGGCGAACGTGATGGACGATGTCGATCCGTCGGCGGTCATCTCGACGCCGTCGATGGTGATCGAGAACGGGTCGACGACGCCGATCACCTCGACACCGACGACGCCTGAGCCTGCCGCGTTCGGCATATACGACTGGGCGGGGCCGTTCACCAGATCGAGGACCGACCCGCCGTCGGAAAGGAAATCCTCGAGCGTCTGCAAAGGCTGATTGGTGGCGGGATCGACTTGATCCTCAAGGTAATCCGTCGCGGCCTGAGTAACCGCATTCAGATAATTGGCATTGTAAGTGCTGATATTGAGCGTGAAATCCTGTGCCGAGTTTGCAGCGCCGGTTACGGTCAGCCCTTCGAGGTTCCCGCTGTTAAGCAACCACGATCCGTCTTCGAGCTGAGTGCCGGCAGACAATTCGGCGCCGTCCGGCAAACCACGCACAACGATCGACGTCGCGTTCTGAGCAGACGGGACGTGATCGGCGATATCCAAGCTCATCGCCGTGTCTTCGAGGCCGACGACGAGGTTCGGGCTCTCGTCAAAGGCGAAATTCTCGACATTCTCGATGGTGTCGGTGCCGTCCGGCCCCGTCACCGTCAAAACACCGTTCACGATCGAGATCGTGGATTGCCCGTAGGAACCGGAGAACGCCGCCGTATCCTGGCCGCCGCGGCCGTCGATGAAGTCGTTACCGCCGCCGCCGCGCAGAATATTAGCGTTGTCGTCGCCGATGATGATGTCATCGCCGGAACCGCCGATCACGTTCTCGATCTCCGAGATCGTGTCTTGGCCGACGCCATTGTCGCCCTCGTCGTCAGAGGCCGTACCCTGTTCGAGATTGATGATCAGATTGTCGTCGCTGGCCGCGAAGGTAATCGTGTCATTGCCAGATCCGCCGATATACGTATCGTCACCGCCGCCCGGGGACGCAATCAGGGTATCGTCGCCCGCGCCGCCGTTGATGATGTCGTCGGCGCCGGTACCGCTCAGCGTGTCATCGCCGCTACCGCCCGTGATGATGTTTTCGTCATCGCCACCGGTCAGCACAAACGTGTAATCAAGCCCCGTGCCGTCGAAATCGCCGGTCACGCCGCCGGTAACCGTCTTTCCATCCTGGGAAATCGTGACGTTGGTCAGTGTTCCGTTGTTGATCAGAACCTGGATGTCGGCCGGAATTACTTCTCCATCCTCGTCTTCACCGCCGGTATCGTCATTGTCAACGGGATCAACAACCGGCCCCGTGGTGTTGCCGGTGGTCGTTTGGGTAGTCCCATCCTCTTTCAAAAACGCATTCGGATCGGTGGCTTCGGCCCGCGCCTGTTCGATGATATTCAGATTCTTGTATTCCCCGGTCACCCGGATCGGCCCTGTCGGTGCCTGCGGTTCCTGCGGCCCGCCGGCATCGGTCTGGAAGTCGTTCAGGAAATCCATCGACTCGCGGTTTTCACCGTCGACCTGCTCGGACTCGTCGAATGTGTTGGCACTGGTCCGTTCGCCCTCGCTGTTGCGTGTGGGCAGGTAGCGCAACGTCTCTTCCTGGTAGGACGCGAGAATATCCTCGACACCGACGATCTCGAACGGCGACGGCGCCGTATCGAAGCTCCCCACCCGGGTAAACGCGTTGGCGTCGTTCAGCACCTGCACACCCGCGTCGTTGACGACGACAACCTCGCCGACGAAGCCGAAACGTTCCTCCATAAGGTGGACGTTCAGGTTCTCGCCGTCGCGAATGTCGACACCGACCTGGGTGCCGCGGATACCGATGGTCGCCACCGGCGTATCGAGGGTCATGGCGTCCGGATCGGTTTTGGCGACCTGACCGGACACAAACGTAAACACGCCCTGCAGCACGGACATCGAGACGGAGCCTTGCTGCGTCCCCGGGTCGTAGACCATTTCATCGAGGACCATGCGGCCTTCGGGCCCCATGGCGAAGGTCGTTTCGTCGGCAAGCAGAACACCGACGTTGCCCTGTGGGCCGGATTCGAGGATATCGCCCTGGAAGACCTGATCGCCGAGTTCGAGGCGGACGCGCGTACCGTCCACGCGGATGGCATACACTTCGCCTTGCAGGCTTTCGATGTTCCCGATCGGCTCACCGTCGGTCCCGCTGATGAGGTTGGGATTATCGGCGAGATTGCCGCTCGCCTCGGCGGCCTGAATGGCTTCGGCCTGTTCCGGCTGAATGAACCCGAAGCCGCCTTCGCCGCCGCCCGACGCATCGCCCGCCGGCGCGCCTGCTTCCGCCAGTGCGGAAATCACGTCGCTGCCGACCTCGGCACCGTCGGCGGAAACCAGCGTCGGCGGATTGGGATTGTCCGCATACCCCTCGACCGTGACGGTGGTACCGTCCGGGAAGGTCAGAACCAGATCGCCCCCTTCGAAGGAGAAATCGGCGTCCGCTACGGATAGATGTTCGGGTAGGTTAAGCTCGCCGCTTTGCGATCCATCGACCGCAAAAGACTTTTCACCGGTTTGAACGGCTTCGCCGCCAGCCAGGATTTCATCAGCCATTTTTGTGCAACCTTATGAACGATCACGCTTTTTCGTCGTTCACTGCGGTTGAATATCGTTATTATTTTTCTTTTCAGGCCCTACTTATGCGCTGAATTCCGGTGCCCGGTCAACATCCGCAGACATCAAGATCACGATTGTGACCTTAATTCAGGCCGATTCCGCACCGTAATACAGCGTCACGACATGCCGCGCTTCGGCGAAAAACAGCCAGCGCTCGACCACGATCCCGGCACTCATACTGGCCGCACCCGCGACGCACGCCCCGATGACGGCCGCATCACTCAGCAAATAGGCCGCCAGAAGGAACAGGACGGGCGCCATGAAACCGAAAATATGCACGAACCGGCGCAACTTCTGCGCATGCTTCCGGGCAACCTTGTAGCCCATCTCCTGCAACAGGTAGTTCTCCTCCGTGTGCGGCCCCTCCAACAGGCGGACACGGTCTCCGGCCAGCCCCGTCGCGGACTTCGGCGTCGATGGGTGGCGGGTGGTGTCGACGAAATGCCAGTAGAAACGTTTCACCCGCCACGCCACCAGGATACAGACGATGGCGAATGCGAGATACGGTCTGCCGACCCCAACCGTCGCCGACAGCAGTGCCGCGACCCACGCCGCGCCGGAAGACAAGCCCAGCATCAGGTAAACCGGGACCGTCCACTTGTTGGCCCATTGGTGGACCGTCGTCAGGCTGCGGTAAATCATCGCCGTGCAAAAGATGGTGGCCAACGCCAGTGCCGCGGCCATGCCGGCAAGCATGCCGCCGATCCCCGTAATCTCACCCAGATAGATCCAGTAATACGCAAGCCCGAACCAGGGCAAATACGTCAGTACCGACAGCACACCCTCACGCGACAGCCAGCTCGAGCGCCACTGCGTAAAGGCACGCCAGGCCCGCTCCGGATGCCCAAGGTGAAACGTCGACGACAACAACCCCGCCGTCACCAGGATAAATGCCAGTCCCAGCCCCGCGATCCCCAGCGTGCGATCGAGCGGCACCACCTGCCATGATGCCATCATGGCGAGGACGATCAGAATGCCGTATCCGGCACCCGACGCGGTCGTGAAAAAGATAACGGAAAGCGCGGGATGCATCTGCTTACCTCGACAGCGCCTTGTCGATCCAACGCAGGATCGGGTTTTCCGTACCCGGCGTAACCGGCAGTTCGTCCGGCATCCCTGTTTTCCCGGCTTCGTTGCGGCGCGGCCGTGGCGGCAGGTACTTGTTCGTGGGCTTATAGCCCATCTCGGGCATCAGGTCATACCCTTGGCGTTCGGCGACAAGCCTGGAAACGGCCGAGTCGGGATCGCCCAGATCGCCGTAATGCCGCGCGCCAGCGGGGCACGTCGAGACGCAGGCCGGCACCCGATCCACCTCTTCCATGTTCTCGTTGTAAATCCGATCGATGCAAAGGGTGCACTTCTTCATCACGCCTTCGTCGGCGTCGTATTCCCGGGCGCCGTACGGGCAGGCCCAACTGCACAGCTTGCAGCCGATGCATTTATCCTCGTTGACGAGCACGATGCCGTCTTCATCGCGTTTGAAGCTGGCGCCGGTCGGGCATACGGTAACGCACGCGGCTTCCTCGCAATGCAGGCAGGATTTCGGAAAATGCACCGTACGCGACGGCTCGCCATCCCCCGCCGCCGCTTCGAACGTGTGAATCCGGTTGAACCAGACGCCGCTCGGCTTGGGACCGTACGGATCCGTGTCCGTCAACGGCGCGGCGTGGCCGCCCGAATTCCACTCCTTGCAGTTGACCGCGCACGCATGGCAGCCGACGCAGATATCCAGGTCGATGACGAGTCCGAGTTTCTTTTCCGTGCTTGAAGGGAGCGTCGTCATGAGGGCTGGCCCTTGCGGAACTCCGCTCCGTAACTCAGCTTGACCGGTGCCGGCCCAATACCGGCCGGCTTTTTGGTCGGATCGAACTGCGGGAAGCTCTCGGCCTCTTCCGCCGGGTCCGCCTTCTTCACCCGGACCCGCAGGTCGTACCACGCCGCCTGCCCCGTCACCGGGTCGGCGTTCGCATACCGGTAACCGTCGTCGCGCGGCGGCAACAGTTCCGAAATCACATGGTTCAACAGAAAGCCTTTCTTGGCCTCACTGGCATTCGCATCCAGATTCCAGGCCCCGGAGCGTTTGCCGATCGCATTCCAGGTCCAGACCGTCGAACCTTCAACCCCGTCCATCAAGGCCACCTGCACCCGGATGCGGCCATGATAGCTCTCGACCCAGGCCCAGTCGCCGTCGGCGATTTCAAGCTCGCCCGCCGTCTCGGCGTTCATGTAGAGCTTATTGGAGCCCGTGATCTGGCGCAGCCAGGCATTTTGCGAGCCCCACGAGTGGTACATCTGCATCGGCCGTTGCGTCAGCGCGTGCATCGGATACTGGTCGAGATCGATCATCGAATGTTCGAACGGCGGATACCAGATCGGCATCGGATCGAAATAGGCGTCGATCCGGGCGCGCTCGCGCTCCGGCGGCTGGATATCCCCGTGGCCGCGCGCGGCATTACGAAACTTCTGCAGCACTTCGGAATAGATCTGCAGCACGATCGGGTCGGCGCTGCCGATGAAACCGACGCTTTTCGACCATTCCAGGTATGACTTGTTGGCGAACTTGTAGAATTTCTGATCGTCGTCGAAGTGGTGCGACCAGAAACATCCGTTTTCGATATAGCGCTCGAGCTGGTTCGGATTGACCGCGCCCTTGCCGTGCTTGTCACCGTTCTCGCCGCGCCAGCCGGCAAGCGGTCCGATACCGGGGCCGCGCTCGTGGTTGACGATGTAGTCCGCATAACCGCCCGGATACTTCGCTTTGCCGTCGTCGTCGGTCATGCCCGGCAACTTGAGCCGCGCACCGAGATCGAGCAGCACGGTCTGGAACGGCCGCACGTCGCGGTCTGGTTCAATGACCGGCTGGCGGATCGCGTCCTGGGCCGCGTCGGCCTCGCAGATCGGCCGGTCGAGCAATGAAATGCAGTCCCAGCGCTCCAGATACGTGGTATCCGGAAGCACCAGGTCTGCAAAGGGGATCATTTCCGAATAGTAGGCATCGGAATAAATGATCCGAGGGATCTTGTATTCGCCGGTCTGCTCGTCGACATCGGTCAGCATTTTCATCGTACCGGACGTGTTCATCGACGAGTTCCAGCTCATGTTGGCCATGAACATGAACAGCGTGTCGATGGGATAGGGGTCGCCCTTCCACGCGTTGGTGATGACCATGTGCATCAGGCCGTGCGCGGAAAGCGGAAACTCCCACGAAAACGCCTTGTCGATGCGCCCCGGGTTGCCCTCGCTGTCGACGATCAGGTCCTCGGGCCCAGTCGGAAAGCCGAGCGGCGGGCCGCCGAGCGGCTGGCCGGCATGGACCGTACCAGGCTTGCCGGCGGGTTTTAGTGCCGGCGGAATTGCCTTCGGGAACGGCGGCTTGTTGCGGAACCCGCCCGGGCAATCGACGCTGCCGATGAGCGTCTGCAGCAAATGGATGGCGCGGCAGGTGTGAAAGCCGTTCGAATGCGCCGAAATGCCACGCATCGCGTGCATGGCGACCGGGCGGCCGACGAATTTTTCGTGCCTGCGGCCATAAGCATCCGTCCACGGCGTGTTGATCTCGATGGTTTCCTTGAAGGCGACATGCGCGATCTCTGCGGCGATACGCCGGATCGTCTTAGAGGGAACACCGGTTTGTTCCGCGACCGCATCCGGCGCGTATTTAGCGTCCAGATACCTTGCCGCCATGAGCTGGAACGCAGGCAGCGCCGCACGCCCGTCCTCCAACGTGACATTCCCGGCAAGCACCGGGTGCGCGGTGATATCCATCGCCGAGACGGCCGCCTTCTTCTCGCCGTCCCAGATCAGCGGGTTGCCGTCCGCGTCGCGCGCGAACAACCCGTCGTCAGCGCCGCCGGGGTTCTGGATCACCAGCCACGGGGCGTTCGAGTAGGTGGCGAGATACTGCTCGTCGATATTGCCCGTCCGGAGCAATTCGTGGATCAGCGACATCACGAACAGACCGTCCGTGCCGGGCTTGATGCCGAGCCATTCGTCGGCGATCGCCGAATAACCGGTTCTGACCGGGTTGACGGAAACGAACTTGGCGCCGCGGGTCTTCAGCTTGCCGAGGCCGATCTTGATGGGATTGGAATCGTGATCCTCGGCGACGCCGAACATCAGGAAATACTTGGCGCGGTCCCAGTCCGGTTCGCCGAACTCCCAGAACGAGCCGCCAATGGAGTAAAGCCCGGCCGCCGCCATGTTGACCGAACAGAAGCCGCCGTGCGCAGCGTGATTCGGCGTGCCGAACTGACTCGCCCACCAGCCGGTCAGCGATTGGGACTGGTCGCGGCCGGTGAAGAACGCGAGCTTTTTGGGATCGGTTTCGCGGATGCGGCCGAGCCAGCCGGTGGCGATCCGCATCGCCTCGTCCCATTCTATTTCCTCGAACTCGCCGGAGCCGCGCGGCCCGACCCGCTTCAGCGGCTTCGTCAGCTTGGCCGGGGAATGCTGCGTCATGATCCCGGCTGAACCCTTGGCGCACAACACGCCCCGGTTCACCGGATGATCGCGGTTGCCCTGGATGTAACGGATCTGCCCGTTTTTCAGGTGGACCTTGATGCCGCAACGGCATGCGCACATGTAGCACGTGGTGGTCTTCACCTCGTCCGCGACTTCGGGCGACGTGTTTACCTGGTTATCTTTCGCCGTCATGAAGTGCTACCGGTATCCAGTCCGCCGTTGCCTTTGGCAGCAGCATCACAGGCCGGGCCGGCGCCACGCATGTATGACCGGTTCGGCTGATAAATCCCGTGAAACCTGAACCACCGCCGAACCACTGTCAGTAGCTGTTTGCCGACGCCGGTGCCGGGCGGGTTTATCTCGATACCGAACATGCTGATTTCCCAGTAAATCGGACGATAAGTGTCATTAGTACGAATACCGACTTGTGCCAAATCTCCATTCATTAGTCTAATGAGTAATTATTGTCATATTGATTAATTTTATCAATGTGACTGACATAACGCTCACATAACTCGGAATTTTTATCACCGTCGCTGAGATCGGATACAAGACATGCGCTTCGGAGCGCCGCGCGCCGAGCCTTCGTGGAAATGATACTGGCGAATAAAATGGCAGCGTGAATGCGTCAGCTCTGCCCGGCCGTGAGGTTAAAACGTTTCAGGAATGCCTCCTGGTTGGCCGCGTGCAGGTACTCGATCGCGCAGCCGAGCATCTTGTCCTTTTCTTCCCCGATCTCCGGGCACTTGGCTTCGGCAATACGCGGACGCTTTCGATGCTCGTCATGAATTTGCGCCGGGATTGCGCCGGGCAGGTCTGCCTCCCGTGTCGTCTCGACAGGCTCGCCGGTCTCGTCTTCCGCGTACAGGTTAATGTCCGGTGAGACGCCAAGTGCCTGCAGCGTCCGGTTCGCCGGCGAATAATAGAGTGCCGTGGTCAGCCTGAGCGCCCCTTCAAGCGGCATCGGCATAATCGTCTGCACCGAACCTTTGCCGAATGTCCGCCGCCCCATGACTACAGCCCGGCCGTGATACTGGAGCGCGCTGGCGACGATCTCGGAGGCCGACGCCGAGCCCTGATTGACGAGCACCACCATCGGTACGCCGGCGAGTTCATCCCCTTCGTCCGCATAAAACGCCCGTTCGTCGCGCCCGTCCCGCCCCTTGATGGAAACGATCTTGCCGCCTTCCAGAAAGGTGTCGGCGACGATGACCGATTGGCTGAGCAACCCGCCCGGATTGTTACGGAGGTCGACCACAACGCCTTTCAGTCCGGCGCCGGTCTTGTCGCGGATGTCGTCGAGCGCCGCGTTGATGCCTTCCTTAGTCTTTTCGTTGAAGCGCGTAATCCGGATATAACCGATGTCGCCCTCGATCCTGTGCCGGACTGATTTGACCTCGATGATGTCGCGCACGATCCGTACGTCGAAATCCTCGACCCCCTTCCGGCGCACCGTCAGCACCAGCGGATCACCCGGCTTGCCGCGCATCATGCGCACGGCTTCACGCAGGCTCTTGCCCTTGATCGCCTCGCCGTCGCAGTGGGTAATCAGGTCACCGGCCAGGATCCCGGCACGTTCCGCCGGCGTATCCTCGATCGGTGCGATGACCTTGACCAGGTCCTCTTCCATGGTGATCTGGATGCCAAGACCGCCGAACTCGCCCTTGGTGTTGGCGAAACTGTCGCGGAACTCCTCGGCATTCATGTAGCTTGAATGGGGATCGAGCCCCTTGAGCATCCGGTGCAGTGCATCCTCGACGACCTTTTCCGGTGCCGTGCCGCCGGGATCGGCATTCTGTTCCTTCACGCCCGCAATGGCCTCGTCGATGAGTTTGGTATCGTCGACCTCGTAGACGTAATTCGCGCGGACACGGCGGTAGGCAAAATTGAAATAATCGAGCCGCTCCCGGTCCGACGCATCCTTCACGTACATGTCGTAGACCTGCGCGAACCGGTCGAGTTCCTGACGCGTCGTCTCGGGGAGAGAACTGGTCTCCTCGTTCATGGCCATGACGACACGGCCGATCGCGGATTGATTCGTGACGCATGCCGTGATCACGGATACCAGCATCACGCCCGCCGCAGCGGCCAGCAGAATGTGTGGCAGCCGCCGCGAACGCGGCTTGTCAGGTTTCACGTTGGGGATACGCGACGCCAAACTTATCCGTCCTTGGTAATCTGCTCGATCAGTTCGCCCAGCACGCGCTCGGCGTCATCGTTCTCGACCTGGCACGTGCCGGCATTTTCATGACCGCCACCGCCGTACTTGAGCATCAGTTCGCCCACATTCGTCTTCGACGTCCGGTTGGTGATGGATTTGCCGGTTGCCAGTACCGTATTGAGCTTGTTCAGCCCCCACAGCATGTGGATCGAGATGTTGCACTCGGGGAACAGCGCGTAAATCATGAATCGGTTCCCTGCATAAATGGTTTCTTCATCGCGCAGGTCAAGGACCACCAGATTGCCGTGCACCGTCGAACAGCGCTTGATCTGATCCTTGAATTTTTCCTCGTGGTCGAAGTAGAGGTCGACCCGTTCCTTGACGTCCGGCAATGCGATGATCTCGTCCACCGAATGATCGCGGCAATAATCGATCAACTGCATCATCAACTGATAATTGGAAACGCGGAACTCGCGGAACCTCCCGAGGCCGGTGCGGCTGTCCATCAGCATGTTCAAGAGGTCCCAACCTTCCGGCTTGAGAATCTCCTGCTCACTGAACTGCGCGGAATCCCCCTTGTCGACCGCGAGCATCATGTCGTCACTTATGTTCGGGAACTTCTCCTTGCCGCCGTAGTAGTCGTACACGACGCGCGCCGCCGATGGCGCATGCGGGTCAATGATATGATTGTCTGGCTTCTCGTCGACGCGGATCGTCTCGCTCAGGTGATGGTCGAATGCCAGATGCACGCCTTCCACGTAGGGCAAATTGGTGGTGATGTCGCTGTCGGAGATAAGGATCGTACCGTCCTGCATATCCTTGGGATGGACGAACTTGATATCGTCGATTAGGTCCAATTCCTTCAAGAGAACGGCACAGACCAAGCCGTCAAAATCGCTTCGCGTCACCAGTCTGTATTTCTTATCGCTCATCCCGCGCCTCCCCGGCTCATTGTCTGTTGTTGATCGGATGCGAAAAGTTCAGGCAGATTGTGGTTCGGCCCGCCCCCGTATGGCAAGTAACTATTGCAGCTTCACATTCCCTGATTGCGCTGCATTCCGTGCCGCAACCAGACGGAACACGCGAACAAAAGCACCGCCCCGGCCTGGTGGGCAGCGGCAAGCGGAATCGGCACCATCAGCAGCAATGTCGATATCCCGAGCGCAACCTGCAGGCAGGCCGCAACGAGCAGCACATTGGCGCGAGTCCGTACGATCTGCCCGCTCTGCCACGATACGCACCATGCCCAAAGCACGAGCACGAACGTCGTTATCGCCAGCCAGCGGTGGTCGAACTGCACGGTCGGGACATCTTCGAAGAAGTTCAGATACCATGGCTGCATGCGGAAGCCTTCCGCCGGGAAAAAATCACCTGCCATCAGAGGAAACGTGTTGTAAATCAGCCCGGCATTCAATCCCGCCACCAGTGCGCCGGAAAATGCGGTCACAAACACCATTGCCGTCGTCAGCGAAGAGAGGTTCAGCAGGCCCGCGGGCACCCGCTCTTTCCCGGAACGCAAAAGGTCGAGCGCGAACCAGAGCCCGAGGCCCAGGATCAGAAACGCCATCATCAGATGAACGGCCAGCCGATACTGGCTGACGTCCGGGTGATCGACGAGTCCGCTCTTGACCATCCACCAGCCGATCAAGCCCTGAAGGCCACCGAGCGCGAACAGAATGCCGAGCCGGATCATCAGCGTCTTGCCGATCCATTTCCTGATCGCGAACACGACAAACGGCACGGCAAAGGCCACACCGATGAGCCGGCCCCAGAGCCGATGCAGGTACTCCAGCCAGAAAATCTCCTTGAACTGGGCAAGGCTCATCCCGGCGTTGACCTTTTGGTATTCAGGCGAGGTCCGGTAGGCATCGAACTGCGCCTGCCATGCGGTGTCGCTCAGCGGCGGCAGCCAGCCCGTCACCGGGCGCCAGTCGGTCATCGAAAGGCCTGATTCCGTCAGCCGCGTAAAGCCGCCGAGCACGACCATGGCAAATACCATGGCGCAGATGACCAGAAGCCAGTAGGCAATGATCCGATCCGCATGTGGCGGTTGATCCGTTGGGGACTGGAAGGTCACGATCCGGCTTTCCTTGTTGCGCGACCAAGCAGGTAGTGGATCGGTCCTTGTTTGTCCATGCTTGATCCGCGATAAAACGCTAGCCATTACGTGTTGACAGGACAGCGGCGAAAACCGGTCATGAATTCTTCCGAAGTCACCATTCACCCGGTGATGCTTGTCGGCGCGGGCCCCGGCGATCCCGACCTGCTGACGGTCAAGGCCCATCGGCTGCTACAGGAGGTCGATGTGGTCGTCTACGACCGGCTCGTGGCGAAGCCGATCCTCGAACTGATTCCGGAAACGACGGAACGGGTGTTCGCGGGAAAGCGCGCCTCCAACCATTACATGCCGCAGGAAGACATCAACAATCTGTTGGTCGATCTTGCCCGCGTCGGCAAGCGGGTCATGCGGCTGAAGGGCGGCGACCCGTTCGTATTCGGACGCGGCGGCGAAGAAGCGTTGCACCTCGTCCGGAACGGCGTCCCGTTCGAGGTCGTCCCGGGCATCACGTCGTCCGCCGGCTGTGCCGCCTATGCCGGCATTCCGCTGACGCACCGGGGCCTTGCCCAAGGGGTCCGCTTCGTGACCGGTCACAGCAAGGGAGACGAACCGCTCGCGCTCGACTGGCGCAGCCTTGCCGACCCGGAAACGACGCTGGTCGTCTACATGGGCATGGCGAACGTCCGGGAAATCTCTGACAAACTGATCGAGAACGGTCTCAACGAAAGCACACCCGTCGCGGTCATCAACATGGGGACACGCCCGGCGCAGCGCACGCTGCTGACCACATTGCAGGAACTGCCGGAAACCGTGAAATCCTCGGATATCAAGGGCGCGACCCTGTTCGTCATCGGCCGCGTCGTCACGCTGGCCGAAGAACTCGCCTGGTTTCAGGAGGCGGCGCGTTCCTGACGCCTACACATCCCGGTCGAGCGCGCGAGCCAGGATCATATAGACCTTGCCCATGTCGGACGACAGGAACGTCGCGTGCAGCATGCTGTTCGGGTCGCGCTTGGATGCCTCGTCGAGCAACATCTCGAACTCTTCCAGGTAGCGCGTGACATAGTCCCGGAAGGTGCCGTCTTCCTGGTAGGTCTGGCGGATCTGCTGCAGCTTCGCCCGCTCGCGGAATCCCAGCAGCTTGCGGACGAAAATGCCCTTCTCGCCCTTGTTGAACCGCCGCCAGTCTTCCTCGGAAACCTGGGTTTCGAGGACCCGGCTGACATCGACGGCAAGAGACTGCAGCCGCTCGGAGATGAACGTCGCCTGGCGGGTAAACTCCTCGAGGCTCGTCTTATCGGTCCGTTCCTTGAGTGTCGCCAGCAGCGCCGATGCGTCGTTAGACGCATCACGGACTTGCTGCGTGCGATTGTCGAGCACCTGATTGATTTCGTGCGACTTCCGCGCCACGTCCGATGTCGCCTTGGACAGTGCGTCCACGTGCGACCGGACGGACTTGTCCCAGGCCGCGACCTTGCCGAGGGCAGCGTCCGTCGTGCTGGAAAGTTCCTGCGCCCGCCGTGCCAGGGCCTCGCCCAATGCTTCGAGGCCGCGTTCGGCCCGGTTGTACGTGGTCGTGAGCTCCTGCAACTGACGGCGCAGCCCCTCGGTGCCGCCTTCGAGCTGTTCGACGATGGAATCCGTGCGATCGCCGGACTCGTGGATTTGCGTTCTGAGCGTCTCCGATGCGCGGGTCAGCTTGGAAACGTTGAGGTCCGCCGCCATCGACGCCTCGGAGGCGCGCTGACCGATGATCTCGCCGACGCGCTCCAGGCGCTCCACCGCATCCTCGCTGGTGGTCGCCAACGTATTGCCGCGATGGCGCAGACCATCGGTCGCCTCCTCCAGTTGCGCCGTCGCCTTGCGGGAAACGATGCTGACTTCCTGAAAGCGTTCGCGAAGCGCCTGCCCGACCTCGGCCATCTCCTGCACACTGCGCTGCGATGCGTCACTCAGGTCGCGCGCCCCTTCACGCAGATCGGAGTTCACCGTCTCGACCTGGTTCGACGCGCGCTCGGCGGCCTGCTGCACTTCCCCGGCGTGGCGTTGCAATGCATCGGAAACGAGGCTCATCAACTGCGTTGCCCGGTCCGCGTTCGTGCTCATCTCGTGCGAACGCGATTGCATTTCCTCGCCCACGCGGCTCAGGCGCGCCGCCGCCTCATTCGACGACGTGGTCAAACCGGACGCCTGCTGACTAAGGAGATCCGAGAAGCGCTGCACGTGAACGGTTGCCGACTCGTACGTGCTGGTCAGATCCTCGGAACTCTTGTGCAGGATTTGCCCGACATCGTTCATCCGTTCGCGCGTTTTCTCGAGGGATGTATCGAGTTCGACGTGGTTCTGCTTCAGTGTACCGGCAATCCCTGACAGGTTCTCTGCGGCGCGGTCGGTGGCGCCCGTCGCGGATTCAACCTCGCGCATCAGGCGGCGGCCGATATCCTCCAAACGGTTGAGCGCATCGGACGACGTTTCGCGCATCTGCGTCGCGCTCTTTTGCATGGCGTTCGCCGTTAGCTCGACACGGCCCGTCGCATGATCGGCGGATGCCGAGAGTTCGTTGGTGCCCTCCTGCAGAATTTCGCCGGCATCGATGAGGCGGCGGCGCACCGTGTCGCTGACGGATTCGACCTGCAACGCACGTTCCTTGATCACGTCGCCGACGTTTTCCAGTTCCGAATACGCACGGCCGGAAACGGTGCCGAGATCGTCGGACTGCTTATGCAGCAGGTCGGTCACCAGGTTGAGCAGTTGCGCCGCACGGTCGGAGGCCTGGGCCACCTGCTGCGAACGGTTCTCCAGAACCTGCCCGACCTTGTCGATGTCCTCCATCGCCATATCCGAATTCTTGCCGAGCATCTCCGACTTGCCGGAGAATATCTCGGATACAGCGTTGATCTGCGCCGACGCCTGATCGGATGCCGCCAGCAATTCGCGCAACCGCTCGCTCAGGTCTTCGCCGACGGCGACAAGCCGCGCCTTGGCGCTGTTGCTGGAATGATCGATATTGGTGGTTTCGCGGCGGATGACCTCACCCGCATCGGCAAGGATATTGGCCGACTTGGCGGACACCAGCGCAAGGCGGTCGGCATGCGTCTGCAATGCCTCGCCGGCACGCTCCATATTCTGTTCGGCACGCGCAGAAACGGCGCCCAGTTCCTGCACCTGGTCTTTGGCCTGCAGGCCGAGATCGGAGATCGACCGCTGCGCGCGGGTTGTCGTGTCGACGACGGTGTTCAGATCCTCTGTGGTCGTCCGCGCCGTCTCGGCGACGCTTTCCGTGCTTTGCCGGACCGCCGAAGCCCCGTGGTTGAGCGCGTGGGCGGCACGGGTCACATCGGCGACACCCTTGTCGGCCGACTGCGTCACTTCGGATACCGTATCGCTCAGAAGCTCGCTCAGGCGCGACAGCCGCGCATCGGCGGTATCGGCGGCACCCTCGACATCTGCCGACCGCCGGCGCAGCGCTTCGCCAGCCTCGTCCAGACGCAGCACGCTCTGGTTGGCGGTCCGGGCCATGTTGCCGGCCTGGTCGCTCATTGCTTCGCCGGCTTCGGTGAATCGCTCGATGGAACGGTCGGTCGTTTCCTCGACCTGTTCGGAACGGCGGCGCAATTCCTCACCGACCCGCGCCACTTCGCCGAGGACACGCTCCGAAATATTCGTGAGTTCGTCGGAATCCCGGCGCAGCACGTTACCGACGTTTTCGGCCCGTTCCGCAGCGGTGTCGGCGGCTTCTGACATCTCCCGGGCCTGCAGCCTGAACGCTTCGCCGGTGCCGCGCACACGCTCGGTCACCTGTTGCGAGGTCATCTCGAGACGCCGCGCATCCTCGCGCAGCGCGTCGCCCACATCCTGCACATCGGCGACGACCTTGTCGGACGTTTTCGAGAGCACATGCGTCTGATGCGCCAGATTGTCCTCGATATCCTTCGTCCGGACCTGAACCTTGTCCGCCGTCGCCAACAGGTCGTTGGACTGCCGCTCAAGCAGGTCCCGCATACGTTCGATCTGTGTCAGCGCATCGGCGTTTCGTTTCGACATATTCTCGGCACTGTCGTTCAGCATCGACGCGCTGGAGCGCATCTGCCGATCCGCATCCCCCGAGATATCGACCAATTCCGCGACCCGGTCACGAACGGCATCACCGATCGCCTGCAACGCACCGACCGTATCCTCGGCCCGTGAATTTGCCTCGCCCATGCTTTCCTTCAACGCATCGGTACGGTCGTCGAACAGCGATGCCGTCTCCTGTGCCCGCTGCGATGCCGTATTCGCCGCCAGGTAAAGTTCCTGTGCGCGTTTGCCGATCACGTCGGTCAGGTCCTCGGCCCGCGAAGACGCCCGGTCCGAGGAAACGGTCAGGTCGTAGGCGTGCTTTTGCAGCAGCTCGCCGACGCTGCGCGCACGTTCCGTTGCCGTGTCGGCAGCATGCGTCAGATCTTCGGTCTGTCGGCGCAAGGCGTCGGCGACCGCGTGGGCGCGCAGGTCCGCGTCCTCGGAAACCTTGGAGAGCTCGAGCGCACGTTCGCGGACCAGCTTGCTGACCGCTTCGCCGCGGCGCATCGCTTCCTCGGTGGCACGGTTGAGATCCTTGGTTTGCTGGCGCAGCGAGTCGGTAACCTCACGAAGCCGGGATTGCGCATGATCGCCGGGATAGATCATCTGGCGCATCTGCCAGCGCAGCGCTTCGGCCTCGTGCTGGATATTGGCGCCACGCTGGTACGAGAACACGACGACCCACAACAACGCCACAGGCGTGGCGACGCCGGCGGCCAGCCCGCCAAGCTCATGCGGCAGCAGCGCCGTCAGGTTGTTCCAGCCAAGGTTCAACTCGATGAACTGATACGAGAACCAGAGCCACACCGCAGTCGCCGCCAGCGCACCCAGCGGCAGCAGTTTCCATCGCACCCAGAACGGCGCCGGCGGTTGAAGCGGAATATCCTCCAATGCGCCGGACGACGGCGGCGGCACGCTGCCTTCGGGGATCATCGCGCCGAGGCTGTCGGCAACCGCCTGCTGCGGATTCCCGCCGCCAGTTCCCACAGGTTCGGCGCTGTTCTCAGCCATGATCCCAATCTCCCGGCGATTTTAGGGTCGTCAATGTTAAGGCCCAATATAATGCGCCGTAAATACGATTCTGACGTATATCTTGTGTATTACGTGGATAACTCCGAAATCAACTCCATGATTCGCTCGGCTGTCAGGCCATCCATCGTATCCCCGAACAAAGCCTTTCTATAACGCTCGCGCAATTCCGTCCCCGCATCCGGGGTTTTCAGGGCCAGGTCGACGGCGCGGGCCAGGTCTTCGGCGTTGCCGATTTCACGTCCGATCTCGCGCCAGCGCCACTCGACACCCTGCGGATCGTAACCCTGCTCGTCGGCGCCGTGCTCCGGGTTCTTGAGCAGCAATATCGGCCGGTCGACGGCGAGAAAATCAAAAATCACGCTGGATACGTCGCTGACAAGGACATCGGCGGCTTTCAGATACGGCAGGATATCGGCATCCGGGTCGTCGACGAAGACAACGCGCTCATGATCCTTCGCCGCCTTGGCCCAGGTTTCGATCCATTTCGGCTGACGGACGAACGTCTCCGGGTGCGGCTTGATCACCAGGGTCACATCGGTGCGACCGCCGCGTATCAACTCGACGACATTGTCGCCCAGCATGTCCGCCGAGGACATCTGCGACCGATGGCCGGGCGCGTAAAGCACTGTCGCCGTTGCATCCATTAACGACCGTGGCGGCGTGAGGGCATCGCCCCGGAAAAGCGGATCCAGCGGCAGATGCCCGCAAACCCTGACCTGCAGTTCCTCGATCAGTCCCAGCTTGACCCAGGCATCTCCGACAATCCGCCCCGGTGAAATTGCGACGTCGGCCCCGTCGAAGGCCGCGCGGTGGCGGTTCTGGGATGCCAGAAACGCCGGTGCGGAAACGATCAAGGCGTTCGGCACGAGGTCACGCACTTGCGCCGTCTGCGTGCCACCGACGACGACCACGTCCGGTTTGAACTCGACCAGGTCGCGTCCGTCCGACGTAATCAGCGGCCAGTGTTTGCCCTGGGCCTGAACGAATAACGCTGCGAACGGATAAAACTGCGAGGCGCCGTTGAAGTGAAGGGCGACCCGCCGCGCCGAACTGTCGCGCTCCAACAGGCGGCGGCCGTCCCGCTCGACGCCCAGGCTCATCTCACCCGCGTGCGCGAACAGGTTATGCGGTGCCAGTTTAAGGGCATCGCGGAACGCCTGCAGCGATTCCGCCCGCCGCCCCGCGCTTTTCCGGGCGTAGCCGAGATGCACCAGCGCTTCGATCCGCCTGGGATTCAGGCGCAGGCTGCGTTCCAGCGACTTTACCGCTTCCTCGGCAGCGCCGGCCCGCCGGTAGGCCGCTCCCAGCAGATAGTGCGCATCCGGGTTCTCCGGCGCCAGCGACACCGCTTCCTGCAAATACGCGATGCCGCCCTGCTGATCGCCTTTCAAAAACAGCGCCTTACCGAGATCGAGCCTGGCATCGACCGCCGTCGGATTGCCGGCAACCGCCTTTTCGAAATAATTGACCGCCTTTTCCAGATCGTGGGCCTCGGCCATCATTTCGCCCATATGCTGGTTGGCGAGGGGATCGGTCGGATTCTGCGCCAGTGCCGTCTGGAAATACTCCGCTGCTGCCTTGTCCGAGCCCTGGCGCCGCGCCGTAATACCCAGATCGATCATCGATACGCCGGCAGGCGTCTCGGATGTCTCGCCGGCGGCCTCTTTTACCGGTGCCGTCAGGCGAACAATCCCCATCTTGGCCAACCAGCCGAGTGTTCGCGGCAGCCGGTAGCGGCGGCGTTCGGGCAGCAATTCGGCGATCTGAATCACTTCAACCCCCTCGCGTTCCGAGAGATGATCCAGTACGTGCGTCTGCTCATCCGGCTCCAGGAGCGCATGCCCGGCCGTGTCGTTAATGGGATTGGCGCGAAGCCGCGCCAACCTGTTCACGACGCCCTCGCCCCGCACGATTCCCGGCACGAGCGATACGCGTGTCCGTTCGGATATGGCATGACTGGCATAAGCCTGAAAGACCGAGAACGGGTCGTCCAGATGCGGGATCGCCGGACGTCCCGGTATAGGCGGAGCGATCTCGGCGGCATCGGCACGGATACGGCGAAGTTCCGACCAAAGAGCCTGATGGCGGCGGATCACCACCGGCCAATCAAAGGACTGCAAGGCCGTTTGCCGAGCGGCGGCACTCATTTTCTTGCGGTGCTCGAGATCGCCGGCAAGCGCTTCCAGGACTTCGGCCGCAGCGCGGACATCGATGGCGGTGGCCTGGCTGACGGTGCCGGACAGAAAGACGTCCGCGCGCTCTCCACCCGCAGCCATGATCTCGTTCTCCGGCGCGAGCGACAGATCGCCGCCGCTTTCCGCCAACGGCAACCACGTCGGCACCAGATACCCGTTCTCGCCGTTGGCGATCACATCACGGTTGCCGCCCCAGTCGGCCGCGACAACGGGCAATCCCGCCGCCATCGCTTCCAGCATTTCCGTATCGATGCCGTGCCCGACGGCATCGTCGAAGGCCGCATAGGCATCAGCGGCGAACCAGACCCGGTCACGGATATCGGCTTCGCGGCCGTCCAGGAAAATCGCGTTCACGGCGGGCGCGAGCTCACGGATCGCGTCCCGATACGCGCGTTCGATCCTGTCGTTGTCGAACCAGCCGGCCTGCACCAGGTGGATGCGCACGCCCGTCCGCCGGGCCGCCGCCTCGAGCGCCAGATAAAGCGGCGTCGGGTGCGAACGTTGATAAAATGCGAAATTGCCGGTCGTCAGGACACAAAAATCGTCGTCGCGGATGCCCAGACGCCGCCGCACGCCCTCCCGCAACGCCCGGGTATCGTCCGTATCTTCATAGGCACTCGCGTTGATACCGGGCGGGATGACGAAACTGACACCACCATATTCGTGCTGACCGCCCATTCGGAAACCGAGATACTCCGCCTGCACCTGGAACAAACGCTCAGCGGTCTGCTTGATGGTCTTCGACGGGTAGATCACGGCGTCCCAGTGCTGAGCGGGTGCCGTCAGCAATTCGCACAGTGCCGCCTGGGTCGATGCCGTCCCCAGGTGTTCGACCTCGCCAACGACGGAATAGTGCCGCTGACCGAACGTGCGGCGTCGCCACATCAAAGGTGCGATCTCGGCCCCCGACAGTCTCAGGACCGGCGCGTCCTTGAACCCGCGACGGTCACCGGGCGCGACATAGCGGCACTCCCGTTGACCCGTGTCCGCCTTTGCGACGCGGCTGACAAAGTCGTCGAAATCCTGCGGGTCGTGGGACTGACAGAAAAAAGCCGGAACGCCGCTGTGCTTGACGAACGCGCCCAGAAAGGAACCCGCCGGCCGGGGCCGGGCATCGATCTCGCGGCGATAGAAATGCACCGCGTTCTCGATCCCGTCGATCGCCGTCTTGCTGACCCGTACCGGTTTAACGCGAACCGCCATCAACCTCCCCCCGGGCCCTGCGGATCAAAAGAGATGCTGGCCGCCGGTCACCCAAACCTCGGTACCGGTCACGTATTGGCTGTCTTCCGAGCAAAGATAGAAGATCGTGCCGGCCACATCGGCGGGCGTGCCCATGCGCTGCAATGGAATCCGCGGAATCAGCAGATCGTATTCCGGCCCCACCATCTCGGTCTCGATCTCTCCGGGCGCGACGGCGTTCACGCGCACGTCGAGTTCGGCAAACTCGTTGGCCATTTCCCGCGTCAGGCCCGAGAGCGCCGTCTTTGAGATGGAATAAGCGGACCCGGCAAACGGGTGGATGTAATGGCCGGCAATGGACGTGACATTGACGATCGCGCCCTTGCCTTTATGCAGATCGCTGGCGAAGCCGCGCGACAGCTTTAAGGGCGCGAAGAAGTTCAGCTCGAACACGTCGTGCCACGCGTCCAGATCGCCATTGAGGATGCCAAGGCGCTCCTTGTAAGGCGTTTTCGGCGACATCCCGGCATTGTTGATCAGCGCGTGCAACGGCGCGCCGTCGAGCGCCTTGCGCGCTTCGTCGATGAAATTCCGGATGCTGCCGTCGTCGCCCAGATCGGTCGGGATGTGGCACGTCCACCTGGGTTCCCGCTGACAAGCCTCGGGCGTTTCTTCGCGCGAACAGGTAATGATGTACCAGCCGCGCTCCAGGAACAGCCTCGCCGTGTAATGTCCGATCCCCCGGCTGGCACCGGTGACGATCACGGTTTTCCTGTCTTCAGGGTGTTTGTCGGTCTCGCTCATGTGCTGACGGTACTTTATAGCGGGACTGCTGGCCAGACCGATAAAGCGTTGCGGATAATCGAAAATATCCGATTTTGGCGGCTGACGATACGGCACGAACCGTTATGATGACGGCATGTGCTCCAACTTCGAACTCAACGCCGTACCGGGCGACGTGATGGAGGCTTTCGGCCTCGACGACGTGCCGCCGCTGCCCAACAAGGACCAGCTCCGGCCGACCGATTTGTCCCTCGTCATCGGAATGGGCAACGTCCCGCTCATGCAGCCCTGGGGACTGGCCGTCGACTGGTCGAAGCAGCCGATGATCAATGCCCGAAGCGAGACGCTGGCCGAGAAAGCGACATTTCGCGGTCTGCTCGATCAACGCTGTGTGATACCAGCCACCGCGTATTTCGAATGGCGCAAGACGGAAGACGGCAAGAAGTTCAAGAACCGGATATCCGTTGCCGGGGCGCCGCTATTCGGCATGGCGGGCTTGACCGACGGCGAACGGTTCACGATCGTCACATGCGCGCCCGCGTCTGCCATCCGGCATATCTACCACCGGATGCCGGTCATCCTGCCGCGAGATGCGGTTAGGGCGTGGCTCGGCGACACAAATTACGCCAATGTCGCGGGCCACTTGGTCCCTTATCAGGGAGATCTCAGCTACGAGGAAGAAACGCCGCCGCAACCGGCGCAGGGCGACCTATTCGGTTAGGTGCTCAGCCGCTCAGCCGCACTGGCCACGATGACGGAGGAACTGGTCGGCCAGGACGCACGCCATCATCGCCTCGCCGATCGGTACGGCACGGATACCGACACAGGGGTCGTGCCGCCCCTTGGTGACGATCTCGGTTTCGTTGCCGTTCCTGTCGATGGTCGCGCGTGGTGACAGGATCGAACTGGTCGGCTTGACCGAGAACCGGACAACAACATCCTGGCCCGTCGATATTCCGCCGAGCACCCCGCCGTTGTTGTTCGAGTTGAACACCGGCTCGCTGTCGTCGAAACGCATCTCGTCGGCGTTTTCCTCGCCGGTCAATTCGGCCACCCCCATGCCGGCGCCGATCTCGACGCCCTTGACGGCATTGATGCTCATCATCGCCGATGCCAGCTCCGCATCCAGCTTGCCGTAGACCGGCGCCCCCCAGCCCGCCGGCACGCCGGAGGCAACGACCTCGATCACCGCGCCGACGGAAGAGCCCTTCTTGCGGATCCCGTCGAGATAGTCCGCGAACGCTTCCGCTGATTTCGCATCGGGCGCGAAAAACGGATTGGCGTCGACCGCATCCCAATCGCGGACGCCGTCGGGCACGGCCAGTTCACCCATGCGGATCAATCCGCCGCGGATGACGATATCGGAGTCGAGGATTTTCCGGGCGATGGCCCCGGCTGCCACCCGCATCGCGGTTTCCCGGGCCGACGAACGCCCGCCGCCCCGGTAGTCGCGAAAGCCGTACTTGGCGTCATACGTATAGTCGGCGTGCCCGGGGCGGTACTTGTCCTTGATGTCGCCGTAGTCCTTGGAGCGCTGGTCCGTGTTCTCGATCAGCAGACCGATCGGCGTGCCGGTGGTCTTGCCTTCGAACGTGCCCGAGAGGATTTTGACCTGATCGGCCTCCTGGCGCTGAGTCGTGTATTTCGACTGGCCGGGACGACGTTTGTCGAGGTATGGCTGAATGTCGGCTTCGGTCAGGCCGATGCCGGGCGGGCAGCCGTCAACGACACAGCCCAGGGCAGGGCCGTGGCTCTCGCCGAACGTCGTAACCCGGAACAAATGGCCGAAGGTATTGTGCGACATCGCGCCCGCTCCGAGTCAGATAACGGAAATGTCGGGGGCGTCGACGGCTTTCATGCCGACGATGTTGTATCCGCAATCGACATGGTGGTTTTCGCCGGTGACGCCGCTGGCGAGCGAAGACAGCAGATAGACGCCCGCGCCGCCGATATCGTCCATATTGACGTTGCGCCGGAGCGGCGAGTTGAACTCGTTCCACTTCAGGATATACCGGAAATCGCCGATCCCGCTGGCGGCCAGCGTTTTCATCGGCCCCGCCGAGAGCGAATTGACGCGAATACCGTCCTTGCCCAGATCCTCGGCGAGATAACGCACGCTCGCCTCGAGCGCCGCCTTGGCGACCCCCATGACGTTGTAATGCGGCATCACCCGCTCGGCACCGTAATAGGTCAGGGTCAGCAGGCTCGCCCCCTCGTTCAGGAGCGGCCGCGCGCGCTGGCAAACGGCCGTAAACGAATAGCAACTGACGTTCATGGTCAGTTCGAAGTTCTCCGGCGTGGTGTCGATGTAAGCGCCCTTGAGTTCGTCCTTGTTGGAATAGGCGACCGCATGGACGAGAAAATCGAGGCTGCCCCATTTCTCCTTGAGGGTGTCGAAGACCGAATCGATACTCGCGAAATCCGTAACGTCGCAGGGCAGGACCAGGTCGGATCCGACGGATTCCGCCAGCGGCGCCACCCGCTTCTGCAGGGCCGCGCCCTGGTACGTGAAGGCCAGTTCCGCACCCTGTTCGGACGCCGCCTTGGCGATCCCCCAGGCAATGGAACGATCGTTGGCAACGCCCATTACGAGGCCGCGCTTTCCTTGCATCAAAGGTGCAGGTTGACCCATATTTCTTCTTCCTCGTCTAACTACTAACCCAATTTTCGAGGAGCGAATCTGCCCTCGGGACATGCTACACGCAAAAGTCCGGTCAAGCCACGTCCACGCACAAGATGTTTCGCCGGAAAGGCTTTGCCATATAATACGGTGGAGAAAGCGTCAATCGGATGGAGCCGCCGATGCCGGAAAACACCATCGATGAAGACAAAAATGCCACGGATTACGGCGACGACCCGGTCAATATCCTCCCCGAACAGGAGGAGAAGGAAAACGAAGCCGGTTTCGAGGTCATTGTCGACGAAGCCGGCGAGTTCGCCAGGTTCGTCGGTCGGCGGTTCGGCGAGGACCGCTGTCTCAGGATGGCGGCCGGCCTGAGCTACACGTCCCTGCTTGCCATCGTACCACTAACGGCAATCGCATTTTCCATGCTCGCGGCCTTCCCGGTATTCGAAGGCGTCCGCGAGGCCCTGCAGAATGCGATTTTCTCGAACCTGCTGCCGCAAACTGCCGACGCGACGCAGGAGTACTTCAACAAGTTCGTTCAGAACACGACCACGCTCAGCGCCGTCGGCATCGTGGCCCTTGCGGCAACCGCGGTTCTCCTGCTCGGCACCATCGAGGCCGATATGAACGCGATATTCCGGGTCGCGCGGAAGCGCGCACTGGTTCCCCGGCTGCTGGTATTCTGGGCGCTGTTAACCTTGGGTCCGCTGCTTGTCGGCGCAAGTTTCTCGCTCTCGACGTATTTTTTCGCGGCAACACGATGGGTCGGCATCGATACCGGCGGCTGGGCCGGATTTCTGGGCACGTTCCTGCCGACGCTCATGATGATCGTCATGCTCGCCGTGTTCTATATCATCATTCCGAACCGGCCGGTCGGGCTCGCCGCGGGATTCGCGGGTGGCATTTTTGCCGGGATCACCTTCACGGTGCTCAGAAAAATCTTCGGCTGGTACATTGTCACCTTCCCAACGTACCAGAGCATCTACGGCGCCATGTCGGTGGTGCCGATTTTCCTGGTCTGGATGTATCTGTCATGGCTGATCGTGCTCGTGGGAGCGGTATTGACCGCCAGCGTCAGCGAATGGCAGTCCGCGGGCGGCAAGCCGTTGTCTGCGTCCGTCGGCACCAGCATGCGGCTGGTCATCGCGGTACAAATCCTCGCGGTCCTGTTTCACGCCGCGCGTGACGGCAGCGGCGCCGTTCACAGAAGCCGCATCCTGAGAACGACCGGCGGCGGTGGCGAGGCCGTCGACCGGATACTCAACCAACTACGCGCGGCCAGATACGTGGAACGGACCGCCACCAACAGATGGATGCTGGCACGCGACACGGAAACGGTAACCCTGTTCGATCTCTACCACGTCCTCGGCCTAGGGTTCTCGGAACATGCGATCCTGCGCGGCGACGAACCGTGGCGACGTCGGCTACAGGACCGCATCAACGACCTCAGGAATTCCAACGAACAGGTCCTGGGGATCACGTTGAAGGACGTTCTCGAAGACATGGAAGATCAAGACGCCGTCCGGAAAGCCAGCCAGTAAGGCCCGCGCCTATTTCTCCTCTTCCGCGCGGCGGCGGAAAAACTCGGCCAGTTCCGGGTCCGGCTTTTTCGGCAGGGTCAGCACCAGCGTCACGAAATGGTCTCCCCGCTCGCCGCTCTTGCGGCCGCCGTCGGCAAGACCGCGCCCCTTCAGCCGCAGCCGCGTTCCCGTATTCGAGTTCGGCGGCACCGTGACGCTGACCATCCCGTCGATGGTCTCGACCTGGATCTTGCCGCCGACGACCGCCGTTTCCAGATTGACCGGCGCGTCGGTATGAATATCCCGATCCCTGGATTTGAAGATGGGGTGATCCGCGACCTCGACCTCGATCAAGGCATCGCCGTCCTTGCCCTTGCCAAAACCGCGCATGCCCTGCCCCTTCAGTCGCAGCACCTGACCGGTAATCGTCCCCGGCGGCACGGAAACCTTGAGGAGGGCGCCGCTCGTCGTCTTGACTTCCTTTCTCGCGCCACGTGCAGCCTCCAGGAAATCGACGCTCAGCGTGTAGTTGACGTCGACACCGTCGATGTCCGGGCCACCACGGTCCCTGAAAAACCCCTCGAACCCCGATCTGCCGGATTTCTTTTTTTCCGGTTTGGCGCGCTGTTTATGCCCCTCCGCGCTGATCTCCCCGCGGTCGTACTGGGCCCGGCGAACCGGATCGGAGAGTATCTGGTAGGCGGCGGAAAGCTGCTTGAATTCATCCTCGGCCCACGGGTTGCCGGGATCGAGGTCCGGATGCATCTCGCGCGCCTTGCGGCGG
>MRWG01000740.1_pt1 | contig 28012 bp, 24 predicted proteins | sample 1013341 | NCBI WGS metagenome assembly MRWG01 (sample SAMN06117577, study PRJNA244670) | biofilm metagenome | biome: Water; feature: Cathode Biofilm; material: Biofilm; isolation source: microbial consortium enriched at the cathode of a solar microbial fuel cell | place: USA: District of Columbia ... | reverse complement strand
GGCAACGACAGCTACCGCTTCAAAGCCAGTTCCGAGACAGCCAAAAAGAAACGGAAGGAGACAGCAGCATTGACGCCATCATGAATTAGAAAACATAATGACCGGGCGGGTCAGATCTCGGTGACAATGCTGGGTCAGTTCTCAGTGACATCCAACACCCGAGGGGCCTCTGCCGAAAGCCGCGAGAGAAAGCAGTGCCGACACGACGAACCAAAAGCACCGCTCTGGCGGATCATTCTGCTTGCCCGAAACATGTTGACTGAACCGACCCCGTTAACGAAGTCCTGACATCGACATCGACACGACGTTTTCCTTCGAAACCTCTTTCGACCGCCGCATACATCCGAATGCACCGACATCGGCTGAAAGCGCATTCACGCATCGGATGGGGGTGGTGCGGCCTGATGGAAAGGCCGAGGTCAACTCGTGGCTCCTGGCGACCTGCACGATTGATGATATAGTACTCGACGGAGGGGTCACGGTCTGGTGGCAGGCAGAGCAGATCGGCACGCAGCGCGCTGGAACCAACGAATTGAAAGGCGGCTGTCCTGATCGCTATGCCGGGGTCAAAGCGTCTCACGCAACCACGTAACGAACTTTGCGAGCGGTGGCTTAACGGGCATCCCACTGGGCCAGACCAAATAATACGCACCGTCGATCACACTGGGTCCGCCGAAAGGCACGATCAGCGTCTCTCGCGCGATCTCGGGATCGGCGAGATAGCTGGGTAGCAACGCAATCCCCAGTTCATGTACGGCTGCCTGTGTCATTGTCGAAAACTGGTCCACAAGCATTCCCGGCACATTCGCGACCTGAACGCCATGCGCGGCGAACCATTGGTCCCACGCGCCGGGCCGGGTTTCGAGATGCAGAAGCGGAAGGTCGAGAAGTGCGTCGGCGCTGTCGAGCGGGGCGGACAACAGCTTCGGGGAACAGACCGGAACGGCCTCCTCCTTGGCCAGCTCGAGGTATTCGACTCCTTGCCAGTCCTGTCTGCCGAAATGGATCGCAGCATCGAAGCTCTCCTCGTTGAAACGAAACGGCGCCAACCGGGTTGACAGATTGACCGTGACTTCCGGGTGAGCGCGCGCGAAGCCCCGCAGCCGCGGTGAGAGCCAGTGCATCCCGAAGGCCGGCAGGATCGCCAAGTTCAGCCCGCCGCCGGTGGGGTTGGCCTTGAGCTCCAGCGAGGCCTGCGAGAGGTCCCGCAGGTAGCCGCGCACCTTCTGACAATATTCCCGCGCCGCCGGGGTGAGCTGCAACCGCGTGCCGACGCGCTGCACGAGCCGCGTGCCGAGCTGGTCCTCCAGCACCTTGATCTGGCGGCTGACCGCGCTGTGCGTGAGGCTCAACTCCGCCGCCGCCGCCGAGGCGCTGCCAAGCCGGTCGACCGCCTCGAGCGCAAGCAGCGAACTGACGGAGGGCAGAAAGCGGCGCTGCGTGAACATGTGAGTTTTTCTCCAAGTTATGCCAGAATGTTTCGCTTTTGAATCCCCGGATTTCAAGTCAGTTTAGGAAAAACAAAGGTGCGGCGGCCAAGCGAAGTGAAATCAAAATGCACAAACACGTCATCCATGAAGCGGCGTCCCGGCTGTCGGCCATTGCCCTGTCCGAAATCGTGCAGATCTCCGAAAAGGCCCGCGCACTGCGCGCCGAGGGTCGCGATATCCTTGCCTTCAGCACGGGTGAGCCGGATTTCCCAACCCCGCCGGAGGTGATTGAGGCGGCGCACCGTGCGGCGCTCGATGGGCAGACGGGCTACCCGCCCACCGCCGGTTCGCCCCGCTTGCGCGCGGCGGTGGCGGAAAAGCACGGTCGCACGCCTGTGGAGGTGATCATCTCGACGGGTGCCAAGCAGGTGCTGGCCAACGCCATGCTGGCCACGCTCGGCCCCGGCGACGAGGTGATTATCCCCGCGCCGTACTGGACGAGCTACGCCGATATCGTGCGGATGGCCGAGGGCGTGCCGGTGATCGTGCCCTGCGGCATGGAAAGCGGCTTCAAGCTGATGCCCGAGGATCTGGAGGCTGCGATCACCTCGCGCACCCGGTGGGCCATGCTCAACTCGCCCACCAACCCCTCCGGCGCGGTCTACTCGGCGCAGGAATTCGCTGCGTTGGCCGCCGTGCTGGAAGGGCATCCGCGCATCTGGGTGCTCTCAGACGAGATCTACGAGCACCTGAGCTACGCGCACTTCACCTCTTTCACCGAGGCGGCGTCGAAGCTGCAGGAGCGCACGCTCGTCGTCAACGGCGTCTCCAAGGCATGGTCGATGACCGGCTGGCGCATCGGCTGGGGCGTGGGCCCGGCGGCGCTAATCCGCGATATGACGGCGGTGCAGGGGCAGGTCACGTCCGGGGCCTGTTCCATATCGCAGGCGGCGGCCTGCGCGGCGCTGGCCATGGGGCCGGAGATCCTTGCCGAGCGCCGCGCTTCCTTCGAGGCGCGGCGCGACCTCGCCGTGGCGGGGCTCAACGCCATGCCCGGCCTCGACTGCCCGGTGCCGGAGGGCGCGTTCTACTGCTTCCCGAGCTGCGCGGCGTTCCTGTCGGGTGCGGGCGGCTTCGAGTCCGACGCCGCGTTCTGCGAATGGCTGCTGGAAACGGCGGGCGTGGCGCTGGTGCCGGGGCGCGCCTTCGGGATGCCCGGGCACCTGCGGCTCTCCTTCGCCTATGCGGAGGCGCAGATCGCCGACGGGCTCGCCCGGATGAAGGACGCGCTCGAACACCTCCCGGCCTGCCCGCCAGGCGCTGACAACACGGATGCCGACGATGGACAGAGCCCAGATCGTACATGACAACTTCCTGCGCCGGGTCGCGGCGGGCGATTTGCCAGAGGGCGCATCGCCGGCCGCGCCGCTGAGCGGCACCGAGGCCGTGGCGCTCTACCGCGCGCAATGCCTCAGCCGAGCGCTCGACCGGCAGTCGCGGGCTATGCAGAAGGCGGGACAGGGCTATTACACGATCGGCTCGTCGGGCCACGAGGGGATGGCCGCCGTCGCTGCCGCCACGCGCCCGACCGACCCGGCCTTTCTCCATTACCGCGACGCCGCCTTCCAGATCGCGCGGGCCGGGCGGGCTCCCGGGCAGACGACGACATGGGACATGCTCCTCTCCTTCGCCTGCTCGTCGGACGACCCGATCTCGGGCGGGCGGCACAAGGTGCTGGGCTCGAAAGCGCTCAACATCCCGCCCCAGACCTCTACCATCGCCAGCCACCTGCCCAAGGCGGTGGGCGCGGCCTATGCCATCGGTCTTGCCCGGCGGCACCCGCCCGAACACCGCCTGCTCGAGGACGACGCCATCGCCATCTGCTCCTTCGGCGACGCTTCGGCCAATCATTCCACCGCGCAGGGCGCCATCAACACCGCCCAGTGGACCGCCTACCAGTCGATCCCGCTGCCGCTGCTGTTCGTGTGCGAGGACAACGGTATCGGCATTTCGGTGAAGACACCCAGGGGTTGGATCGCCGCCGCGTTCGCAGGCCGCCCCGGGCTGAAATACTTCGCCGCCGACGGGCTCGACATCTTCGACACCTACCGCGCCGCGCGCGAGGCGGCAGAGTATGTACGCAAGCGCAGAAAGCCCGCCTTCCTGCATCTGCGCACCGTGCGGCTTTACGGCCATGCCGGCGCGGACGTGCCCACCACCTACATGGCGCGGGCCGAGGTCGAGGGCGAAGAGGCGAACGATCCGCTGCTGCATTCCGTGCGGCTGCTGTCGCAAGCCGACGCTATGGCGCCTGACGAGGCGCTGGCAGTCTATCGGGAGACCTGCGCGCGCGTCGAACGGGTCGCCGCCGAAGCAGTAACCCGTCCGCGCCTGCAGACGGCGGCACAGGTGATGGATAGCCTCATCCCCCCGCCCCGCGCCTGCCGCCCCACGAACGGCCCCGACGCGGCCGCGCGCGCGGCCGCGCTCGGGCCCGACCTAAAGGCGCAGTCCGAGCCGCAGATCATGTCGCGGCTGATCAACTGGGCGCTGACCGATTTGATGCTGGAACATGGCGAAATCGCCTGCATGGGCGAGGATGTGGGCCGCAAGGGCGGGGTCTATGGCGTGACGCAGAAGCTGATCGCCCGCTTCGGCCCCGACCGGATGATCGACACGCTTCTGGACGAGCAGTCCATCCTCGGCCTGGCCATCGGCATGGCGCAGAACGGCTTTGTTCCCATCCCCGAGATCCAGTTCCTTGCCTATCTGCACAATGCCGAGGACCAGCTGCGCGGCGAAGCCGCCACCCTACCCTTCTTCTCGAACGGCCAGTTCACCAACCCGATGGTGGTGCGTATCGCCGGGCTTGGCTATCAGAAGGGGTTCGGCGGGCATTTCCACAACGACAACTCGGTCGCCGTCCTGCGCGACATTCCGGGGCTGATCCTGGCCTGCCCGTCGAACGGCGCCGATGCCGCCCGCATGTTGCGCGAATGCGTGCGGCTGGCGCGCGAGGAACAGCGCATCGTCGTGTTCCTCGAACCCATCGCCCTCTACCCGATGCGCGATCTGCACGAGGAAAAGGACGGCGGCTGGCTGTGCCATTACCCCGAACGGGGCGAGGCACTGCCCTTCGGGTCCGTCGGGGCACACGGAGACGGCACTGACATCGCCATTGTAAGCTTCGGCAACGGCTATTACCTGTCTCGGCAGGCGGCCAAGCGGCTGGAAAAGGACGGCATCAAGCCTCGCGTGATCGACCTGCGCTGGCTGTCGCCCCTGCCCGAAGAGGCGCTGATCAACGCAATCGAAGGCGCCGGACGCGTCCTGATCGTCGACGAGACCCGGCGCACCGGCGGGGTGGCCGAGGCGCTGATGGCGCTTCTGACCGAGCGCACGGATCTGCCCCACGCACGGTTGACGGCCAAGGACAGCTTCATCGCCACCGGGCCGGCCTATGCCGCGACCATGCCCTCGGCCGACGGCATCGTCGCGGCGGCCACGCAGATGGTAAGGGGGAAGGCATGAAACGGGCCGTCGTGATCTGCCCCGGGCGCGGCACCTACAACAAGGCCGAGCTGGGCTATCTGGGCCGCCATTTCCCCGACCCGGCGCTGCTGGCCCGGTTCGACCGGCTGCGCGAGCGCGCCGGGCAGAAGCCGGTCTCCGCGCTCGACAGCGCCGCGCGCTTCTTGGCCGCCGAATTCACCCGGGGCGACAATGCCTCGGCCCTGATCTTTGCCGCCAGCCTGGGCGATTTCCTGTCCATCGACGGCGACGCGGTACAGGTGGTGGCGGTGACCGGCAACTCGATGGGCTGGTACAGCGCGCTGGCCTGCGCCGGCGCGGTCGCCCCCGAGGTCGGTTTCGAGATCGCCAACACCATGGGCACCCTCATGCACGAGGCCTCGATCGGCGGCCAGCTCGTCTATCCCTTCCTGGGTGACGACTGGCGCCCCGACCCGGACCGCAAGGCCGAGCTGCTGGCGCTGGTGGACGAGATCGGCGCGCGGCCCGGCCATGCGCTCACCCTGTCCATCGACCTTGGCGGCATGCTGGTGCTGGCCGGCGATGCCGCGGGGCTGAAGGCGTTCGAGGCGGCGGTCCCGCGCGTGAACGACCGCTTTCCGATGCGGTTGGCGGGTCACGCCGCCTTCCACACCGCCCTGCAGCGCCCGATGGCCGAAAAGGGCCGTGCCGCCCTGCCGCCCGATCTGTTCGGCCAGCCGCGCCTGCCGATGATCGACGGGCGCGGGGCGGTCTGGTGGCCGGGGGCGACCGACACCGGTGCACTGTGGGACTATACGCTCGGGCACCAGGTGACCGAGGCGTATGATCTCACCCGCGCCGTCACCGTGGCGGCGCGCGAATTCGCGCCCGCCCTGTTCATCGTCACCGGCCCCGGCACCACGCTGGGCGGGGCGGTGGCGCAGTCGCTGGTGCTGGCGGGTTGGCGCGGCATGGGCAGCAAGCAGGATTTCCAGAAGCAACAGAACAGCACGCCGCTGCTGGCCGGCATGGGACATGCCGATCAGCGGCCGTGGGTCACGAAAGGAGGCTGACATGACACATCACGACGCTCTTATGGCCGCAGGCCTAAGCGAACAGGACATCACCGGCGGCACCCTGGCCGTGCATTCGCCCATCGACGGGGCCGAGGTCGCGCGCCTGCGCGAGACCGGCACCGAAGAAATGCCACAGGTGATCGCGCGTGCCAAAACCGCGTTCCAGGCATGGCGGCACGTGCCCGCCCCGCGGCGCGGCGAACTGGTGCGGCTTCTGGCCGACGAACTGCGGGCCGCCAAGGACGCGCTTGGCGCCATCGTCACGCTGGAGGCGGGCAAGATCACCTCCGAGGGGCTGGGCGAGGTGCAGGAGATGATCGACATCTGCGATTTCGCCGTCGGCTTGTCGCGCCAGCTTTATGGCCTGACCATCGCCTCAGAACGCCCCGGCCACCGGATGACCGAAACCTGGCACCCGATGGGCCCCTGCGGCGTTATCACCGCCTTCAACTTCCCCGTGGCGCCCTGGTCGTGGAACGCCGCGCTGGCGCTCGTCTGCGGCGATCCGGTGATCTGGAAACCCTCCGAGAAGACACCGCTGACCGCCCTCGTCACCCAGCGCATCTTTGACCGGGCGCTGGCCCGCTTCGGCTCCGAGGCTCCGGCCGACCTGCTGCAGGTTGTCGTCGGCAGCGCGGACGTGGGCGAGGCGCTGGTTGAAAGCCGCGATGTGCCGATCCTGTCGGCCACCGGCTCCACACGCATGGGCGGCATCGTCGGGCCCAAGGTACAGGCCCGCTTCGGTCGTCCGATCATGGAGCTTGGCGGCAACAACGCGATGATCGTCGCCCCCTCCGCCGATCTCGACATGGCCGTGCGCGCCATCGTCTTCTCCGCCGTCGGCACCGCTGGCCAGCGCTGCACCTCGCTGCGGCGGCTGATCGTGCATCACTCGATCCGCGAGAACCTGACCGAGAAGCTCAAACAAGCCTACGCCTCGCTCACCATCAGCGATCCGCGCACCGAGGGCACGCTTGTCGGCCCCCTGATCGACGGCACCGCGCGCGAGGCGATGCGTTCGGCGCTCGAAGCCGCGAAGGCGGACGGTGGCACGGTGCATGGCGGCGGCGACGCCGAGGGCGTCAATGGCGGCGTCTACGTCGCGCCGGCGCTCGTCGAAATGCCCCGCCAAACCGAAACCGTCCAGGCCGAGACCTTCGCGCCGATCCTCTACGTCATGGGCTACGATACGCTGGAAGAAGCCATCGACCTGCAGAACGACGTGCCCCAAGGGTTGTCGTCGTGCATCTTCACGCTGAACGTGCGCGAGGCCGAAACCTTCCTGTCGGCTGTCGGGTCGGATTGCGGGATCGCGAACGTCAATATCGGTCCCTCTGGGGCGGAGATAGGCGGAGCCTTCGGCGGCGAGAAGGAAACCGGCGGCGGGCGCGAAAGCGGCTCGGACGCCTGGAAAGGCTACATGCGCCGCCAGACCTCGACGGTGAACTATTCCGCCGAATTGCCGCTGGCACAGGGCGTTAAGTTTGACATCTGACGACAACGCCAGCCTCTGGAACGCCAGCGCGCGGGAGCGGTTTGACGCCGCCCCGCTCGCCAGCGAAGAGACCGTCGACCTGGCGGTGATCGGCGGTGGGTTCACTGGCTGCGCTACGGCTCTGGAAGCCGCTCGAATGGGCGCCTCAGTACTGTTGCTGGAGGCGCACCGTGTGGCGCATGGTGGCTCCGGGCGCAACGTTGGGCTTGTGAATGCCGGACTTTGGTTGCCGCCCGAAACGATCCTACGGCAGATGGGCGAGGCTGAGGGCAAGCGGCTTGTCGAAGCCTTGGCGGCAGGACCGCAGCTTACTTTCGACGTGATCGCCCGCGAAGGGATCGATTGCGAGCCGGTGCGCGCGGGCACTCTGCATCTCGCCCATGCCAGTTCCGGTCTTGATGACCTGCGTGACCGGTTCCGACAGGGCAACCGCCTGGGCGCGCCACTTCAGCTTCTTGATGACCAAGAGGTTGCGCGCCGCACCGGCTCGGCGGCATTCCACGGTGCGCTGTTCGACCCGCGCGCCGGAACGGTGCAGCCGCTCAGCTATTGTTGCGGTCTGGCGCGGGCGGCGCAGGAGAAGGGCGCGAGGCTTTGCGAGCGCTCGCCGGTCACGTCAGTCGCGTATCGGCACGGCTCTTGGCATCTTGTAGCCAACGGCCATACCGTGCGCGCCCGCGCCCTGCTGATGGCGATGAACGCCTATCACGAGCGTCTCTCCACGCCGCTCCGGCCGGCATTCTCCACTGTCCACTTCAGCCAGTACGCCACAGGTCCGCTGTCCGAGGCGGAGCGGGCGCGCATCCTGCCGGGCGGCGAAGGCTGCTGGGACACGGCGCTGGTGATGTCCTCGGTGCGGGTTGACCAGTCCGGCCGGCTCATTCTGGGCGGTATGGGCAATGCCGACGGCCCCGGCGCGCGCATCCACCGCGACTGGGCCCGGCGAAAGTTGCGGGAACTTTATCCGGATCTCGCCGAGGTCGGGTTCACCCATAGCTGGCAGGGCAAGATCGCCATGACGTCCGACCATATTCCGAAAGTGGTGCAGGTGGGACCGGGGGGATATGCCGTCTTCGGCTATTCCGGTCGGGGTATCGCGCCGGGCACGGTGTTCGGAACGGCCGCCGCGCGCGCTCTGATCGAGGACCGGCCAGATGCCTTCCCGCTCACAGTGCAGGGCAATTATTCGGAACGTATCACCATGATCAAGTCGGCCTACTACGAAATGGGGGCGACGCTGACCCATGCCATTGATGGGCTACGAAACGCTGGACGAGGCCATCGCGATGCAGAATGACGTGTCGCAGGGGCTGACCTATGCCGCCACCTGCGCGCGGCTGATGGGGCAGTTAGTCACCGGAGAGGGGCCGGAACTCGACCTTCATCCCTATCGTATCGATCGTTTCTGAAAGGAGTCGAAACATGACCGACAAGGTATGCCTGATCGTCGGCGGCGGCCGCGGCATGGGCGCGGCAACCGCCCGCGAAATGCACGGACGCGGCTACAAGCTCGCCCTGATGTCCCCGTCGGAGAGCTGCGAGGAGCTCGCCGCCGAGCTGGGCGGAGTTGCACGCCGTGGCAAGGCGGAAACAGCCGAGGACATCCAGGGCATCTTCGATCTGACCATGGATACCTACGGCCGAGTCGACGCCGTGCTGATCCACGTCGGCGGCCCGCCGAAGGGCGATCTGCTCGAAATCTCGGAAGATGACTGGGACAAGGCGAACGAGATGACTATCAAGCCGGTCATCCGCATGGCTAAGCTCGTCACGCCGGTGATGGAGAAACAGGGCGGCGGGTCGATCGTTAACATCACGACCTTCTCGGCGTTCGAACCGTCGCTGATTTTCCCGACCTCGAGCGTTTATCGCGCCGGCGTATCCGCCTTCACCAAGCTCTATTCCGACCGCTACGGCCCTGCGAACATCCGCATGAACTGCATCCTGCCGGGCTTCACCGACAGCCTCGACCTGCCGCAGAAGTATGCGGACATGTCTGCGCTTGGCCGCCTCGGAAAGGCCGAGGAGCAAGGCAAGGCAGCCGCGTTCCTGCTGTCCGAGGACAGTGGCTACATCACCGGCCAGAGCCTTAGGGTCGATGGTGGCGTCACGCGGGCAATGTGAGGCAGGCATGAAGGATCAGATATACATCGACGGCGCCTATGTCGCGTCGGCGTCGGGCGAGATGTTCGACGTCATCGACCCGTCGGACCGAACCGTGTTCCACCGGGTGCCGGCGGGTAATACCGAGGATATCGACCGCGCCGTGAAAGCTGCCCGCCGCGCGTTCGATGACGGCCCATGGCCGCGTATGTCGGGTGCCGAGCGCGCCGCCGTGCTGCGACGCATGGGCGACGAGATCGCCGCGCGCATGGACGAGATCGCGCGCATCGACGTGCAGGATAATGGCAAACCTCTACCCGAGGCGATCTGGGACATCGAGGATACGGCAGGTGTCTTCCACTATTACGCGGACCTGGCGGAAAGACTCGACAACGAGGCCGAGCAGGACGTCGAACTCGGCACGGAAGGTTTCACCTCGAAAGCGGTGAGGGAACCGGTCGGCGTCGCGGGTGCCATCATCCCCTGGAACTTCCCGTTACTCATGGCGTCCTGGAAGGTCGCCCCAGCGCTCGCCGCAGGCTGCACGGTGGTGCTCAAGCCGTCCGAGTTGACTCCTGTCAGCGCGCTGGAACTGGGCGGCATTGCCGAGCGTGCAGGCTTGCCCGCGGGGTGTCTGAACATCGTCACCGGCTTCGGACTTGAGGCTGGCGCACCTCTGACCGAGCATCCGCTGGTTGATAAATTGGCTTTCACGGGCTCGGTGCCGACCGGATCACGGATCATGGCCACAGCGGCCATGAACATCAAGACGTTGAGCCTGGAGCTCGGCGGCAAGTCCCCGTTGGTGGTATTCGCCGATAAGCCGATAGAGGAGGCCGTCGAATGGATCTTGTTCGGCATCTTCTGGAATCAGGGTGAGGTCTGCTCGGCCACCTCCCGTGTACCCGTCACAGAGCCCGTAGCATAAGTCCGTCCGGGGAAAGGGGAAGTTTGCCCATCACCCGATTTGTGCAACAAAGCCATGACGAACCTTAAGCTATGTTGAGGGGACCAAAATGCGTTGGCGGCAATTGACTGCATTTCGGGAAACTATGGTGACCGGTACAGCAAGCGGGGCGGCCGAGATCATGGGGATATCCCAACCTGCGGTTAGCCGACTGATAGATGCCCTCGAAGAATCGCTGAGCATCACGCTTTTCGACCGGCGAACCGGCAGGATGGTACCGACCCTCGAGGCCGAGCTCTTCTACGCTGAGTTACAAAACGCTTTCGCTGGATACGACAGGCTGGTCGCAACTGCCGAGGATATCCGACTGGGGCGGCGCGGGTCGCTGCACATTGCGTCGATGCCCGCGCTCGGGCTGAACTTCCTGCCTGATGCGATCGCCCGCTTTCGCGAGGTCCAGCCAAATGTGAAAATCCGTTATGACCTGCAACTCTCAATGCGGGTCGAGGAATGGGTCGCCTCCCAGCAGGTCGACCTAGGGCTCGCGGAATTCCCGTTCGACAGGCCGGGCATTGAGCGGGAGAATTTCTGCGAAGTGCCCTATGTCATGGCCATGCCGTCCGGCCACCGCCTGAGCAGCCGGTCCGTCGTGACGCCCGGAGACCTCGAGGGCGAGCGCATGGTCAGCCTGAGCCCCGAAACGGTCGCCCGGCGATTGCTGGATAGTTGCCTTGCCGAGGCTGGCGTCACACCGGAATTCGTGTGCGTAACGACTTATGCCGCGGGCGTTTGCGCCCTGGTCGCGCGTGGGCAGGGTATCGGTCTGATAGAGATGTTCACCGCCAACGACTTCGCTGGGACAGGAATCGTTTTCCGCCGATTCGAGCCCGAAATGCTCTTTCGCGTTGGTGTCCTCTATCCCCGGCACCTCCCGAGGTCCCGTGCCGCCGGCGAATTCATGACAACATTGCGGGCAAAGCGGAACGAATTGCTCGCGAATGTCCAAGGTTTATTGGCCGTATAACATTACGACATACGACCTGAATCGTATGTAATTTGATTGGAACGCATGGCTCTGCAACGCTGCATATCATGCTGAAAGATGCTTCCCCCTCTCAAAAGCTCGCGGCTCTGGATGGGCAGGTTTTCGATGTCATCGTGATTGGTGGAGGCGCCGTTGGGTGCAGCACCGCCCGCGAGGCCACAGCAGCCGGATATTCGGTTCTGCTTGTCGATAAGGGCGATTTCGCCTCAGGGTCCTCCAGCCGGTCAAGCCGGCTTCTTCATTGTGGTCTGCGGTATTTCGAAGCCCCCAATCCGGTGCAGTACTTCGCGCGGCACCCTGGGCGCTTCCTGGCCTCGCTCAGCATGGCGCGACAGGCGATGCGCGAGCGGCGCGAGATGGTCCTGACTTCGCCGGAACGGGTCACGCCGATTGATTTCTTCTTCCCGATCTATGCCGACGGCCCCTACCGGCCCTGGCAGGTCGACATGGCGTTCGGTCTGCTGAAGAACCTCGCGCCAAAGGATGTCCCTCTTTATTTCAAACGGCTGAAGAAACCCGAGGCCCTTCAAAAGCCCCTGGTTGCGGCGCTTGGCAATCAGGACAAGCTGAAAGGTGCCGCGCAGTTCACGGAGTACCAGCTCAACTGGCCCGAACGCATTTGTCTCGATGCCGTCCTCGATGCCGAGGAGGCCGGCGCTATCGCGTTCAACTACACCGAGGCCCGCCTTGGCAAGATGCAGGGCGACAGCCGGCAGGTCACGTTGCGCGGCCAGGACGGCGCAGAGGTCACAGTGCGCGGTCGACGGGTCATGGCCATGTCGGGCATCTGGATCGACAAGGTGCTAACCGGCCTCGAAAAGCCCGCCTCCCGCAAGATATTCGCCACCAAGGGAGGCCATATCGTCCTCAAGCTGCCGCAGAAGTACCGCGGACAGGGGATTTCCACGATCAACAGCTGGGGAGAGCCCTTCTACTGCATCCCGTGGCACGACCTGCACTATATTGGCCCGACGGAGACCGCATACGAGGGGAATCTCGACGATATTCACGTCAATGAAGACGATCTCGAGTTCCTGCTGTCCGAGACGGCCTCGTTGTTCCCAGGTCTCGGGGTGACACGCGACAAGGTTATTCGCACATGGGCCGGGGTGCGTCCCCTGACCTACGATCCGGCCCATCCCAAAGGCAGCCGCGCCCGGGAACTGCACGACCTTGGCCGCGAGGGGCTCGAAGGCGTCTACGCGATGACCGCAGCTCCGGTCATGAGCCACAGGGATTCCGGGCGCAAGGTGACGGAAGTCCTGCGCAAAAGCCTCATGCCCTCGGGACAGGCCAGCGCGCTCGACTACCGTCCACACCTGCCAATCGAGAACTCCAATTCGCAGCCAATTGCCGACGGCGCCGGCTACACGCTTGCCGATGTCCGCCACGCGGTCCGCGAGGAACACGCGCGCACACTGCTAGGTGTGCTCTTCCGGCGTAGCGGTGTCGGTCTGCGGCACAGGTTCAGCGACGAAGAGATTGCCCGCGTCGCCGATGAAATGAGCGCCGAACTCGGGTGGGCCGATGAGGCCCGCCAGAAAGAAATCGACCGTTACAAGCGGCAAGTGGACCGCTTGTACGGCGTCCCCAACCACCGGGACAAGGTGGACAACAACGATAAGGCAACTATCCAACAAGGAGAAAGAGCATGACACGCTCCAAGACAATTTCCCGTCGTTTAGTCCTCAAGTCCGGGGCGGCCGCGACAACCGTGGCGCTTGTGCCGTTTTGGGCTGGCGCCGCCCAGGCTTCGTGTTCGACGCTGCGCGCTGGCATAACCGGCTACAACGTCATTAACACGCTCGATCCGGGGCAGATGACCCTGATCCCCGAGGCGTACATGGTCTGGGGTCTGTTCAACTGCCTGCTGAAGTTTGACGAGGACATGAACATCGTGCCCGACCTCGCTGAAAGCTACGAGTCGGTCAGCCCCACCGTGCTGCGGTTCAAGTTGCACGAGGGCGTCAAGTTCCACGATGGCGAGGAAATGACCTCTGCGGACGTCAAGTTCACCTTCGATCGCCTGCGTGACGAAAGCTTCGCCTCGCCCCACAGGTCGAAGTTCAGCGCAATTACCGAAATCCGCACGCCCGACGACTACACCGTCGAGATCGAAACCGACGAGCCGTTCGCGCCCATGCTGAGCTACCTGACCAACACCCGGACAGGCAGCCAGATCGTGCCCAAGCACATTCTCGAGAACGGGTCAAACGAGGATTTCGCCGCGAACCCCGTGGGTACCGGGCCGTTCAAACTGGTGAGCCACGAACCCGGCGCTTCGCTCGAACTGGCCGCCCATGAGGGGTATTTCGAGGAAGGCCTGCCTAAGGTTCAAACCGTGGAAGTGCCGCTGATCGCCGAGGAATCTGCAGGCGTCACCGCTCTTCTGGGGGGAAGTATCGACCTGACCAGCACGGCCCCCTTCGCCGACATTTCGCAGCTCGAGGACGATGACCGCGTTCAGGTTCTCAAGCAGGCCGGGACAAGCACTCGCTTCGTGAGCCTGAACAATTCCGTGGCGCCCTTCGACGACGTTCATTTCCGCCGGGCCCTGTCCTACGCGTTCGACCGGCAAGCGATGGTCAACGTCGTGCTGTTCGGCGAAGGCCGCGCGGCGAACGGAATCATCCCCAGCTCGATTTCCTGGGCCGCCACGCAGGAACAACCGGAACTGGTCACGCTCAACCAGGAAAAGGCCCTAGCCGAGCTGAAAAAATCCAAGTACGGTGCCGGCACCGAAGCCACCGTGCTGACTTGGGGGTCAAGTTGGTGGAAACGCTTCGCGGAGGTCTTCGTTCTGCAGGTGAACCAGGTTCTCGGCGTGAACTTCCAGGTGGAGGTGTCCGACTCCGGCACGGTCTACCAGCGCATGAAAACCGGCGATGTCCAGGCCTCCATCTGGGGTTGGCTCGGTCTGGTCGACCCGGATGAATACGCCTACGAGGTCTACCACACCGACGGCTCGCGCAACTATGAGCACTACTCGAACCCCGAGGTCGACAAGCTGCTCGAAGAGGCGCGGCGCGAAGCTGATCTCGAGGCGCGCGGCGCGCTCTACCGCGAGGCCGAGGCGCGGGCGATTGAGGATTGCCCGGTTCTGCCCTGCTTCGAAAGCAACGTACACAACCTGCTGAACCCGAATGTCGAGGGTTTCGTGCAGTTGCCGTACTCGGCCTTCGGCGCACAGCTTTCGCCCGTCGGCAACTGCTGATCCAATCGCCTGACCTGCCCCCCCCGCGGTCTCGCCGCGGGGGGCTGCTGACTGACGGACCATGCCAGATGCCTTCTAGCCTGAAATACTTCCTGTCCCGGCTGTCGGGGTCACTCATCACGATGCTGGTCGGCACGATTGTCGTCTTCCTCGTGATGAAGGCGGCCCCCGGCGACCCGGCCCTTATCGTACTCGGTGACTACGCGACCGATCAGACCGTGGCGGAATTCAACCAAAAACATAGTCTCGACGCGCCGTTGATGGCTCAGTACCTCGACTGGCTCGGCGGGTTGCTCCGGTTCGATTTCGGCCAGTCCCTGTCGCTCTCCGCCGGGGAAAACATCAGCGACCTGCTGCTTTACCGCCTGCCCAACACGATGTTCGTCGGGATATACGCGATCATCATCGCGGTGGCCCTGTCTCTCATTCTCGGCACCTTGGCGGCAGTGAACCGCGGTACGTCGGTCGATACCTCAGCGACGTCCCTGGCCGTTCTGGGGGTGTCGATGCCGGATTTCTGGTTCGGCTACATGCTCATCCTCGGCCTGTCGATCGGGCTGGGGTGGTTTCCCTCCTACGGTTTCACGCAACCATCGGAATCGCTGGCCGGGGCGTTCTATTCGGGTTTCCTGCCCGCGCTCGCCATTGCTGCACCGATGGCGGCCGTGTTCACCCGAACCCTCCGCACGGCCCTGATCGAGAACCTCGACCGCGAACACGTGATGGTCGCCAAGGCCATGGGGCATTCCGGGCGTTTCCGTTTCCTCCACCATGTCTTTCGCAATTCGCTGATCCCCTACATCACCGTCGTCGGTCTGCAGATCCGCTACCTTCTGGGCGGGGTCGTGATCATCGAGCGGATTTTCGGCATCAACGGTGTCGGATCGCTGATGGTCGAAGCGGCCTTCGCGCGGGATTTCTTCGTGGTTCAGGCCTGCGCGGTCGTCTTCCTCGGGATCGTGCTGGCCGTCAACTACGTGGTCGATCTGATCTGCGCCATGCTTGACCCGAGACGTGTGAGGTAATCCAGATGAAACTCAAGCATTTCCTTCACAACCGCACCGCTCTCGCCGGCCTGACGATCACGACGCTGTTCCTTCTTGCGGTGTTCTTCGGGCCGATGCTCTCGAAATGGGGCAGTAACCAGCACGATTTCATGAACGCCTTGCAGCCGCCCTCCTGGGCGCACCCGTTCGGCACCGACAGCCTTGGCCGTGATGTCATCACCCGCGTTCTCGAAGGCGCGCGGATTTCTCTTCTCATCAGTGTTTCGGGAGTTTCCGCCGCGATGGTTCTGGGAATTTCCGCCGGGCTGTTCTCGGGATTCTTTGGTGGATGGCTCGACGTGATCGTCATGCGGGTCGTCGATCTTTTCTTCGCCTTTCCGGCCTTCGTGCTGGCGCTGTTCCTGATGGTCGCGCTGGGCTACGGAGTCACGAACGTGGCCTTGGCGATCATGCTGGTTTACCTGCCGATCTTTGCGCGGATCACCCGGAACATGACCGAAACGGTCCGCAACGACGCCTATGTTCAGGCGGCACAGGTGATGGGGCAGGGGGTGCCGCGCATCCTCTTCCGCGAGATTCTTCCCAATATCTCGGCGCCCATTCTCGTACAGGCCACGATCGCCGTCGCCTTCGGCATCGTGATCGAAAGCGGGCTGTCCTTCATCGGGCTGGGCGTGCAGCCGCCGACCCCGTCGCTGGGCGTGATCATGGCTGACGGGCAGGAATATTTCCGCCGATCGCCTTGGGTGCTGACGCTGAGCGGGATGTCGGTGACCGTCGCATTGCTGGGGCTCAACCTTTTGGGCGACGGCCTCCGCGACCTCTCCGACCCCCGTCTGAAAGTGAGGGAATGACGATGAACGAAACATTGCTCGAAGTGAAAGACCTGAACGTGGCCTTTCGCCTCGCCAGCGCCAGTCTGACGGTCTCGTCCGACGTGTCCTTCACCGTCGACAGGGGCAAGGTGCTTGGCCTGATCGGTGAATCTGGCTCCGGCAAGACCGTTACGTCGAAAGCCATCCTGCGGCTTCTGCCCAAAACCGCGACCCTTGAGGCGGACGCCATCAGGTTCAAGGGCAAAGACATCAGCAGACTCTCGGAGGCAGAGTTCAACTGCCTGCGCGGCACCGAACTCGCGATGATCTTCCAGGACCCGGTCGGCTCCTTCAATCCCGTGAAGACCATTGGCTGGCATTTCAGAACGGTGGGCAAACTTCACCGGGGTGCCAGCGTGCCCCGCAGAGAGATCATGACAGAGGCCAAGGACGTGCTGGCCAAGGCCGACATCGCAGATCCGGAAAATGCGCTGAAGAAGTACCCCCACCAGATGAGCGGTGGCATGCTGCAACGCTGCCTCATAGCGCTCGTCATGTTTTCCAAACCGTCACTGATCGTCGCAGACGAGCCGACGACCAACCTCGATAACCTCGTGGAACGGCAGATTCTCGACCTCTTCGACAAGCTGCGCTGCGAAACAGATGCCTCCTTCATCTTCATTACCCATGACATGACCATCGCCGAGATGATCAGTGACAGCGTCATCGTGATGTATGCCGGCCAGATCGTCGAACAGGGACCGACCGAAGCCCTCCTGCGCAGACCGCGCCACCCCTACACCCAGGGCCTTGTCAGGACGGCCCGCGAACTCGAGGGCGAAGTCGAGACACTGACCGAGATTTCCGGCGAGATCGGAACGGGTCTGCAACCGGATGACTGCTGCCGTTTTGCGCCGCGATGCCCGCTTTATGAAAGGGCCTGTGACCACGCGGTCGAGCTGCGGCATGTCGAGGGGCACGGACATGTCCGCTGTATCAAGGCGGGGCAGGAATGAACTCATGATGGAAGGCAAAGCTATGGGCGAAATGCTGGAGTTCGATGACGTGGTCGTTTCCTTTACGGCCAATGCTGGCCTGGTGGCGCGCATGCAGGGTCGGACGGCAAGCTTTAACGCGGTCGATCATGTTAAACTCTCGGTCGCGCGTGGAGAGATCCTCGGGATCGTGGGCGAGTCGGGCAGCGGCAAGACGACGATCTGCAAGGCCGCGCTTGGCCTGCATTCAATCGCCGCCGGTGCCGTGACTCTCGATGGCAAGGTCGCAAGCCTGAGAGACGGCACGATGCAGATGGTGTTTCAGGACCCGCTGTCGTCGCTCAACCCCCGTCAGACCATTGCCGAGGCCATTTCGATCCCGCTGCGCCTGCACGGGTTGGCGGGCCGGGGCAACGTCGAAGAAAGGATCGACGCACTGCTCAAGGATGTCGGCCTCGGCGCGCAATTCCGGAACAGGTTCCCGCACGAGCTTTCCGGCGGCCAGCTTCAGCGCGCAGCTATCGCCAGGGCTCTCGCCACCAAGCCCCGGGTGCTGTTCGCCGACGAAGCGGTCTCCAAGCTGGACGTTTCAGTCAGGGCGCAGATCCTCAACCTGTTGAAGCGGCTGCGGCAAAGTCACGAGCTAACGATTGTGTTCGTCACGCATGACCTGCACGTTGCCCGTTTCTTGTGTGACCGGATCGCGATCATGTATTTCGGCAAGCTGCTGGAATTTGGTCCCACCCGCGACGTCTATGCCAATCCGAAACATCCGTACACGCAGGAACTTCTGGGCACGCTCGACCTGGAGCGCAAGACCGTTGCAAGCACGCGCGACATCTTCAACCCGCTGACCGACGACACGAGTGCCTGCCGCTATCTCAATCGTTGTCCTCATGCCATGCCGGCCTGTGCCGAACGGCATCCCGAATTCCGAACCACCGGGCAGGGACACAGGACAGCCTGTTATCTTTATGATGAGGCCTCTCAATGACCAAGGAAAAGAGAACCGCACTGATCACCGGTGCCAGCAAGGGGATCGGGGCGGCGATCGCATCCGAGCTCCGCGCCGCAGGATGCGCCTGTACGATCACCGGCCGCGCCGCCGAACGGCCCGCCGGGCTTGATGCTTCCATCGGCTATCTGAAACTGGACTTTCTGGACCCGGACTCGCTGGCGGCGACCATCGAGCATGTCGAAACCGCCCTGCGCCCCGACATCCTGATCAACAACGCCGGTATCAATCTCAAGGGGGCCATGACAGAAACGACCGACGACCGCCTTGATCAGATCCTCGGCACCAACCTCAGCGGTCCCTATGCCCTGACGCGCGCCTGCCTGCCCCACATGATGGACCGCGGCTGGGGCAGGATCGTCAATATCACCTCGATCTGGAGCGTAACGGGCAACCCGCTGAACACCGCCTACTGCGCGTCGAAATTCGGGCTCGACGGGCTGAACACCGCGCTCGCGGCAGAGGTAGCCGGAAAGGGCGTGCTCGTGAACGCCGTCGCGCCCGGCTACACCCTCAGCGAAACCATGCGTGGGAAGTACAGTCAGGAACAGATCGACGCCGCATCCCAGCACATCCCCGCTGGCAGGCCCGGTCGGCCGAAAGAAGTCGCCAAGCTGGTGGCGTTCCTCGCCAGTGATAACAACACCTACATCGTCGGCCAGAACATCTGCATCGACGGAGGACTGACGAGGACCTCCCACCCGTTCAGCCGCCTTAGCTAAAGCACGGAAATCATTAACAATCTGGATTTTATGGAGAGCCACATGACCCATGGTGACGCACCTACTTCCGGCCGTCGAACCGATCCGCTGCTGACGCCCCTGAAGATCAGGGGGCTAGAACTTCGCAACAGGATAATGTCCACAAGTCACGCTTGCGGCCTTCAGGTCGACGGTTATCCTCAAGATGCGTATCAAGCCTATCACGAAGAAAAGGCCCGCGGCGGCATTGCCCTGTCGATGTTTGGCGGCTCGTCGAATGTTGCGCCGGACAGTCCGAATATTTTCAATCAGCTCAATGTCGGCGTCGATGGGATCATTCCGCACCTACAGAAGTTCTCCGAACGGATGCACGCACAGGGCGCGGCATTGATGTGCCAGATCACCCACCTCGGACGCCGGGCCCAGCCCTACGATCAGGACTGGCTGCCCGCGATCGGGCCCTCGCCGCTACGCGAAACCCTGCACCGGGCCATTCCGCGAGAGATGGACCGGCACGACATCGACCGTGTCGTCGCCGCCTATGCCGCAGCGGCGAAGCGGTGTGAAGAAGGCGGGCTCGACGGGATTGAAACCCTAACGGGCGGTCACTTGATCGGCCAGTTCCTGTCTCCCAAGACTAACCTGCGTACCGATGGGTTCGGCGGGTCGCTCGAAAACCGGATGCGTTTCGCACTCATGGTGCACGAGGCGATGCGGGAGGCCACGAGCAGCAATTTCATCATCGGCATCCGCTGGGTGATCGATGAAGGCCTCGACGGCAAACTGACACCCGAGGAAAGCCTCGAAGCCGCCCGGCGTCTGCAGGAAACGGGCACGGTAGACTTCTTCAATGCCATTTACGGCTCAATGGACACCCTGCGCGCCCTGACAAACGAAAACATGCCGGGCATGGGGACGCCGATCGCGCCCTGGGTGAAAGCTGTCGGCCGGTTCAAACGCGAGGTGAACCTGCCGGTCTTCCACGCGGCCAGGATCTCCGACCTCGCCTCGGCCCGGCACGCGGTGAGCGAAGGGCATATCGACATGGCGGGGATGACTCGCGCCCAGATAGCCGACCCCCATCTCGTGGCGAAACTCGCGGCGGGGGAAGAGGAGCGCGTGCGCCCGTGTGTCGGCGCGCAGCATTGCCAGTCGCAATACCGCCCGAAATGCCTCCACAATGCCGTGACCGGACGGGAAACCTTACTTCCGCACAACGTGGAGCCGGCCACCAAAAAACGGCGGGCCGTAGTTGTTGGGGCAGGGCCGGGCGGGCTGGAAGCCGCGCGGGTGCTGGCTCTTCGCGGGCATGATGTCAGCGTGCACGAAGCGGCGCCCCGTGCCGGCGGCCAACTGGTGCTTGCCTCGGAAGGCTGGCGCCGCGACATTACCGGCATCATAGATTGGCGGCTAGCTGAACTGGAACGCTTCGGCGTCGATGTCAGGTACAACGATTTCATGGACTTGGAGGCTGTAACCGCGCTCGACCCAGACCTCGTCATTCTTGCCACCGGTGGCCTGCCTCAGACCGATTTCGGCGGCAACGACGACCTCATCGTCAGCGCATGGGACATTATTGGGAGGCAAACGCAGCCCGCCGCGAAGGTCCTGGTGTGGGATGGCACCGGCCGCCACCCGGCGCCAATGGCGGCACGGATCGCCGCCGAAGCGGGCGCCGCCGTCACATTCGCCACGATCGACGGCGGGCTGGCGCAGGATTTGACCTATGCCGAAACAACCCGTTGGAAGACCGAGTTCGCCAGGTTGAGTCTCGAGCCAAAAATTGATCAACGACTGATTTCGGTCGATCGAAAGGACAACCGGCTTGCGGTGACACTTTTCAATGAACTGACGCGCGGCGAAGTCCACCACCTTGTCGATCAGGTCATAGTCGACATGGGCACGATTCCGGACAACTCGATGTTCGAGGAGCTGCGCGGAAAGGCCTCTAATGATGGTGTCACCGACATTGACGCCTTGCTTGCTCGGCATAAACAGCCCCGGAAAGGACCGGGCTTCGAACTGCACCGGATTGGCGACGCGCTGGCAAGCCGGAACGTTCACGCGGCGATCTACGATGCATTTCGTCTATGCCATGTCGCCTAAATCGAAGTGGCCCAGATCAACCTCAATACAGACCCGACTGCCATGGCCAGTCGGGCCGAGCGAAACGAACCATCAAGCCCCGAAAGGTTTCAAATGAAACTGCGCGATTTCAAGGTGTTGACCTTTGACGTCTATGGCACGCTGATCGACTGGGAAAGCGGGATGGTCGAGGGGCTGAAGCCGCTGACCGACAAGGTGAGCCGGAGCCTGACACGGGACGACATCCTCGAGGCGCATGCCTATTACGAGTCGACCACGCAGCGCTGGACGCCGTCGAAGAAGTATTACGACCTGCTGGCGGTGGTTTACCGGCGGCTGGCCGAGGAGTGGGGTGTCGAGGTGACGTGGGAGGAATGCGTGGCCTATGGCGCCTCGGTGCGGCACTGGCCGGCCTTCGATGACAGCCGGGAGGCACTGGCCTATCTGAAGCAGCATTACAAGCTGGTGGTGCTGACCAATACGGACAACCTGAGTTTTTCCGGCTCGAACGCGCGGCTGGGGGTGCATTTCGACGGGGTGTACACCGCCGAGGATGTCGGCAGCTACAAGCCCGCCGACCGGAATTTCGATTACATGCTCGAGACGCTGGAGCGGCAAGGGATCGGAAAGGCCGACATCCTGCATACGGCCGAGAGCATGTTCCACGACCACCAGTCGGCGAACAAGTACGCGCTGGCGAATTGCTGGATTTACCGGCGGCACGACAAGGAAGGGTTCGGCGCGACGATGAACCCCGGCGACATGCCGAGTTATGATTTCCGCTTCAACAGCATGATGGACATGGTCCGCGCCCATCAGGCGGAGCTGGCGGGCTGAGACCGAAAGGTCAGCTGAACGGTATCGGGCGGGTGAGGTGCGTGAGCGCCGCAGATTTTGGTCACAATAAGGTTGTGCTCGCTCCTTCGTCCCGGAAAAGTTGCCGGATTGGGAGCGGAAAATTCACCTAACTTACCCGGTCAGATTTCCCAAACCACCTCTCGAGGAGGCATTCGGCTGGGCCAAGACCGTCGGCGGCATGGCACAAACCGTCTATCATGGTCTCGAGTGGGTGCGATCCCGCTTCATCATGACAATGGCCGCCAACAACCTCGCCCGATTGCCACGGTTGCTGAGCTCCTGAGGCTGAAAATGATGGAGCGAAGCACGCCAATGGCATGCCAGAGCGACAGGAGGGTGCGAGTGTTCGCCCCATGGTCGGAAGATCGTCCCGCGCCGTCAACTAATTAAGCGGCCTGCTAGGAAGGTTGAGAAATAGCTCCCCTTCGGGATTTCCAGTCCGCCGAAGTTTGCTCGGGTATCCCATTGCCCTGGTCGGCATCTGTTGCGCCGGTACAATTCAGGTAGCGCGACTATCACGCGCCACATCAGACAAAAGCGCTAAAAGGCGATCGTCATTTCCCTTTCGCATAACGAATTGCGCCCCGACCGGCAGGCCGTTCACGTGCCACAGGGGCAAGCTTGTCGCTGTAAGATCGAGGTAATTGGCTAGTCGGGTAAAGCGCGACATGGGCAATTGCGTTTCGTCAATGTCGGCCACCGGACGGGTAGGCTCTGGTGTGGTGGGCAGGATTAGAAGATCATCGGGGCCAAAACGGGTAAGAAATTCGGCGATGTCCTGTTGACGGGCCCGCCACTTTTGCTGTTGCTCGCTGTCGCTTATGTCCTGACCCACAGCGATGCGGCGTCGTACACAAGGATCAAGAGCTGTTTCGGGATTGTCGATCAGAGGGTAGAGCATGGCATAGGAATCGTGCGCCATGAGGTCGCCGCAGCGGCTCTGATATACGGCCAGCGGCAGCGGCAGGATTAAGGTTTGCGCTTCTCCAAAAGTGGCGGATATCTCGGCAAAATATGTGTCGTAATGGTCGAGGATGTCTGCGTGCACCGGCTCCAGATCGCCCACGGCAAGGCGAAAGAGACGTCGGGGTCGACGCTGCGAAGCAGGCGCGGCAGGCACCTTTCGTTCGGTGGTGATGGCGTGAAGGAGAATCTTCAGACCGGCCACGTCTTTGGCCAGCGGTCCGATCGTGTCCAAGCCAGCGCTGAGCACAGCAACCCCCTCGAGTGTGGTCAACCCGTGGCTTGGTTTCATCCCCGCGACACCACAAAGCCCCGCCGGGATGCGAACCGACCCGCCGGTGTCGGAGCCGATGGCAAGTGGTACCATCCCTGACGCCACCGCGACGGCCGAGCCGCTGGATGACCCGCCGGGTGCCAAGTGGCCGGGCCCTGCGGGATTGACGGGCGTGCCCATCGAGTAATTCGTACCCCAGCTGCCAAAGGCAAATTCGACCATATGGGTCTGGCCGATGATGACCGCTCCGGCGTCTTCAAGAGCCTTAATGAAGGGGGCGGTCGCTTGCGCGGGCTTGTCCGAGTAGCAGCGCGAGCCGAAGCCCGTGACCCGATCCCGGATGTCGGCAAGATCCTTGACAGCCACGGGCAGTCCGTGCAACGGCCCGCGCGATGACCCGGACGCGATTTCGGTGTCAAGCGCTGCGGCGCGCTCCATTGCGCTGTCGGAAAACACCGTGACAAAGGCGTGCAACTTGTCATTGGTCGCCTCGATTTTGGTCAGCGACGCTGAAACGAGCGCAACGCTTGTCAGCCGTCCGTCACGTATTCCGTCAGATAGGTCTTCAGTCCCCCAATCGAGCAAATCATTGCTAGTCATTCCTTGCGCCCCTTTAATACCCGTAAGCGGGCCAAGTTTAGCGCGATGCGCCGCGTCACAGCATCGGATTATCATCCCGCGCTTGAACCTACATGAGTTTAGAAAAGCGACATAAAGCGTCACCTTGGGTTATCTTTCAGGTTGGCCGCCGTTCCGAAGTTAGTTCATGTTGTGCTGCAAATATGCAGGGAGCGGATTTCAACATGAGCATGGTGGCCATACTCGAACAGGCATTGAACGGCGTCATCGTGAGCGCCTTCTACGCGCTTGCGGCGTTAGGACTCGCGATCATCTTTGGCGTCTTGCGGGTCGTCAACTTTGCGCATGGCGAACTCTACATGCTTGGGGGTTACGCCTATTTTCTGGCAGTTTCCGCGCTTGGCATGCCACCCATGTTGGGCATCCTGTTTGCCGCGGTTGCGCTTGCAGCAATGGGTGCGCTGGTTGAATGGTTGTTGATAAGACCCGTCTATGACGGTCGGGCCGACAGGCCAGAAGAATATTCGATCATGATCACCTTTGCGCTTTCGATCCTGTTGCTCAACCTCGCAAACAGCCTGTTTGGCCCGTGGCCGCGCCGGCCTGAACCGCTGTTCCGCGGCGGTGTGGAACTGGGCGAGCTGATCGTCAGTGGCGACAGGCTGGCGGCCGCGGGCGTGGCGGTGGTGCTTATTGCGCTGCTGCTGTGCGGATTGCGCTACACATGGGCCGGGCGCGCTGTGCGCGCGGTCAGCCAGAACCGAGAAGCTGCCGCGATCTTTGGCATAAGCGTGACCCAGGTGGGAATGTTGGCCTTTGCCCTTGGCGCAGCTCTCGCAGGTACGGCGGGGGCGTTGATGGGGCCGGTTTTCAACGTGGTGCCGGCGATGGGCATCATACCTGTCATCAAGGCCTATGTGATTGTCGTGCTTGGCGGGCTCGGGTCGATCCCAGGTGCGATCATCGGCGCGCTTATTCTTGGACAGGTCGAGAGTTTCGGCACCATCTTGATCCCTGATCCAAGCCGTGCCCTAGCGTACAAAGATGCCTACGGCCTCGTGTTATTGGTCGCGATCCTGCTGTTGCGTCCGCAGGGACTTCTGGGAACAAGGGAGCGTCGGGCATGAGCCTTACAATGCTGCGCGTTACTGGGTTGGGCCTTCTTCTTGCCGGCTTCCTCATCCTTCCTTTTGTCCTTGGTGACTACTGGATCTATACTGTCACGATCGGCTTTTACTACGCGATCCTTGCGGCGAGTTGGGCGTTGTTGGTCGGCTATGTTGGGCGGATCAGCTTTGCCCAGGCCGCGATGGCCGGGCTTGGCGGGTACGTCTCTGCGCTGAGCGTGCAGTATATCGGTTTGCCGCCGGTCTTTGGCTTGGTGCTGGGCATGATGATCGCTGCGGCGATCGGTTTTGTCATCGGGTGGCTGACCCTGCAGCTGCACGGCGCATATCTCGGTCTGACCACCATCGCGTTTGCCGAGATTTTGCGAATTACGGCCACCGCCGAGTACAATCTTACTGAAGGCTCACGCGGGCTTCAGGTCGTACCGCTGCTCGAAAACGGCACGCGGATCGAATACTATTTTCTCTTCCTGATGATCACCTTGGCCTGTCTGGCGCTGATGACGTGGCTGCTGCAGTCGCGCGTCGGCTTGTTCTTTCAGTCCATACGCGAAGATGAGGACGGGGCTGCCAGCCTTGGTGTGAATGTCACGCTTTGGAAAATCATGGCTTTTGCCATTTCCAGCGCCTTTGCCGGCCTAGCGGGAGGGCTTCAGGCGCATTTCGTGCAGTTGATTACACCGTCGATGATGTCGCTGCAGGAAATGGGGCTGGTTCTCGCAATGGCGGTGGTCGGCGGGTTCCATAACGTCATCTTTGCTGCGCTTGCCGGGGTCGGGCTTCAGGTTCTGCTGGAGGCCTTGCGAGAACTCGGGGAATGGCGGCTGGTGGTCTTTGGTCTGCTCACACTGCTTATCCTGCGCGCAGCTCCTAACGGGATTTTTGGCACTATCTTTGACGCTTTGGCGAAACGGCTGCTGACGAAAGGACGCGACGAGTGAGGCACCAACTTCTGGAAATCAACGGGCTCGTGAAACGCTTTGGTGGACTTACAGCTTTGAAGGCCGTCGACATGACTGTCAGAGAAGGCGAGCTTTTGGGGCTGATCGGCCCCAACGGGTCGGGAAAGACGACCTTGCTGAATATTGTCAGCGGCTATTACAAAGCGGATTCGGGCACCATTGCCTATCAGGGGCGCGCAATCCTTGGTCATACACCGCACCAATTAGCACGGATCGGCATTGGCCGCTCGTTTCAGATAACCAAGCTGTTCAAGCGCCTTACGGTGATCGAGAACATGTTAGTCGCGGGATTGTCTGATGGAAAGGCCGCGCGCGCCGAAGCCCGAGACCGCGCCGAAAGGCTGTTGCGCGATTTGAAGCTGGACCGGCTGCGCGATGAACGTGCGTCCAGCCTGTCGGGCGGGCAGGGCAAACTGCTAGAATTTGCCCGGATCATGATGCTATCCCCCAAAATCGTGCTGCTGGACGAGCCGTTTGGTGGCGTCCACCCCGAGCTTAAGAGATTCATGCACGATCAAATCCGCAAATGGAATGCCGCTGGTACGACGATCATTCTGATCAGCCACGATATGGGGTCCATTTTCGATCTTTGCGAGCGGGTCGTGACGCTGAGCTACGGCGACGTCATCTGTGACGGGACGCCGGAAGAAACCCGCAACGATCCCGCTGTACTGGATGCCTACCTTGGAGATCACCATGGCTCAGCTTGAGGTCGTAAACCTGCACGCGGGATATAGCCGCGACATAGATATTCTGCGCGGACTCGACGTGACCGCGCGCGAAGGCATGCTCACCACGATCATCGGCGCGAATGGGGTCGGCAAATCCACCTTGCTCAAGGCCATCATCGGACAGCTGCGCCCCCATACCGGCGGGATCCGCTATGGCGAGACCGACATGACCACGATGAATACCCGAGATCTGATCAATCTTGGCATCGCATATGTGCCGCAGAAACACGCCATTTTTCCCGACATGACCGTACAGGAAAACGTTGAAATGGCCACGTGGGCCTTCCGCCACCAAAAGGCGCGCGCCAGGGAAGCGATCGAACGCACGTTTCAACGCGCCACCTATCTGCGTGAGTTCCGCAACCGTCGCGCTGGCCAGATGTCTGGCGGACAACAACGCCTGATGCAGCTTGAGTTGGCGCTGATGAGCGATCCGGATCTGCTGCTGATCGACGAGCCGACGGTGGGCCTAGACCCCAAGCGCGCCGCCCAGATCTATGAGCACCTGCGCGGCCTCGTGGTGGATGAAAATCGCACCATCCTGATGGTCGATCAGAATGTGATCGCGGGTACAGATGTCGCAGATTACATCTATGTTCTCGAACTGGGGGCGAACAAGCTCGAGGGTAACAAGCAGAAGTTTGACGACGAATATCGTGACGCCATTTCGGACTGGCTGTTTTAAAGCGTTTTGCATTTAACCTGAGGCATATCCGGCAGCTTTGATGAAGTTCCAGCACTCGTCTGGATCGAAGAGGTTGCAGATGATCCTGCCCCGGATTGGTGGACGGGGTCAGGCCGCCATGCGCTCCATGTCGGCCGGTGATCTGTAGCCTATCGCGGAATGCAGGCGGCGTGAATTGTAGAATCCCTCGATGTAGGCGAAGAGATCCCGGCGCGCTTCGTCCCGTGTGGCGTAAACGCGGTGATAAACCCGCTCGACCTTGAGCGTGTGGAAGAAGCTCTCCATCGGTGCGTTATCGAGGCAATTGCCCTTCCGGCTCATGGAAGGCGTTATCTTCGCTGCGGCAAGGGCTTGGCGATACTCATCGGCCGCGTATTGAATGCCGCGATCCGAATGCTGGATCAGCCCCGGCGCCGGGCGCTGGCGTCTGATGGCCATGTCGAGGGCTTCGAG
>MRWG01000739.1_pt1 | contig 28083 bp, 14 predicted proteins | sample 1013341 | NCBI WGS metagenome assembly MRWG01 (sample SAMN06117577, study PRJNA244670) | biofilm metagenome | biome: Water; feature: Cathode Biofilm; material: Biofilm; isolation source: microbial consortium enriched at the cathode of a solar microbial fuel cell | place: USA: District of Columbia ... | reverse complement strand
CATACCCTGCGCCACCGCGCTGAGGCGCATAACCGGCAAACAGTCTGTCATCGCTGCCTAAGCAAAACCCGCCGCGACTGTAGTGAACCGCGTTGCCTTCAATCACGCCGGCATCAAGACGGGTGGAGTTGGACGCCGTATTGAAGTGAATCCATTGTCCGGCTTTCAGCTCCAGCTTGGTGCACAGGATTCCAACCTGGCTGGTCCAGGGTACAGAGGCGGTGGATCGATGCCGACCATAAAAGGCCCTGGCGATCATCCCGGCAGGACAGGTCTTAACTCGTATACTGCCCGGACGGGGATATGCATAGCCATTCACGGTGAAAAGCGGCTCCAGATTAATGGTTGTGCCGTCCGTCGTCACACGCGAGCAATAGAGATCCACTCTCACCGTCATGCCGTGGGTGCTGCTGGTGCCAGTAAAGTTATGATCTGTATGGCGCACTCCCCTCAAAAATGTTCCTGCAGGGCATTGCGTAATTGAGGTGTGGCCCTTGTTGGAGCCGATGAGCCCGCCGTAATAGGTGCCAGAAACCCCCAGACCCTCAACAGCCCGCGCGCGCTCGACGCCGCCCAGCAGGGCAATCATTGAAATCACGATACAAACCTGAGCCTGTCTGGAGAGGCCTGCTGCGAACCGCACGCAGAGAGCGAGTACAATGAGCCTCAAATGTCCGTGAACCAAGCGCCGTGCAGTCATGGCAATCGATCTTCGTTTTGAGTTTTCTGAGAATGTACCTGTGCCAATATGCGTTCTCCGACACGGAGAAGACCGCTTCAGCAACAGCCACGCCAATGCGCAAAGACAGGAAACGACAGACCCGGGACCAGTACAGGATCATTCAGCAAGATCAGCGCCACCTGCAAACAGCGGACAGGCTTGAATGAACGGACCCTTGTGCGGTCAGACCGAAGAGTTCCACGCATCCCGCCGCCTGTGGGCCAACGAGATGCGCGAAATCATACGAGGTGAAGCAAGGGCACCTGGGATTTACTTATAGAGCGTAAGATCGTTCACTGGCTCCACGGGCACATCGCCAACAGCGGTGTGAAGCTGGCTTTCGATCTCGAGGCGATAACGACGACCGACCTCACGCCATTCACGGGCAATGTGCTTGCGCATTGCCTTGCTACGCTTCAGCGCCAGCTTTTTCCCCTCACCCGCTTCCGTGTAAACCAGCCGCAGAATCGATGGCTCCTGCTCAAGCAGATGCATCATCTGAGCAAGTCTGGTCTGCCATTCCGGGCGAAGTTCCGTGCTGTCTTCCTGGAAAGCGGCATCGCTCAGATCAAGACGCACAACCCTTCCGATGGAAGCGCCGAAGGTGAATTTCGACACCTTACCGGCAGTCAGTCGGATCACACGCGGGTTTTCGGTAGTCAGGCGGTACCCTGAAGGCAACGAACGCGGGTCCAGTTTGAGGATATAGTTGGTTCCGATATGCTGGTCCGGGAGGTCAGCACAGGCAATGTGAAAGCGACCCTCTGCATCTGCCGTCACCAACAGTCCCTTGACCGAAGCGACCCGAACACCTGCAAGGCCGGTTTCACCATTGTCCTGATAACCATTGCGGTTCTTGTCGTCGAACACCTTGCCGATAATATCGCCGCAATCGAAGACCGCCTCGATAACCACCTCGACAACGGCAGTGGCCACACGCGAGATCGGATTACCCTCAAGGTCCTCAACCCAGGCCCGGTTCACATACTCGCCGGGCTTGGCAGCCGCAGTGACGGCCAGATCCAACGTGATTTCCACGGCCTCATCGCCTGTCAGAACGACATTCTCAAAGGTGAGTTTGCGACCTGCCACGACCGGGGCAATCCCGGTATCACCGAGCATCGCCGAACCTGGTACGAAGGTAAGCCCGGGAGGCGTCATGTCGATGACATTGACCGTACTCGAACCCGGCATGCCGAGCATCTTGACCCGGATCGTATAGGGCACCTTGCCGCCACGGCGAACCTCGCGCAGAGGAGACATCTTGCTTATCGCATACCCCGGCAGATCGACCGACGCTTCCGCTTCCGCTGCCACGGCCTTCTGGCCGCGCGGTCCCGTACCTGTGGCCGTCGCCGTGTTTTTCACCCCATCCTCAATCCCCTGAGCAGGATCGATATCAGCCTGGCTCAGAGTATAGGTGGCGGTGAAGGTTGCGCTGTCACCGGCTGCGATATCCGCACTTGATGGCGTAAAGGAAGACAGGCTTCCTGTGCCCCGGCGTCCATCGAAACGCGGCCCTGCATCAACCGGAACCACATCATCAACAGTGACATTTCCGTCATTCGTTACCGCAAAGGTGTAGAGAATCGTATCACCGGGTTCGGCAAAGCCGGTGCCGACGCCCTGGTATGCGCCGCTTTTCTCGAGGACCAGCGACACCTTTTGCGGCAGGGGCGTGGCGGTTGGATCGTCCGGCTCACCATCCCCTTCTTCTTCGACATTTTCGCCATCATGAGGATCGTCGGAGAGATCAGACACTTCTTCACCGTTTGGGGTCAGACCTTCTACCTCTGCAGTCGCCGTCTGCCCGCCAGCATCAATCTCGGCCGCCGTCAACGGATAGGACGCGGTGAACGTGGTTCCATCTTCGCTGCCCGGAGCAAGGCTTGCGAGCGTACCGCCCGCAACGGGAACCGTTGCCCTCACACCAATTCCAACATCCGCCGGATTGACATTGGGGTCCGGAACCACTTCCAGCGAAGGAATGGTGATGCTGTTGATCGTGACGTTACCGGTATTCTTCACCGTAAAGGCATAATGTACTGGCTCGCCCGAATCCGGGAAACCGCTACCGTCAGAATCGCTCCACTGGTCCACCAGGTGAACTTCGATGGACGGGTTCGGCTGGAACTCGATCGTCGTCGGGTCGCCCGCTTCTCCATCTGCAGAGCGGGATTCAGCTGAAACCGGCTCGCCCTGCGGGTCCACGCCGGTAGCGGTGGCAACATTTGCAAAAGACCCGGCATCGATATCCGCCTGTGTAATCGTATAGCTGCCTGTCGCACTCGTGTCGCTTTCCCCCGGAGCCAATGGTCCGGCAATCGGGCTTCCAGAGATTTCAGCCTTGTCGTCTTCGATTGCAATGTCTGTCAGGCTCACATTGCCAGTGTTCATGACCGTGAACGTGTAGCCGATTGTCTCATTGGCATCAGCAAAACCGTTGCCATTGGCATCGTTCAGCATCGCTTCCTTGACGACGTCCATGGAGCCCTGCGCCACCACTGGCTGCGTGGTGTTGTCGCCGGGAATCCCGCCCGGCGGCCGCGAGGTACGCTTTACGGGAGCCCCGTTGGGGTCCGAAGCCGTGGCTTCAGCGACGTTGTCCACGCCACCGCTGTCGACATCCGCCTGGGTGACATCGTAGTAGCCCGTGATTGTCGTCGAATCCACGTCATCGGGGGCTAGAGAGGCGATGGGGCCACCAACGATCTGCGCCTTGCTATCGCTGACAGTGACGTTGGTGAGCGTCACATTGCCCGTGTTCTCCACCGTAAACGTGTATTCAAGCCGCTCACCCGCATCCACAGCGCCATTCCCATTGGCATCGACGTGAGACACCTCCTTGACGAAATCACTCTCCGGCGTCTGGAGCAGTTCCGTTTCAGTCGGTTCGCCAGCAACGCCTCCCGGTGCACTCGATTGAGCCGTGACATCATTTCCAGCCGGATCCTTACCGGTGGCTGACGCCAGGTTGGCGACAGAACCGGCATCAATATCGGCCTGTGTGATCTTATAGGTTCCGGTCACGCTTGTATCACTGTCGCCCGCCGCAAGCGGCCCTGCAATCGGGCTACCCACGAGATCCGCCCGGTCGTCTGAAACCACGATGTCTGTAAGCGTGAGATTGCCCGAATTGGTGACGGTGAACGTGTATTCGATCATCTCGCCGGCGTCGGGACGACCGTTAGCGATGGTATCGTTCAAAGTTGATGTCTTGATGATCTCGACTGCTGCGCTTCCCGGCAGGTCAATGGTCGTGGCGTCTCCCGGCTGACCGCCTGGAGGTGCCGATTCAGCACTGACCGGATCACCATCGGGGTCCTGAGCATTCACGGTGGCGTGGTTTTCCACCGAGCCAGAATCAATATCAGCACCGGTCAGGGTGTACTCGCCAATAATCGTTTCGCTGTCCGTCACGCCCGGCGGCAGCGTTGCAATCGAGCCACTTGTCACGATGCCCGGATCATCAACCGTCACGTTCGAAAGCGGCGCTGCGCCCGTATTGGTGACCGTGAAAGTGTAGATGATCTTCTCATCAACGTCCGGGACGCCGTTATTGTTGGTGTCCTGCAGCTCCGCTTCCTTGGTCAGGGACATGGACGCTTCCTGCGTCACATCCGTCGCCGTGTTGTCGGCAAGATTGTTGTCGACAACATCATCGGGAAGCACGAGCGAAACCGTGTTGCTGAGCTCGCCGGTAAAGTCGTCCGGAACCGACATGGTGATCGTGTAGGTGGCCGACGCGTTGGCAGGGAGGTTGAGATGTTCTGCATCAATGCCACCGGTCCCGCTGGCGTTCTCACATGTCGCGCCGCTCGCACCCGCGCATGTCCAGTTCGCGGTGGCAATGCCAGCCGGCAGCGGGTCCGAAACCTCGATGGCCTCTGCGCCGAAGGGGCCATTATTGGTGACCTGCATCGTATAGGTGACGTCCTGCCCGGGCGTATAGGCTTCCTGTCCGTCCGTTTTGGTGATCTGAATATCCGCCTCGAACTGAAGAGACGACGTCACACATTTCAGGCCATCATTGTTTCCCGAGCCGGGCGAGGATGAAATAAGGGTCGACTGGCCCGTCGTGGTATTGAATTTGTAGAAGCCGTTCCCGCCATTGTCGGAACCGTACACGGCATCCGGCGTTCCAAACATCGCACCAAACTGCGTTCCCGCAGCCAGGCCGGTATTGCCGACGCTTGTCACCGAGCCGGTCACCGGATCAATGGCGATTAGATCCGTAGCGCCCCCCTCCTTTGTGTAGAGGCGGCCACCGGACCATGCCAGGTCGAAAATGTTGATGGCACGGCTGAGTGTGATTGTTGTCGCCGAGACCGTCCCGACATCGATCTTGTAAAGGGTACTCGGCGCAGCGCTGCCGACCACATAATAGCTCCCGTCATCCGCGATCTCACCTGCATTGATGCCGGGGGACGAAGGAATCCCGGCGATGGCGCCCAGATTTTGTGTCTGTCCATTCGAGCCAAGGCGCAGCAGATTGGGAGTCGGACCCGCCTGAATGGCATAGCCATAAAAGTCTGTGGGATGGAAACCTGCCGCGTTGTGCGCGAACGTCTCTCCGCCCTCATTGGTGAAGGTAAAGGGATTTGTGGTCATCCCCACCGAGAGCAGATCTGTCGGATTTCCCTGGGTCAGCCACAAACGTTCATCGCACGTGGAAAAATCAGGAACCTGCGCCCGACTATCATCCATGGACACCAGAACGGTTACCATGGCAGCAGCGAACAGACCAAGGCGCATGCGGCCTTTATGGGGTTTCGTTCGATTGAGATATTCTTCTATTTTCATAATAATCTCATTTGTGTCCAATGATGAAATTATTACTCTTCAATTAATATAAATGGGACTATAAATATTAATTGATACACCTCTCAAACATGAAGGAACGAAATACAACAATTCATCAGCGATGATTAGAGCCAAACGGCATTCCATACGGTCATCATCTCGTATCGCCGATCATTCTGGTCTCCACCTCGAGACGATAGCGACCACCGACCTTCTGCCACTCACCCGCAATATGACGCCGTAATGCGCGCATGCGTCGCGCCGCCAGCCGTCCTCCCGCATTGCTGCTCTGGTACACAAGACGAAGAACGGAAGGCTCCGCATCCAGCAGAGTGACGAGTTGCTTGATCTGCGCCTGCCACGCGTCCTGCAACTCAACGCCATCCGGCGCGAAAGCAGCGTCAGACACATCCAGCCGCACCACCCGTCCGATGGTCGTGCCAAACAGAATGTTTGTCACCTTACCGGCGGTCAGCCGGACAACACGCGGGTTCTCCGTGGTCACCCGGTAACCTGACGGCAGAGAACGCTGGTCGAGCTTCATGATGTAATTCGTACCGATCCGCTGATCCGGGAGATCGGCACAGGCCACATGGAATTTGCCCTTCGGTCCGGCCGTGACCAGCAATCCCTTTGCCGTGGCCACCCGCGCACCCGCAATGCCCTCTTCACCGGCATCCGGATAGCCGTTGCGATTGCGGTCATTGAAAACGAGACCGGTGATATCGCTACAGTCGAACACCGGCTCAACAATCACTTCCACAGTCGCGGTGGCAACTCCCGTCAAAACCTCTCCGGATAGATCCTCCACCCAGGCCTGATTGACATACTCACCCGGCTTCACACTCGCCGTCGCCAGCAGGGTCAGGTCGATGAGAAGTGGCTCGCCCGGCTGGAGCTCGACATTTTCAAAGATGAGCCTGCGCCCTTCCAGTCTCGGCGCCAAACGTCCATAGGACACGGACGCGCTGCCGGTCTGGTAGGTGAAGCCCTGCGGGAGAAGGTCAATGACGTTCACCTCCACCGCCGTCTTGAGCGCGTAAGCCGCGACCCGCAACTGATAGGGCACACGGTCGCCGCGCCTCACCTGCGAAAGCGGGGTGCTCTTGCCAATGAAAACACCGGGCATGGGCACGCTGGCCTCGGCCTCCGGCGACACCACAATGCGCCCATGCGGCGTCGCGCCCTGCGCCACTGCGGTATTCACCGCGCCAGCCTCATGAGACCGGGCATTGCGGATGTCCGTCGCAGTCAGGACATAGTCTGCAGTGAACCTCGCCTTGTCACCCGGCGCCAGCGTCGCACTGGCCGGCGCAAAGGCCGAAAGACTGCCGCTTGCAGGCGCGCCGCCAAAGAGCGGGCCGGGATCTGACGGCGCAACATTGTCAACCGTGACATTGCCGTCATTCTCCACCTCGAATTCATAGTGGATCGTTTCGCCGGGATGCGCCTGCAACCCGCCAGCGCCACGATATTCACCCGTCTTCGTCAGAGCGAGAGACGCCAGTTGCGGCAGCGGCAACTCATGTTGAGAACTTGCGGAAACCTCTTCGCCGGACGGATCCGAACCGGTTACCGTCGCAGCAGCGTTCAGCAATCCCTGATCGATGTCATCCTGCGTCAACCTGTAGCTTGCGGTAAACGCATCCGTGTTTGTCCCGCCTGGCAAAAACCCGTCCAGCGGCCCGCCGCTGACCGGAACCTGCACCTCCCGGCCGTCAGGCAGGGTAAGCGTCACAGACGGGATGGACACACCGGAAAGGGTCGTGTTCCCCGCATTCGTTACGGCCAGTTCGTATTGCACAATCTCACCGGCATCCGGATAACCGTTTTCATCCCCGTCAACGAGCGTTCCCGTCAAGACGAGTTCCACGGCCGGCTTGTGCTCAATCACCAGGACGGTATCGCCAGCCCCCTCATCCGTCTCCGACACAACCTCCAGAGCAGTTCCATCCGGCGCCTTCGCATGCAGCGTGGCAGTGTTCCGCACCTCCCCCACATCGACATCCGCCTGCGTGATTTCGTAGTCGGCGCTGAATGTCGTTTCATCCGCATCGCCAACGTTCAGGCTGCTCAACGGGCCGCCGGCGACCTCAACCTTCTCGTCCTCCACCTTGAGATCACTCAATGTCACATTGCCGATATTCTCAACCTTGAAGCGGTACTCGACATGATCCTCGGCATCGACGCGGCCATTGCCATTGCTGTCGACATGCACCGCCCGCTTGATCAGTCGCGCCTTGGGAGCGGCAGTCAGCGGAACCTCGAGACTGCTGGAACCGGTCACCTGCTGGCTCGATGGATCAAGCGCCGCGACCTGCGCTTCATTCAACACCTTGCCCTTGTCCAGATCGGCCTGCTTCACAAGATAGGCAGCGGTGAATGTGTCTTCATCAACGTCGCCCGGCGCAAGGGTCACAAGCGGTTCGCCGGTCACCTGCGCAGTCGGATCGGTCACACGGACATTGCTGAGCGTCACATTGCCGGTATTTTCCACGCTGAACTTGTAAATCAGCGCATCGTCAACATCGGTGACCCCGTTCTCGTTGCGGTCTTCCGTGCGGACGAGCGTCTTGGTCAGTTTGATCGACGCGGACCGCGCAATCTCGACCGTCGCGCTGCCCTCACTCGTTACGGTCTCCCCCTGTCCAACCGGCACGGTCGCGGTGGCCTTGTTGTCGACCCTGCCTTTGTCGATGTCAGCCTGCGTCAGCTCGTAGAGCGCACTCACCGTCGAATCACTGTTGCCCGGCGTCAGATCCGGAATCGTCGTCCCGGAGAACGACAGAGCGGGGTCGGTAATCTTGACGGCCGCGAGCGTCACATTGCCGGTGTTCGTGACCTTGAACGCAAATTTGATGTGATCGTCAGGATCTGCGACCCCGTTGCCGTTCGTGTCTTGATAAACGCCTGTCTTCTCAAGCTTCATGGCCGGCGTTGCCGTAATGCTGAAGGAGGCAGTGGAAAGAGCTTCCGCCTTTTTCCCGCTCGGCGACGTCCCCTCGACGGACGCCGTGTTCGAGAAAACGCCGTTGTCGACATCCGCCTGCGTCAGAACATGATAGCCCGTGACCGCCGTATCATTGCTCGCGCCCGGCGTGAGGTCTGGAACCGTCGTGCCCGACAAAACGGCGCCCGGATCACTTAACTTGATGCCCGAAAGAGACACATTGCCATTGTTCGTAACCTTGAAACGGTAGTTCAGACGGTCGCCAGGCTCCATCACGCCGATGGTTCCCTGATCCTGAAAAGTCACGGTTTTCTCGATCTTGATGGATGCCGCCTCGGGCAGGCTGACTGATGTCGAGCCGGTGTCATCCACATCACCGTCATCGGGCGCTTTCGCCTTCACGGTCGCCGTGTTGACCACCGAGCCACGGTCCAGATCGGCCTGGGTCAGATCATAATTCGCGGTCAGAGGCGTCGTGTTTGAATCCCCGGGCGCGAGCGTCCCTGCAACGGCGAGACTGCCATTGATCAGGGGGTCCGACACGCTGATATCCTTCAGCGTTACCTCGCCCGTATTCTTCACAGCGAACGTGTATTCGATGCGATCCCCCAGATCAGCAACCTTGTTGTTGTTGGTGTCCACCCATTTACCGGTCTTATCCAGCGAAACAGCTTCTTTCGTGTCGATGGAAACCGTCACTTCAGATGTGTCGCTCGTCGCGTGACCGTGCGGATCCTTGGCGCTGGCCGTGGCCTTGTTCACGACCTCGCCCCTGTCCAGATCGGCCTGCGTCAAAGTATGAAAGGCCGAGAAAGTGGTGCTATCCTCATCCCCGACAATGAGTTGCGAAAGCGTGCCCCCGGAAACGCTGACAGAAGGGTCCGTGATGCTGATGTCGGAAAGCGTCAGGGAACCGGCGTTCTTGACCTTGAAACTGTATTTGATCCGGTCGCCCACATCGGTTTTCTGGTTGCCGTTCGCATCGACATACACCCCCGTTTTTTCGAGCACGATCTTGCTCGTGCCTTCCTCATGGGTGGTGACCGACGCGCTGTCCGTCACGGGCGTGTCGTCCGGCGCCTTCGCGGTCACGGTCGCCGTGTTCTTCACATCGCCATTATCGATGTCGCTCTGCTTCAGATCGTAGCGCGCCGTGAATGTGGTGCTGTCCGATACGCGGGGGGCAAGCGTGGCGATAGGTCCGCCGGTGACACTCGACGCATTGTTATCGGTCAGGCTGATGTCTTTCAGTTCGACATCGCCGGAATTGGTAACGGTGAAGGAGTACTGGATATGGTCGCCGAGATCGACGACCGAATTGTTGTTGGCATCCACATGAACGCCACGCTTCTCAAGCTTGATCGAATGCTTGCTCCCAAGCCCGGTCGTCAGCGAGGCGGTGTCGCTTATTGTCTTGCTGTCCGGATCCTTCGCCTCGACCTTCGCGGCGTTGATCACTTCGCCCTTGTTGATGTCCGCCTGCGTGAGATCATAGGCAAGAGAAAAGGTCGTCGTATCCTTGACACCGGGAGCCAGCGTCGCCAGAGGGCCGCCATTCACCGTGTCCAGCGGGTCCGTCACCTTCACGTCGGTCAGGGCGACATTGCCGGTATTCTCCACCTCGAAGCTGTAGATGATGCGATCGCCGACATCGAGAAGCTGGTTCGCATTGGTGTCCTGATAGGCCCCTTTCTTGACCAGATCGATCGCGGACGTCCTCGGCAGATTTATGATCGTCGGGGCCTGATCGCCATCGGCTGTTGCCTGCGAATAAACCGTGATTTCCTGACCGCCAGGCAATGTGCCCGCCCCAACGGCCTGGTTGCTGAGTTTGCCACCATTCACATCGGCCTGGGTGAGCCTGTAGGTAGCCTTGAAAGTCGCAGTCTCACCGGGCTGCAGGGACCCTTCCGGAGATGAACCGCTGTTGGAAACAAAAGTCGGCCCGGTGGTGAGCGCCAGCGCGGTGCCGTCCGAACGCTCAAGGAAATCCTCCTTGATCCGGACATTGGTCATCGGATCAACACCAGTGTTCTTGACGGAGAAGGAGAACGTTACATCTTCACCGGCCATGGCGCGCTCCACCGATGCAGTCTTGATCACTTCGAGAGGGTAAGCGCCAATGGCAAAGTTAGCGATGCATTCTACATAGGTGGACGTATAAGTGCTCACGGTCAGTTTTTGCTCTGCCGCAGTGGCGGTGAATTCGAGTAACGCCTGGGTCCATGATGTCGATGGCATCGGAAATTTTTGCGGCGTCTTATTGTCAATTTGCAAGATCAGCCCGTCACATGGATTACGATACATACTCTGCGAACCCCGCATCAACCCATAAAAGGGAATCTTGTAAGTACGCCCAACAACCAATCCTGTTATTTTTGTATAAATAGCTTCCGAATAAGCCGGATAACTCCAAATTGAAGAAAAACTAACATCGCCAGTCGGAAGCTCTGGGAGGGGAGCATCGTTCCACTTATATCCACCATAGCCCCACTTTTGATAATCGGAACAGTCCGGTGTCCCTTTAGCCGCAAACCAACCAGCCGGCGTTCTGCTTGGCCCGACGACGCAGGGCGCAGTTGGCGGAATGTGCTGCGCATAGCCCGGCAAGGAAAATGAACTGCCCCCCGCCACAACGAGAAGGAAGAGCAACAGGAGAGACAGCCCTCCCTCACGACTGGCCAGCCGCAACCAAAACCGGCCTGCCACAGCAAGAGAAGCAGCAAACCTTTGCACATTCATCAGCAGCACGTTCATTGAGGTCACCTGGAATGGCGCAGCGTTCATGTACCCCTAAAAAGACCTGAAACTCGCGACTATCGAAACAAGGCCGAACACTGCGAAAGCGGGATTGAGAGTTAGTCCCGCGCACTCTAGTGAGGATCGCGCCGCGACATGAGTTGCCGTGCCGTATCTTTACGGATTCAGCGCCGGCCGCACCGGCCCCACGCCACCGGCTTTCCGGCATCGGCAAAGCAACGGATCGCGGCTTACCGGCACCCCGCCAGCAAGACCGGCTTGACATTCCGCGCGTACCCTTTATGTGTCCGCCAGACTCTTTAAGCGCTTGGTGGAGAGATTCTGCTGATGCGCGACCAACAAACATCAGGAACGGACGACAGCTATGGCGAAGGCCACGACCATCAAGATCAAGCTCCAGTCGACGGCCGACACGGGCTTCTTCTACGTCACGAAGAAGAACAGCCGGACGATGACCGACAAGATGACCAAGCGGAAATACGACCCCATCGCGAAGAAGCATGTGGAGTTCAAGGAAACGAAGATCAAATAGATCCCGTTTTCGCCGTACAAAAACGCCGCTCCGAGCGGCGTTTTTTTATGCGTGCATGAAACGGCCTGACCGTCACGCTTCTATGCCTGGCGGAGCCCACGAACTTCTATGCGCGTTAAAGGAAATGGGGGTCGGTCGGCAAACTGGCAGCGGTACGAGGAGGCCACTAAAGACCAGCGCCGACCGACCGACCCCACGGACCCAGGAGATGCGGCGGACCTGAGCATCATGGGGTATTTGGGGCATGGCGCGTCAAAGCCATATCGGCCCGACCATGCAACTGCCCTTATCGGTCGAGAGATTTGCGCAGGGCAGTAAGAAAATCAACACTTACTTAACCATTGCCGCCAACTCCCTGACGTTAGGGTAAATATGGCGCGCGACCGGCTTTGCGTCAGCCCCCAATAAGGTGAGAGCGCCATCACTCTTTCGTGCCTGTCAGGTGACCGGCCTACCACACCCGAAACAAAGCCACCCACCCACAACCGAAAACGCCGCACATCCGGGAGGACATGCCGCGCTCTTGACGACAGGAATGCCGTGCGACCGAAACCGCACGGCGAAGGGATGGCGACCTAGAATTTCGCAGTCGCTCCCAGAATGAAGGTCCGGCCCCTGCCCCTTTTTGAATTCATCGATTCCGGCCCGGACGCAGCCACCGCGTAGCTCTTGTCGAACAGATTTTCGACCGTGAAGAACACGTTGAAATCCTCGCGGATCTCATAGCTGCCATAGGCATCGTAGAGCGTGTAGGCCTCAAGGTCCTCCGGCTCCATCATGCCGTTTGCCTGCCGGCTTGGGCCGACATAACGCATCTGTGCGCCAAGATTCAGCCGCTGCTCGAGAAGACGCACGCCCACATCCACCGTGGCGTAGGTCTCGGGCAGGAAGCCGGCATCACCATTGCCCCAGCCCGTGCCGAAGCCGACCGGCTGATCGGTATCCGCATTGGTGTAGGACGCATTCACGTAGAAGGCTCCCGCGTCATAGCTGCCCTGCACTTCCCAGCCGGACATGCGGGTGGTGCCGGGCGCATTCAGCCATTTGGCGACCCGCCACGGAATCCCCGTCACATCCGCCCGATCGTTGACGATGTAGTTTTCGATGTCGTGACTGTAATAGCCGACCTTCAGGCGCAGGCGGTCGTCGGGCAGCAGGACACCATCCCTGTGCAGATTGACGCCCACATCCCAGCCTCTGCGAACCTCCGGCTCAAGCCCCAGATTGTTCGCATAGGCCGAGCCGATGCCATCACCAAACGGGATCATCGTCCACAGCATCTCCTGAACGGTGGGCGGACGCGCCGTGTGCGCATAGGTGGCGTAAAGCTGCATCCAGTCGAGCGGATCGGCGGCCAGTGTCACCCTGGGCAGGAATTCACCACCGGAGCGCGAGACCTTCCGGTTGCCGCAGTCCGGCCCGCCGGGCGGACAATCACCCGTACCCGCACTGTATGCGGTCTGCTGCCCGGACATGTTCCAGTAATCATAGCGCAGCCCGGCCGTCAGCGAGAAGATGTTCCAGTCCAGCGTGACATCGGAGAAGGCGCTCGCCTTCTGCATCCTGCCCGGCGGGTTCGCGCCACGGCGACGCAGCACCTCGAAATCCGTGGAACCGTAGGAAAGCCCGTAATACCAGGAGAGGTCCACGCCCTCGCCCACCACGAAGCGTGACGTGTTGGCGAGGCTCGCACCGAAGGAACGATCCCGGGATTCACGACCGCGATAGCCGCCGCCAAACTCGGAATCGTAGGTCATCTCCGTTTCGTTGTAGTAGACATTGGCCGCAAGATCGATCAGCGCCGACCCCGGATCATATGTGTAATCGAGCGTGTAGGTCTGGTTCTTCAGGCTTTGCTCGTAATTGCTGCTGGTGAAGCGGTTGTCATACCAGCGCCCGCCAAGCTTGAGCCGATGCTCGCCATTGGGTTCGAAATCGAGCTTGACCAGTCCACCCGCAGGCGCATTGGCAACCCTGTCGTAATCGGGAAACACCGTGCCATCCGCCGTTTCATAATCGTGAAAATCGGAATAGGCGAGCGCGCCGACAATGCTCACATCGCCAGTCTGACCGGGGAACATCTTGCCCCGCGCGCCGCCAGCGAGCAGACCTGACCAGCGATAACCATTGGTGCCGGCCTTGAAGCGGGTGAGCGCACCGATGTCAGCGCCCGGCTTCAGAACGTCATCCACCTCAAGCGTGCGGAAATTGGCAGCGCCGGCCAGCGTTCCCGCACCGGCCGCGCCCGAAACCGCGCCGCGCGCCACATCCACACCGGCCAGAAGCTCGGGATGTACGTAAAGCAGATTGCCGCCTGACGAACCATGCCCGCCCACATTCCGGAAGGTCTGCGGCACGCCGTCGATCATGGCATTGACGCGGCCATAGCCGGTCAGTCCGCGAATGTTGACCTCAATCGCCGGATTGGTGCTCGGCGAATAGGTAAAGGCGCCCGGAACTGAACGCACCGCCGTTCGCACATCGCCGCCGAAGCGCTCCTGCAGTGCCTGCTCATCAAGTGAGCCGACCGCCGCAGGCGTGGTGTAGACTGCTTCGCCCGAGGGCAGAAGCGTCTGGTCATCAACCACCACCAGCCGTTTCAGCCGATGGGTCCTGCCCTCACCCACGTCACCCGAAACGGCTTGCTCCACCTCTTCCTCTGTCGGGGATGCCTGCTCCTGGGCAAAGGCTGCATGCGCACATAAGAAAGAACAAGCGAAGACACTTCCCGCAAACAACCTGCGGGAATCATCGATGATCAAAGCCAACGAAACCTCCTGTCGGACTAAAGCAGAATTTCGGGCTGGCTGAACATTTGCTTGCTGGAATGTACTTTTGCTTAGCCGCGCGGCATCAGCACGTCAAACAAGCTCCCAAAACCACTGGGCAATGCCTCAGACCGCAGCAAACCGTTGTCTGCCACGGAAAAAACATGATTATTAAAGTCAAGTTTAAGCGCGCAAACGCTCAGGCTGCGACAGTTTTACACAATAATTTTATTGAAAACCCGCAATACCCCACCTCACGCGGCGGGAGCCACCACGCAATTGCGCCCTGCATTCTTGGCATCGTACAGGGCCAGGTCGACACGTTTGAGCAGAGTGGCCGGGTCGTCATGCGCGCCGGCGGTGGCCACAACGCCCACACTGGTCGTCACCGCAATCGCATTCTTGCCACCATCGACCGTGAACGGGTCGCTGGCAATGGCGACACGAAGACGTTCGGCCACGGTCTCCGCAACATCGAGCGGGGTATCCGGCATCACCACAACGAATTCCTCACCGCCAAAACGGCAGATGAGATCAATGCCACGAATGTTCTGGCGAAGCCGGTCGGCGAATTCGCGCAGCACATCGTCGCCGCCCTGATGCCCCCAGCTGTCATTGATGGCCTTGAAGCAGTCGATATCGGCCATCATCACCGAGAGAGGCCGCCCGCGCGCGGCGGCACGGGCAAGAAGCCTTGGCAGATGCGTGTCCAGATAGCGTCGGTTGTGAAGCCCCGTCAGCGGGTCGGTTACGGCCATCTGGAAGCTCTCGCTCACGCTGGAGCGCAGACGGTCATTGTAGCGTTTGCGGCGCAGCTGCGTGCGCAGGCGCGCCATGAGTTCCTGTTGATCTACCGGGCGCACGATATAGTCGTTCACGCCGAGTTCGAGAGCCCGCGCGATCATCGCATCGTCGCCCCTGTCGGCCACCAGCATGACCGGCAGAAGCCGCGTGCGATCCAGCGCCCGTAATTGTGCGCACAACCGCAGCGGATCGTAAGTTGTGTAAGCAGACGTGACGAGAATGCACTCGTAGCTGCCATCGGCGGCGCGGAACAGACCGGCCTGCGGGTCATCCTCGACATCAACCCTGTAGCCATCACGCAGCATGTTGGCGATGGTTGCAGAAGACTGCGCGTCTTCATCGATCAACAGAATGGAGGGCGCAGCACGACGCTCCTCTTCAATTCCATCGTCAAAACCGGCATTGCGCGCCGTCACGGTGCGCAGGCGCAATTCGTCCGTCAGCATTTTCAGCCGCACCAGACTTTTCACCCGCGTCACAAGCTGCAGATCATTGACCGGCTTCGAGAGAAAATCATCCGCACCGGCTTCAAGCCCCCTGATGCGATCCGCCGTCTCTTCAAGGGAGGTGACCATGATGACGGGAATGTGCTGCGTAGCCGGATCGGCCTTCAGCCGGCGGCACACCTCGAACCCATCGAGCTCCGGCATCATCACGTCCAAAAGCACGACATCCACCTTGCCGTCCGCGCAGATCTTCAGCGCCTCTGCGCCACTATGCGCGCAGACCACCTCGAAATACTCGGCCAGAAGCCGGCTTTCGAGCAGCTTCACATTGGAAGGGACATCATCGACGACAAGGATGCGCGCGGTCATGGTCGGCTCCTCAGATGAATACTGGAGAGGCCGGGTGCAGCATCAGGCGTCTCCGAGATAGGATTTGATCGTTTCGATGAAGCTCGGCACGGAGATCGGCTTGGAAATGTAAGCCTCGCATCCGCCCTGGCGGATCCGCTCCTCATCGCCCTTCATCGCAAAGGCCGTGACCGCGATGACCGGGATGGTGTGCAGATCGTCATCCTGCTTGAGCCATTTGGTGACTTCCAGACCGGAAACCTCCGGCAGCTGGATGTCCATCAGGATGAGGTCAGGCCGATGCTCACGCGCAAGATCAAGCGCATGCAGCCCGTCGCGCGTACGCACTGTCTCATAACCGCTTGCCTCGATGAGATCGCGAAAGAGCTTCATGTTGAGCTCATTGTCTTCGACGATCATGACTTTCTTCGACATCAAACCCCGTCCCACTCAACTCCGCCGTAACAGCAGACCGCCGGTTGCCGACCGCGATGTGCGATACACCGAAATTTCAGACGCCACCCTTGCACGATTTGATTTATGAATCGGTAATGGGCGCCTGCGAATCGTAGTCTTCCAGCATAACGGCCCTGGTTTTGCGCGCAATTCACGTGTTGAAAATGCAGCAGCGGGCCAAACACCCTATATTGAGGATGAACCATGCAACGCGAGGAAGCCGAAACCATTGCCGTGTCCGCCCTGGCCTTCATTGCGGCAGACGGCGAACTTCTGCCGCGCTTCCTGTCGCTGACCGGTATCGGGGCCCACCAGATCCGCGCTGCCGCCGCCGAACCGGGTTTTCTGGCGGGTGTTCTGCAGTTCGTGCTGGCGCATGAGCCGACAGTGCTGCGCTTTTGCGAAGAAAGCGGCATCGCGCCCGAGCGGGTTGCGCGCGCGCCAGCCGCCCTGCCCCATGGCAACACATCTTACGACATTCAGCCCTGACACGATTTGGACGGCACAAACATGACGATCGATCCGGAAACCTCCCGGCAAATTGACGAATTATCGCTCAGCAGCGATCCCCTGCTGGTGCTCGATGTGGACGACGTGATCCTGGAATTCATCCGGCCGTTTCCGGAATATCTGCGCACGCGCGGCTTCGAGCTGAAGCTCGAAAGCTTCGGCCTCAACGGGAACGTCACCGACCTCGCCTCCGGAGACCGCGTGAGCAATGAAACCGTGGCGCAGCTCGTCGATGCGTTTTTCGAGGTCCAGCATGACTGGCAGGCGCTGGCCGAAGACGCCTCCGAAACCATTGCACGGCTTTCGAAAGCAAGCCAGGTGGTGCTCCTGACCGCCATGCCCCACCGCTACCGGCAGACGCGCCGCACCCTGCTCGACCAGCTGGAAATGCACTATCCGCTGCTCACGACCGAGCGCGCCAAGGGCCCGGCAATCCAGCGCCTGCGCGGCGAGCATCAGCGTCCCGTCGCCTTCGTCGACGACATGTATTACAACCTCGTCTCGGTGCGCGACACGGTGGAGGACGCGCATCTCTTCCACCTGATGGCCGACAATTCCGTGCGCACGCTGATGCCGCCAATCCCCGAGGGCGTAACGGCGGTGGAACACTGGAAAGAGGCCGGCGAGAAGATCGCCCGCTCACTGCAGATCTAAAGCGATTGCAGCAAAAGCGGAAACCGATTTCCCGGCCAAAATTGCACAAAATCAATGAGATAGCGCATTACCGGTGAACCTTTTCTCGTCAGCAACGCTCTGAACAGTCACACCGCACCTGCCGGGCCTGGCAAAGACAACGCCGCGCCCGGCCGGAGCCACAGCGCATCCCGGCATCACACAGTCAAAGCGTAAACCGCATCAGCGGCCGCCCCGCCTTGCGCTCGGCGACCGCCTGGAACCCGGCCTTTTCAAAGACCCGCGTCGAGCCCACGAACAGGCCGATGGAACGCTTGTCGTTCGACCGGGTGATCGGGCAGGCTTCCAGCAGGCGCGCGCCGTTTTGCCGGGCAAAATCGATCTCGCCGGCAACAAGCACGTGAGACAGCCCCTTTCGGCGCGCCGAGCTTCGCAGGAAGAAGCACGAGATCGCCCAGATATCCACCTCACGCTCCTCGCCCTCTCCCAGCGGCGCAGAGACACGCCCCTTGTTGTTCCATTCGGAAATGTCGGCGCGCGGCCCGATCTGCATCCAGCCATCCGCCTTTGCGCCATCCATGAGCAAGATCCCCGGAGGCGGGCCGGCTGCAATTCGCGCCTTGATGTGATCCCTGTTGCTCTCGCGGTCGTTTTGTCGCCGCACCGCCGGTGGCAAACGAAAATGCGTGCACCAGCAACCGTAACAGGCGCCCTGCCTGCCAAACAGATCCTCGAACGCCGGCCACAAATCCGGCGTCAGGGGCGCAATCCGATAGTCCACCCTGACCTGTTGCAACCCGGCTTCTGGCAACCCGCCTCCTCCATACCGCAGCTTGTGCCATGGCGGCGTTTCAAGTAAGATGCATGTTCACTTTATGTTCACATGATCGATCATGCCTGTCAACGCCCTCACGCATGGCATTTGCCGCGATTGCCTGACCCCGGCGAACACCGCATCGCGGCGTTGCCGGTCATGCGGGAGCCCGCGCATGCTCGCCCATGCCGAGCTTGACCGCCTGTCTCTCGCGCATGTCGACTGTGATGCCTTCTACGCCTCGGTCGAGAAGCGGGACAATCCGGCCCTGCGCGACAGGCCGGTCATCATTGGTGGCGGCAAACGCGGTGTCGTCTCCACCGCCTGCTACATCGCCCGCATCCACGGCGTTCGCTCTGCCATGCCCATGTTCAAGGCGCTCGAAGCATGCCCCGAGGCCGTCGTGGTCAAGCCGGACATGGAGAAATATTCAAGGGTCGGCCGTCAGGTGCGCTCAATGATGGAGGCGCTCACCCCCATGGTCGAGCCGCTGTCCATCGACGAAGCCTTTCTCGATCTCGCCGGCACGGAGAAACTGCATGGTGCGCCCGCCGCCCTGGTGCTCGCCCGCTTCGCACGACAGGTGGAAGAGGAAGTCGGCATCACCGTTTCGGTCGGCCTCTCCTACTGCAAATTCTTGGCCAAGGTGGCTTCAGACCTGGACAAGCCGCGCGGCTTTTCCGTGATCGGTCAGGAAGAGGCCGTCAGCTTTCTTCAGAGACAGCCCGTCACGCTCATCTGGGGCGTCGGCAAGGCCTTTGCCGCCACGCTCGGCAAGGATGGCATCCGCACCATCGGCCAGCTTCAGACCATGGAGCGCAACGAGCTGATGCGGCGTTACGGCACGATGGGCGACCGGCTCTATCACCTTTCGCGCGGCATGGACGAACGCGGCGTGAAACCGCGCAGTGAAGCAAAAAGCGTTTCGTCTGAAACCACGTTCAACACGGATCTGTCCCGGATGGAGGATCTGGTGCCGGTGCTGCGCGCGCTTTCCGAGCGGGTTTCCGCCCGGCTTAAGGAGGCCGACATTGCCGGTCGAACCGTCGTTCTGAAACTCAAGACCGCCGAGTTCCGGCTGCGCACACGCAACCGGCAGCTGGGAGACCCGACACGGCTCGCCGACCGCATCTTTCACACGGGGCTGGAACTCCTGAAACGGGAGGTGGATGGCACGCGCTTTCGCCTTCTTGGCATCGGTGTCAGCGACCTGACCGACGCCGGCAGGGCCGATCCGCAAGACCTTGTCGACGGGCTTTCCCACAAGCGCGCACTCGCCGAGGGCGCCATCGACAGCCTGCGCGAAAAATTCGGCAAACAGGCCGTCGAGACCGGCTATACGTTCGGGCGCTCCAAAGTCGCGCGCCCACAGCGTGACGGCGACGATTGAGCCAGCTGCTTGAGGCCTGCCCTACTGGCCGCGAAGTTCCTCAACACGCTGCCGAACCGCCTCACGCCGATCCTTCGTGCCGGGATGCGTGGAGAACCAGCCTGTCTCATCGGAACCGCCAGCGTCCTCAACCACACGGTCCAGAAGCCCCACAAAAGCCAACGGATCGCGGCCCGCCTTCGCCATCAGTCCGACACTGTAGAGATCGGCATGGGTCTCGAACTCACGCGAATAGACAAGGGTCTGCAGAGCGCTTGCCTGCACGATCACATCATCGACCAGCTGGCTCGCATCACCACCGATCAGCCCCACCATGAAACCAATGCCCAGAACGCGATAGATCTGCTGCAGCGAGTGCCGCTCGCGCACGTGTCCGATCTCATGGGCGATAACGCCGGCAATCTCGTCGTCAGACCGGGCAAGCCCGACCAGTTCGTCCGTAACAATGATGGTGCCGCCCGGCAGCGCCAGCGCATTCGCGCCTATCATGCCGCCCTGCCGGAGTTCCAATCTGAGCGCGGGTCCATCATCGCCTGCGATCTGCGCCAGTTCACCGAACATGTCGTGCAGCGCCTTCTGGCGCTCTTCGGCAAGTTCCGTGGGGGAGAACACGGTGCGATCCACCGTCTCAAGCGTTCCCCGGTCCATCGCGACGATGATGGGCTGCGGCGTCACCAGCGCCGCACCCGACGCCAGAAGCGGGACACCGAACCGGTAGACGACGAAGATCAGCCCCATCGTCACCACGGCGGCCGCCGCCACGAAGCCCGGATGCCCCTCAAGGCGCATCAGCCGGGCGAAGAAGCTGCCACCCGTCTTCAGGAAGCCGTCCACATCGGCACCAAGCGGGGCTTCGAAAACACCGCCATCGGCAAAGGTGATCTTGCGCGGAACGCCGGCAACCGGGTCGGAGACGGAAGCGATTACCGGCTCCAGCGCCTCCGTTTCGTCGGTAAGACGCAGCACCAGCCGTTCCGGAACGCCGGAAAGGCTGGCCGCCACGACACGCGAGGAACCGGGTGGGAAATAACGTCCCTCAATCATGGCCTCTTCCTGCTTCGCTCCAATATCGATCATGCGGTCTGCGGGATGCCGAAAGTCGTCAAAATGCGATATCGATGCCTTCAATATCGAAGTACTCGGCCGCACTGACATTGCCCTCCGGTGCTGCTTCATCCACAAAATCATCGAGCAGACCGACCGCAATCACGCCGGTGCTGACCACCAGATAGCGCCAGCTGCGGACCACCGCCCATGGCCGCAGCAGTCCAAGCGTCAAAACGGTGGCGAGCAGGTTTGAGACTTGAATCCAGACGTAACGCCGCCGACCCATGCGGGATGTAAAGCGGTGCCGACCATCAAGAACGGTGTGATTGTAGGCGATGTTGCGCACACCGGCCTCATAGAAGAGATAGGCAAGCGCCAGCGCGATATAAGCGCTGATGGCAGCAGCAGTCAGGATGTCGGACATCGCCTCAACATCATAGATATCGAAGAGCTCATCCTGACCTAGCTGAAGCAAGTTTTCCGCCGAGAGCAGTCCTGAACCGAACAGGAATCCCCCTCCAATGCAAAGCAACAGGACAAGCCCGATGAAGATGACCGTCACGCCCAAATTTCCGTAAAGCGCCAATAGTGGCGCATTCGTCTCAAAGCGGGTCGATCCATATCCCAGATGCCGACCGATATAGTTGCGCGCGAATTTTGAAGCCAAGGGCGCGAGGAGCCCTGCCGACAAGAGAGCAACCAGAGGCATGATCAGAAAGGCGAAGAACGCGCCCCAATAGGTTCCCTGAAAATTCAGCCGCACATTGCGATAGCTGGTCATCCGCGCGTTGAATGACATCGACTTGTTAAGAAGCAAGGGGAAACAAAACACGTAAGCGAGGGACAGAAACCCCAAGTCGGGCCACAGACCAACCAGCGTATCGTGGATCAACAGAGCCGCTACCACGATGACGCGCCCGACCAGGATCGTGTTGGGGTCCCCGTGATACTCGAAATTGTGCCCGTCGAGCCAGCTGTTTCCATAAAAGTAGCGCAACCGGCGCACCTTCGCCCAGGCAGTGTAAATGCCGAGCGTGATGATTGACAGGAACAGATTGACAATCCAGATGCCAAAATACTCAGAAGCGCGCCCGGTAAATGAAAACTCCAGATTCACGGGCGCAGGGCGGCTCTCTGCCGCCGTTTCAACGTGGTTCATAAAAAAAAGACCTAAAAATAAAAATTATCAAAAAAAACAGCTGATCGCGGAAATTTGCAAAAACGACCAGAAGTTGCTGCGCTCACCTTTTGGCGCAACGCCTAAACAAGTTCAACCTCTACAACGCCCGGCACGGCCCGCATGGCGGCCGCAACCTGCGGTGAGATCCGGTAGCGGTTGGGTAACCCGACCTCGATCTCGCCCTGCCCGCCTTCCTTGATGACGACGAGGCTCACCTGCGCGTCGCCGCGCTGGGTCAGCTGCGAGGAGATGGCGGCCAGCGGCTTGGGGTCGCGCAGATAGATGCGCAGCGCCTTCTGCATCCGGCAGGCTTCTTCCTCGAGCGACTGCACGCCCTGAATGCGCAGATTGACGCCTTCGGGCCGGTTTTCAGCCCCCACCATGATGACCACGGAGGAACCCGCTTCCAGAAGATCGCGATATTGCGCGAGCGCCTCGGAAAACAGGACGGCCTCATACTGTCCGGTGGCGTCGGACAACTGGATGATGCCCATCTTGTTGCCGGTGCGCGTGCGCCGCTCCTGCTTGGAGGTGACGGTGCCGGCAAGCCGCCCGGCGGTCGCTCCGCGCTTCACTGCAGCCTGGAATGTGCCCCAGTTCTGCACGCGCATCTTTTCCAGTATCTCGGCATACTCATCCAGCGGATGCGCCGAGAGATAGCAGCCGACCACCTGGAATTCGCGGTGCAGCTTGTCGGCAGCGGACCATGGCTCGACCACCGGCAGATGAAGCTTCTGCGGCTCGCCGCCGCCCGACATGCCGAAAATGTCGCCCTGCCCCATGGCCGCGTCTTCGGCCGCGCGCGCCGCCATGCCCATAAGCCGGTCGATGCCGCCGAACAGGGCTGCGCGGTCGAGACCGAAACAGTCGAATGCGCCGGCCTGAATCAGGCTTTCCAGAACCCGTTTGCCGACGATCTTGGGATCGATGCGGGCGCAGAAATCCTCAAGGCTCTCGAACTGCTTCTCGTTGCGCTTCTCGACGATGTGCTCCACCGCCGCGTCGCCCACGCCCTTGATGGCGGCGAGCGAGTAGAAAATCTTGTTCTCACCCACTTCGAACGGACGATGCGAGGTCAGGACCGATGGCGACACGACTTCAATGTCGAGCCGCATGGCGTCGCGGCGGAAGTCGTTCAGCTTGTCGGAGTTGGCCATATCGTAGGTCATCGACGCGGCGAGGAACTCGACCGGGTAATGCGCCTTCAGATAGGCCGTCTGATAGGAGACGATGGCGTAGGCAGCGGCGTGCGACTTGTTGAAGCCGTAGTCGGCGAACTTGGCGAGCAGGTCAAAGATGAAGTTTGCCTGCTGCTTGGAAACGCCGCGCTCGGTCGCGCCATCCACGAAGATGCCGCGCTGCTTCTCCATCTCCGCGCGGATCTTCTTGCCCATGGCGCGGCGCAGAAGGTCAGCCTGACCGAGCGTGTAGCCGGCCAGCTCCTGCGCGATCTGCATCACCTGCTCCTGGTAAACGATAACGCCCTGCGTCTCCTTCACCAGATGGTCGATCTTTGGGTGGATCGAGGCGATTTCCTCGTCACCATGCTTGCGCGCATTGTAGGTGGGAATGTTCTCCATCGGACCGGGACGATAGAGCGCGACCAGCGCGATGATGTCCTCGATGCGGTCGGGCTTCATGCCGATCAGCGCCTTGCGCATGCCGGCCGATTCCACCTGGAACACGCCGACCGTCTCGCCGCGCGAGAGCATCGCGTAGGTTTCCGGATCGTCGAGCGGGATATGCGCCAGATCGATCTCGATGCCCCGGCGGCGGATGAGCTTCACCGCCGTTTCCAGAACGGTCAGCGTCTTCAGGCCGAGAAAGTCGAACTTCACCAGCCCCGCCTGCTCGACCCATTTCATGTTGAACTGGGTGACCGGCATGTCGGAGCGCGGGTCTCGATACATCGGCACCAGCTCGGAGAGCGGCCGGTCGCCGATCACGATGCCGGCGGCGTGCGTCGAGGCGTGACGGTAGAGGCCCTCGAGCTTCTGGGCATAGTCGAGAAGCGTGCCGACAATCGGCTCCTTCTCCACCTCCTCGGCGAAGCGCGGCTCATCCTCGATGGCCTTGGGCAGCGGCGTGGGATTGGCCGGGTTCGAAGGCACCATCTTGCAGAGCCGGTCGACCTGGCCATAGGGCATCTGCAGCACGCGCCCCACATCGCGCAGAACGGCGCGGGCCTGCAGCGTACCGAAGGTGATGATCTGGCCCACCTGATCGCGGCCATATTTGCGCTGCACGTAGCGGATCACCTCTTCGCGGCGATCCTGACAGAAGTCGATATCAAAGTCGGGCATCGACACGCGGTCGGGGTTCAGGAAGCGCTCGAACAGAAGCGAGAAGCGCAGCGGGTCCACATCGGTAATGGTGAGCGCGTAGGCGACGAGCGAGCCAGCACCCGAACCACGCCCCGGCCCCACAGGGATATCCTGAGCCTTCGCCCATTTGATGAAGTCCGAAACGATCAGGAAGTAGCCCGGGAACTTCATCCGCTCGATAATGCCGAGCTCATAGTCAAGGCGCTCGGCATATTGCTCGCGCGTATAGCCTTCGGCCAGACCCTGTGAATTGAGGCGGTGGTCGAGACCTTCGCGGGCCTGACGCCGCAATTCGTCAGCCTCGGCCTGAAGCGCCGCCTCGGCGTCGGCCGCATCCGCGCCCGTAAAGCGCGGCAGGATCGGCGGATGGGTCTGCGTGAAATAGGAACAGCGCCGGGCGATCTCGATCGTGTTGTCGATGGCCTCGGGCAGATCGGAAAAGAGCCGCGCCATCTCGGCCTGGCTCTTGAGATAATTGTCCGGCGTGAGCTGGCGGCGGTCGTCCATGGCGATCACCGCGCCCTCGGCGATGGCGATCAGCGCGTCATGGGCCTCGTAATCCTCGCGAGCGGGAAAAAACGCCTCATTGGTCGCAACCAGCGGCAGTTCTAGCTTGTAGGCGAGATCGACGGTTGCCGCCTCGATAACCCGGTCGTACCCCTCGAAACGCTCCAGTTCCACATAGAGCCGGTTGCCAAAGCATTCCTTCAGGAAAAGCAACCGCTCCTCGGCAACCTCGGGCCGGTCGGCCTTCAATGCGGCGCCGATCGGCCCGCGCGGACCGCCGCTCAGGCAGATGATGCCGTCGGCCAGCTCGGTCAGCCATTCCGTGGTGATATGGGTCGCCTCGCCCGGCTCATTGTCGAGATAGGCGCGGCTGACGAGCCGCACGAGATTGGCGTAACCTGCCTCGGTCGAAGCGATCAGAACCAGCGGTTCATACTGCGCGCCCCCACCCTTGCGGCCATTGCCGCGGCGGCTTTCCGCCAGCGCGTCCTCAAACGCGCAGTCAAGCTGGCAGCCGACGATGGGTTGCAGCCCCTCCTTGGAGGCTTTCTGGGAAAACTCCAGCGCGCCGAACAGATTGTTGGTGTCGGTGATGGCGATGGCCGGCGCTTCATCCTTCAGCGCATGGCCAATGACCTTTCCAAGAGGCAGCGCGCCTTCCAGCAGCGAATAGGGCGAATGCACCCGCAGGTGAATGAAGGGCCGTTCGGGCCGGTTTCTTTCACGCTCCGCCGCTGCGAAAATAGGATCGCGCAAACGCCTGTCGCTCGCCATGAATTGCTGCCAACTGCTTCTTGAAGACTCAAAGCTCATTGTCCCGCATCGGGCACCGGGGGTAAAGGCCCGTCACCCGGCAGCACACGGCTTTCTGAACGCGTCAGACCGTCTCTGCAGCCAGAACCCGGTCGATTTCGACGGCCAGCTCTGCCGGCTCTTCCACGATACCGACCGCGCCCGCTTCCGCCAGCTCGGCCCGGTCGCCAAACCCCCAGAGAACGCCAATCGCCGGCACGCCATTCGCCTTGCCGCCGGCAACATCGTGAAGCCGGTCGCCGATCATCACCGTGTTTTCGGGCTCGATCCCTTCACTGGCGATGATGTGCCGGATCAGGTCCGCCTTGTTGGCATTGGTCCCATCGGGGGCAGAGCCGTGCACTGCATCGAAGAAGCGCGCGAGATCGAAATGCGCAATGATATCCTTGCTGTAGGCCTCCATCTTCGAGGTCGCCACGGAGAGGAAATGCCCTGCATCGACACAATGGGAAAGCGTCTCCCTGATGCCGGGAATGAGCTCATTCTCGAACTTTCCGACGTCCTGATAACGTTCGCGATAGTGCCCGACCGCCTCCCAGATGCGCCCTTCGTCACTGGTTTCCAGAAACGTGGCGAAGGTGACCTGGAGGGGCGGCCCGATATGGGAGCGAATGGTGGCGTCATCCGGGGCCGTGCGCCCCATCTTCTCCATCGCATGACGGATGCAGCTGGAAATGCCGACAAACGGGTTCGTCAGCGTGCCGTCGAGATCGAACAGCACCGCTGCCCGCTTTTCCATCTGCGCCATTTTCGGAAAGCTCCTATTCGAATTCCATGATGACCGCATCCACGGCGAGGCTGTCACCGGGCGCGGCATTGATCTTTGCCACCATCCCGTCGCGCTCGGCGCGCAGGACATTCTCCATCTTCATCGCCTCGACAACGGCGAGTATTTCGCCTGCCTTGACCTCCTGCCCGGTGGCGACCGCGATGGACACGACCAGACCCGGCATCGGGCAAAGCAGCATTTTCGACGTATCGGGCGCTTCACGCACGGGCATCAGGCGGTCAAGCTCGGCAATGCGTGGCAGCATCACGCGCGCATTCGCAGCCACGCCCTGCCAGGCGACCTGAACGCCATTGAGGATCGGACGCACCTGAACGGCGACAGTGCGGCCATTGACATCGCCTTCCCAGACCGGCTCCCCCGGACGCCAGGAAGAGCGCACGGTCACCGGATCGGCATCGCCAATGCGAATGTCCATTTCCAGCGGGATCGAGATCATGCCTTCGACAAGGCTGACGGACAGATAATCGTCATCGAGCCGAACCACCCAGTCGCGCTTCAGTTCGCCCGAATGCGGTGCAAGACGGCCGGTCAGCCGGTCGAGACGATCACGCCGCAGAAGCTCCACGGCCAGCGCCACCGCAGCAAGCACCGTGCGCTCGCCCGCCATGGGCGATGGCGGCGCAAATCCGTCAGGAAACTCCTCCGCGATGAAGCCGGTCGACAGACGCCCTTCGCGCCAGCGCGGATGGCTCATCAGAGCCGCGAGGAATGGAATGTTGTGCTCGATCCCGTCGATCACGAAACGGTCCAGCGCCTCGCTCATCGCATTGATCGCATCAAGTCGCTCGGGCGCCCAGGTGCAGAGCTTGGCGATCATCGGGTCGTAGAACATCGAGATTTCCGACCCTTCCGCCACGCCCGTATCGTTGCGCAGGACGGCATCGCCCAAACGCCCCTCCTGCGGCGGACGGTAACGGGTAAGCCTGCCGATGGACGGCAGAAAGTTACGCACCGGATCTTCGGCATAGATACGGCTTTCAATGGCCCAGCCATTGAGCTTCACATCGGCCTGGCCGAAGGACAGCGCCTCGCCTGCCGCCACCCGCAGCATCTGCTCCACCAGGTCGATGCCGGTGACAAGCTCGGTCACCGGATGCTCCACCTGAAGGCGCGTGTTCATCTCCAGAAAATAGAAATTCCGGTTCTTGTCGACGATGAACTCGACCGTGCCGGCGCTTTGATAATCAACGGCTTTTGCGAGCGCCACAGACTGTGCGCCCATGGCCGCGCGCGTCTCGGCGTCCAGAAAGGGTGACGGAGCCTCCTCCACCACCTTCTGATTGCGGCGCTGGATGGAGCACTCGCGCTCGCCCAGATGCAGGCACGCGCCATGCGCGTCCGCCAGCACCTGTATCTCGATGTGGCGCGGCTCCTCGATGAATTTCTCTATGAAGATGCGATCATCGCCGAAAGAGGACGCAGCTTCCGATTTTGAGCGCTCGAACCCTTCGCGCGCCTCGTCATCGTTCCAGGCAATCCGCATGCCC
>MRWG01000738.1_pt1 | contig 28094 bp, 25 predicted proteins | sample 1013341 | NCBI WGS metagenome assembly MRWG01 (sample SAMN06117577, study PRJNA244670) | biofilm metagenome | biome: Water; feature: Cathode Biofilm; material: Biofilm; isolation source: microbial consortium enriched at the cathode of a solar microbial fuel cell | place: USA: District of Columbia ... | reverse complement strand
CTATGCCGGGACCACGCTGCGGGAAAACCTCGGTCTCGCGCGCCCGGCATAGTGCGTGCGAAACAGGCCGCGTCGCTGCAGCTCCGGAATCACCTCGTCGACGAACCGGTCGAGACCGGCCGGCAGAAACGGAAACATCACGTTAAAGCCGTCGCAGCCGCCACTTTCGAACCAGTTTTGCATCTGATCGGCGATATCCGTCGCGGTGCCGACGATTTCGAGACTGCTGAAGCTGCCGCCGACGTACTGGGCCAATTGCCCGACGGTGAGCTTGTCGCGCTCGGCCATCGCGATCAGCTTTTGCTGGCCACTCTGGCTCGCGTTGCTCGCGGCCAGCGGCGGCAGCGGGGCGTCGCGATCGAAATCCGACGCATCGGTACCGAGCAGGACGGACAGGGTCGCGATGCCGCTGTCGGGATGGACGAGGCTGTCGAGCCGCGCTTTCATCTCCTCGGCGTGCGCCCGCGAGTCGCCGACAACGACGAACGCGCCGGGCAGGATTTTCAGCGACTCCGGTGCCCGGCCGACCGCGACCATGCGGGTCTTGATATCGTCGTAGTAGGCACGGGCATCATCGAGGTTGTTCGCGCCGCCGAACACGACTTCGGCAGTGGCGGCGGCCAGCGCGCGGCCCGCATCGGACGCACCGGCCTGCACGATCACGGGCCAGCCCTGGATCGGCCGCGCGACGTTCAACGGTCCGCGCACCTCGAGATATTCGCCGTGGTGGTCGAGCACATGCAGTTTCGCGGGATCGAAATAGATCCCGCTGGCCTGATCGCGAATGAAAGCGTCGTCGTCCCAGCTGTCCCACAGACCGGTGACGACATCGTAGAACTCGCGCGCACGTCGGTAGCGATCGTCATGCTGCATGTGGTCTTCGAATCCGAAGTTCTTCGCTTCCTGCGGATTGACCGAGGTGACGACATTCCAGCCGGCACGGCCATTGCTGATGTGGTCGAGCGAAGCGAATTTACGCGCGATATGGTACGGGTCGTTGTAAGTCGTCGAGGCGGTTGCGATCAGGCCGATGTGTTTCGTCGTCACCGCGAGTGCCGGCAGCAGGGTCATCGGATCGAACGAGGTGACCGTCGCGCTGCGTTTCAGCGCGGCTTCGGGCATGTTCATGACGGCGAGATGGTCGGCCATGAAAAAAGCGTCGAAACAACCGCGCTCGAGCGTTGCGATGAATTGCTGGTAGTGCGCGAAATTGAAGTTCGCGTCGGCGTAGGCGCCGGGGTAACGCCACGCCGCGGTGTGGATGCTGACGGGGCGCATGAACGCGCCGAGGTGCAATTGTCGCGGGGAATTCATGGCGCTTGTACGGTCGTACGGGAGCGCAGGGCGGTGTTCACGTGTGGCATTGAATCATCCTGGGGTAGACGGGGTGCATGGCGGCTGCCGGCGACGACCCGGGGCGGCGCAAACGGGCGCGGCGCAGGCAGCGATAGCGGCATTATCGCCGCGCGGCGAGCGCCAGCCAATCGTTAGCGGCCGCGTGGACTGAATACGTGCTCCGGATTACGCGAACCTGACCCTGATGGACCGGGTACCGTTCCCCTCAAATCGACGGGAAGGGACAGGGATGGGGTGCAGACAGTGGTGCCGGTCCCGACGCCACGGTGTCCCGGATTTACGCACATCTGATTAGCGACGCGGCTGCGATCCGTAACCGTTGCCGAGGAACGCGCCACCGGCACGCGTACGGCTGCCCGCGGCATTGCCACGGAACGTGCGCGGGGTCCCGCCCGCCCGTGGCGTAACCGTCGCACGCGTCGAGATCCCGCGCGACACGATCCGATCACCGTGCGCCGGGGACGCGCGACGATTGTGGCGTTCCACGCTGCGCGAACGCGGTGCGGCGGCTGCGTTCCCGCGTGCCGCCGGGGTTTCGCGGGGCCGCGCATCACGCCGTTGCTCGTTGTTGGCCTGCGCCCGCATTTGCAGCGGCGCGGTGCGTTTCTTTGCGTCGGGCTGACGCGGGGTGACAGGTGGTTTCACCGTGACGGCGTTGTTGCGTGGGCGTGCACCTGCGCCGGGGGCCGCCAAACCCCGGTCCGCGCGCCTCAGTTCCCGGGGTTCTGCCTGGATCCGCGGTTGCGCGAGCGCGCCGTTGCCGAGCAGGCCGTTGTTCGCCCGGAAGCTGTTGCCGGTGCCGGCGCTCTGGTGTGAATTGCGGATCCGGTCACTCGAATGCCGACGGCGTTCGGCGTGCAGGCGGTCGATCCGCCCGTGGCGCCACACCTCGCCGGCGGCGTGCCGCCGGTGATCGTGACGCGCATGCGGAGCGTGGCGCGGCCACGACGATCGCCGATCGCGATAACGCGGCCCGTAGTAGCGATTGCGAAAGTAGGGATGAGCGTAGTGATCGTGCCGGTAGATCCGGATCCCGTGGGTCGCCCAGCCGAGTGCGTAGACCGTGGTCAATCCCCAGAACGAGCGCGACAGGAACGGGTGCCGTGGCGCATACGGGTAGTAATACAGCGGGTACGGTTGGCTGTAGTAGTGATAGACCCGGGTGGTCTGCGGCACGATGACCGCGCTCGGGTTGTAGTACGGCACGTACACGGTATCGGTACTCGCGGCGTTGATGGCGATGGCCTGCGGGGCGCGGCTCACGTGCTGATGTTCGTCACTGCGCAGATTGCCGGCGTTGTAGGCGCGTTCGCGAAACCGGGTAATCGCCCGCATCAACGTCGCTTCCTGGGCGATGACCGCGTCGCCGAGACGCGCGGTCCAGGCGAGGTCGGAATCGAGCACCGCGAGCACTTCGGGGTAATTCAGCAGCGCCACGACGCTGTCGTCCCAGTTCTCGTCGGGTTCGAGACCGGGATCGCTGCGCCGCGCTTCGAGGAAGCGGGCGGCCTGGACGATTTGCAGCGGAAACGTCGCCGCCGGCAGCACGATCGCGAGCAGTTCGTCAGGATACAGCGCGATCGGCGACGCGAGGGCTTCGAGCGCGTTGTCGTCGAGGATCGCGATATTGTGCTCGACGATTGGGACCGGTTCGTCGAATGTTGGCGCGGCGACAACGACCCCGGGGCCCGCCGCAGCGAGCGCGACGAGCAGCATGATGCAACGCAACAGGTGCGGCCGTTCGCGGTGGCTCGCTGGCGTTTTCGGCATGGCTCGTCTCCTCGATGCCCGCGGATTCGGGGTTGCGGACGATGGTTCGATCCTGCGGCCTGGCGGCTGAATCCCTCCTGAATACGGGCCCCGCGGCGGTCAGCGCACGATGACCCATACGATTGTGACCACGATCCAGCTGAATTCGTTCGCGATTTCGCTGATCAGCGAGCCTTTGCGATTGCGGTCGAAGCCCGCTTCCCGCAGCGACATGAAGATCTGGCCGAGCCGGGTGCCGATCGTGAAATGCCCGGTCAGGATGGCGAACATCGACACCCCGGCGCCGCCGACGAAGGCGATATTCGCGGCCAGGGTCAGTTGCGGCACGCCCTTGAAAAATACCGCGAGGTAACCACGCACGAGCGGATCGGTGATGCCGAGCGCGTGGCGCCGGCCGATCACGAGCGTGACGGCGATGCCGGCGACGGCAATCAGGGTGGTCCACGTATCCACGGCCGTCCAGATCACGGCGTCGCGCCACAGGTAGATCGCCGTGTCCGCCGCCATCATCGTGGCCCAGGCCGCATAGACGATCACGGTCTGGCGCGTAATCCGGCTGGGCAGCGTTTCATGCGCGCGGATCGACAGCGACAGGTTGATGAGCAAAAAAATACCCCAGAACACGAGCCAGGTGATGCTGACACCCTCGGTCGTTTCCAGCATGCGCACGCCCTGAAACACGCCGAAGCCGATTGCGCACAATAACTGTACCCAAAACAGGGTGTCGCCAATGTAGCGCTGCCGTCGCGCACGTCGCGCCATGTTCGCGCCAATTACTGTTTCGCCGTAGCTCACGTGGTCGTCATCGTTCGGGTAGCCGCTTATCGAAACAGTTTCCCCCGGGCCGCGCAAGCAGCGCCGGCGCGTTGGAGCGCTGTGAGCGATTCGCTATGATGCGTCTCAGGCGAACGTCGTCGGTCCGACCAGGGAACCCACATGATTTACGAAGCCCGCACCTACCAGCTGAAACCGCGCGCGCTACCGGAGTTTTTCGAACTGTTCGCGAAAGCTTATCCGGTACGGGAAAAAGTCTCGAAGCTGAGCGGCCTGTTCTACACCGATATCGGCCCGCTGAATCAGGTCGTGCATCTGTGGCCGTACAGGAGCCTCGCGGATCGGGAACGCAAACGCGCGCAGTTCGCCGGCGGCAAGATCGCGGGCTGGCCGCCGCCGATCGGTCATCTCGTGGAGGACATGCGTGCGGAGATCTTCATTCCGGCGCCGTTCACGCCGAAGATGGCGAGCGGCGCCATGGGCCCCGTTTTCGAATGGCGCGAGTACGAGATCCTCCCCGGAATGCTCGCGGAAATGTATGCGAACTGGGAAAAGGCCCTGCCCAGGCGGCTCGAGATGTCGCCGCTCGTCGTGGCCATGCACTCGGAGATTGGCGGCCTGAACAAGTTCGTGCATATCTGGGCCTATGACAGTCTCGATCAACGCGCCGCGGTGCGCGCCGAGGCGATCAAAAAAGGCATCTGGCCGCCGAAGGGGCGTCGCCTAGCGCTGAAGTCGCAGCAAAGCAAAATCCTGCTCGCCGCGCCGCCGTCGCCGTTGACGTAGCTGACGTGTTCTGACCCACGGCCCTGTCGGCGACAATCCGACAGCGACGTCGTGGATGGTATTTCTTTCGAACAACGAATAAGGAAGGGTGGCGATGAAATTTGGTAAATACGGGGTGTTTGCATTCACCGACGTGATGGATGCGGCGGCGCTTGCCGACATGACGAAACGGCTCGAAGCGCTCGGTTATTCGGCGTTGTGGTATCCGGAGGCGTTCAACTACGAAGCGTTCGCGATGGGTGGTTATCTGCTCGGCTGCAGCGAGAAGCTCATCGTCGCGAGCGGCATCGCGAATATCTACGCGCGTGACCCCGCCGCCGCCGTGATGGGCCACAATTCCCTGAACGCGTTGTACGGGGGGCGTTTCGTGCTCGGCCTCGGGGTCTCGCATGCGCCACTCGTCGCGGACGTGCGGGGTCACGAATACAAAAAACCGCTGGCCACGATGCGCGCCTATCTCGACGGCATGGACCGGGCCTTCGAAGCGCTCGGCGGCGCGCCGGCTGAAAAGCAGGTCGTGCTCGCGGCGCTCGGGCCGAACATGTCGAAACTGTCCGGTGAGCGTACGCTCGGTGCGTTTCCGTACAACATCACGCCGGAGCAGGCGACGATTTCGCGCGATCTGATGGGACCGGACGCGGCGGTGATTTGTGAACAGAAAGTCTGTTTGTGCACGGACCCGGTCCAGGCGCGTGCCGTTGCACGCGCGGCGCTGGCGCCGTACCTGCCGCTGCCGAATTACTACAAAAACTGGTTTCGCCTCGGCTTCAACGAAGCGGATCTCGACAATGGCGGCAGCGATCGGCTCATGGATGCGATGGTGTACTGGGGCGATGCGGCCGAAATCCAGGCGAAGCTCGACCGCTATTTCGATGCCGGAGCCGACCAGGTCGTGATCCAGGCACTGCGTACGGACGACCAGCCGGGACCGGACTGGGCCGTACTCGAGGCGCTCGCCCCCGGCGCGTGAGCACGCCGGTCGTCCCCGGCGCGTGTTACTCGCCGTTGTCGCCGGTACCGCGGCCCTTGCCGGTCAGCGTTACCGGGGGCGGGACGACGCCGAGGCCGGTTGTCGCCGCGACGATCGCGCGCGCTTCCTCGATGCCGTAGGTGTGCGCGTCGCCCTCGCTGCGCGCCGGCGAGAACAGGCCGGTCTCCGGGTCCGGCAAACCGTTTTCGGCCTGTTTCAGGTGTACCGTCTGGGTTGGGTAGGCGAACTCCACGCCGAGGCGTTTCGCGAGGCGCAGGCAGTCGATCAAAAAACGATGCCGCTCGCGCAGCTCCGTACCCCATTCCGGGGTGCGCCAGAAGATGTAGACCAGGATCTCGAGCGCGGACGCGCTGAATCCATTCAGGTAGACGTGATAGCTGTCCTTGCGCGTGTAGGGGTGTTGACGAACGATTTCGCGGATCCCCTCGCAGAACGCTTCGATACGTTCCGGCGGCGTGTCGTAGGCGATGGCGAATTTGCAGCTCAAGCGGCGGTAAGTCCGCGCACCCATGTTGTCGACGGCGGCGGTGATCAGCGTCGAGTTCGGCACCGAGACGAGTGAATTGTAGAACGTGCGGATCCGGGTACTGCGGAAGCCGATGTGTTCGACCGAGCCTTCGACATCACCGATGATCACCCAGTCCCCGACGTGGAACGTCTGGTCGAGCAACACGGTAATCGAGCCGAACAGGTTACCGGCGACATCTTTCGCCGCGAGGGCGAACGCGAGGCCGCCGAGTCCAAGTCCTGCGAGCAGGCTCGTCACGTCGATATTGAGGTTATCGGCGATGAACACGACCCCCATGACGGTCACGAACACCTTCAGCGTCTTCGTGACGAGCGGTACGAGCGCATCGTCGAGTTTGCTCTGCGTGCGCGATGCCGCCTGGTTCAGAAACGCCGCGGTCAAATCGACAAGGCGGTAGGCCACCCACACGGTGGCGAGGCAGGCGAGAAATTTCACCGACACGAGCAGGATGAGCAGCGCCGATGCGGGCAGGCCGAGCATGTTGACCCCGGCCCACCACATGAACGCCATCACCATGAGGCCGAACGGCCGCAGGATCGTATCCGGAACCTCGCGGTAAACCCCGCGGGCCCAGCGCGCGCGCCAGATGCGCACCCCCAGTGCGAGCAGCATCGCGATCAGCTTGTCGACGATGAAGCCGGCCAGGATGATCGCGGCGATACCGAACCACTGCCATTGTTCGAGGATCAACTGCTCCTCCTTGAACCGCGGCGGGATCATCGCGCGCAATTTCAGGTGGACCGGCAGATGGGCCACGCCATCGTCCGTGACGCCTTCGACTTTTTCCTGCGTCGAGACTTCATCGAGCAGCGCGGGCAGCGCGGCGACGGTGGCGCTGCTGAACTGCCAGCCGACGTTGTCGACGAAAGCAATCTCGATCGCGCCGTTCTCGTAGGTGTTGAAGATGTAAGGTTTGCCCGTGGTCCGCGTGGAGACGCGTTTCGTGTTCGGGATGCGCGTGTGATCGATCACCTCCTGCAGCATCCATGCGGCGTCGCGGCCTTTCTCCGTTCGTATGAGCGGACTCACCGCGGACAGGTCGAGCGTCGAGATGGCCTGCTCGATTTGCGCGTCTTCACCCGCCCGCGTCGCATTCATCGCATCGAGGAACGTTTCCATCGTCGCGCGTGGCGATCGCAGCGACTCCGGGATGGGTTTCGGCTCGCTCGCTGGCGCGGGCTCGCTGTCGTCTGCGGCGACGGCGGCGAACGACATGCCGAGCAGGGCGACGTACAGGCAGCGAATTATCAGGTGGTGCAGGGCGACGCTCATAGCTTCATTCCGGGATCATGACTGGCCGCGCAACCATAGCGTATCTTTCACTTTCGCTCGACCGTGCACAGGTGAATCTGCCGGATAATTGCGCTAGTCTCACGCGGACTCATTACGGTGTTGGAGGCGAAGATGGTTAAGGTCGCGGAAGTATCCACAATCGATCTGACGGTTGAGGAAATGGAACGCCACGTCGCGCGGTTCAAGGACCAGAAAAGTTCGGACAAGGCGTTTATCGACACCCGGATCCCCGGACACGAACGTGAAATTTTCAGCATCATCGGTGGCGGGGTGATGGAAGATCCGGCGATGAACCCGCCGATCGAAGCGCAGGAATTTCATCTCGCGATGATCCGCTCGGAACCCGGCAAGGGCGCGGCGCTGCATTCACACCTGACCCAGGAAGTGTTCATGCCGCTGAATGGACGGTGGTCGATTTTCTGGGGGCCGGAAGGCGAACGCGAAGTGATCCTCGAACAGTACGATGTGATCTCCCTGCCCACGCACGTCATGCGCGGCTTTCGTAACATCAGCGACGAAACCGCGATGATGCTGGCCGTCGTCGGTGGCAAGGATCCGGGCCGGGTCGGCTGGCCCGAGTCGATGAAGCAAATGGCCGCGGCAGCCGGACTCACGCTCGACGACGAGGGCAACCTCGTCGAGGCGTCGGCCGGATAGACTGCCATCCGCGCCGCATCCGCCGCGCGGCTTAACCGGGGAGTCCGACGATGCCGGTAACGACGCTGCAACTCGGCGAGTACAAACTCGCCGTGACCGATGAAGGTGCCGGCGAGCCCGTGCTCATGCTGCACGGCTTTCCGGATTCCGCGCGGCTGTGGCGACACCAGATCCCGCGCCTCGTCGATGCCGGGTTTCGCGTTATCGCACCGGATCAGCGCGGGTTCGGCCACAGCGACAAACCGGCGGAGAAATCCGCCTACACGATTGGCGAGACGATGGGTGACGCCGTGCGCCTGCTCGACGCGCTCGGCCTCGAACGTGTACGGGTGATCAGCCACGACTGGGGCGCGGCCGTGGGCTGGGCGCTTGCGGCGTTTTGCCCGGAACGCGTCGAGCGCCACATCGCGTGTTCCGTCGGACACCTGAGCGCGCTGTGGCACGCCGGGATCGCGCAACGCCGCCTGGCCTGGTACATGCTCATGTTCATGCGCGAAGGGCTGGCCGAGGAGATCCTCGTACGCGACAACTGGCAATGGTTCCGGGATCTGTTCGCGCACCACCCCGAAATGGAAACCTGGATCGCGGACCTGTCGCGACCGGGTGCGCTGACGGCGGCCCTGAACTGGTATCGCGCGAATGTCGATCTGGATTCGTGGACCCCGGAAGGCTGGGTACTGCCGCACGTGCAGTGTCCGACGCTCGGGATCTGGAGCACCGGTGATGCCTATCTGACGGAAGTCCAGATGGTCTCGTCCGGCGCCTACGTCGACGCCGAGTGGTCGTATCATCGCCTCGAGGGCGGCAGCCACTGGTTCATGCTCGACCGCCCCGAAGTCGTTGCCGATTTGTTCGTCGGGTTTATGCGGGACTAGGTGGCCGGGACGCCGGACCCGGCTTCACAAATACGCGATGACCGCGTTCGCGGTTGCATCCCATACGGCTTGCGCGAACCGGTCGTCGAGCGCGGCGCGTGACGGCGTCGTCGCGCGACAATCGACGAAGTAGCGGCCGGAAACGCCTGCGAGCGCCGCATCGTCGACGAGGTATACCGGGGTTCTCGCACCGTCGGCGGGTTTGCCACCGGCGATCGAAAACCCGGCGCGCAGCAACTTCGTGCCGATCACCCCGGGGTGCAGCGTATTCGCGGTCACCGCCGTGCGCTTCAGGTTTGCCGCAAGTTGCCGCGTAAACACGATGTTCGCGAGTTTCGATGCCGCGTAGGCGCGGTACGGATCCCAGCCGCGCTCGATATTCAGCGCCCCGGGATCGAGCTTCGCGCCGCTGTGGGTCATCGAACTGACGTTGACGATGCGTCCGGCCGGCGCGCCCTTGAGTGCCGCAAGCAGATGGTGGGTCAGCACGAAAGGGGCGAAATGATTGACCGCAATCGTGAGCTCGAAGCCGTCTTCCGTGAGTTCGTGCCGCGTCGGATAAATTCCCGCATTGTTCACGAGCGCATCGAGTACGGGCGCCGCCGCGAGAACTTCCCCGGCGAGCGCGACGACCTCGTGCAAACGGCTGAAATCGCCGCCGACCGCGGTGCCGCCGATCTCACGGGCTACGGCCGCGGCTTTCGCGAGTGTCCGTCCGTGAACGAGGACGTGCCAGCCGCGAGCGGCGAGTTCGGTGGCGGTTGCGCGACCGATGCCGTCGGTGGCACCGGTGACGAGGACGCGCCGGGAGCGGGTCAATCGCGCAGCACGAGCCGGTTCGGCAGCTCACTCGTACCGCTTGCGGGCAGCGCGTTCGCGAGCAGTTCGCCGGTGCGGCTTATCGCGTCGCGCAGGCCGTCAGCAGGTGCGCCGCGTTTCAGGCCGTCCGTTACGAGCGCGCAGATTTCCTCGAGCATTGCCGCCGACAGGTGTTCCGCCGCCCGATCGTCGGCCAGTACCCTGACGAGTCGTTCGTGCAGGGACACATAGATCAGCACGCCGGCGCCGTTCGTCGTCGTGCGAATGCGTTCGCGCTGGAATGCCTCGCGCGCACCGCGTTCCACTTCTTCGTGCATTTCCGCCCGTGATATGAACGGCAGGCGCAGGACCGTGATGCGCGAGGCGAGCGCGGCGCCGACGACAAAGCCGACGAGCACAAGTGCGAGCGCGGCGCCGAGACCGAGTCCCGCGGATGCCCAACTCGCCGCGCCCGGACCGCCGCTGTCGAGCGCGATCCAGGCCGTTGCGAGCGTGATCAGCGCAAGGCACAGGCCGAACAGGTCCTCGGCACGGTCGTAACGGCCGGATGCGCTGGCCACGACCGGCACGATTTCCGCGTCCGTCGCGCGTTCGGCCGCGTCTATCGCGCTTTCGATCGAGGCGACGTCGTCGCGGCTGAAAAGGTCTGATGCACGCATAGTGTTACCAGGATCCCGTTGCGCCACCGCCGCCCGAGGAGCCGCCGCCGAAGCCGCCGCCCGAGCCACCGGATTGCGCGGCCGTGCGCAGCAGGAAAAACAGCGCGACGGCCAGTGCTGCGATCAGGGCCCACGCCCAGCCGCTGCGGCCGGTACGAAACAGGTTGAAAATTGCGAAGCCGATAAATACCGCGCCGAGGATCATCGCCGGCAGCACCCACCACGGTCGGGTCGGTTGGGGTAACTGCAGGCCGCGCGCCATTGCGTCGAGCCCGCGGGTGCCGTCGGTGATCCCGAGCGCGAAATCGCCGCGTTTGAACGCGGGCACGATCAACGACTGCATGATGTCCGTGCTCTGCACGTCGTATTCGTGGCCGAACCCGGCACCGAGTTCGATGCGTGCCTTGCGGTCGCCGACGGAGACGAGCAGTAACATGCCGTAGTTACGCTCCTGCGATCCGATGCCCCAGTGATCGAACAGCTGCCCCGCGTAGCGCTCGATGCTCATCCCGCTGGCCTGATAAGCGGACAGCGACGGGATCGTCACGACGAACAGCGCGATTTTCTCGTCGCGGAGCAGGGCACCCGCCGTTTCGTTCACGGCCGCGCGTGCGGCCTCGTCGAGCAGGTTTGCGCGATCGACGAAAAAGTCCGTCGTCGGTGGCTTGTCGGGAAATTCGAGCGCGAACGCGAGCGAGGTGACGAGCATCAGCGCGAAAGCGAAACTCTTCGCCGCGATGCGGGGATTTACGGTGCGGGTGAATTCCCGTGCCCTCATGCATGGCTCCTGCCGTTAACGAAATTCACAAGCAGGCGTCAGCGAAACGCCGTGTCCTCAAATAATCGGCCGCCGTCGGGATTACTGTAACGCGGCGTTGATCGCTTTCAGTGCCGCCGCGCCCGGACACAGTTCTTCCTCGTCGAGCGAGTTCAGCGGCAACTCGACGGTATTCAGGTTGCTGTGCAGGTCTTCCGCATCCGGATCGAGATAGATGAGGCCGGTAACAATTTCACCCTCGGCCGCACGCGCCTGCAGGAAATTCGTCGCCGCGATGCGGTCGTGCGGATCGTAGTCTTTCGACAGTTTTCGCAGCCGGATGATCGACCCGTCGTGCTGGACGATATCGTCGACTTCGCCCTCCGCGTAGTCGGCCGTGATGGGATCGCGCTGCGGGATAAAGTCGAGGCGGTTCAGTACCTCGTTATGCTCCCGCACGTAGTCGTAGCTCTTCGTCGAGCCGGGGTGATTATTGAACGCGACACACGGGCTGATCACATCGATGAACGCTGCTCCGGTGTGCTCGATCGCGGCTTTCAGCAGCGGCACGAGCTGATCCTTGTCGCCGGAGAAACTGCGTGCGACGAACGTCGCCCCGAGTTGCAGCGCGAGTCCGACCATGTCGATGTTGCTGTCCTGGTTGACGACCCCGCGTTTCGATTTCGAGCCCTTGTCCGCGGTGGCGGAAAACTGACCCTTCGTCAGCCCGTAGACGCCGTTGTTCTCGACGACATACACCATGTTCACCCCGCGCCGCAGGCAATGGGCGAACTGGCCGAGCCCGATCGAGGCCGAGTCGCCGTCGCCCGAGACGCCGAGGTACAGCAATTCCCGGTTCGCGAGATTCGCGCCGGTCAGCACCGAGGGCATGCGCCCGTGCACGCTGTTCAGTCCATGCGAGCTGCCGAGAAAGTATGTCGGTGTCTTCGAGGAACAACCGATCCCCGACAGCTTCGCGACCCGGTGCGGTTCGATGTTCAGTTCGAAAAACGCCTGCACGATCCCGGCGCTGATCGAATCGTGGCCGCAGCCTGCACACAGGGTGGATACCGAGCCTTCGTAGTAACGGCGCGTATAGCCGAGCTCGTTTCTGGCGACCGCGGGATGGGCAAGTTTCGGTTTCGGGATATAGGTCATGGCAAAATCCGCAAATTATTTCGTGCCGGTGGAACGCACCGGCGTTTCGGTAAGCGCGGCGATGCCCTCGCTCACTTCGTGCACGATGAAGCGCGCCGTGATCGGCGTGCCGTCGTAATGCAGCGTCGCCACGAGCTTCGACGGGTCGACGCCGCATTCGTTGATCAACAGCATGCGCAGCTGCGCATCACGATTTTGTTCGACGACGAAAACCTGGTCGTGCTCGGCGATGAATTCCGTAACTGCATCGGAGAACGGGAATGCGCGGACCCGCAGGCCATCGACATCGAGTCCGCGACGTTCTAGCGCATCGAGCGCTTCGTACATCGCCGGCGCCGTGGAGCCGTAGAAAATCACGCCGAACTGGGCCGTGTGGGTGTCCTCGAACACCTCGGGTTGTGGTACGAGGTTTTTCGCGGTTTCGAACTTGCGCAGCAGACGTTGCATGTTGTCGACGTAATCCGGGCCGGCTTCGCTGTATTTCGCGTAGCGGTCTTTCGTCGTGCCCCGGGTGAAGTAGGAGCCGTGCTGGGGATGTGTGCCGGGATACGTACGATACGGGATACCGTCCACGTCCACGTCGAGGTAGCGACCGAATTCATCGCCGCGCTCGAGCATTTCGTGGGTCATGACCTTGCCGCGGTCGTAACGCCGGCTGTCGTCCCATTCGAGCGGATCGCACAGGCGTTCGTTCATGCCGATGTCGAGTTCGAGCATCACGAATACGGGGGTCTGCAGGCGATCGGCGAGGTCGAACGCGGTCGCGCCCATTTCGAACGCTTCTTTCGGATCTTCGGGGAACAGCAGTACGTGTTTCGTGTCGCCGTGTGACGCGTACGCGCACAGCGTGACATCGGACTGCTGGGTACGCGTGGGCATGCCGGTCGACGGTCCGCCGCGCTGTACGTCGAAGATGACGGAAGGAATTTCCGCGAAGTAGGCAAAACCGATGAATTCCTGCATCAAGGAAATGCCGGGCCCCGAGGTCGCGGTGAACGCGCGCGAGCCGTTCCAGGCGGCACCGATCACCATACCGATCGAGGACAGTTCGTCCTCGGCCTGCAGGATGGCATAACGCGCGCGCCCGCTGCCCTTGTCGTGGCGATATTTGCGGCAGTGGCGTTCGAACGCCTCGGCGAGTGACGACGACGGCGTGATCGGATACCAGGCGCATACCGTCGCGCCGCCATAGACGGCGCCGAGCGCGGCGGCGCTGTTGCCCTCGAGGAAAATCTTGTCACCGACGCTGTCGGCTTTTTGTACCTGCAAACCGATCGGGCAGTCGAAATGCGACAGCGCGTAATCGCGACCCATCGCGAGTGCCTTGATGTTCGACTGCATCAGCGCTTCCTTGCCCTTGAACTGTTCGCTGATGAGCGCGGCGATCACCTGCGGATCGATATCGAGCAGCGCGCCGAGCGCGCCGACGTAAATAATGTTCTTGAACAACTGCCGCTGACGCGCATCGGTGTAGGCTTCGTTGCAGATTTTCGTCAGCGGGATCCCGATCGAGCGCACGTCGTCGCGGAACTTCGTCGCGAGCAGGTCTTTCGTGGAATCGTAGAGCAGGTAGCCGCCGGGTTCGATCTCGGCGATATCCTCGTCCCAGGTTTGCGGGTTCATCGCGACCATCAGGTCGACGCCGCCACGCCGACCCTGCCAGCCCTGTTCGCAGATACGCACTTCGTACCACGTCGGCAGACCCTGGATGTTCGACGGAAAGATGTTCCTCGGACTCGCGGAAACCCCCATGCGCAACACGGCGCGCGCGAACAGCGCGTTCGCCGAGGCCGAGCCCGATCCGTTGACGTTGGCGAATTTGACGACGAAGTCGTTTACCGCTTCGATATTCTTCATGCGTGCCGTTATCCGCGTTAGCTAAGCCGCGCTACGCCGGTGGGTGCGCGGTCAGGGTGGTCAGTGAGACGTTCATTTGCCGCACACCGGGTGAGGGGGCGCGGCCGGCGAAAATCGTGCGGTGCCCGTTCGCGCCATGCATCAGGCTGCTTTGGCGCGCCTCTTGCGTTCGCGGCACTTCGGACCGGCGTGTTCGACGTCGAGCAGGAATTTCTGCATATCCCACGCGCCCGTCGGGCAGCGTTCCGCGCACAAACCGCAGTGCAGGCACATGTCTTCGTCCTTCACCATGACGCGCTGGGTTTTCAGCAGTGCCGAAACGTACAGGTCCTGCGATTCATTGAGGGCGGGCACGTTCAGTCGCGGGCGCAACTCGGCTTCGTCACCGTTCGTGGTGAAGTTGATACAGTCGGTCGGGCAAATGTCCTCGCAGGCATCGCATTCGATACACAGGTTGTGATCGAAAACGGTCTGGATGTCGCAGTTCAGGCAGCGTTCGGCTTCCGCCACGGCAAGGTTCTGGTCGTAACCGAGTTCCACTTCGACCTTGATGTTGGCGAGCGCATTGCGCAGATCTTTCAACGGCACCTTGTAGCGCAGATCGTTCGAGATGTCGTTGTCGTAACTCCACTCGTGGATGCCCATTTTCTGCGACGTCAGGTTCACTTGCGGCGGCGGGCGTTTCGCCACGTCTTCGCCGTGGCAGAATTTATCGATCGACACGGCCGCGGCGTGCCCGTGGGCGACGGCCCAGATGATATTCTCCGGTCCAAACGCCGCATCGCCGCCGAAAAATACCTTCGGCAATGACGACTGGAACGTGACTTCATCGACCACCGGCATGTCCCATTCGTTGAATGCCATGCCGATATCGCGCTCGATCCAGGGGAACGAGTTCTCCTGGCCGACGGCCACGAGTACGTCGTCGCATTCGAACGTCTCGTCGGGTTCGCCGGTGGGCACGAGCGAGCGCTTGCCATTGTCGTCGTAGACGGCTTCGACTTTCTCGAATGTCATGCCCGTGAGCTTGCCTTTCTCGTGGTTGAACGATTTCGGCACGAGAAAATTCATGATCGGGATGTCTTCGTGCATCGCGTCTTCTTTTTCCCACGGCGAGGCTTTCATTTCCTCGAAGCCGGAGCGCACGATCACTTTCACATCCTTGCCGCCGAGACGCCGCGACGAGCGGCAGCAGTCCATCGCCGTGTTGCCACCGCCGAGGACGATGACCCGTTCACCGATTTTTTCGATATGGCCGAACGAGACGGACGACAGCCAGTCGATGCCGATATGGATGTTGGCCTTCGCCTCGTCGCGCCCGGGCAGTTTCAGATCGCGGCCGCGCGGTGCGCCCGTGCCGACGAATACGGCATCGTAATCCTCATCGAGGATGGCTTTGAGCGACTCGATCCACGTATTCGGGCGGAAATCGACGCCGAGATCGAGGATGTAACCCACTTCTTCGTCGATAATCCGTTCCGGCAGGCGGAATTTCGGGATCTGGCTGCGGATCATGCCGCCCGCACGCTCCTCGCCGTCGAACACGACGATGTCGTAGCCGAGTGGCGCGAGATCGCGGGCGACCGTGAGTGATGCCGGGCCGGCGCCGATGCAGGCGATCCGTTTACCGTTTTTCTTGCGCGCGGGTTTTGGCAGGCGCTTGCGGATGTCGCCCTTGAAGTCGGCGGCGACACGTTTGAGGCGGCAGATCGCGACCGGTTCTTCCTCGACCCTGCCGCGCCGACAGGCGGGTTCGCAGGGGCGGTCGCAGGTACGGCCGAGGATCCCCGGAAACACGTTCGAACGCCAGTTCACCATGTAGGCATCGCTGTGGCGACCGGCGGCGATCAGCCGGATGTACTCGGGAACCGGAGTGTGGGCCGGGCAGGCCCATTGGCAATCAACGACCTTGTGGAAATAATCGGGGTTGCTTGTATCGGTGCGTTTCAAATCACACCTCTTGCGGCCGGATCGGCATCACCATCTCCCGGTACTCTGCGTGAACTGCGTGATCGCATATTACGTGGCAATGATTGTGCTGCCAAGTAGGCGCTCGGGGTTCGCGCACGGGTATGTCGACGCCGTTACAAACATGCGCGCGGATGTGCTTCGCCGGCACTCGCGCGCGTCATTCGCCTATGATTCCGCCTGGCGCCAACTGCATTGTGGAGACTTGGATGAACACACTCGTAAAAACGTTCCTGCGCGGACTGCTCGCGTTTCTGCCGATTTTCCTCACCCTCTACGCGGTTTATTTTTTCGGCGCGTGGCTGAACCGGATCACGACCGTGGCGTTAACGATCGTTTGGCCGGACGCGGTGGCGATTCCGGGCCTCGGGATCGGCTTTGGCATCGTTGCGGTTTTCATACTCGGCATGCTCGTCAGTTCACGTCTCACGCGGTGGATCTACCAACTCGTCGAAATCCCGCTGCAGCGTGCGCCGATGATCCGGGAGCTCTACGGCGCGTTCAAGCAGCTCACCGCGTTCGTATCGCCGCAACGCGGGCAACGGGCGGGGGTCGTCGTCAGCGTGGCCCATCCGGCGCATGACGTCGCGATGATCGGTCTGCTGATGCGCGACGACATCCGCGACATCGGGCTCGGCGAGACGGCGGGCGATCATGTCGCCGTGTATTTGCCGATGAGTTACCAGATAGGCGGGTTCACGGTATTCGTGCCGCGGGCATGGGTCAGCCGTGTCGATATGCCGGTGGAAACCGCGCTGCGCGAAACCCTGACCGGCTGGATCAGTACCGATGAGGGCGCTGCGAGGGCGCCTGCCGCGGCCACCGGCGCCGGTCGCGGGGCAGGGTGAACGCGAGCACAAGAAACCGGGGGGTAAGCCATGCTTCCGGCCCGAGGCCGGGGCGCGGATTCAGTTGCGCGGGCACACGGCCGTATTGAACCAGAATTCCTGCAACGTGCTCATGGCGCGGCACAAGGCCTCGAAGGAATCCGGTTTCGTGATATACGCATTCGCCCCGCCGCGATACGCGAGGTTCACGTCCTTCTCCACCGCGGAGGTGGAAAAGACGATCACGGGGAGGTTACGGTATGCGTCGATCTTGCGCAGTTCCGCCAGGGTCTCGTGACCACTCATGCGCGGCATGTTCAAATCGAGCAGGATCAGATCGGGCCGCGGCGCGGCGCCGTTTACCGCATACTCGCCGTCGCGACGGAGATAGGCGAGCAGTTCCGCGCCACCGTCGAGCGTGCGCATCGTGTTTTTGCCGCCCGCCGCCCGCAGGGCCTCGGTCGTCAGATACTGATCCTCGGCATTGTCGTCGACGAGCAGAATGAGGCGGCCGCCCGACACGTCAGATGCTCTCGCGGCGCAACATCGTCGCGAGCGTGAGTAACAGGGCTGAATTCAGGCGTACGGTCATGGTAAAAAACGTCCTGTGGCTGCGCCGGGGCGCCGCCTTGTTCACGGTTAACGGGGTTTCCGCCCCGGGGTCCCTCCCGCGGTTCGGCTGCGGCTCGCGCCACGTGATCCTTGCTGGCGGCTGGGCCTGAGCAAACTTTAGTACCGCGGAAACCGTCATGACAGAACGACCCGACCACTCGATTGCGTTGCGCCTGCCGGCACCCGCTGCTGTCGGTGCGTTGGCGGGATCGGGTAGCGCCGCCGGTCTCCCGAGGCGAGATTCATGCGGCTCCGGGTCACGCCCGACCCGGGTGGCTCGCATCCGCTTGCGCGCCGCAACGCACGAGCGGATCGGGGGTGCGGCGCGCGCACCGGCGTACCCGCAAGCGTCAGCCTGAGCCGTCATGCTGCCCGCCGCCGAATTTCCCAGCGCCGTGAAAGGGATCGCATGGCCCGCGATCCCGCCACCGGCGCAAGCCGCGATCTTTGCCCTGTGCGCGCAGCTCGAAGTGTCACAGTGGTGGCCGGCGGACAAGATCGCCGCGATGCAGCTCGCGCAGGCGGACACGCTCCTGCAACACGCGTTCGCGACCGTGCCGTTCTATGCGACCCGACTGCAGCGCCGCTACGATCCCCGCCGGCCGCTTGATTGGGCGCGGTTCCGCCGCCTGCCGATCCTCACCCGCGGCGACATCCAGAGCGAATTCGAGGCTTTGCATTCCCGCCGGATGCCGGACGATCACGGCCAGGTGAAGATCGTGCGCACATCCGGGTCCACCGGTTCACCGATTGCCGTACTCGAAACCGGTTTTATGCGTGCGCTGTTCGCGGCCATGCACCTGCGCGGCTTCGTGTGGCAGCGCATGAACTTTGCCGCCGCCGTGGCCTCGATCCGCGTGCTGCACGGCGACGCGCGGCAGGAAACCGAGTCGGGCTGGGTCGGCGGCATCCGCACCGGGCCGGCGTACGCGATGGACGTACGCACGACGATCGACGAACAGATCAGTTGGCTGGAGCAGCACCGGCCCGCCTATCTGATGACCTTGCCGTCGAACCTGCGCGCCTGTCTCAAACGCCTCACTGCGGTGAACAAGCGACTCGAATTCCTGGAGCAGGTGCATACATATGGCGAAATCGTCGACGACGAACTGCGCGCCGCGTGTCATCGCGTACTCGGCTTGCCCCTGATCGATACGTACAGCGCGAACGAACTCGGCGTGCTCGCACTGCAGGCGCCCGGAACGCAGGAATTCCACACCGCCGATGAGACGCATATCATCGAAGTACTCGACGATAACGGGGAGCCCTGTGAACCGGGCGCGATAGGACGGGTCGTCGTAACGCCGCTGCACAACCTCGCCTCACCGCTGATCCGCTACGCGAACGGCGATTACGCCGAAGTCGGTGAGCCACTCGGTGACGGCCGCGGCCTCGGGGTGTTGCGGCGGATTATCGGCCGTACCCGTAACATGGCCGTGCGGCCTGGTGGCGAGCGTTTCTGGCCGGCCTACGGCGGGCCGTCGATCAGCCGCATTGCCCCGCTGCAGCAGGTGCAGTTGATCCAGCACACGGAGACGACGATCGAGGTGCGGGCGGTCGTTGCCGAACCCGTCACGAAGGCACAGGAAACCGAACTCGTCGCTTTTTTGCAGGACCGGCTCGCCTATCCGTATACGATCAGCTTTACCTACGTCGACGCGATCGAACGTGGCCACGGTCAGAAGTACGAAGAGTTCATCTGCCGGGTCGATGAACCGGCAGCGGCCGTCGCAAACCCGCGATGACGAAAAAGAAATCCCGCCGCAAGCCGACCCGCACGCGCGTTCCCGCGGAGCTGTTCCGCGCGCGCCCGGAGTCGAGCAACGTGGTGTGGCCGGGTTCCGGATCGGCGAATACGAACGTCGTGCTCGCCTTCCTGTACCAACTGCAACTGAGCCAGTGGTGGACGTGGGCTGAACTCGAACGCGCGACGTTCCGGCAACTGCACGAAATCGTCGCGTTCACCGCCGGCACACCGCTGTATCGCGAGCGCCTCGACCGGGCGGGCATCGACCCCGGTGTCGCGCTTGCACCGGCATCGTGGCGGCAACTCGCGCCGCTGCGATTCCATGACCTCGAGCCGTTCGTGCACCACGGTCCGATCGCGGTGCCGCCGTCACACGGTCCTGATGCACCGATCGTCTGGCGCGACGGGTCGCGTGAACCGGCGTTACGGCGCCCGGCCATAACGGCCTTCTTCGACGCCGCATCGCGCATGCGCGAGTTGCAGTGGCATGGCCGCGATCCGGGCGGCGCCGTCGTGCGGGTCGACGCTACGCATCCCGGCGCGCCGGGCTCGGTGGCGGGCCGCGATGGCTGGGACACCGCGCTCGGCTGCCTCGGAGCGACGGCAAACCGGGTCGTGCTCGCGGAGACGGAATCGCCGACGGCGATCCTGGCTGCGCTGCGACGCACCGGGGCGGACGTCCTCGAATGCTCCACTGCCGTGCTCGCGACGCTCGTCGCGCTCGCGGCGCAGACGAAGATGCCGCCGCTGCGCCTCGTACGGGTGCATGGCGAGACCCTGGATGATGCGCTGCGGGCCGCGGCGGCAACGGCGTTTGGCGCGCGCGTACGGTTTCACCTCGCGCACGCGCTGACCGGCGCGGTTGCGTTCGAATGCGCCGAACCCGGCGCGCTGCACGTACAGGCGGAGCATGTCTATGTCGAACTCGTCGACGCTGAGGACGTCGCGGTGTCGCCGGGCGTCACCGGACGCCTGCTCGTGACGGATCTGCACAACCTGCGCCAGCCCGTACCCCGGTTCGATACCGGCTGGTCGGCGCGCTGGGGTACACCGTGCGCGTGCGGTCGCGGTTTGCCGGTACTCGAGCTGTCGCCGGGACCGCCGGCCTGAGGCACCACCGCGCGGACACCGCGGACGGGGTTAAGGATTGCAATATTGCGCCGCTTATCCGGTTTGCCGCCGCCGGAACGGCTACGCTTGTAATGTGACACATTGATATGAAGACACGTACACCCAACTGTTGCGGCGCCCCGGGCGCCGCCATGAGCGAGCGATGAGTCTGCCGACAACATCGGCCCCCTGGGCCATGGCCGAATACGCCGACGCGCGGCGCGTCGAACTCGACCGGCTGTGCGCGCAGGTGCGCTTGCCGGAATCGGGCACGCTGCTCGATCTGCAGGCGGCCGGGGGCTTTGTCGCCGATGCGATCGCCGCCCGCAGCGGCGGCCGTATCCACTGTATCTGCGTCGAACCGTCGGCGGCATTGCGCGCGCGCCTCGCACCGCAGCACACCGTTTATGCCGATGAGATCGACAAGCTCGTGAGCATCGCGGACGCCTCGATCGATGTGGTCCTGGGTCTCGCGGGTCTGCATCACAGCCGCTCGGCCGCACGCACCATCGCCGAAGTCTTTCGCGTGCTCGTGCCGGGTGGCCAGTTCGGCTTGTGCGATGTCGCACCGGCGTCGCCGGTCGCGCGCTGGCTGAACGAATTCGTCAATGAACACAATCCGAACGGACACGATGGTCGCTTCGTCGCGCAAGACGAGATCGAGATGCTGCTGCGTGAAGCGGGGTACGTTGACGTGCACACGTCCGTCGAGTCCGTACCGTGGCATTTCGCCGGCGACGCCGATCTGTTGCGTTTCTTCGCCGGACTGTTTGGCCTGCAATGCGACGAGCAGACGATCGCCAGCGGCATCGAAACGTATTTCGACGTCGATCGCAGCACTGGCGGGGTTACCGTCGACTGGTCGTTGATCTACGCGCGGGCGTGTACCCCCGGCGCGGGCTGAGCCCGAACGCGGCGCCGGGTGCCGCACGTGCGCGTTTCGGTTACGCTGATGGCCTGTGCCCGGGTTATGCGAATCGAGGTGCCCGATGCGATTGTTTTATTCGCCGTTTCACACGTTCATCCACAAGGTACTCGTTACCGCGCACGAGGCCGGTTTGTGGGACGACATCACGTTTGTCGCGACGTATCCGTTCAAAAACAGCGCCGGTGAGGACCAGGGTGACGCGTATTCGATCGCGGCGCTGAATCCGCTCGACAAGGTACCGACGCTCGCGCTCGACACCGGTCAGGTCGTGTACGGTTCCCAGGCCGTTGCCGAATGCCTCGACAGCATGAGCAAATCCGGCACCCGACTGTATCCGCCGGCGGGACCTGCGCGCTGGGAGGCCATCACCCGGCTCGCGCTGTCCGACACGATTTTCGAAACCACCGTGCAGCTCGTCATGGAAGGCTGGCAGCCCGCCGGGGTGCAGCGGCGCGCGCTGTTCGAATGGGTGTGGCCGAAGTTTATTCGCGGCCTCGACGAACTCGAGCGTTATTGCGCGCGCGGTTTCGCCGGGTTCGATATCGGGCAGGCCGCGATGCTGCACGCGATCAGCTACATGGATTTCCGCGCGAAGTTCTACGCCGCGAAAGATCCGCTGTACCCGGATTTCGATTGTTTCGCCGGACGGCCGGCGCTCAAAGCCTGGTGGGACGAGGCGCTCGAACGGCCGTCGGTGAAAAGTCACTACAACGTTGATTTCAGCGGTGATGACAGCGCGGCCTGTTGCCAGGCGCACGTCGCCGCCGTGCTCGCGCTGCAACAGGAAAACGGCCTCGGCTAGCCGCCGATGCAGAGCTCGCCCGGATGATCGACCTGTACTACTGGCCTACCCCGAACGGCCACAAGGCCAGCATCATGCTCGAGGAAGTCGGTCTCGGGTATGTGACGAAGCCGGTGAATATCCTCGCCGGCGAGCAGTTCGAGCCGGCGTTTCTCGCCATCAATCCGAACAACCGGGTCCCCGCGATCGTCGATCACGACGGCCCCGGGGGAACGTCTTACGCGGTGTTCGAATCCGGTGCGATCCTGATCTACCTCGCGGAGAAAACCGGCATCCTGTGGCCGTTGGACGTGAAGCAGCGCTACGACATGCTGCAGTGGCTCATGTTCCAGCTCGCCGGGGTCGGCCCGATGTTCGGCCAGAACGGGTATTTCCAGGGCTACTGTCCCGAAGACGTGCCGCTCGCGAAAACCCGCTATCACAACGAGACGAAGCGGCTGTACCGCGTCATGAACGACCGCCTCGCCGTCAGCGAGTTTCTCGCCGGTCCGGATTATTCACTCGCCGACGTCGCGACGTATCCGTGGACGATGCCGAAGCAATGGGAGCTGCACCGTATCGACATCGACGAATTCCCGCATGTGAAGCGCTGGAATGCGCTTGTCGCGGCGCGACCGGCCGTGCAACGCGGGGTCGCGCTGATGGCCGGGGATCAGAAAGTCGGCAGCCCGACGGACGAAGCCTACAAAAACATGTTCGGCGACGAGCAGTACCAGCCACGCTGAGCCTGCCGGTTACCGTCAGCGCGTGGCCTCGCCGTGCAGTTCGCGCAGCAGTGAGGCGGTCGTGTCCCAGTCGATACAGGCATCCGTAATCGAGACCCCGTAACGCAGCGCGCGCGGATCGGGCCCGAGCGTCTGATTCCCGTGGTGCAGATGGCTTTCGATCATCATGCCGATCAGCGCCCGGCGCCCGTCACGACGTTGTTGCATGCACGCGCGCGCGACGACCGGCTGCACGTCGGGATCCTTGTTCGAATTCCCGTGACTGCAATCGACCATGATCGCCGGAGACAGGCCCGCTGCCTCGAGCTGGGCGACGGCGGCGGCGACGTGTTCGGGCGCGTAGTTCGGCACCGTGCCGCCACGCAGGATCAGGTGCGCATGCGCATTACCGCGCGTGCGGATCACGGCCGAGGAGCCGTCGCCCGTGATCCCGAGGAAATGATGCGGCTGGTTCGCCGATTTGATGGCATTCACCGCGATCGCGACATTGCCGTCGGTCGCGTTCTTGAATCCGCACGGCGCCGACAGCCCGCTGGCCATTTCGCGGTGGGTCTGGGATTCCGTCGTGCGCGCCCCGATCGCATACCAGCTGAGCAGATCGCCGAGGTATTGCGGAATGATCGGATCGAGTGCTTCGGTTGCCGCCGGCAGGCCCAACTCTCCGATCCGGATCAGAAAGCGCCGCGCTTCGCGGATCCCGTGTTCGATATCGAACGAATCATCGAGATGCGGGTCGTTGATAAATCCCTTCCAGCCGACCGTGGTGCGTGGCTTTTCGAAATAGACCCGCATCGCGAGACGGAACGTCGCGGCGACTTCGTCCTGCAGTTGCGCGAGACGCTCGGCATAGACGAGACCGGCGTCGAGATCGTGGATCGAACAGGGACCGACGACGACGAGCAGGCGCGGGTCGCGTTGTTCCAGGATCCGGATAATGTCGCTGCGTCCGCGCGCAACCGTTGCGGTGGCGGCCGCGCTCGCGGGAATTTCGCCGCGTACCGCGCGCGGCGACGGCAGCGGAACGATTTCCGCGACATTCAGATTATCCAGTTGCATTCTGTTCGATCAGGCCCTTGCTGTGTGTGCTACGTGGTGCCGCGTCGCGCATGATAGTTCGTCAGCCAGGCGCAGCCGTACGGCGGCAGCACGAGTTCGCCGTGCAAATCATCGACGTTCAGATCGTCGATCAGTTCCACCCAGGTTTCCGTGTTGATCAGGTTCAGTTCGCCGAGCGCGATGGTTTGCGTCGAGTTCGTGACGTTATGCAACGCGAAAATACTCTGTTCCCGGCGTGCACTTTGGCGCCAGAAGCCGAAAATTTCCTTGCCGAAATGCAGTGTGTACTGCGTCGCATTCGGATGAAACGCGCGCTGTTGCTGACGAATTGCGAGACGACGCCGGATCTCGTCGAACGCGCGCGCATGGATCGAGGCCGTGTTGTCGAGCTGTTCGCGCAATTCGCCGATGTCCCACTGGTGGCGGTTGATCGAGCGCAGGCGGCCGGTATTTTCGACCCGTTCGTGGTCGTTCGGGGTTGCCAGCAGACTGTGGATGTAAAACGCCGGAATACCCTCGAGCGCGAGCATGATCGTATGCGCGCAAATAAAGCGTTCGAAGCAGAATTCATCCGGGCCGCTGGCGACCGTGCCGGCGAGCGCATCGATCAACGCGATGTTGATCTCGTAGGGTTTCTGCGTCGCCCCGTCGAGATGACGATACGTTACCTGGCCGCCGAAGCGCTGCATCGTCGTGATCAGATCCTCGAGTTCCTCGCTGCTGAGCAGGCCCTCGGCCGGACGCACGCCGATGCCGTCGTGCGAGGCGATGAAGTTCAGATACGCGGTCCCGTCCATCGCCGGGGGCATGGTCATTTGCCAGGTTTTCAGGTGGCGGCAGTCGCCGCTGATCAGCGTATGGATGATCAGCGGCGGCAGCGAGAAGTTATAGATCACGTGTGCTTCGTTGCCATTGCCGAAGTACGTGAGATTCTCGCGGTTCGGAACGTTTGTTTCCGAAACGATCACGGCGCCCGGCGCCGCCGTTTCCACGAGCAGGCGCAGCAGTTTTACGATTTCATGGGTCTGCGGCAGGTGGATGCACGGCGTACCGATTTCCTTCCACAGAAACGCGACGGCGTCGAGACGGAACCAGCGTATGCCCTGATCGAGATAATGGCGCAGGATGCGTACAAACTCGACGAGGACCTGCGGGTTCGCGAAGTTCATGTCCACCTGATCGTGACTGAACGTACACCAGATGTGGCGCGTGCCGCGGATCGTTTCTACCGGGGCGAGCAGTGGCGAGGTGCGTGGCCGAACAACGGCAGACAGATCCGCGTCTGTCGGTGCTTCGATAAAGTAACCGCGCCCGGGATCCAGATCCTGCTTGTAGTTCTCGAACCACTGGCCGCGACTCGACATGTGGTTGATCACGACATCGGCCATCACCTTGAAATCACCGGCGATTGCGCCGATGTCGTCCCAGCTGCCGAGCGCCTCGTTGACGCTGCTGTAATCGATCACGGCAAAACCGTCGTCGGAGCTGTACGGAAAAAACGGCAGGATGTGCACGACGGTCGCGATGCCACCGAGCTCGCGGGCGAGGAATTCCCGGAGTGTTGCGAGCGGGCGCTCCTCGCCGCCGATGAACGTATCGCCGTAAGTGATGACGACGGCGTCGCGTTCATCCCAGTGGTTGCAGTGCGGATCGCCGGGCTCTGCCTGCTGCAGCGACATCACCTCGAGCAGTTGCGCGGCGAGGCCGGCCACGTCTTCGTTCGGGTAGACGCGCTGCAGGTGTTCACACACCCGTGCGTGCAGATTGTCGCCGGACATGCCGCGCGCCGCCTTAGCCGCCGAACTCGGCGGTGTCGTCTTCAACCGCCTGGCGCAAATCATCGAGGATGTTCGGCACCGCGGACACGACCCGGTTCCAGCTCGCGATGAACGGTGCTTCCATCGGGTTTTCGAGGAAGTAGTTACCGGCACGCATGATGTTCTCGGCGAACAGTTCGACGGCGTTTTCCTCGTTGTGACGATCGAGCGACAGGCCATTGATCATGGCATCGTTGTAATAGGTTTCGACAAAGTCGAGCGCGATGCGGTAGTACGTCGCCTTGACGCTGCGGAACGTTTCCATCGAGAAGATCTGTCCGTTCGTCGCGAGTTTGCGGAAAATTGCTTTCGCGATATCCGTACTCATTTTCGACAGGCCGGCATTCACGTCATCGGCCGACAGCGACTGGTGTTTGTGATCGTAGGTGTCGGCAATATCGACCTGGCAGATGCGGTTCGTCGCGTAATTGCGGTTCATTTCCGACAGCACGCCGATTTCGAGTCCCCAGTCGCTCGGGATCCGCAGATCGTTGATGGCATCCGTGCGCATCGAAAATTCACCCGCGAGCGGATAGCGGAAACTGTCGAGGAATTCGAGATAATCGAGCGGACCGCAGATTTTCTTCATCGCGCGCAACAGCGGGGTCACGAGCAGGCGGCACACGCGGCCGTTGATCTTGCCGTCGGCGACGCGGGCGTAATAGCCCTTGCAAAAGACGTAATTGAAGCGCGGATTCGCGATCGGATAGATCAGCCGCGCGAGCAGATCACGCTCGTAGGTGAGAATGTCGCAGTCGTGCAGCGCGACGGCCTGTACCCGGTTCGAGGCGAGAATGTAGCCGAAGCAGTACCACACGTTACGGCCCTTGCCGAGTTCCTTCGGCGCGAGGCCTTCGGCGGCGAGTTTCGCGTCGATAGCCTGAAGTCGCGGTCCGTCGTTCCACAGCACGCGATGGTGTTGCGGCAGGCGCGAAAAATAATCGAGCGCGTGCCGGAACTGGTCGACGTCGGCGCGATCGAGCCCGATGACGATTTCCTCGAGGTAGGGCACGTGCGTCAGTTCGTCGACGATCGTGGCGAGCGCCGGTCCTTCGAGTTCTGAAAACAATGATGGCAACACGAGCGCCATCGGCCGCTGGCGCCTGAAGCGCATGAGTTCGGCTTCGAGTTCGCCGAGCGGTCGCCGCGACAGATTGTGCAGCGTCGTGATTATGCCGTTCTGGTAGAAGTCACCCAATTACCCGTTCCTCCGGCCCGTTGCTGTGGGTCATTTAATCTGCGATCGAAACAGCACGTCGAACGCTTCCTGCCAGCCGCCCGGTCCGGCAGCGGTAGTGTATAGGCTCGCGTCACGCGCGAGCGACAGTTTGCTCGCATGCGGATTGCGCACGACCACCGCAATGTCGGCGGCGTTCAGCATTTCGGCGTCGTTCGGACTGTCACCGAGTGCGATCGTCGTGACGCCGCCGGCGCGGTCCGCTGCGTACAACCGCGCGGTGCGTTCGAGTGCGACCCCCTTGTCGGTGTCGCCGATCACGTGGACAAAGCGTCCGCCGCGGATTGCGCGCAATCCTGCCGCGGCGAGTTCGACGACGAGGCGGGCGAGTGCGGCATCGTCGTCGCGCCATCGCAGCGGTTCGCTGAAACGCCGCGCTTTGGCCTGCGTCGCGGCCGCGAGGTCGAGCCCGGTGGCCGCGGCGACCGCCGCTACATCGAGTTGCGAGAAAGCGTCACAGTCATAGCGTCGCGCGACATCGAGTTCCAGCAGCCGCGCTTTGATCGTCGCAATCGTCGTGCCGAACGTCACCACGTGGAAACCGCGCTCATCGCGCACGCCCGTGGCCGCGTCGATCTGCCATTCGGGGTGGTCGGCCGGCAGCACGAGGGCGCTGCCGTTTTCGACGATGAACGGGCCGTCGAGCGCGAGCCGCGTGCGCCAAACGAGCATTTCGTCGATCGTTTTGCTCGTGTTCGGGATCACCGGGATCCCGCGCGCGGCGAGTTCCGCGAGTGCCGCGCTCGCCGGGGCGTGATCGTAGGTTTCGTGGTCGAGCAGGGTGCCGTCCAGATCCGTGAACACGAGGTAACGCGACGACATTCAGGTTCCCTGCTCGCGATCCGCGGTCACCGGGACCGGCGCGGCGGCGGCACCCGCGAGTCCGGCCCGGCGCTTTCTCCGGTGGGTGCTGCCGCCGGCAACCCCGGGCGGCGGGGGTGGTTCGCGGAACGGCGGCATATATTGCATTGCACAATACTACCC
>MRWG01000737.1_pt1 | contig 28099 bp, 27 predicted proteins | sample 1013341 | NCBI WGS metagenome assembly MRWG01 (sample SAMN06117577, study PRJNA244670) | biofilm metagenome | biome: Water; feature: Cathode Biofilm; material: Biofilm; isolation source: microbial consortium enriched at the cathode of a solar microbial fuel cell | place: USA: District of Columbia ... | reverse complement strand
GGCGCTGTCTGCCATAGAAATCATGGAATTCACCTACCGGGTATTACAGCACCTCTGCCGTTGTTACCACCAGAAAGGCTGGGTGCAACAATTTCACCTGGGGGCCCTCAGGAACAATAATACCCGTGGCCTGCGGGAGTTGGGGGCCGATACGGGTTTCGACTCTATTGGCGACTTCCCCCAGGCGCGTTCCCTAAGCCTGTTCCTCAACGCCCTGGAAGAAGCGGGGGCCCTGCCCAAAACCATCCTTTACAACCTCAACCCGGCAGACAACGAAGTAATGGCCACCATGACCGGGAACTTTAACGGGGGTGGGCTGAAGGGTAAGATCCAATGGGGTTCTGCCTGGTGGTTCCTCGATCAGAAAGATGGGATGGAAAAACAGCTGAACACCCTTTCAAACATGGGGCTGCTGAGCTGTTTTGTCGGTATGCTGACAGATTCCAGGAGTTTCCTCTCATTTCCCAGGCATGAATATTTCAGGAGGATCCTCTGCAACGTACTGGGCAATGACGTCGCCCGGGGAGAATTGCCGCAGGACGAGAAATGGCTCGGGAAAATTGTTCAGGATATTTGTTACCACAACGCCAGGGACTTTTTCCCGTTTTAAATGGCGCGCTAAACCTTATTAATATCTGGTTTCATGAAAAACTTATTCTCTGTCAAAGATAAAATCATCCTCTTCAGCGGGGCTACCGGAGTGCTGGGGTCCGCCCTGGCAGGACACCTGGCGTCGCAGGGGGCGGTCCTCATCGTTCTGGGCCGCAACCCAAAAAAAGTGAAAGCGCTGGTTGCTGACATTGAGAAGGAAGGTGGAAGGGCCTTTCCCCTGATGGCCGATGTGACCGATGAAGCGGCCCTGTTAAAGGGCAGGGGCATCCTCCTGGAGGAATTCGGCAGGATCGACGTACTCATCAATGCGGCAGGCGGCAACATGAAAGGAGCGGTCATCACCCCTGAACAGAGCATCCTGGATGCCGATACCGCCCAACTCCGGCAGGTCATGGAATTGAACTACCTGGGTACCTTCCTGCCTGTCAAAGTGTTCCTCCCCCTCTTCCTGAAGACCAATACCGGCAGCATCATTAATATTTCCTCTATGGCGGCTTCCAGGCCCATGACCCGGGTGATGGGGTACAGTTCGGCCAAGGCTGCTATTGACAATCTCACCAAGTGGCTTTCTGTGGAATTCTGCCAAAAGCACAGCAAGTCGCTCCGCGTAAATGCGGTTGCCCCGGGCTTTTTTCTCACGGAACAGAACCGAAGTTTACTAACCCAGGAAGACGGGAGCCTTACCGACCGTGGCCATAAGATCATCGCGCATACGCCCATGGGCGCCTTCGGGGACCCCGCAGACCTCTTTGGCGCGACCCAATGGCTGTGCAGTGAAGCCTCGTCCTTTGTTACCGGCACCATCATCCCCGTAGACGGCGGGTTCAGCGCTTATTCCGGGGTATAATCCCAGATAGTTTCCGCCCTGCTTACATCCAAATCCTCCAACAACAAGGGTTCGGCCCCCGCATTTTCCAGCAGCAGTTGGGTGTAATGCCCGTTTGGGAACACCTGGGAAGTCATTGCATAGGACCCCTCATCGATAAATATTTCCACAGAAGACCAGTCCATCAGCAGGCGGAAACCTACCGCCCCATCCTGCAGGGCAGTTAAGGGCATCACCTGCGGGTCCCCGGCAAAATCAGGGTCAAAGTCGGTTTTGCCCGATGCCCTCCGGTCAAGCACAAACCTGCCCGGCTTGCCTTCCATACGCATACGAAGGGTATCGCCCTGCTCGTTGGTAAAGGCCAGACCGAAATCCCTCCCCGAAGTACGGAAGCGAATCTGCGATTGGCTAAAGTGGTCAAAATCCAGGGATTCTGACCCCCCTGCGGGAATAGTAAGGTCTTTCCGTATTTCAGATTTAAAAATAGTCCCCAGGTCTGTGAGGGGGTAATTGGCCAGGGTATAAACGCCTGCATTTTGCTTCAGGCGCAACTTCCTGGGCAAGGTCATTGCGCTTCGCCAGGCTTCGGTGGGGGTTTCGTTCGCATAATCCCAGTTACTCATCCAGCCGATAAAAATGCGTTCGCCCGTGGGCACGTCGTTATAGGTTACCCCCGCGTAGTTGTCGGTCCCCCAATCGATCCAGCGGGCATCCTCCTGCCCGGACGAAAAGGTGGTCCCATCAAAATCGCCTATAAAATATTGGGTGCCGCTACCGCCGTTGGGGGCCCCTGGGTTGATGCTGATGATCATAACCCATTTTTCCTGCCCCTGGTCATCGACCTTCAGGGGAAACAGGTCCGGGCATTCCCATACGCCGCCGTGGGCGCCCTGCTCCTTGCCAAAAGAACTCAGGTATTCCCAGGATTTGAGGTCTGCCGAGCCATACAACTGCGCGTGGTCGCCTGCGACCAGTACCATGATCCATTTCCCACTCTCCTCGTGCCAGAACACCTTTGGGTCTCTAAAATCCTTATATCCTTCCGTGTTGGGGATGACCGGATTATCGTGGTATTTTATCCAGCTCTGTCCGTTGTCCAGGCTATAGGCGATTCCCTGGGTCTGAAAATCAGTCTGGCCGGCCTTCTCCAGGTCTGTATTGTGATAGGTAAAGACGGCGACAAGCGGGGGCTTGTCCGCAGTCCCCAGGCCCGAACTATTCTGATGGTCAACCACGGCACTGCCCGAAAAGATGTAGCCGTTCTCATCCGGGTATAGGGCAACGGGCCGATGCTCCCAATACACCAGGTCTTTGCTTACCGCATGCCCCCAGTGCATGGGCCCCCATACAATACCACCGGGATAGTACTGGTAAAACAGGTGGTACACGCCCTCATGGTAGACCAGGCCATTGGGGTCGTTCATCCATTTCTCAGGGGGGCTGTAATGGAATTGCGGGCGATACGGTTCAACGTACCGGTTAACTTCCTGGGGCAGCTCTTCTGCTTTGGGGGTACGCCCCTCTTTACAGGAATTCATCCCCAACACGAGTATAAGACATATAAAAATGGTATTGATCCTTCCCATAGGAATATAGTGTTTGCCTAAAAATAACCTTTTAAATAATACCCCTGCAAATGAGGCCCCAGCCATCCCATCTGCCATCAAAATAGTATCTTTGAGTCCAATACGAGAGAACGCCATGATACCACTGCGATTGCTGCTCCCCTTCCTCTTCCTGTCTTATATGCAGGCACAAAAGACGGTTGAGGAGACCCTTGAAAAGTACAATTCAGGTACAGTTCCCTATATCTCCACCCGTGCGCTGGCGGCTTCAGACCAATATGCCCTTTTAGATTCCCGGACCTGGGAAGAATACCAGGTGAGTCACTTGCAGGATGCGGTTTGGGTGGGGCACGCCAGTTTTGATATAGACCGGGTGACCCGGGCTTTCCCGGACAAAAATACGCCTTTGGTAGTCTATTGTTCGGTAGGGGTTCGCTCAGAGGATATCGGCGAGAAATTGCTGGATGCTGGCTATACCCAAGTGAAAAACCTGTACGGCGGGATCTTTGAATGGAAAAACCAGGGCCATAGGGTCTTTGACCCGGAGGGAAATGCAACCTCAAAAGTACATGCCTTTAGTAAGCATTGGGGCAAATTGCTGACCAATGCAGATAAAGTATATTAAATGGAGCGTACCGAACCCCAGGATAAAAAGAGAGACCTATTGCTCATTTTCACGAGGAACCCCCAGCTTGGGAAATGCAAGACCCGGCTGGCGGAAACCATAGGTGACCAGGCCGCCCTTGATATTTATCGCTTCCTGTTGGAGCATACCGCAGCGATAACCCGCAACCTTCCGGTATCCAAGACGGTCTATTATTCCGACGAGATCTGGGAAAACGACCTTTGGGAGCGCCCCACCTTTGCAAAAGCCCTCCAGCAAGGCCATGATCTGGGGGAGCGCATGATGGATGCCTTTGATAAAGGGTTTAAAGCCGGATACCAACGGATTGTTGTTATTGGAAGTGACATGTACGACCTTAGGGCAGAGGACCTGGAAAGGGCCTTCAACGAATTGGAAGCTTCTGACTATGTTATCGGGCCCGCCCGGGATGGCGGCTATTACCTATTGGGGATGAAAGCCCTCAATAAAAAGCTCTTTCGGAATAAAAACTGGGGTACCGGATCTGTGCTAAAAGACAGTTTAAAGGACCTGAAAGAACACCAACTGGTACTGTTGTCCCCAAAGAACGATGTGGATATCTATGAGGACATAAAAGACCAGGCCGTTTTTGAACCTTTTATCAAACATCTCAAAAATGACGAAAGAACAACTGGATGAGTCTGTCGCCTATCTGCGCGACAAAGGGTTTCATGAACCCGAATTCGGTATTGTCCTGGGCTCCGGCCTGGGGAAACTGGCAGATGCCATAGAAACCCCCATCGTGGCCCATTACAACCATATCCCCTACTTCCCGCTGGCCACCGTCGAATTTCACAGCGGGCAACTCATTTACGGCACCCTGGAGGGCCGCAGGGTCGTGGTGATGCGGGGCAGGTTCCACCTGTATGAGGGCTATGACTTGTTGGATGTGACCTACCCCGTAAGGGTGATGCACCAGCTTGGCATCCAAAAGCTTTTTATCTCCAATGCCGCCGGGGCCATCAACCTCAATTTCCACAAGGGCGACCTCATGTTGATTGAGGACCACATCAACCTGCAGGGAGATTCCCCCCTGGCGTTCAGGGACGTAGCCAGTTTTGGCGACCGGTTTGTGGACATGAGCGAACCCTATGACCCCGACATGCGCAGGCATTTGGAAACGATCGCGGAACGTCTTAAGATCCGTTTGCGAAAAGGGGTCTACGCCTCCGTGGTAGGGCCGCAGTTGGAAACCAGGGCGGAATACCGCATGCTAAAAGTGATTGGTGCCGATGCGGTAGGAATGAGTACGGTTCCCGAAGTAATTGTCGCCAATCATTTACGACTACCGGTTATAGCGGTATCGGTTCTCACGGATGAATGTGACCCCGACAACCTGCAAGCCGTTGATATCCGGGACATCCTGGATGTCGCAAATAGTACGGAGCCCAAAATGATCGCACTGTTCATGGCCTTGCTCAAAGAGCTGTAAGCTGCCTATATGCCACACATAACAAAGGGGGGGGGAAGCAGCCCGGATAAAAGCATGGGGGAAACCTACCACAGGGTTCGTACCGCCCCCCGCTAGGCAAGTGTAGTTTCGGGTGAAAAACTGGACGGGCAGCAATACAACACAATAAACTAAAACACCGCAAAACTTATGGCACAACCAGCTACTTTTTTCATGGTTTTTTGGGCCCTGTTCCACCTCATGTGGAACGGGCCAGTCAAGCCTGCGCCGGTACCGGCGCCCCTTATGGGCCTTTCGCATGAAGCCTGGGACATCCTCCTCAAGAAACATGTGGACGAGGAGGGGATGGTAGACTACCGGGGTTTTAAAAAGGATAGCGCCGCCCTGAATGCCTACCTGGATATGCTGGCAACCCATCTGCCCGGTCCTCAAACAGGCCGGGAGGAGCGGCTTGCCTACTATATCAACCTGTACAATGCGGCTACCGTAAAACTCATTTTGGACCACTATCCGCTGAAAAGCATCAGGGATATTGGCCATCCCTGGGATAAGAAGTGGATCCCGCTGGGGGGCGAGTTGCTTTCACTCGGCCATATCGAACATAAGATCCTGAGGAAAATGGGCGAACCCCGTATTCACTTTGCCATCAATTGCGCTTCGTATTCCTGTCCTAAATTGCTGAACGAAGCCTTTACAGTGGCCCGGTTGGAGGCCCAGCTGGAAATGGCCACTACCTCCTTTATCCGGGATACCACCCGTAACCATATTGGCACGGATGCCCTGGAATTGTCCCAGATATTCCAGTGGTACAAGGCTGACTTTACAGAGGGGGGCAGCCTGATCGAATATATCAGGCCTTACGCCCCAAACCCAATAAACCCGGACGCGAAAATCAGTTACAGGAAATACGACTGGAGTTTGAATGAAAACCGATAAACATCGTATTAGCCTGATCATCCCGACACTAAACGAGGCAGGTACCCTTGGACCGTTGCTGGAGTATTTACTGGAAAAAAGGGCACCCGACCACCTTCTCGAAATCCTGGTGGTCGATGGCGGCAGTGAAGATGCAACGCTGGCCATAGCAGAAGCACACGGGGCAAATGCATTGCTTTCAGAGCGGGGAAGGGCCGTACAGATGAACCATGGGGCCAGCCACGCCCGGGGCGACATCCTGTATTTCCTGCATGCAGACACCTTCCCACCCAGGGGGTTCGACCAACATATTGTCCAGGCTGTGGATAGTGGGTTTGAAGCCGGAAGTTTCCGCATGCGTTTTGATTCCAATAGCCGCTTCCTGCGATTTTTCTCCTGGTTCACCCGTTTCAATTATATCATATGCCGTGGCGGAGACCAGTCGCTCTTTGTCACCCGCAAGCTATTTGGCGATTGCGGGGGGTTCAATGAGGCTTACAGGATTTACGAGGACTGCGAATTCATAAGACGGCTCTACCGCCGCACCGCTTTCACGGTACGTCCCGAAACGGTGATTACCTCAGCCAGGAGGTACCGTCAGAAAAAAATGCTGCGCCTGCAGTTCCATTTTGCGATGATGCACCTGATAAACTACCTGGGGGCCGGGCCAGAAGTCCTTTACCGCTATTACCGGAAGAATATCGCCCTCTGAGAACCAGCGGGGGCTATTACCGGCTTTCGCAATCGAGCAATACCCCCTCTGAAAGCCATTTGGCCAGGGCCTCGCGGTTATCGGGGTCCAAAATGCGCCTTTGGTCCCTTTTGTTGCGGAGGTTGCCAATTTCGATATACGTCATGGCCGGCAGGGTGTTCTTGACCATGTAGAGGTTGCTACGGTCAGAAAAAGTACCGGTGTATTCCCTGTGGGGCTGGTATTGCCGGTATTTGTCCTGGAAGGTTTTATGGATGTTTTCGGCCAGACGCTTCCCGTTTCGGCTCTTTTCGTGGTGGTAGAAGAAGACATCGATATTCTTTCCTTCACTGCGGCTGTCTACATGGGTAACGATCAGCCTCTGGTACGCACCCCGATGTTCCAGGTATAATTTGTTCACAGCATCCACGCGCTGTTGAAGGCGCTCGAGCTGGCCCAGGGGTATGGGGTCATTGGGATATGTCACCTCATCGTTATCCAACTCCAATATCCTTTCATCCCGTATCCCGTCATTGGAATCCCGGATAATGATGTACACTTTGGCACCATGGGAGAGGAGTTGTTTGGCCAGCCGGAGGGTGACGTCATACGCATATTCATCCTCTGCTATGGTCGTCCCGTTGTGCCTTTCAATAGCCCCCGGATCGGGGCCCCCATGGCCGGAAATAAGATAGTAGACCGCGGCAGACAGGCGCTCGCTTACCGGGACCACCACTTCCTTCCCCGCACCGAAAATCGGGTAGTTCGATTCTGACTCCGGCCCTGTGGCACTCCCCATATCGGTAGGGGCATCGGGTACATAAGGCAGTTGGTACGTCCGTCCCTCATACAATTCGCTTCCATTGCGCAGGTTGGCGGCGTTGAGTTCCAGGAAAGCACTGTAATGCTCAGACGGGTCTAGGCCCTGTTTCCTGAGGAGGGAAAAGACCCCTTCGCCGGGCGAGGCGGTCACGGTCTTCAACGGGGCCTGGGCGAAGGCTATTACCGGAACTAACAGGAATGCGATTAGGGATCTCATTGTAAATCGGGCTAGGCGCTAACTTCTTTAGTACAAAGGTTATAAAAATGGCCGCCCAAATCAAAATAATATTTCAGGATGCCCAAAGCCGTGCCGGCGAAAGTCAATACGAACTGTAATACGACTTCAGCACTTGTTGGGCCGGTTTGTTCTGGGGGGTAAACCGGCTATCCGCCTCCCCGCCGGCGCGGGCATGGTCTATAAACCATTTCCAGACGAATCCCCCGGCAAACCAGTCTTCCTTCCAGAACACCTCAAAGATGGCTTTTTTGGCATTGGTTTGTGCGTCCAGGTTCACCTCCACATCATCACGGTCCGCCAGCCAGGGCTTCCGGGCCGTAAAATCGACACTCCGGTACCCAAATTCCGTAAAGATGACCTGCCGCCTGAGGGTTTTTGAAAGTTGGGCCATTTGGTCCTTCCAGGGCTCCCAGGCTTCCACCAGGGTTTCCACCGCCGGGGTCCTTTCTTCAGAAAGTGGAAAATACGCGTCTACCCCGATATAATCCAATTCCTCCCAGAAAGGGGTGTCCCGGTATTCATCCCAGTTGGCGGCATAGGTTAACTGTCCTTTGTAGACCTCCCTTATTTTAGCGATGAGTTGTTTCCAATAGGCCGGGCGGGCCGCTACAAACTGTTCCAGCTCGGTCCCAACGCAAAAGAGCGGCACCCCGGTTTCCTGTGCCAGCCCGGCATAAGACAGTATAAAGCGTTCGTAGGAAGCTTCCAGGAGTTTCCAGTCGGCTTCCGTGGGCATTTTCAAGGCCCCGGTGTATTTGCCCCTCCAGATCCACAGTTGCGGTTTCAACATCACCTTAAGTTTGTTTTTCTGCAACAATTGGATATACTGACGGGCACCTTCCCGGGTTTCCCCAAACCATTGCCTGTCAGTATCAAAGATGATCTCCGGTGAAAGGGTGTCCCGTATGAAGCCAAAAGGCATCACCGCCGCATAGGTGGCGTTGATATCCATAATGGCATTGACATGTTCCTGCAGGGCCGCTTCCCTCGAGGCCACAAAACTTACCCCGTTGATCTTCCGGATCACCTGGTTACTGCAGCCCTGCAATGCAAGGCATAGCATCAAGATGAAAAGGTTCTTCATAGTATCTGTTAAAGGCAGCATTAAAGGTAAGATATTTAAATTGCTTCTAAATTACGATTGGCAGCTAAGTTATTCTATTTTAGTACGACCTATCAAAAAACCACAACCACCACCTGACTTCATGGAACACATCGTAATCATTGGAAATGGTATTGCAGGCGTCACGGCCGCCAGGCATATCAGGAAATTATCCGATAAAAAGATCAGCATCATCTCCTCTGAGGCAACGCATTTCTTTTCCCGCACGGCCCTTATGTACGTCTATATGGGCCATATGCGCTGGACGGACATCGAACCATACGAGCCGCATTTCTGGGAAAAAAACCGGCTGGAACTCCTGCACGGCTATGTAGAAAGGGTAGCCCCTGAAAAAAAGGCCCTTTATTTTTCCGATGGGAGGAGCATCACCTATGACAAACTGATCCTGGCCACCGGTTCTAAAACCAACACCTTTGGATGGAAAGGCCTGGAGTTGCCACAGGTACTGGGGCTGGTGAACAAGCAGGACCTGGAAAAGCTGGAACGCGTGGCCCCCAACAAACAGGTATGTCCCAGGGCGGTAATCGTTGGCGGTGGATTGATCGGGGTAGAACTCGCCGAAATGCTGAGGACCCGCGGGATAGCGGTTACCTTTCTGGTCCGGGAAGACGCCTTCTGGACCGGGGTGCTCCCCAAGGGCGAAGCCCAGATGATTTCCAGGCATATTGCTTCCCATGGCGTGGATTTACGGCATGGCACCAACATGGATGCCATCCTCCCGGATGAGCAAGGCAATGTCAGGGCGGTGCTCACCACCGATGGGGAGGAAATCCCTTGCTCCATGGTGGGGATCACCACAGGGGTAAAGCCGAATATAGAATTCCTCCAGGGAAGTGGAATCGCCACAGATAGGGGGATTTTGGTCGACCGGACGCTTGAGACCAGTGTTAAGGGCATTTTTGCCATTGGCGATTGTGCCCAGCAACGGGAACCCATAGGCAACCGCCCCCCGGTAGAAGCCGTCTGGTATACCGGAAGGATGATGGGCGAGGCCCTGGCCCGCACCCTCTGTGGCACGCCCACGGAATACCGGCCGAGCCACTGGTTCAACAGCGCCAAGTTCTTCGACATAGAATACCAGACCTATGGCTGGGTGTTTTCGGAGGCCAGGAGAAAGGAGTACGAGGTACACTTTCACTGGAGGCACCGGGATGATGACAAATGTATAACGGTAGCCTACCACAGGGATACCGGTAAATTCCTCGGCATCAACACCTTTGGCATCCGAATGCGGCACGAGGTCTTTGAACGCTGGCTCAACGAGGACCGCGCGGCGGGCTATGTGATCCAACACCTCAGGGAGGCGAACTTTGACCCGGAATTTTACCGGGGTTACGAGACGGAAATAGTCAATGCCTTTAATACACAACAAAAACAAACTGTACTATGAGTACCCTGTCACGCGATATGTCAATTGGAGGACAACCCCCTCAAAGCCTCAATATCCAGCAAAAGCTGGCTACTTTGCTGGGGATAATGGGCCTGGTCATACTGCTGCTGGCCACCTTTAACGTACAATTCCCGAATAAAACCTTATGGCTTACGCTCTCGCTGTCTGCCATTACGGCGGGGACCATATGGTTTGGGGCGGCCTCCTACCTTTCCAAACACCCGGGCATCAAAAATGACGGGGTTTTCTTTAAATCGGTTTCCCACCGGGGATTCTGGGGGTGGGTCCTGGGGATTGGCCTGACCATTTTTTATATCCTGTTATATTTTTTCCCGGAATACCTGGGGCTTACCAGGGAGGGCGATAATAAGGGGATCATCGCCCTTTTTGACCCCTTGAGCCGGTTCCTGAGTGGCAACCCCGCCAGCCAGTGGTTCGTCTACGGGACCCTGTACACCGTCGCCATATTTGCCTTTGGGTTTAAGTTTATCTGGAAATACCGCCACAACCGTTACGAAATTCTGCGCACCATCAGCGTGATGTTCTTCCAGACCTCCTTTGCCTTCCTGATCCCCGAGATCATGGCACGGTTGAACGGCACGCTCCCCTATTATGACCTGAAGAATATCTGGCCCCTGAATTATTACAATTTTGAGCGGTACAGGATCAACGCCTTCATCGATGCGGGCGATATCGGGATCGCCATGCTCATCTTCGGGGTACTGTCTATCTTCGTGATCACCCCGGTACTTACCTACTTTTACGGAAAACGCTGGTATTGCTCCTGGGTGTGTGGTTGCGGCGGGCTTGCCGAAACAGCAGGTGACCCTTTCAGGCACCTGAGTGACAAAAGCGTTTTTGCCTGGAAGGTCGAACGCTGGGTAGTGCATTCCGTCGTGGTTTTTGTAACCCTGATGACCACTGCGGTAATCTATTCTTATCTGGGCCATGACACCAGTAAATACTGGCTTACCAAAAACACCTTCCTTTTGGGCGTTGCGGGCCTGCTGACCCTGGTTTTTGTTTGGGTCATGGTGTTCAAAAGGGCACAGCTGCAAAAAGATGCCCAATACGGGGCTATTGGATATTTTGTGATTATCATGGGCCTTATTGGCTTCCACTTTATAAGCGGTGAAGGAAATGTTTTCCTGTTTAAAGCCGAAGCCCTGAGAAAGACCTATGCTTTCCTGATAGGCGCCGTATTTTCCGGGGTTATTGGGGTAGGCTTTTACCCGATCCTGGGCAACCGGGTCTGGTGCCGGTTCGGTTGTCCCATGGCGGCCATCCTCGGGTTCCAGCAACGCCTTTTTTCCCGTTTCCGCATCACGACCAACGGAGGGCAGTGCATTTCCTGCGGCAATTGCTCTACGTATTGCGAAATGGGCATTGATGTGCGGGCCTATGCACAGAAAGGCCAGAATATCGTTCGCTCCAGCTGCGTGGGCTGTGGTATTTGTTCAGCGGTTTGCCCCAGGGGGGTGCTCAAGCTTGAAAATGGCCCGCTCCAGGGGCGGATCGATAGCCAGGACATCCTTTTGGGTAATGATGTAGACCTGATGAAAGTGATTCAGTCACCAAAATAATCCTATTGGCGCAATTGCACGTATATAGTTCTTTTGAAAGTGGCTAAAAACACTTAAATGTAAGCATGAAAGCAGTTGTTGTCGTATCGGCCCTCCTGATGGCAGCCCTGGTCAATACGGGGGATGGTGAACGGTTTGTGCGTTATTATTATCACGATGGCGTGACCAAAGCCGAGGGTTGGGTCAGCGCCTCCAAAAGAACAGGGTATTGGCACCATTACCATACCAATGGGGTGGTTCAGAGCAAAGGGCATTACAAAGACAATATGAGAACGGATTACTGGTATTTTTTTGAAACCAACGGGATCCCAAAACGCGAAGGCCATTACCAAAAAGGGGAAATGTATGGTTGGTGGTTGTTTTATGACCCGCAGGGGAATGTCGACTACAAGTGCCAGCTGATCGATGGAAAAAAGCAAGGGTATTGCCTGAAATACGCCAATGATCAATTGGTTTCGGCCGTGAAATACGAAAATGGCAAGCGGATCAAGGAATGGTTTAGCCTGCAAAGCTTCAAACGCGAAAATAATTTAAAGGACCTCAAGTAATGGCAGATATCAGGGTCATCATCCCGGCATTTAATGAAGAAGGGTCTATTGCGCAGGTCATTTCCGAGATTCCGGCTGTGGTATCCGAGGTCATCGTGGTCAGTAACGCCTCAACAGACAATACCGTTCTGAATGCAGGTAAGGCGGGGGCTACCGTGCTCACCGAAGACCGTCAGGGATATGGGTTTGCCTGCCTCAAAGGAATTAATTATATCAAGGCGCAATCCAATACGCCCGATATCATCGTATTTATGGATGGTGACTATTCCGATTACCCGGAAGAACTTGAAAAGCTGATACAACCCATACTGTCAAAAGAAGCCGATTTTGTGATCGGGGCGCGCAGGGAGGACTTAAGGGAAGAAGGTTCCATGACACCCCAACAGGTGTTCGGAAATTGGTTGGCCACCGGATTAATGCGATTGTTTTTCGGTGCGAAGTATACCGATCTGGGTCCGTTCAGGGCCATTCGATATGATAAGTTGCTCTCCCTGGAAATGGAGGATAAGACCTACGGATGGACCGTGGAAATGCAACTTAAAGCACTGAAAAAGAAACTGACATACACCGAAGTACCAGTACGTTACAAAAAAAGAATTGGCGTATCAAAAGTATCAGGTACCATAAAAGGTAGTATATTTGCAGGCATAAAAATCCTGGGTTGGATATTTAAATACAGTATAAAATAAGATGGGACTAACAATTGCTTACATCATCATCGCGATCTACAGCGTTGCGTTGTTGTTAATTTTCTTTTACAGTTTGGCGCAATTAAACCTTTTGGTCAATTATCTCGGCCATAAGAAAATGAACGCCGAAGCCCCTAAATTCAACCTCCTCGATCCCAAGGAAATTCCGTTTGTCACCATTCAGCTGCCTATATACAACGAAGAGTATGTGGTAGAGCGCTTATTGGACAATATCTCCAAAATTGAATACCCCAAAAGCAAACTGGAAATCCAGGTGCTGGACGACTCTACCGATAATTCGGTGGTGGATACCGCAGCCCGGGTGAAGGAATTACAGGAAATGGGGCTGGATATTCAACACATCCGCAGGGAAAACCGTGAAGGTTACAAGGCGGGGGCCTTAAAGGAAGGCCTCAAAATAGCCAAAGGGGAATTTATCGCCATTTTTGATGCCGATTTCCTTCCTTCGGGTGACTGGCTCAAGAAAACCGTGATCTATTTCAAGGATGAGGAAATTGGCGTGGTACAAACCCGTTGGGGGCACATCAACCGGGATTATTCCACCCTCACCCGTATACAGGCGTTTGCCCTGGATGCCCACTTTACCCTGGAGCAGGTTGGAAGGAATACCAAAGGGCACTTTATCAACTTCAACGGTACCGCCGGTATCTGGAGGAAAGAGTGTATCCTGGATGCAGGAAACTGGGAAGGTGATACCCTAACCGAAGACCTGGACCTGAGCTACAGGGCCCAGTTGAAGAACTGGAAGTTCAAATACCTGGAAGATGTGGAAACACCTGCCGAATTGCCGGTAGTGATCAGTGCGGCCCGTTCCCAGCAATTCCGATGGAACAAGGGTGGTGCCGAAAACTTCAAGAAAACGGTTTGGAGTGTGATCACGGCAAAGAACATCTCCTTTAAGACAAAATTCCATGGGGTAATGCACCTGTTAAACAGCTCTATGTTCCTGTGTGTTTTCATAGTAGCGGTGTTGAGCATCCCCATGCTTTATATCAAGAACATCTATGGCCACCTGGGCTGGATCTTCGAAGTCACCAGTTTCTTTATCGTGAGCACCATCATCCTGTTTATCTGTTACTGGTTCACCTATAAAAGTATACAGGGTAGCAGTTTTGACAAGTTCGTAGATTATATCAAGTTGTTCTTTACCTTCTTTTCCGTGGCACTGGGCTTTTCGCTCCACAATACCATGGCCGTCCTGGAAGGGCACATGGGAAAGCGGAGTGAATTTGTCAGAACGCCAAAATTCAATATCAATAACCTTACCGACAGCTGGAAGGGCAATAAATACCTTACCAAGAAATTGTCGCCCAACATGATCCTGGAATTTGGGCTGATGCTGTACTTCCTGTTTGGCATGTACAGCGCGATACCGCTGAACGACTTTGGGTTGTTCCCTTTCCACTTTATGCTATTCCTCGGTTTTGGTTTTGTATTCTTCAATTCCCTGGCTGCCAAGGCCTAGAACCTAAAATATAGCCTGCACCCTTCCCTGAGGAAAGGGTGCAGTTTTTAAACGTATGCCTGCGGGAACAGTTGCCCAAACCCTCGCAGGCATACTTTTTTACCTTGCCAAATCACCAAATTTTTCGGTTCTTCGCAATACTGCAAACCAAACCTCATGTTCCGTCGGCTCACTGCATATTGGAAACTCCACAGTGTTCCAATTCTTCTGCTTATTGCCAGTCTCGGCTTTTATGGAGTCTTTGCGTACCAGTTGGAGCGCACCGATACCCTGCGGCTGTTCTCGCTTTACGCGGCCTTGTTCTTTCTTTGCTTTAAACTGATACAGTTTGAAAAATGGAACCTCAAATTCCTGCTGGCCTGCGGGCTGTTGTTCCGCCTGGCATTCCTCTGTGCCGTTCCCAACCTCTCACAGGATTTTTATCGGTTTATCTGGGATGGGAGGATGGTCCTTGCCGGGATCAACCCCTACCTCTTTACACCCGACGAACTGGTGCAGCAAGCCCATCCGGCGGTGTCGCAACTTACAGAATTGCATAATGGGATGGGGGGCCTCAGCGCTCGCAATTACAGCAATTACCCCCCGCTGAACCAACTGCTGTTCGCCCTTTCGGCCTGGCTAGGGGGCCAGGGGGTCATGGGGCCCTTGCTGGCCATGCGCGGCCTGATCCTGTTTGCCGATCTGGGCATCCTTTATTTCGGAAGGCAGCTGCTTAAGGCCATCAACCGCTCTCCCCACCTGGCTTTTTGGTATTTTCTCAATCCGCTGGCCATCATCGAACTATCGGGCAACCTCCACTTTGAAGGGGTCATGCTGTTCTTTTTCATGGCCGCCATGTACCTGCTATTCAAGATGCGCTGGTTTTGGGCGGGGGTGCTTTTTGCAGCCTCCATAGCCCTCAAACTGGTGCCCCTGATATTCATGCCACTCTTCCTCCCCTACCTGGGCCTCAGGAAAAGCCTGAAGTTCTACACGGTCGTAGCGGCTACCATCATCCTGCTTAGCCTTCCCTTTGTGGCCCCGGAGGCCGGGGGCCATTACTCCAGTACCCTGAAACTGTGGTTCTCTAACTTCGAGTTCAATGCAGGCCTGTACAACCTGGTAAAAACCCTTGGAAGCTTTCTGGATATACCTCCCTGGGAACTGATTAAAACCTATGGGAAAATCACCCCATTGATAAGCCTGGCCTTGGTGCTGGCCCTCACATTCCTGAGAAAAAACCACAAGCCAGAAGTCCTGCTAAGTTCCATGATGTGGGCACTGGGCGCTTATTACCTGCTATCACCCACCGTGCATCCCTGGTACCTGCTCACCCTGGTGCTGCTCAGTATTTACACGGATTTCCGTTTTCCCTTGTTCTGGTCAGCGGTAGTCATCCTGAGCTATGGGGCCTATGCCTCACCCGATTACCAGGAAAATATGCTGTTACTCGCCATTGAATATATTGTGGTGTTTGGGATGTTGCTCTATGAAATCATCAGAATAAAGGGCGATTATTTTTCAATCCGTAAAAATTGAGCCTCAATTTATGATAGTTCAATTTAATTTGTACTTTTGGCCTGATATGATTACGACAGCACATAATATCCCCTGTTACCGGACCTTTGCTTCCGTCCGTCCCCGTGTGCCTGCCTGCCGCCGCCCGTAAGGGTGTGCAACTGTCTTTGGAAATAGGTGTGTCCATTTCCGCAAAATCATTCAATACCTTATTATTTTTTTATTCCGCTAATCATCACCTAGGCAATGGATATTGTTATTGCTAACGAAAGGCATACCAAATATGCCCAAATCATCAGTGAGACCATCACCGAGTCCGCCAAGATACGGGGTACCGGGATCGCCCAGCGAACCCCGGAGTATATCGTAAAACGGCTCCAGAATGGCAATGCGATTATCGCCCTGGACGGGGACAAGTTTGCAGGCTTCTGCTATATCGAAGTTTGGGGGCACCAGAAATTTGTGGCCAATTCCGGGCTGATCGTCCACCCGGACTACCGGAACCAGGGCCTCGCCAAAAAAATCAAAAAGGCTATTTTTGAATTGTCCCGGAAAAAGTTCCCCGATGCCAAGATTTTTGGGATCACCACGGGGCTGGCGGTAATGAAAATGAACTACGAACTGGGGTACAAACCGGTTACTTTTTCGGAACTTACAGACGACCCCGAGTTCTGGAAAGGTTGTCAGACCTGCAAGAACTTTGACATCCTTACCCGGACCGAAAGGAAAATGTGCCTGTGTACCGGGATGCTATACGAACCCGGCCAGGAGAAATCCGCGGGCAGGCATGCCCCCAAAAAGCAAATGAACAGCAAGGCCTTTCAACGGCTGAAAAGTATCAAGGAACAACTCTTCCTCAAAAAGAAAAACAATGAGTAAACTGGTATTAGCCTATAGCGGCGGACTTGACACATCGTACTGCGCCAAGTACCTCTCCAAGGAAAAAGGGTATGAGGTACATGCCGTAAGCGTAAACACCGGCGGTTTCAGCCCGGCGGAGATTCAGGATATAGAAGAGAAGGCACTAAAACTGGGTGCGGCTTCCTATACCTCCATCAATGCGGTACAAACCTTCTATGACAAGGTGGTAAAATACCTGGTTTTCGGGAATGTCCTCAGAAACAACACCTATCCGCTCTCGGTAAGTGCAGAACGCATCGTCCAGGCCATCGAGATCGTAAAACACGCCAAGGAACTGGGTGCCGGCTTTATTGCCCATGGCAGTACCGGCGCGGGAAACGACCAGGTGCGATTCGACATGATTTTCCAGATCCTCGCCCCTGAAATCCGCATTATCACCCCCATCCGTGACGAGCAACTGTCACGGGAAAAGGAAATTTCCTATCTCCAGGCCAACGGGATTGACTATCCCTGGGAAAAGGCCAAATATTCGATCAACAAAGGCCTGTGGGGTACCTCGGTCGGAGGGGACGAAACCCTCAGTTCCCACCTCCCCCTTCCATCATCTGCCTATCCCAGCCAATTGAAGGAATCCTCAGTAAGGGACCTGACCCTGACCTTCGAACAGGGCGAGTTGGTGGCCATAGACGGGAAGAAAGCCCTTCCGGTCGACAACATCAACAAACTGAATGCCATCGGCGCGGCCTTTGCCATCGGGCGGGACATCCACGTAGGGGATACCATTATAGGGATCAAAGGCAGGGTAGGGTTTGAAGCCCCGGGATCCCTGATGATCATCAAGGCGCACCACCTGCTCGAAAAGCATACCCTGAGCAAGTGGCAACAATACCAGAAGGAACAACTGGGCAATTTTTACGGGATGCTGCTCCATGAAGGCAACTACCTGGACGAGGTCATGCGAAACATCGAGGCCTTCCTGGCAGATACCCAAAAACACGTCAGTGGCGATGTTTTCCTTAGCCTTCACCCTTACCGCTTTGAACTGAACGGGGTTTCTTCCAAACACGACCTGATGAATGCCTCCTTTGGCAAATACGGTGAAATGAACAAGGGATGGACCGCCGAAGAGGCCAAAGGATTTATTAAACTCCTGGCAAATCCCGGGAAAATAGCAAACTTCGTAAACCAGGAACATGATTAAAACAGGTATAATAGGAGGTTCGGGATACACGGGAGGTGAACTGATACGCTTGTTGCTGCAACATCCGCATGCTTCTTTGGATTTTGTTTTTAGTACGACCCGGGCCGGGCAGAAAGTACACAAGGCGCATCCAGACCTGCTGGGGGTCACAGACCTCGCGTTCACCGACCAGATAAACCCCGCGGCAGATGTGGTATTCCTGTGCCTGGGCCACGGAAATTCGCGGAAATTCCTGGCCAAACACCATTTCGCTCCCCATTGCAGCATAATTGACCTCAGCACTGATTTCCGCCTCGAGGACGATGCGAATACGGGCGACAGGCATTTTGTTTACGGACTGCCAGAACTGGACAAAAAATCGATTTTGGAAGCCAAACACATTGCCAATCCGGGGTGTTTTGCCACCACCATACAGTTGGCATTGTTACCACTGGCAAAAGCCAAAAAACTGACCTCAGAGGTGCACGTAAATGCGGTCACGGGAAGTACGGGGGCAGGTGTGGTCCCCTCCGCAACCTCCCATTTCAGCTGGAGGAACAACAATGTTTCCTGGTACAAACCCTTTACCCACCAGCACCTTGGTGAAATCATGCAGTCGCTGAGATCGCTACAGGACGATGCCGCCCCCCTCTTTTTCCTGCCCAACCGCGGGAACTTTAGCAGGGGCATCCTGGCAACGGCCTATACAAGGTATACAGGAACCCTGGCAGAAGCCGTGCGACTGTACGAGGACTTTTATGCCGAGGCCCCGTTTACACACATCTCAGAGGAACCCATAGACCTGAAACAAGTGGTGAACACCAACCATTGCCACATCCACCTCCACAAACACCAGGATATCCTGCTCCTTACCTCAGCCCTGGATAACCTGCTGAAAGGAGCCTCCGGACAGGCGGTTCAGAATATGAACCTCATGAAAGGGTTTGGGGAGGCCGAAGGGTTGCGGCTAAAAGCCGGGGTCTATTGACCGGGGATACAACAAAATGGAGAACAACGTAATCAAGAAACCAACGCATCACGCATGAAAATAGCCATTATAGGAGCAGGAAACCTGGGGTTGTCTATCGCCAAAGGGATATTGCATAGCAATGGAGCCTCTACCATGTACCTTACCAAAAGGCATGTAGAAAGCATACGCCAGTATGAGAAATACGGGAATGTCACGGTTAGCCCGGATAACACCGAAGCGGTGAAAAATTCGGATGTGCTTATTTTTGCCGTCCAGCCCGTTCATTTCGCCGAAATCCTGGAAGAAATACGGGATTTGCTTACCGAAAAGCACGTGATCATTTCCACCATTACCGGTTTTAGCATCGCCAAGATCGAAAGCATCGTGGGAAAAAGTGCCTTCATTATCCGCAGCATGCCCAATACCGCCATCTCAGTGGGCAGGTCCATGACCTGCATTTGCTCCAATGAAGCGGGGAAAAAACGGATTGAGCTGGCCAAGGCCATCTTCAACCGGATGGGGCATACCATGGATATCCCAGAGCAACAAATGCAAGCGGCCACGGTCATATGTGCCAGTGGCATTGCCTTTTGGATGCGGCTTATCCGTGCCACCACCCAGGGCGCCATACAATTGGGCTTCGATGCCCGGGAAGCGCAGGAACTCGCGATGTATACCTGTAATGGGGCGGCCAGCCTGCTCATCGATTCGGGCAACCACCCGGAGGAAGAAATAGACAAGGTAACCACCCCCATGGGCTGCACTATTGAGGGGCTCAACGAGATGGAGCACCAGGGATTGAGTTCTTCTCTTATCCGGGGTATCGTGGCGTCCTTTGACAAGATAAGTCAGATCAAAAAAGGCTGAAGATGGAGTTATTTGATGTATACCCGCTCTACGACGTGACCCCGGTAAAAGCCCGGGGAATAGTGGTGACCGATGACCAGGGACAAGAATACCTTGACTATTACGGGGGGCATGCGGTCATTTCCATAGGGCACAGTCACCCGCACTACGTCAAACGGTTGTCGGAGCAGCTGGCACGGATTGGATTCTACAGCAATTCCGTTCACAATCCGCTACAACACGAACTAGCCGAAAAACTTGGCCGGCTTTCAGGTTGCGAGGATTACCGGCTCTTCCTTTGCAATTCAGGGGCCGAAGCCAATGAAAATGCCTTGAAACTGGCCTCATTCCACACGGGTAAGGCCCGGGTGATAGCATTTTCCAACAGCTTCCACGGACGCACGTCGGCTGCGGTTGCAGCAACGGATAACGAAAAGATCAATGCCCCGATAAACCGTCAGCAAAAAGTAAGCTTCCTGGCTTTTAACGACCTGCAGGGGTTTCAAAGGGAAATTGCGGCAGGGGACGTCTGTGCGGTGATCCTTGAATGCATACAGGGGGTAGGAGGACTCGATGAACCAAAGACCAGCTTTTTACTGGAAGTGGAAGCCCTTTGCCGGGAGCATGGCATCGTCCTGATCGCAGACGAAGTACAATCGGGTTTTGGGCGGAGCGGAAAGTTCTTCGCATTCCAACACCATGGGATACGACCTGATATCATCAGCATCGCCAAAGGTATGGGCAACGGATTTCCCGTGGGTGGCATCCTGATCCACGGACATATCCAACCGTCCCATGGGCTGTTGGGCACCACTTTTGGCGGGAACCACCTGGCCTGTGCCGCCACCCTGGCTGTCCTGGAAGTAATGGAAAGCGAACAACTCATAGCAAATGCAGACCATCTGGGGGCCTATTTCCGAAAAAAGGCGGCGGCTATCCCGCAAGTGGAACGCGTAAAAGGGCGCGGACTCATGCTCGGGCTCGAATTTGGCTTTGAAGTTTCCGACCTGCGCAAAAGGCTTATTTACCGGCAGCACATTTTTACGGGAAGTGCCAAGGACAAACATGTCCTGAGGATCCTTCCCGCTTTGAATATCGGACAGGAAGACCTGGATGTATTTTTCGAAGCCCTTAAAACAGAACTATAATGGCAGGCATCCTGAACATTACGCAACGCAATGCCGTATTACAAGCCATGGCGGCCCTGGTATCAAGGGAGAAAAAAACCATCCTCGCAACAAACCGGAAGGACGTAGAGGGGTATCACGGGGGAGACCTGGCCATGTTAGACCGCCTGAAACTGGATGACGCAAAAGTAGAAGGTATGGTGCTTGCCCTGGAACAACTGGCCCTGCAACCAGATCCATTGGGGGTAGAACGCTACCGTTACACCCATCCCAACGGGCTGGAGATTTGCAACCGCAGCGCCCCATTTGGAACGGTACTGATCATCTATGAATCACGGCCCGATGTAACCATTGAAGCCGCGGGTATTGCCTTTAAATCGGGCAACCGTATCCTGCTGAAAGGCGGAAAGGAATCCCTGCGCAGCAACACCCTGCTGACCTCACTCTGGCATGAGGCACTCAGGGGGCAGGGTGCTGCCACAGACTGGGTGACCTATCTGGAATATAGCCGGGAGGCAACCCGGGCTTTCCTGGAAAACCCCACCCGGAGGGTCGACCTGATTGTCCCCCGGGGGGGTGAAAAGCTTATTTCCTTTGTAAAGGAACATGCTTCCTGCCCGGTGATCGTCAGTGGCCGGGGGAACAATTTCCTGTTTGTGCACAGGGAGGCCGATCCCCAAATGGCATTGGACATTATCCATAATGCAAAAACCACGAAAATCTCTGCCTGCAATGCCCTGGACAAAGTGTTGATTGATCGCGATCTCCCGGCAAAAGAAGCCTTTGTGAAAACCCTCCTGGAGCGGCTAGAGCGAGACAAGGTACGTGTCTGGGCCGATGCAGGCCTCGCCCATTACCCTGGCTGCACGGAAATTACAGAGGAAGCTATTTGGTACCGGGAGTTCCTGGATTACGAAATCGTCCTGGGCGAGGCAGGAGGCCTGGAAGAGGCCATACAGGCCATTAACACCTACAGCGGGGGCCATTCGGCCACCATTGTAAGCAACAGCGCAACGGCCGCCCGGGATTTCATGGATGCCGTGGATGTGGCTGCCGTATACCACAATGCTTCTACCCGGTTCACAGATGGCGGGCAGTTTGGCCTGGGAGCCGAGTTGGCCATCAGTACCGATAAACTGCACCAGCGTGGCCCCCTGGGGCTGCAGCACCTAACCACCAATAAATGGTATATTCAGGGAGCAGGACAAATACGGCCATAGTACATAATTGAATGCAGAAGTTAGCGACGTATGAGCAAACAAAGAATTTTATTGAAGATCGGATCCAACACCCTTACCCGGGAAACTGACCAGCTTTCCAGGGGGAAGATCGAAGATATCGGCAGACAGGTGGCCCAGCTGAAGGACACCCATGAGTTCATCATCGTGAGTTCGGGGGCTATTGCCGCCGCCAGGCAATTTGTGAAACTGGAACACAATGGGCCGGATATCACGGTAAAACAGGCACTTGCCGCCATAGGGCAACCCCACCTGATGCGGATGTTCCAGGAAAACTTCCGTGAGTTGGGGTTGCTCACCTCCCAATGCCTGTTATCCTATTCCGATTTTGAGAATCCGAATTCCAAAGCAAACATCCGGAATACCATCAATGTCCTGGTCGCCAACCATTTTATCCCGATCATCAATGAAAACGATACCGTGGCCACGGATGAAATCCAGTTTGGGGATAACGACAAACTGGCGGCCCTTACCGCGGCTTTGTTGCAGGTAGACCTGCTAATGATCGCCACCAATACCGATGGGATCTATTACAAGGAATCCCTGGAAAAGAACATGCCCGAAACCATAAAAAACATCCAGGGGATCGAGACCCTGGCTGCAGAGGTAAGCAATGTGCGGTCCTCGCACGGGACCGGTGGCATGTTATCCAAGATTGAGGCCGCGTCCATTGCCCAAAAAGCAGGCATAGAAACCTGGGTCGTCAATGGCCTCAAGGATAATTTCATCCTGGATGCACTGAAAGAACAAAGCACCTACACCAAAATCAAATAATGCAAAATTACCTCAGTATACAAGACATCGTTTCCCTGCCGGCATGGGTGGCAGAGGCAAGGACCTTAAAGAAGGAGCCCCAGCGCTACCATACCCTTGGAAAGGGCAAGACCCTGGGATTACTTTTTTTTAACAACAGCCTCAGGACGAGGCTGAGTACCCAAAAAGCCGCCATGAACCTGGGGATGGAAGTCATGGTGATGAACTTCGGGAATGAAGGATGGACCCTGGAATTTGAGGATGGCACCGTCATGGACCAGGGTGCCGCGGAGCATGTACAGGAAGCTGCCCGGGTTGTTTCCCAATACTGCGACATCATCGGGATCCGGGCATTTGCCTCATTGAAGGACCGTGAAAAAGACGAGGCTGAACAAGTGCTGCAGGGCTTCCGCAAATATGCCACGGTCCCCCTGCTTAACCTCGAAAGTTCCCTGAGCCATCCCCTCCAGGCCCTGGCAGATGCCATCACCCTGGAGGAACATAAAACTACCCCCCATCCCAAAGTGGTGCTTTCATGGGCCCCGCACCCCAGGGCCTTACCACATGCAGTAGCCAATTCCTTTGTGGAGATGATGCGGCTACAGCAGGCCGATTTTGTCATTACCCACCCCAAAGGGTATGAACTGGATCCCAGGGTTACCCGGGGGATCCCCATAGAATACGAACAGGAAAAAGCCCTGGCGGGGGCCGATTTTGTGTATGTGAAGAACTGGAGCAGTTACACTGACTATGGCAAGGTGCTCACCCAGGACCCTGCCTGGATGCTGACGGCCGGCAAACTAGGGCACGCCAGGTTCATGCACTGCCTGCCGGTACGCCGGAACGTGGTGGTGGCCGACACCGTATTGAACAGCCCACAGTCTCTGGTCATAGAACAGGCCAATAACCGCACCTATGCGGCACAGCTGGTGCTCAAAAAACTCCTGGAACAGTGAAAAAACCAGCGCTTGCCATTGTAAAAATCGGAGGAAACGTGATCGAGGACGCTACGGCCCTGTCGGAATTCCTGGAGTTGTTCGCGCAGTTGCCGGCACCAAAGATTCTGGTACATGGGGGAGGCAAGCGGGCCACGCAATTGGGAGCGCAACTGGGTATCCCATCAAAATTGATCCAGGGCCGAAGGATCACCGACGCCCCAAGTCTGGAGGTCGCGATCATGGTGTACGCCGGCCTCCTCAACAAAACGATCGTGGCAGGGCTGCAGGCCCGCAATTGCAACGCCATTGGGCTCAGTGGGGCCGACGGGAACGCCCTGATGGCCCATAAAAGGCCCGTCAAAGAGATAGACTACGGGTATGTGGGTGATGTGGACGGCATCAATAACAATACCATCAGCGCCTTGCTGAACGCGGGCCTTGTTCCCGTTTTCTGTGCCCTGACGCATGACGGCAAAGGCCAGATGCTGAACACCAATGCCGACACCATTGCTTCGGAACTCGCAATAGGGTTGGCCAACGATTTTGATACGGTACTCTATTACTGTTTCGAAAAACCGGGGGTCCTACGCAAGCTGGAGGATGAAAACTCCGTAATTACCCACATCAATGCATCCTATTATCAGGAATTGTTACATGCAGGTATCATCGCCGACGGGATGCTCCCCAAAATGCAAAATTGCTTTCATGCGCTCCGGCATCGCGTTAGCCGGGTATGCATCGGGCATATACAAATGCTGCAGCCGGGGCATACCCGTTATACAACCTTAACACTATGAAAAAACAGATCCCGGCCCTGACCCAGGAAGCCATCGGCCTGTTAAAAGCGCTGATTGGCACCCCCTCCTTTTCGACAAAGGAAGAAGGTACGGCGGCGGCTATAGAAGCCTGGTTCGCAAAAATGGGCATTCCTTGCCAGAGGGAGGACAACAATGTCTTTGCCTTTAACAAACACTATCAGGAAGGAAAGCCCAACCTGCTGCTGAATTCGCACCACGATACCGTTAAGCCCAATGAGGCCTACACCAGGGATCCCTTTGACCCCCAGGTGGAAGACGGAAAGTTGTTTGGCCTGGGAAGCAATGATGCAGGGGGCTGCCTGGTTTCCCTCCTCGCCACTTTTGCCTATTTTTATGAACGCGAAGGGCTGAGCCATAACCTGATTATGGTGGCATCTGCCGAGGAGGAAAGTTCTGGCCCGAGAGGATTAAACAGCATGTTGCCGAAACTCCCCGAAATAGCCGTGGCCATCGTGGGCGAACCAACCCAGATGCAGCTGGCCGTAGCCGAGAAAGGCCTGGTGGTCTTTGATGCGGTGGTCAGTGGGACGCCCTCGCATGCGGCCCACCCCAATGACAACAACGCCATTTATAATTCCATAGACGTCTTGCGGTGGTTCAGGGATTATTCCTTTGAGAAAGTATCGCCCGTACTCGGCCCCGTGAAACTCACGGTTACCCAGGTCAATGCGGGTAGCCAGCACAACGTGGTGCCGGCCAGGGTGGAACTGGTGATTGATGTCCGGGTAAACGATTGTTATTCCAACAGGGAAATCGCCGAAATCCTCCAACGTGAAGCCCCCTGTGAAGTTACCCCCAGGTCCCTGCGGCTGAACTCATCTTCCATCCAACCCGCACACCCACTGGTACGGTCCGGAATTGCCCTGGGCAGGAAAACCTATGGCTCCCCCACCCTTTCAGACCAGGCCGCCCTGAGCTGTGAATCGCTCAAACTGGGCCCTGGAGACAGTACCCGGTCGCATTCGGCAGATGAGTTTATCTGCCTGGACGAGATTACGGATGGGATTAAACTCTATATCAAGCTGTTGGAAGGGTTTTTATTGAAAGATTCAGATCACTAACACCCCCGGGGGGTCTGCCCCGGACAAAAAATACGAGCATGAAACTTTGGGACAAAGGAACAAGCACCGATAAGAAAATAGACCAGTTTACGGTAGGCAATGATCGTCAACTAGACCTGCTCCTGGCGAAGTATGACGTCATGGCATCAATGGCCCATGCCAGGATGCTGGGAAAAGTCGGCTTGATCGGCCAGGATGAATCCGAAGCCCTGGTGAAAGAGTTAAGGGTAATAGGCGGGAGCATAGAAAAAGGAACCTTTACCATTGAGGAGGACTTTGAGGATATGCATTCGAAAATTGAATACCTGCTGACTAAAAAGCTGGGCGATACCGGAAAGAAAATCCATACGGCCCGCTCGAGGAACGACCAGGTATTGGTGGCCATGCAACTGTACCTTAAGGATGAACTTCAGGAACTCAAATCAGGGGTCAAAACACTGTTCGACCTCTTGCTCAACCTGGCGGAAAAACATAAAAAAGTACTCCTCCCGGGCTATACACACCTGCAGGTGGCCATGCCTTCTTCTTTTGGCCTGTGGTTTTCCTCCTACGCCGAAGCGCTGGTGGATGACCTGGCCTTCCTCAATGCCGCTTTTAAGATTGTGGACCAAAATCCTTTGGGAAGCGCAGCCGGTTATGGCAGTTCCTTCCCTATAGACCGGTCGTTCACCACTAAAGAATTGGGCTTTGGCACGATGAAATACAATGTGGTCGCGGCACAAATGGGCCGGGGTAAAGTGGAGAAAGCCACCGCTTTTGGCATGGGCAGCCTGGCCGGCACCCTCTCTAAACTGGCCATGGATATTTGCCTGTACATGAGCCAGAACTTTGGGTTTATCTCTTTCCCGGATGAACTCACCACCGGGAGCAGTATCATGCCCCATAAGAAAAACCCGGATGTCTTTGAACTGATCCGTGCTAAATGCAACAAGCTCCAGGGGGTGCCCAACCAACTCACCCTGCTCACCAACAACCTGCCCAGCGGATACCACCGCGACCTGCAGCTGGCCAAGGAAATTATCGTGCCGGCCCTGCAGGAGATGAAAGCCTGCCTGGAGATGATGGTTTTCAGCCTTAAAGACATACGCGTCAGTGACGGGATCCTGAATGACCCCAGGTATGATTACCTGTTTAGCGTGGATACGCTCAACGAATTGGTGATGCAGGGCATGCCCTTCCGGGACGCCTACAAAAAGATGGGGCAGGAAATTGTAAAAGGGACCTACCAACCAAAAAAATTGGTGAAGCACACCCATGAAGGCAGTATCGGAAACCTGTGCCTGAATGAGCTCCGCCTGAAAATGGAAAAGGAAATTTGAGGCCCCCTGCTTTTGGCATAATTGTACCATGTATACCCCGGGGGGTAACTGCCCCGGGGAAACCCTGAAAAACCGTATCCTATGTACTGTTTGGTGTATCAGTCCACGGCTTCCCCGGATCTAAGGCCAGCGGAAATTGACGCCCTGCTCGAAAAAGCCAGGGTTTTCAATCGACAGCAGGGAATCACAGGTTGCCTGATCTTTTATAAAGGGGCTTTCCTGCAGTACCTGGAGGGCAACCAGCTAAAGGTACTTTCCCTTTTCGATCAAATCCTCAAAGACAGGCGCCATTCAAATATCACCCTGCTAACCCACGGGCAGGTGGCCACCCGGGAGTTCCCGGACTGGGAAATGGCCTATGAAACCCTTTTTGGAGAGAATGCCCTGATCAGCTATCTGAAATTACGGATACATAACGATCTGGAAGAACCTTTCAACAAACCGGCCGACACCCCTGCTTCAAGGCAATTCTGGAAACAAGTAGGCCAAATGCTCCGCCTTGGGTAACCTCCGACCGCTTTCCTAGGATATATTACCGAGGTTGATTATTTCCTGCTGGGTTAACGGCCGCCAATGCCCCCTGGGAAGGTCTTTTTTGGTAAGGCCGGCAAAAACGACCCGGTCCAGTTTGTTCACGTCGTATCCCAAATGCTCAAAGATGCGTCGTACAATCCGGTTCCGGCCGCTATGGATCTCTATCCCCACCTCCTTTTTTGGGCTGTTTTCTATATAGCTGATCTCATCTACCGCAACAGGGCCATCTTCCAGCTCCAGCCCTTCCCGTATTTTCTTCATATCGGCGGCTTTCAGGTTCTTGTCCAGTACCACATGATAGATCTTCCTTACCCGGTATTTGGGGTGTGTCAGTTTCTTGGCGAGGTCCCCGTCATTGGTGAACAGCAAAAGCCCGGTGGTATTCCTGTCTAACCGCCCGACTGGTACCAGGCGC
>MRWG01000736.1_pt1 | contig 28140 bp, 28 predicted proteins | sample 1013341 | NCBI WGS metagenome assembly MRWG01 (sample SAMN06117577, study PRJNA244670) | biofilm metagenome | biome: Water; feature: Cathode Biofilm; material: Biofilm; isolation source: microbial consortium enriched at the cathode of a solar microbial fuel cell | place: USA: District of Columbia ... | reverse complement strand
TCGATGAGGTGCGCGCAGCCATCGACGCGCTGTTGGTTGACGCCGTGGTGAATTGATTTCAGTCAGCCGGCGGCGGAGGCGGCGTCGCAGCAGTCAGACGCGAATCATCCCAGATCAGCGTGTACGTCTCGCCTTCGATTTCCAGCGCGCTCAGCCGCTTTTCGGGATGCCCCATCTGGTGCGACCGCATGCCGGAATCCACGTAGAACGCGCGCCCGCCGAGGCCGTCTCGAGTCGAGAGCCGCGGCTGATTGACGCCGACCACCATCGCTCGCGCATGGTGCTCTTTGAGCACTTCCTCCACCACACGCTGCATCTCGATTTCAGTCTTGGTCGCCAACTCACGCCACCACGCCGGATGCGCGATGTCGATGTCTTTCTGCAGGAGCAGCGAATCAACTTCCAATTCGGCGTGGGTTTCCGCGTTGATCTCTTCCAGCGGGATGTCGGCGTACTTCGGACTCAATCCGCCGTGACTGTAAATCAGATCGCCAATGCGAATGATCACGTTGCGGCTTCGAAGCCAGTTACCGAGATCTGATCCAGGAGCGAAGAGCTCCAGAAATTCCACGCCGCCGGGGTTCATTTCGAACGTCATCATGCGCTCGTACTCGTTGCGCAGTCGCTCCGGGTACTTCGACTCCGGCATGCGCTCAATGATCTCCTGCACGCCGCGCTCGGTGAAGACTTCGATCTTCTCATCAGAATCATCAGTGGCGAGATGTTGGTAGTTGCGCTTGTCCACAACCGCGATATCCCGGTGAAGCAATTGAAGTTCGCCATAGCCCAGCAGCATGTGCACCCGGCCGCCATCGCGAAACGCCTGCGACTCGAGTCGTCGAATCAATTCGAATGTCGGCAGCACGCCCTGACCCCACCCGACCACATTGCCGAGGATGACCAGGTGCGCCTCGCCGCCGATCCAGTTCGCGTCCTCGTCCACGAGCGACGCTTCGCGAAGCAACTGCACGAACAGCCCGAATTCGCCCAGGATGTCCGACATCACGACGATGCGCTCGGGCGCCGGGTACCGCGTCGGGGGCGGCGCATCCGCTCGGGCGCCGGCAGAAAACAGGACCGATATCGCGCTGAGAAGCGCGGCAATCACAACACCATTTCGATTCCGCTTCCGTCTCATTGAACGAAACACTCCGTGCTTTACACCGGGTTGATCTTCCATGTCGGCGCCGCCGCCGACATCGCATTCATGCTACCCGAGCGGTGGGGCGCGGGTTCACATGTGCGCCGCACTCATCGGCATTTTGGCCCAATCGGTCAAGCCAGCGACGGCCGACCACGCTCCTCAGTCGGCGGCGCGAGTCAACGAATGGGTGGCCAGCGATGCGGTGCCCAGGAGGAAATCCTGCGCGCGGAACTCAAGACTCATGGCGCCCTGCACTTCCACGCTGGCGGATCGTCCTCGGGCGATGTCCCAGTGCACTTCGAATTGCGTCACGGCGCCGGTCACGATCTGGCGAGCGCCGCCAGCGGCTGGATCCGCTTTGGTCGGCGCGGAGGTCTCCCCGTCGCCGCGCATCACAGCGATGTCGTTCTGAATCGAGCGGACCTGCCAGTCGATCGCGGTATCGGCGCCGGTGAATCCGCCAAGGGTGAGTGATTCATCCGTCGTCCAATGCTCATCGCGATCGCGCATCGCGGCGCCGCCCGCCGGGCCGAACACATCCTCCGCCAGTCCGCGCAGCCATGCCTCGTTGATGACGCCAGCGATCAGCGTGGCGCCCGGCAGCGACTGCACGAGCCGCACCATTTCAGCCGCGCCCGCCATGGCGATGACCTGCCCGTTCGCGTCGATCTCATACGTGACGCCCGATTCGGCAATGCGCCGAAGCGCACGGACGTAGGGCGTTTCATTGGTTTCGTCGTAGTCAACTTCGGTGTCAAACTCGATGCGTTCATCGTTCGCAGGAATGACATCGATGCGGAGGCGGTCAAAGGTCAGCTCGACGACCGCGCCGCCGTCGCCCATCAATCGAGTGGGCATGAAGCGCAACGCCGCCGCCAACTGCAGCGACACCGTGTCCTCAGCAAACTCGTTGTACTTCTGCTTCTGCGTCATGGTGTACGTGTGTTCGTACTGCAACGGCGATCGAAGCTCGAAGGTGGGCGCCTGCTCGAATGACGATGCCTCCGGCGCGGGCGCCGGTGCGGATTCTTCACGACAGCCCGCGCACAGCACGAGCGCGAGCAACGCAATGGTCAGTGGTGTGTGGCGAAACAGCTTCATACAAAGCCCAGGGCTGACGTTCGTCTCCAGGTCGCGCGTCTACCGACCGAGGTAGTGCGCCGGCACGTCGCCGTAATCCGCTCGAATGTCGGAGCGTATCCCGCCGCGCCCTCGCCAATACGTGACGATCTGAAGCCACATTGGATTCAGCGCGGCGACGAGGTCGTCGCGAATAGTGTTCGTCACCGCTTCGTAGAAGATCCCTTCTTCTCGAAAGTCCTGGTAATACAGCTTCAGCGACTTCAATTCGACGCACACGCCCCCGTCGCGCGCCCCCTTCGGCTGGTAGCGCAGCATGACTTCGCCGAAGTCAGGATGACCCGTTTTCGGGCAGCGGGAGGTGAACTCCTCCGCGAGGTGTTCGATGACGAATGGTTCGTCAGTCGGCGTCGGAAATGTCTCGAGCAGTGAAGAGTCCGCCATGATGCCGCAAGTGTAGTCTCCTGCGACGAACGGCTTCGCCTTACCCGTAGCGGCTCACGAGATCCGCAATGCGAGGCTGGTCACGATTGACCTGCAAGCTCTTCCGAAGCGCGGCGACGCCTTCACGCCGGGCGACATTGTCCGTGCGGTCGCTCATGAGATAGCGATTGAGCAAACACACGCCTAATCCATTCAGCGCCGGGAAGTGCCGGTTGTCCAGCTCGACGGCGTTGGCGAACGCGTCCAGGGCCTCATCAAATCGCTGAAGACGGAAGAGCGCAAAGCCCAGCCGTTCGTAGGCCTGCGCTGAAGGCGCCATCCGGAGCAACTGGCCAAGCGTGTTGACCATCTCCTGGTAGCGGCCTGTCTTTCCAAGACTGTCCGCCAGATTGAGCAACAAGGGTGGCGTGAAGTCCATCAACTCCGCCGCGGCCTGGTACTCACGGATCGCCGATTCATATTCGCCGACCGCCGCGTAGATCGCGCCGAGGTTGACGCGAGCCGGGCCATTCCGCGGATCCACTTCAACAGCCTTGCGGGCGTACGGCAGCGCCTGGCGCGAATCCTGAAGCTGCAGATACGCCGTCGCCAAGTTCAGATTGGCGTTGAAATCATTCGGGTTGATCGACAGCGCCCGCAAGTAGGCGCGGACGGCGTCCGCCAGCCGGTTGAGCATCTGCAACACGAGGCCATGGCCGTACTGGGCGTCAAAATTGCGCGGCTCAAGCGTTGTCGCGACGCGGTAGCTCTCTTCCGCCGCTTCGTAGTTGCCCTGCACGCGATAGATGTCGCCGAGATCAACATGCGCCGTGGTGAGCGTTGGATTTTCCTGAATGGCCAGCTCGAGTTGGGCGATGGCCTCGTCGATTCGGCCTTGCTCAGTGAGCGTGGCCGCCTGAGCGACATACTCCCGAGCCTTCATGTCCGATTCCCGCGTTCGGGCGGCGGTTGACATAGAGCAGCCCGAGAGGGAGGTCGCACAAGCGACAATCGCCACCATGGCCAGCCACATCCTCGCCGTGGAAAGGTCGTTCGGTGTGGACATGGTTATCGGACTCCTGCCTTTCTGCGGGTTTGCCGGGGTTTCGCGGCGCCGCCCTTCACCAGTTTGAGAAGGCGTCGGCGGTTCAACGAATCCCAAGGTGTACCTTTCGGCGTTTCACCCTTCGGCGTTTCGAGGATTTTGGGTACGTCCTCCAAGTCCGGGTGGTTCATGATGAACTCAAACGCCGCCATCCCGACCGCGCCGTCCCCGATGTGGGTGTGCCGGTCGATGCGGCTGCCGAGTGCGCCCTTTGAGTCATTGAGGTGCAGGACGCGAAGCCGACCCAGCCCGCAATTCTTGTCGAATGCGTTGAACGCTTTCTTGACGCCGGCAGGGGTGGTCAGGTCGTACCCCGCCGCCAGCGCGTGACACGTGTCGAGGCAGAAACCGATTCGATTCCGGATGGAGCGGCCGCCAATCGACTCCGCCCGCCGCGCGATTTCGCCCAGTTCTTCAAAAGTGCGGCCGATGGTCGTGCCGCTGCCCGCGGTGTCTTCGAGGCACAAGACGGTCCTCGCGTCCGATGTCTCATCAATGAGCCGCGCAACCGCGTTGGCGATGCGGTCGATGCCTGCGTCCAGATCAGCCTCGCCATCGCCTTTGTGGGCGCCGGGATGAAAGACGAGAAACGGGATGCTCAGCGCATGACACCGAAGAATCTCTTCGCGCATCATCGCGACGGACTTTTCCCAGAGCTCGGGCTCCGGGCTGGCCAGGTTCGCGAGGTACGTCGCGTGTGAGACCGTCCGGTCTTCCCAGCCGAGCTTCGCGAGCTCTTCGAGCCAGTCCGCGAGGTCCTGTTCCTTCAGCGGCGTGATCTTCCACTGCCGCTGGTTCTTGGTGAAGACCTGCACCGTGTCAAACTTCAAGCGGCGAGCTTCATGCAGCGCATTGACCATGCCGCCGGCGATCGAGAGGTGGGATCCAAGCATGCGGGCATCCTAGACGGATGAATCAAGTACGCTGAAACCATGCTCGCCCGACTCGGCCAGCGAATCAGCGCCGTCTTTCGCGCCTCAGCGCCCGATCCATTCGTGATCGCCGTGCTGTTGACGGTGGTCACTTTCGTTCTTGTGCTCGCGCTTACGGACGCCGGCCCGTTCGACATCATTGATTCGTGGTCTGCGGACACAGGCGTGTGGGCGTTCCTCGGATTTTCGATGCAGATGTGCCTGATTCTCGTCACGGGGCACGCGCTGGCGTCCAGCCCGCCGGTCGCGGCGGTGCTCAAGCGACTCGCCAATATCCCCAAGACCGGCGCGCAGGCGGCGTTTCTCATTGCATTCGTTGCCGCGGCGCTCGGCGTGTTGAACTGGGGCCTCGGCCTCATCGGCGGCGCCATCCTCGCGCGCGATGTCGGGCGCGCGCTTGAAGCGCGTGGCGTGCGCGCCCATTACCCATTGCTCGCCGCGAGCGGCTACCTCGGACTCCTCACCTGGCACGGCGGATTCAGCGGCACGGCGCCCCTCAAAGTGACGACTGAGCGCGAACTGCGCGATGTCCTCGGGCAAACAGCGGACTTGGTCCAGCCCATGCCGCTGACCGAGACCATTCTCAGTCCGATGAATCTCGTCGTCACCGGCGGCTTGCTCCTGCTCGCGCCGCTGGTGATGGCGCTGCTCACGCCCAAGCGCGAAGATCAGATGGAGCCTGCCAGCCATTTCATTTCAGCACGCGAGTCTGCGCCACACGCTGAGCGTCAGGAGCGTGCGCCGTTTCTTCCCAATCTTCTTGAGAACACACCAATCGTGTCGTTCCTGCTCGCGGCGATGATCGGCGTGTGGGCGTGGCGTTACTACCTGCCCTCTGACCTTGCCCAAAGCGGCGTCAGGAATCTCACGCCCAACACCGTCAACCTCACGATGCTCATGCTCGGATTGGTGCTGCACGGCACGCCGCGCCGGTACATCCAGGCAGTCGAAGACGCTGTGCGCGGCTGCGCAGGGATCATCCTTCAATTCCCGTTGTACGCGGGCATCATGGGCATGATGCACGCCAGCGGACTCACCGCGATGTTCGCCGAACGCCTCGCCGCCGGCGCCAACGAAACCACGCTTCCAATCTTCACGTTCTTCTCGGCAGGCGTGGTCAACCTGTTCATTCCTTCGGGAGGGGGGCAGTGGGGCGTGCAGGGGCCGATTGCGATCCAGGCCGCGCTCGATGCAGGCGTCGCGCCGGCCAAGATGGTCATGGCCGTTGCGTATGGCGATCAGCTCACCAACATGCTCCAGCCCTTCTGGGCGCTGCCGTTGCTGGCCGTGACAGGCGTCAAAGCCCGCGACATCGTGGGGTACACCGCGATGCTGATGATCTTTGCCGGAGCGTGGATGGTGCTCTGGCTCGCCGTCTTCTAGAGCAACACGAGAAGATGAGGCGGGTAGAATGAATGTCATGAGCCGCCGCTTCGCGCACATGCTGGCCTTCGCCTTGATCGGCGCGATGCTCGCACCGTCGCTCGGTGGTCTCGGCGCCATCGTGTCTGCGACGCCAACGGCTGTTGACGATCCCTGCGGCGAGTTCTGCATCTGCGTGCCGGAATCCACCTGCGGCTGCATTGAGGAGGCGCCGGAAGCGCCGCAGCCCGCACCCGTTACTCCCGCGCCCCGGTCTGAGCGAATCCAGCTGGGCCTGGCCGGCGTTCACGTAGACCCCATCGTTTCGGCGATTGAATCGAACGAAGCGACCGGCGTTGCGCCAACGCGGCGCACCGTGACATGGCGGTCCAATGCGCACCATGTGAATGATGCGCTCGCCCTGATCAGCGTGTGGCGAACGTAGCGAATTCCGCCGCGCCGACAGTGCGCGCTGACGGATTCCAACAACCACATCCCACATGATGATCCCGGGCATTGCGCACATTGTTGTCGCATGGCTCGCGGTGAATGCACATCACGAATCCACGATCGCGGCGCTCGATCAGCGTTGCGATCGACGAAAGGAAATCACTATGAACACGCAGATTGTTTGCGTTCTTGTTCTTGCTGTCATCAGTTTCACGCTCATTGGCTGCCAGTCCGCCGGCCACTCATCAACAACCACCGACGCCGCCACAACAGTGCAGGACGACCTGCTCCCGGCCGACACCACCTCTGTTGTCCTTCAGGTCTCGGGGCTGAGTTGCCCCTTGTGCGCCACGAATCTTGAGAAGGAACTCACCTCGCTCCCCAGCGTGAACGGCGTTGACATCGACCTTGAAACCGGCCGCGTGACCGTCGGCCTGTCGGGCGGTCTGCTCCCGACGCGCTCCACATTGCGGCGGGTCGTCGTGAACTCCGGCTTCACGCTCAACGAGATCATCCTTCCATCGGAGGGAGCGTGACACCAATGCGTTTCTCGAATCCATTTTCGACGCGCATCGCGACCCTTGCGCTCGCGCTCGGCGCGGCGCCCATCGCAGTCGCGCAACAAGCCATCATCACGCCCGCGGCGACACAGCCCGGCGCCGGCCGATTCACCATTCGTGAAGTCGCGCGCTACATCAGTCTCGATGATGACCCGACGCCCCTGAATCGATCGGGCGACGAATTCCGCATGACGACGGAGATCGCCGTCGGCATCACCGGGTCGCTTTCGCTCGAAGGCGAGATTCCCATTGCCTACCGCGACATCGACGGCGCGCCTGGTTCATCCATTGATGGCGTCGGCTTTCCGGATTTCACCGTGCGCGCGAAGTGGCGTGTCTGGAAGGAGGACTTTGGCCCGCTCGACACCGGGCGCCTGAGCCTCTTCGGCGGGCTCAAGATTCGCTCTGGCGACAGCGATTTCACGAGCGATTCATACGACCCCATCTTCGGCGCGGTCTACACCCAGATCACCGGCCGACACGGGTTCAACCTCGCTGCGCAGTATCGCTTGACAACCGGCTCCACAACCCGACGCCGCTGCTCGCCGGCGACGGCAAGGCCGACCAGCTTCGTGGAGACGCGTCGTATCTCTACCGCATCTCGCCCGCGTCATTCGCCGAGTCATCGCATGACGCGTGGTACGCCGTGATGGAATTCAATTCGACCTACGAAACCAACGGCGATCTGGAGTTGTTCCTCTCACCGGGCATTCTGTACGAGGCCAGCACCTGGGCGCTCGAGGCGGGCGTGCAGATCCCGATCGTCCACTCATTGGACTACCGTCCGCGCGTCGAGATCGCGGCTCGACTGGGGGTGCGATTTCTGTTCTGACCCAACACTGAGTGCGACAACTCGGTTTTTTCAGTCATCGCCGACATGAATCAGGATGTCTGCGCGCCCTTCATCCTCGTCGCGCATGGTTGGCGCATCGGTGTCAACCATGCTCACGATCAGGATCTGCGCTTCCGGCGCCAGGGCGCGAAGCCGCTCGACCGTGCCGCCTTCAAAGTCCGAATGAAACTGTCCGACCACATGCACGATCGGGCGGCGGCCGCCATCCAGCCCCCACGCGATGGTCTCCGCCATGGTCGCGTCCCACACGCTCTGGCTGCGGAAGAACGTGAGGATCATCTCCCGCTGCTCCGCTTCCTTGGCGGCTCGCTCTTCGTCGGTCATCTCGGCGTCTTCATCGCTGTGGCCGCGCATGCCGCCCATGACTTCGAAGAACCGATCCTTATACGGCCCGTCCGGAAGGCTTGATGGAATGGCAAAGAGCCGGCGCTGTTCAAAGGTCAGCCCGGCGAGTGTTTCGTAGCCGTCCGTCCGGGCGAGGCGCACGTAGCGCCGCGGCGCATTGGCGCCATACACCGGCGCTCCCGCGCTGCGAGCCGTCTCCACCATCTCGCGATGCCCCGGCGGGTAGTTGCCGTCAGTGCGCCCGGTCGCCTTGCGGAACTGCTCTTCATCGGTGATGCCGGCGAGGTAGTCGTCGATCGCAGCCTGCTCATCGCGCTCGAAGAACTCCATGGATAGCGCGGCGGCGTGCGCTTCAAGGGCGATCACGTCACTGAACAGAGCGGCGGCCGTGGCCAGCCCTTCGGGGTGGCCGTGCATTTCGCCGATCATCACCACATCCGCGGCGGCGGCCCGCTCGACGATCTCGCTCCAGACCAGCGCTTCGCCCGTTTCACCATCGAACGCGGTCACACGATCTGAATCGAATGACTCCAACGCGGCGCGTTGCGCATCAAGCGCGGGAGTGGTGGTCGGCGTGATTGGGCCCTTGTGGGCGCAGCCGGTCAGCGCGGCGCCGACCATGAGGACAACGGTGATGAAGTGGTTTCGCATGCGCCAAGCGTCCCGGCGGCGCCCTCACCCGTCAACCTGAGCAATCGAATTCGAGCATCAACATTGCATCAATCCGAGGAATCGCACTTGTCCAATACCACAGAACAGGGAGAATGAGTGCTGCGGACACACCAACGGCGCCGCATCCGGCGCCACCACACTGAGAGGCGGCCACGCATGGCGTCAGTCGTGTTCTATTTTCAGGTGCATCAGCCGTTCCGGCTGCGCCGGTACTCGGTCTTCGATGAAGACCCCTTCTACTTCGACGACCAGCACAATGCTGAAATTTGCCGAAAGGTCGCAGATAAGTGCTATCGACCAGCGACCGCCAAGATCCTCGATCTCGTGCGGCGCCATGAGGGGCGCTTCCGCGTTTCGTACGCGCTCACCGGCGTCGTGCTGGACCAGCTCGAGCAATGGGCGCCCGATGTCATCGACCTTTTCAAACAGCTCGCTGAGACGGGGTGCTGTGAATTCCTCGGCGAGACGTACTACCACTCGCTGTCGTTTCTCTATTCGCGCGAGGAGTTTCGTCAGCAGGTCGATCTGCACTCGAAGCGCATTGAAGAGCTCTTCGGCGTCACGCCGACCGTGTTCCGCAATACGGAGCTGATCTACACGAATGACCTCGCCCACTTCATCGCGTCGATGAAGAATGAGAAAGGCGAGCCGCGATTCAAGGGCGTGCTGTGCGAGGGCGTGGACAACGTGCTCGGCTTCCGTTCGCCGAATTACCTTTACACGCCGCCGGGTGTGCAGTGGCGGAATGAGTCATCGCCATTCCGAGTAATGCTCAAAAATTACCGCCTGAGCGATGACATCGCGTTTCGATTCTCAAACCGGGCATGGGCGGAGTGGCCGCTATCGGCCGAGAAGTTCGCCGGCTGGGTGGATCAGATCAACGGCGACGGGTACGTCTGCAATCTGTTCATGGATTACGAGACATTTGGCGAGCACCAATGGGCGGACACCGGCATCTTCGAATTTCTCGACGCCATGCCCGGCAAAGTGTTTGACGTCAATCCCGGCCACAATCACTTCAACACGCCCTGCGAAGCGATTGACCAGTTCGACGCCGTGGGCGAATACGACGTGCCCCATGTCATTTCATGGGCGGACACGGAGCGCGATCTCTCGGCGTGGCTCGGCAACGCGATGCAGTCCAACTCACTGCACGAGTTGTACAAGCTGGAGCGCCCCATCAAGGAACTCGTCAACGCCAGCGAAGCGGATGAAGCCGTGTTGCATCACGCGCAGCAACTCCTGAATGACTGGCGCAAGCTCACCACGAGTGATCACTTCTATTACATGTGCACGAAGTATTTCGCGGACGGCGATGTGCACAAATATTTCAATCCGTACGATTCGCCCTACGACGCCTACATCAACTTCATGAATGTGCTCGACAACGTGCGCACGCGCCTGGAAAGCCTGGCGCCCGGTCGCGCCGAAGTCGGCGCTGCGCACTGATGAGGAAAAATCGATGACAACCGCCGCGCCGGCATTGACATTCACCGCCTACCTCGACCGGATGTTCGAGTACGACCGCTGGGCAAACGCCCGCGTGCTGGAGGCCATGTCGTCGCTCGGCGATGCGCTGCCCCAGAAGCCGGTGGACCGACTGAGCCACCTCCTGATCTGCCAGCGGATGTGGATTCGCCGCATGCGCGATGATGCGGATCAGATCACTGATTTCTTTCCATCATGGCCGCTTGCGAAAACGAAAGCTGAAGCGCAGGCCATCGGCGCTGAGATGCGCGAGTTCATCCAATCGCATTCGGACGCCGAACTGCTCGAAGACTTCGTGTACCAGTCATCCGAGGGCGCGGCGTTTCGCAACCGGCGGCTGGACATCCTCACGCAGCTATCACAGCACGGTTGCTACCACCGCGGCCAGATCGCCTGCGATCTCAATGCCATGCTCGACAAGCCGCTGGTGACGGATTACGTCTATTACTGCCGCCAATAATCCGATGTCAAGGAGTCGAGAGATTGCTTGAGCCAAACTGATTCCGGATTTGAATCTGAGTCGTGAAGAGCCTGTAATTGATCGAGAATTGGAACCCACTCCAAGAGTGCGGTTCGCAACAAGTCGTTTGCTTTTCCTATTTCACTAATGGTCGAGGGGTCGTGGATTCCCGATCGGTATGCTGTCGTTGTTGAATAAACAGGAATAGAGAATGGAATTGGTTCAGGTCTTGTGACCAAAACTGTTGATTCCTTCGATGCGCCGCTGTACCAATACTCAATCGGCCCATTCGATCGCAAATCAAATTCAACTATGTTGATTACAGGGCATGACTTGGAGGCATATTGCCCATGCTTTTTGTGGTTGGTCAGGTCGCCAATAGTCCTGAGAGTTCGAGACTGCCCGGCATGATCTTCAACTAGTTGTGTCGGAAATCCACGAATTCGAGCGAGCCGCTTTAGGCGGTCCTTTAATTGCCATACCGCTCTTGCAATATCGTATGCAAGATCCTCTAGCCGCTCGTCCGGCTGCGACAAGACGAGTGTATTCAATGTCAATCCTTGGCCAATCGGGGGCAGCGGATTTAAATCGAAGCAAATCTGGAATCGTGGGCGAGTTGGAGGCCACGAGTTGAGTTCGCGAAAGGTCGATAATGGCGACGAAAGTGTGCGAACCCCTCGAACAGCGCGGCGCAACTCGCTTCTAATTTCGTGAAGGATTGCGTTTAGGTCTCGTGCGATTGGAGTTGACATCCTTTGCATCCAAGCGATGACAGCGGCTATTAGGTCCTCGTGATGTACTTAACGTGAATGTCAGGCCAGTTCAATTGGCCTCGCCCGCGGCGATTGCGCGCCAGCGATCGGTGTTTTCTGTATCACCGATCGTGTCGTAAATCTCGGCGACCAGCGTGGCCATGCGGCTCGTGGCCGGGTCGTCAGGGCCGAGCGTGTCGCGGAATTCCTCATACCACGGCATCGCGATTTCGAACGCCTCATCAATGCGTCCCTGCATGCCGATGGCGGCGACGTAGTACTCCACCAATGACATCGTCATCGGGTGGCTCGGCCCAAACTCCTCTTCGCTGATGGCGAGTGACTCCCCGGCCAGCGCTTCTGAATCGGCCAGTCTCCCCATGCCCGCGTAAACGAGAATGAGTTTGCGAGAGTAACTGATTGTTTCGAAATTTCGATCGCCGTACACCATGCGGCAGCGTTCCACGACATCTTCAAGCAGCGCACGCGCCTCCTCCAGCTTGTTGGTGCGCATCATGTAGACCGCATAATTCATCTGCGCGAACAGCGTCACCGGATGATCTTCACCAAGCTCATTGACGCCGATTTCAACGCTTTCTTCCAGATGGATGCGGGCCTCGTCGAGCTCATTCCGGCTCATCAGGAACGAGCCCAGATTGGAAAGCGACTGTGTGAGATCATCAGGATGGTCAAGTCGTCGCCGCATATCCACGGCGCGCAGCAACATGGCCTCGGCTTCTTCGTCGTATCCACGATCCTCAATGAGGGCGCCGAGATTCGTAATCACGTTCCCTTTCACAACGGAATCGGGCGGCAGGTGGCGGTCAGCAATCGCAAGAGCGCGGCGACCGTAGGCTTCCGCTTCGTCGAACCGCCCCAGGCGGTGAAGCAAATGGCACAGATTGCTCATCACGCGAATGGTTTCTGAGTGCGATTCCCCGCGCGTCTCCATGAAGAGCGGAAGCGATTCCTCAAAGTGAACCAGCGCCTCGTCGTACGCGCTCAAACCCCAATAGGTGGCGCCGATTGTGTTGTGGAGCCGGGCGCGCGTCAGCTTGGTCAGCGTCGTGTTGGATGCGAGATCGCGGCTGGCGTCGTCCAGAACGGAGCGAAGCGTTGGCGATGCGCCCCCGATGCGCCATGGACTATTCGATGACAGCACATCATGCAGGAACTGATTGACCTGCTGGCTGTTGCGCATTTCGATTCGAGTCTGGCGCCCCTGCCATGTCACGCCGGCGATGCCCGCGAGGAGCGCTAAGAAGATGACCGCCGTCGCGAGCGACGCCCACCGATAGCGCGAGAGAAATCGACCGGCCCGGTATCGCCAGTCGGGCGGGCCGGCTTCGACAGGCTCGCGCTGGCGCCGCCGTTTGAGGTCCGCCGCGAGATCCGCCGGAGACTCGTATCGTTCTGACCGACTTCGTGAGATGGCTTTGAGTGTGATCCAGTCCAGCTCACCACGAAGATTGGACGCAAGCTGGCGGGCTGTGCAGGATCGTTTCTCAGCAATCGCCGCTCGCTCGGCGACGGACTTGGCGCGCAGATTCGCACTTGGCGCCATCGGTTCAAAACGCCGAATGAGTTCAGGCACTTCGCTCGATCGCAATGCGCTGAGTGAATCGGCATGAATCGGCGTCTCGCCGCACAGCAGTTCATAGAGGATCACGCCGAGCGAATACACATCGCTGCGCGTGTCAACCGCTTTATCTTGCGTCGCCTGTTCCGGGCTCATGTAGCGAGGCGCCCCGAGCAGCAGCCCCGGCATGGTCTCGTTGGCCACGTCGCCCACTTCGCCGCCGAGCGCCTTGGCGATGCCAAAGTCAATGATGTGCGCCTTGGGCTCGCCATCGACCATCTGCACCAGCACGTTTGATGGTTTCAGATCGCGATGGATCACGCCGCGACGATGCGCATGCTGCACTGCGTCGCACACCGTCGCGAGCAGGTCAATTCGCGCCTCGATAGAGAGCTGATGCTCATCGCAAAAGTCGGTGATCGGCAGCCCCGGCACATACTGCATCACGAAATAGGGGCGACCGTCGTCTGTCACGCCAGCGTCATAGATCGCGGCGATATTCTGGTGATTCATGGACGCCAGCGTTCGGCGCTCCGCTTCAAATCGTGCGAGCATCGCTTGCGTCGCCATGCCGGGCCGCACGAGCTTGACGGCCACTTCACGGTGCAGCGGCTCGCCTTGCGTGGCTCGATGCACCACACCCATGCCGCCCTGGCCGATGACTTCATGAAGCGTGTATGGACCGATGCGCTCCAGCGTCGCCGTCGCGTCAGCGTTGACGGGCGCCGGCGCCGGTGTGTTTCCGGCCACATCTTCAATGAGCCGAAGAATTTTGGAGGGCGCTTCATCAATGCGCGGGCAATCCTGTCCGGCGAATTCCAGCAGTGATTGCACTTCGGCGCAGATGTCAGGGTCTGAGTCGCTCAACGCCTGAAGACGCTGGAGCCGCGCCTCGGGCGACAACTCGCACAACTCATGAAAGATGTGACGGACTTGATCAAATTGATCCGTCGAATGGGTCATGTCGTGTCTGCGTCCGCCGATCGCCGCGCCAGCCAGGCCCGGGCCAGCTTCCAGTCCAGGTCCACCGTCCGAGGTGAGACGCCAATCGCCTCCGCCACTTCATCTACGGAAAGTCCGGCGAAGAAGCGCAATTCAATAATCTGCGCCTGCCGCGGGGCGAAATCGGCAAGCTCATTCAACGCTTCATCAAGCCAGAGGACATCGTCCAGCGTCGTGTCGCCATCGGAGGCGAGGTCCGACTCCGCCCGGCGGATCGACACGCGGCTCCAACCCTTGCCACGCTTGACGGCGCCTCGGGCCCGGGCGTGATCAATGAGAATCTGCCGCATGGCTTGCGCCGCGACCGCAAAGAAATGCGTTCGGTCCTTCCAGTCAGCGGACGATTGATCGATCAATTTGAGATACGCCTCGTGCACGAGGGCCGTGGCCTGAAGCGTCTGATCGGGGCGCTGGTTCCGGAAATAACCGCCGGCGATCGCGCGGAGCTGGTCGTACACAGCGGGATACAACTCGTCCGTCGCGCTGCTGTCACCCGCTCGGGCCAGGAGCAGAAGCCTCGTGATGTCGCTGCTCGTCCGCATAGGGCCTCCGCAAGCCACGAGCGACATTCTACTGGGGAATGGGCGGAATCCGGATCGTCAATATGTCAATTTGCGCCTGTGGTGGACCAAATCCGTTTCCATCGTGAGCGATCACACGGATCCAACCTTCGGAGCATGAGATGAATCAAAAGCAGACCAAATACGGATTTCAAGCGGCGGCAATCTTCAGCGCCGCCTTCGCAGCGTCAATCGCGCCCGCAGACGTACAAACGGCGATCTACCTCGCGGACAATGCGTTTTCATACAAGATTCGGCACATGCCGGATCTGGACCAGCGACGACTGCTGCTGCCCAATCAAGGCGCGGCGTATTGCGTGCCGACGTCCACGTTGAATCTCCTGGCGTACGCCGCCGATCACGGATTCCCGAATGTCCGGCCCGGCGATCGGAATTGGCAGCTAGCTGAGAATTACAACGACATGACGGGCTACATCTTCGACATGGGCGAGATCATGAATACGGATCCCGTCAATGGCACAGGGAGTCCGTGGGCCGCGACCTATGTGTGGCTCTTCATTGATCAGGTCCCGCTTGTCGCGTTCAGTTACTACAAGACCGACAATTGGACGCCGAAGATTCAGGACCTGGTCAAGACGGCGGTCAATACGGGGAGCATCGTCGAATTTGCATATGGGCGCTATCGACTGCTGACCGAACTTCCCGGTTTTATCACTGTGGATGAGCGCACCAGTGGTCACGAAGTGACGCTCTCGGAGGCGCAGCGATTCGGCAACGACATCAATATTGGGATTCGCGATCCGGCGGATGAGTCGCAAAGCGGGTTGTACCTCGTGACGCAATCGACGTTTGGCACGCGCATGTTGCCGGATGCGCAAGAGAAGCTCGTTTTCTTTGAAGACGGATCGGTCGCGACGAGCACGGTTCTGCAATTCCCGCCGTCAGGCGCCAATGTAGCGATCATCGATTCCTACATGGCGCTGCGCCCCATGAGCGGGTACGGCTGGTCGCCAAGTCAGGGCATCATCGTTGCAGCAGTGGCCAACGGATTCCTGGGCAATCCGGGTGGAGGCCAGCAAACGGTCTCATTCGAAGCGCAATCGCTTCTCCTCGACGCCGTATTGGCGCCTGACGCGAATTCCTCATTCGTGCTTCTTGATGCAGCGAATGGCGTTCCCGAATTGCTCGTCTGTGTCGATCACACGGATGGATCCACGAAGACGCTGAACGACTATGCGTCCGCATCGCAGTTGGTATTCGGGAGGAAGCGCGAACTCTACATCATGCAGTCTGAGATCATCACATGCATCAATGTCGATGGCGATGAGCCGGCGCCAATTTCATCCGCATTCATGCCCGCTCCGCCTCGCGGCATGGCGTACAACGATGCGACCGACCAGCTCGTGGTCCTTCTGCCGCAGACCAATCAGCTTGCGCTCTATCGCGAGCGCGTCCCCGACGGCGTTCCGCCGACGATGATCAACATTCCAAGCAACATTCCGATGGAAGGCGACGGTTCTGTCGCGGTGAATCCTGTCGATGGCCTGTACGCGTTTGCGACGCAGACGTCGCACTCGATCTACACGGTCAATACGAATGGTCCGGCTGGCATTGACGTTCGCGAGATTTCGCTTCCCGAAATCACAGAGCCGACGAGCCTGAGCTTCAACGACATGGGCGACCTCTTCGCCAAGACGGCCGATGGCGTCGTTCAGTTGCGCCGCAACCCGACCAACGGACTGTGGCAGCTCGTTGACAAGCCATTCTTCGGCGACATGACCATCCCGATGTCGGACTTCCAGGTGACGTGCAGCCGCACGAACTTCGATCCGGAAATCCACGGGGGTCCGGAATACACCAACTTCGAGCCGTCGGAGAACGACGATCTGTTCTCGACAGATTTCATGGTGCTGGATTGCAACGCGGACATCAACGGCGATGGCGTCGTCGATGGCGCGGACCTTGCCGCCATGCTCGCCGCGTGGGGCAGCTGCGACATCTGCATCGCGGACATGAACGGCGACCGAATCATCAACGGCGCCGATCTGGCGGCATTGCTCGCCGCCTGGGGCGACTGTCTCTAATTCTCGTGCCCTTCAATATGAATTCGTTGACACGGCCCGGTTGGTCAGGCGCAACAGCGCAGGATCAGCCGGGTTGTGCAAGTGCGGCGAGCGTCGCGATGCGTTCTCGTGATGAGACCACAACGCCGCCCGGCTCTTCGACCGTCACGGCGAACGCCGTCGCGCGGCGCACCGGGATCTTGGTGTCGATCGGGACGATCACGCGGCCGGTTTCATCGATATCAAACACGCCGCCATCGACGGGCGTCGCTTCGGGTCGAGATTCATCGAACACCCAGAGCTGGTACTGCTCCTGCGACGGATCATTCTGCGGAAGACCGTCAAAGACCATGTAGCCTTCGTTCCGGGTGTCGCTCCAGACGACTTCGCCGCTGAAGGTCTCGGGCATCTCGATGCCTTGTCCGACGGCGCCCCATTCGACCTGCACAAGATCGGCCGGTGGCTGGTTCACGAACTGCGCGAATCGCTCGGCCACGCCTTGTTGTTGCGGCGCCGTGATTGGCGATGAGAACCACGCGACTGCAGCGAGCGCCAGGCACGCCGCAGCGACGAGCCACGGCGTCCAGTGCAATCGAGCCACGACATCCTTGTCCTGTCGCTGAACAGGTCGTGGCGAATGCGAATTCATCTCGGATGAAATCCATGCATCGGCTCGATCTGACAATCGAGCGGCAAGGTCGTCCGGCATGTCTTCAAGGTCATCCGCGGCGAAACTCATGTTGATGGCCGCCGCGGCGATGTCGAAAGATTCCGCATCAATTTCAGGATGCTGACGCAGGAGCGCGTCCAGTTCGCGCGCTTCGACATCATTCAGCCCCTGCACCGCCTGATCGGCCAGGAGCTCATGAAGGCGATCCGGGATGTGCTCATGCGCTGCGGTCATGTATTCGCTCCAGCGCGTGATCCTTTCGCTTGGCGGCGTTCGAGCGATTCACGAATTTTGATCATCCCTCGGCGGCAGTGTGTCTTGACTGTTCCGAGCGGCATCTCCAATGACGCCGCGATTTCCTCATGCGTGCATCCCTGGTGCACAGACAGGCGCAACACCCGTTGTTGATCGGGCGTGAGCTCGTTGAATGCCTCGGCGGCGATCTTCGCCTCTTCGGTCAATTCCGACGATGAATTTGATTCAATCACGCCGGGGGCGGCGTCTGTCAGTGCGACAGGCTCAGGCCGGCGAGTTCGAGCGCGCAAGCGATCAATCAGCTTCCGCCGCGCGATCACAGCAATGAATGTCGCTTCGGACCCGACTTCCGGATTGAACCGATCCGCGCTTCGCCAGATGGACACAAAGATGTCCTGCACGGCGTCCTCGGCGTCGGCGCGGTTGCGGCACATACGTTTGGCCAAAGACCACACCAATGCGCCGTAGGTGTTCATGGCTTCGTGCACGGCAGCTTCGTCGCCGGCAGCAATGCGAGCGAGAACGCCGGAGTCAGTTGTGCCTGCAGTGGTCTGCATCGGTTGCTGCACGCGAGGTCGGCGTGTCCGTCGGGTCTCCCTGCCGCATTTGATCGCGGCACGAATCGAACAGCCGTCAGTGTAGGAAATTGAAATCATCTGGGTACGACCAACCTTGATTTAGCACGATGTGGATTTCGCCGCGTTTCTGAAAATAGATTCATCGAGGGAGGAGCTTCGGCCGCATTGTGAAGTGCAAAATCCAAAGGGAATTGCTGAATCCAGCTTCCGTCGGTCAGCGAAGCCGAGGGCTGAGATCGCGATCCGAAACGCTGACGCAGGGCTGCGTCCAGCAAGGACACATTTCTCCCAACCTCGGAACTTTGAAAAAGGCTCACATCATGAACCGACTGCACCTCACCATCGGAATCGCCGCTTTCGCCGTCGCCCCTTTCGCGACGGCCGGACCGGCCTGCACCTCCTCCAATGAGCGCGTCACCGCGATGAACGCATCGTGGGGCGGCTCAAACGCGGACATCGTTGACACCGCCATCGAAGCGGGACAGTTCAACACACTCGCCGCCGCCCTGAAGGCCGCCGGACTCGTGGAAACGCTTCGCGGCGATGGCCCGTTCACCGTGTTCGCGCCGACAGATGAAGCGTTTTCCAAGCTGCCCAAGGGCACGGTTGAGACATTGCTCAAGCCGGAGAATCGAGATCAACTCGTCTCCATCCTGACCTACCACGTTGTGCCCGGGAAGGTGAAGGCGTCTGAAGTCACCAAGCTCGACAACGCCACGACAGTCAACGGCCAGCGCGTCGCCATCGAAGTGAAGAGCGGCAAGGTCATGATTGACAACGCCACCGTGATCGCAACGGATGTCATGGCGTCCAACGGTGTGATCCACGTCATTGACCGCGTCATCCTGCCCGAGTCCAAGAACATCGTTGAAGTGGCCGACTCGGCCGGATCGTTCGCAACGCTCCTGGCGGCAGCGCAAGCCGCGGGTCTTGCAGACGTGCTCGCGAATGATGGACCGTTCACTGTGTTCGCGCCGACCGATGCGGCCTTTGCGAAGCTCCCCGCCGGCACGGTCGAGACACTCCTGAAGCCTGAGAATCGCGGCAAGCTCGCCGACGTTCTCAAGTATCACGTGGTCCAGGGACGCGTCTACTCAGACGCGGCGCTGAAGGCCGGCAAGGCGAAGACGCTCCTCGGTGGCCAGATCAAGATCAAGGCGTGGGGCGGCAAGGCGATGGTGAATAACGCTGAACTGCTCGAGACGGACATCGAAGCGTCCAACGGCGTCATTCACGTCATCGACACCGTGCTGCTTCCTGAGTAACGCCAACACCGTTCACACAAGACCATTCGTCGTATTGCGACGAAGACTCACCTGTAAGGAATGAATCATGCGAATCGTTGATGTCATCGCCGCCGTCCTGCTCGTGGTGGGCGGCCTGAACTGGGGCCTTTGGGGACTGTTTGAGTTTGACCTGGTCGCCACCATCTTTGGCGGCTCAACAACCATCGGGGCCAAGATCATTTACGTCGTCGTCGGTCTCGCGGCCATCTACCAGATCGCTTCACTGAAGGCGATTCAGCGCCGCTGGAATGTTGCAACCCCCGCGATTGCGTAATGCGACCCACAGCCACGTGAAGTACATTTCCTACCCCCACAACACTGCCGCGCTCGACTACTGTTGAGCGCGGCAGTTTGCATGAATACACCTGCGAATGAAACCGTGACCACTCCGAACTCAAATTCGCGCGGTGTGATTCTGCTGACCGGCGCCACCGGCTACATCGGTGGCCGTCTCGGTCCGCGGCTGCGAGACGCCGGCTGGCGCCTTCGCTGCATCACACGATCGGCTTCGAAACTGCAGGCGCGCGACTGGGCCGCAAACAGCGATGTCGAGATCATCGAAGCTGACGCTGAGAATGAAGATGCGCTTGCTGAGGCGATGCGCGGCTGCAGCTGCGCGTACTACCTCATTCACTCGATGATGGCCGCGGGCCGTGACTACCGCGAACAGGATCGGCGTCTCGCGACGGCTTTCGCCAACGCGGCCAAACGCGCGGACCTCCCGTTCATCGTGTACCTCGGCGGGCTTGGCGAATTGGGTGATGATCTCAGTGAGCACCTGGAATCGCGCCGCGAAGTCGAGGATGCGCTGGCGTCAACGGGTGTGCCGGTAACCCGTCTGCGCGCCGCGATGATCGTCGGCTCCGGCTCGGCGTCCTTTGAGATTCTGCGCTATCTCGTTGAGCGGCTTCCCATCATGGTGACGCCGCGCTGGGTATCGACGGAGTGCCAACCAATTGCGGTGCGAAATGTGCTGCATGATCTGGTGATGTGCGCCGAGACGCCTGAATCCGTCGGTCGCGCGCTTGATATCGGCGGGCCGGACGTGCTGACGTATCGAACGCTCATGGATGTCATGGCGTCAGAGCTTCAATTGAAGAAGCGATTTGTGATTCCCGTTCCCGTGCTGACGCCGCGATTGAGTTCGCTGTGGATTCATCTGGTGACGCCCCTGAGTCATCGCATTGCAAGGCCGCTGGCTGAGGGGCTGCGCAATCGAGTCGTATGTCGAAACGACGATGCGCTGAACTTGTTTCCGCAGCGCATGTTGACGGTCCGCGAGGCGATCGGCGCGGCCATCGGCAAAGCGCGCGAGCAGGACATCGCGACAACCTGGGCGGACGCTGGCCCCATTCCCGGGGATCCTGACTGGGCCGGCGGCTCGGTCTTTACGGATGAACGATCACTCGACGTGGATGCGCCGTCGGAAGTCGTCTATCGCGCCTTTCTCGGAATTGGCGGCGAGCGCGGCTATTTCAAATCTGACTGGCTCTGGACGCTGCGCGGCGCCATGGATCACCTGATCGGCGGGCCGGGACTGCGTCGTGGCCGTCGTCATCCTGATGATGCGCAATTCGGCGATGCGATTGATTTCTGGCGCGTTACGCGCGTCGAGCCAGGAAGACTGCTGGAGCTGCGCGCCGAAATGCGCCTGCCCGGAGTGGCCACGCTTCAGTTTGCGGTGGAGCCGAATGGACCACGGCGATCGACGTTGACGCAAACCGCGAAGTTCAAGCCGCGAGGATTGCTCGGTCTTGTGTATTGGTGGATGGTCTATCCACTTCACGGCATTGTGTTTCAGGGCATGCTTCGCGGCGTTGCAGCGCGCGCCGCGGGACTGAACGAAGCGTCAGGTTCCCCGGTCAATCCGTGATACGGCTGAGCGTCTGATCCTGCCGCAGCCGCGCCTCGACCTGCTGGCCGAGTTGTGGATTCATGCCGGCGAGCGTGAAGTCCGTCACGATCGCGTAGCGGTCGAGGATGCCCGCTTCGGCGTTCCAGATCACTTCGCCATCGAATTCGTGCAGCGTCAGTTCGGGGCGCAGGTCCTCGGGCATATTCTCATCGCGAATCAGCACGTTGGCGTCGCCGCTCATCGCAATCGTGTACAGGCCATCCTCGAATGACTCCACGGTGTAGGTGTGAGTGAATCGCACGCCGATGAGCTGGTCGATGTCCTGCACGGTGGCGATGGACCATGAGTCGCCGACTTCGATCTCATCCGGCGCCCCTTCAACGCGAAAGAGCCGCGTCAGACTTCGGCGCTGCGACTCGGCGTTCATCAACTGCGACAGAATCGCGTTTGATCGGATGACCGCATCATTGATGGATTCGATATTCCCGCTCGATGAGACACGGAGCGACATCCGGGCGCCCACCAGCGGCTTCAGCGCGCCAACCATCGGGTTGTTTTCGTCGATGTCCTCCGGCGCCGCCTCGCTGTCGAATTCTTCGGATCGCTCGCCCTGCGACATCTTCATGCGCACCGCGGTGAACGTGGCGTTCACTGTGGCGCCGTCCTCGGCGACATCAACCGTGTCAATTTCATAGAGAAAGCGACTTTCCACGTCAGTGGATTGGCCAAACACACTGACTGACGTCTTTTGCGCCAATTCAAACGTGTGCGCGTCGCCCAACTCCAGCGTGGCCCGAAGCGGCGCGGCGGCAACGGTCGCGGCGCCGATCAAAAGGGTGGCCGTCAGTACGAGTGGATTCGAAGCGTTCTTGAACACGTGTCGACTTTCGTGAATAGAGCCACAAGTGGTCGCGACTCACGTCTTCGGAAATGGGAATCGACGGCGCCTTATCCGACGGCCGCGCACACTTTCTTGGCTGCGTCGCCGAGATCGGTCGCGGCCTGCATGGAAGGAATGTCGCTCTTGGCCTGTTCAAGGATGCGCCGACCTTCTTCGACGTTGGTGCCTTCAAGACGCACGACGAGAGGCACCTGGAATCCAACTTCCTTCGCGGCGTTGGCGATGGCTTGCGCGATCACATCGCATCGCATGATGCCGCCGAAGATGTTGACCAACACGCCTTCAACCGCCTTGTCCGACAGAATGATTCGGAACGCCTCGGTCACGGCTTCCTCCGTCGCGGAGCCGCCGACGTCGAGGAAGTTGGCGGGCTCGCCGCCGTGGTGCTTGATGATGTCCATCGTCGCCATCGCGAGGCCCGCGCCGTTGACTAGGCAGCCGATGCTGCCGTCCAGCGCGATGTAGTTGAGGCCGAACCGCTGGGCCCGCAGCTCCATCGGATTCTCCTCGGACGGATCGAACATGTCCGAGACCTTCTTCTGACGGAACAGCGCGTTGTCATCGAAGTTGAACTTCGCGTCGATCGCGAGCACCTGCCCATTCGGGTGCGCGTCATTCGGCGGCGTCACGATGAGGGGGTTGATCTCCGCGAGTGAGCAATCCAGCCGGCTATACGCGTTGGCCAGCGCCAGCATGATCTTGACCGCCTGGCCGACCTGCTTGCCTTCGAACCCAAGGCGGAAGGCGACCCGCCGCGCCTGGTGCGGCTGCAATCCCATCAAGGGATGGATGGGCTCCTTGATGATCGCGTCGGGGTTTTCTTCGGCGACCTTTTCGATCTCGACGCCGCCTTCGGCCGAAGCGATCATGATGTTGCGCCGCGTCGCGCGGTCCGTCGTGATCGCGAGGTAGTACTCCTTGGCGATGTCCACGCCGGCCGCGATGAGCAGCTTTGAAACTTCAAGGCCGTCAGCGGGCGTCTGGGGCGACACCATGCGATTGGTCAGCATGAATCGCGCGGCTTCGGTCGCTTCATCCGCGGAGTGAACCAGTTTGACGAAGCCCGCCTTGCCGCGACCGCCAGCGTGCACCTGCGCTTTCACCACGGCAAGCGTGGTGTCCGCATCGCTGGTGACGGACTGGTATGCGCCCGCTGCGTCTTCGACGGATTCGATCACGCGGCCGGGCGGGACGGGGACACCCGCATCAGCAAGCAGTTCTCGCGCCTGAAACTCGTGCACTTTCATGGTTCGGCTCCTTCGGGGGGACTCGCGCGATCATACGGACTTCGCTGAGCGGCGCGTGGCGCATCATGGCGTCGATTCGCCGCGCGCAAGAAAAAACCGGCCGAATGCTCGGCCGGTCTCATTGAAATTCGGTTGAACGGCTTGACGCCGAATCACATCTTGTCGGCGACGTTGATTCGACGGCCAAGGCGGCGCTTGCGGTTGATGATCTTGCGGCCGTTGCGGGTCCGCATGCGGGCGCGGAAACCGATGCTTCGCTTGCGCTTGATTCGACTGTTTCTGCGTGGGTAATGCATGCCTGCGCTCGTTCTGCTGAGATCGGGTCAAACGGGTGATTCGGCGCTCCCAGACGCCCAGATCGGCCCCGGAAGCGAGCCGAGGACTATAGAGAACGAGGCTGGCTGCGCCAAGTCCAGCGTGTTCAGTGGGGATTTCCGGCTGAATCGCCCAATCTTTGGGTTTTGAGTGGGAATCAGACGCAGAATTGCCGTTTCAGACAGTAGACTGGGGTTGATGGCCTTTGGGCCGGGGCGTGTGGCCCCGGCTGGTCTGGCGCTTGCGCTCGAAGGCCGTCAAGGGGAGATCAGCGGCAGCGGCTTGAGGGGCTTTGCCGTGGTCGTTGGTTGTCCTTGACGGCGTTCGAGCATTCGCGTTCGACCAGGGGCCGATCCTGGAAAGCCGGGTTCGGTGCATATTCACTGGCCGCGTCGGGGATGCCGGATTGTCGCTCCACGACGCGACGACGCGGAAGAATATTGATGTCGGAAGACGTGATCGCTGCGGTGCAGGAAGCGCTGGGATATCACTTTGCGAACCGAGAGCTGCTCGAGGAAGCGCTGACGCATGCCTCATTTGCAGATGCGCGAACAGACAGCAATGAGCGTCTGGAGTTTCTCGGCGACGCTGTGTTGGGCATGATTGTCTGTGAAGAGCTCTTTCGCCGCTTCCCGGCGATGCTTGAGGGCGACCTCACCAAGATCAAATCCACGGTCGTTTCTCGAAAGACCTGCGCCAAAATTGTCTACCGCCTTGGCATCGCTGATTACCTGGTGCTGGGCAAGGGCATGCAGAATCACGATCGGCTGCCCGGCTCGGTCGCCGCGGCCATGCTTGAAGCCATCGTCGGCGCGATTTACATGGACGCCGGCGCCATGGACGACGGCATGCGCGCGTCGCACCAGTTCCTGATGCCGCTGCTGGAGCCCGTGATCGATCAGGCGGCGGACAGCGGTCACCATCAGAATTTCAAGTCAGTCCTTCAGCAGTTTGCCCAGGAGCGATTCGACACGCCGCCCGCCTACATCCTGTTGGATGAACAGGGGCCAGACCACGCCAAGTGCTTCGAGGTGTGTGTGCAACTCGGCGCTGATCGATTCGAATCCTGCTGGGGGCAGTCCAAGAAGGACGCTGAGCAGAAAGCCGCGCTCAACGCGCTGACCGCCTTGGGACTGATTGAAGAGGATGCGTCAGGTCAGATTCGCGTCGCTCCATTAAATGGCGCCGAGTCTCTGGACACTGACTAACTAGCGAGCTCGCAGACCAGTCTGACCCAGGCCGAACCAGTCATCGAGCTGAATGAGCGCGCGTCCCGGCGCATCGTCAAATGGCATGATGGGCCGCGGCCACGTGGCTCGCTCGCCTTCGGGCGTTCGGCGCTCAAGGCCAATTCGAAGATGGTCGCCAGGCTCGATCCACTCATCCGCGATTTCGAGCGTGAACGCCCAGCCGCCTGCGTGTTGACGCACCGCGATTGGGCGCTGAGGTGGTGGTTCATCTTCAGTGCGTTCAAGCTCATCGAACATGAATCCGCGCGAATCCACCTGAAGCACTGCGCGCGGCTGTTGTGTTGAGCCAAGGAAGATGCGAATCACATCACCGCGACCCGTCGTTGACGCCGCTGTTCGACATTCGATTCGAAGCTCCCAGGCGCCGTTCGTTCGACGTGTCAGGAGCGCGGCCGATTCCAACTCGTTCGTCGCGGGCGCATGGTGATCGGTGAGCCATGTCTCGAGCGACCACGGTCGGAGGAGCGGCGCCATGCGAACGCCGGGCGGGCGAGCCGGAATGGCGCCTGCAACCACAGGGAACTGCCGGAACCATGACCCCAGCCGGATGTCGAGTGTTGTCGATTCCACCGGAAGCGACGCCGAAGCGACCACATTCGCGCTCCCGAACGGAGGGACCGAGGCTCGCGGCCCCGGACGATCAGGTGTCAACGACGCCGACGCGATGCCGCCTTCACCCGCCAGGTCAACGACATGAGCGCGAACAAGCGCGAAACCCGCTCCGGGATTCGCGGCGCCCGCGTCGTCCACAATCCAGGCGACCGTCCCCGGTTGCGCATCGAGCCATGCATCGATGCGCGCCAGCATCGTGGCCACGGAAAGATCCATATTGAGCAAGTCGTCGAGGAGTTGCGCATCGTTGCCCGCCGGGCCCGAAACGATCGATGGCGTCCATGCCGGTTGCACAACGCCTCGCATTGATGCAACGCGTGTCAATGTCAGGATGACGCGCGCGGCTCGGGCCGGATCGGCTGACGCCAGTCGGTCGAGTCCAAGCCGCCACTGTCGCTCTCGCTGCGCGCTCAGCGTGGCGATGGCGCCGTCATGCTCAAGGGCGGCCCGAATCCGGTTCGCCAGGACGGTGTATCCACCGGCGTCGAGTCGCCCGGCAAGCAGAATCAAGCGCCATCGTTTCGTCGGATCCGCAGTGAGGGGCGCCACCGACTGGAACAGCTGCGACTGGCCCAGCGCGCCGTTGAGCTCAACCGGAACACCTGCATCAAGTGGGATGTCGGGAAAGTCTGCCGGGACGTCGTCGCGCCAATCGATCTCTATCTCGTGTGAACCGATCTGGAGATCGCCCGCCGCATTCTCCGGAAGCGGTACGAAGAGCCAATCGATTGTGATGAAGTCTCCCTGGCCATTCGGCTCAACGTTGTCGCCGATGGACCAGGCCGCGGCGCTCGCGATCCATGAATGGTGCGGCGCCGGTCGCACATGGAATCGTTGCACGCGGCCTTGCAGGAGTTGCCCATCAAGTCTGACATCAACCAGCCGCCCCGTCGGATCGGAAGCCCCCAATCGCTGAATCGGGATGCACAGATCGGCGCCGGGTGTGGCGAGGGCGCGCGACACGTTTGGGATCGCGTCGCCGGAGTCCACCGCGGCTTGCGAAGACGTTGGCTGCGGAGCAGCGCAAGAGGCGCCGAAAGCAGTTGAGCTTGCGATCGCGAGGATCGAAAGGAGCCGGCGCATGGCAGCCGCGCACAAGTTGGACCGACAACCGGCCGAATGAACACAGACCAAACGGTTCCTCGGTGAATCGTCAAGCCGCAGCCGCATTGTCAACCAGGCATTCAGGGACATAGGCATGATCAGGATCGACGAAACCGGGCTCGTGCACTTTGAGATCTATCTTCCGCACGCGACCAGTGTGCAGATCCGAGGCACCTTCACCTCGTGGCATGACTCGCCAATCGATCTTTCGCCCGCGAGCGGCGGCGCCTGGGTAGGCTCGGCCCGCATCTCTCCAGGCGATCACCAGTTTCGCTATTTCGTCGATGGCCATCGCTGGGTGACGGATTTCGCGGCCCACGGTGTCCAAATGACGGACTTCGGCGCCTGGAATTCCGGGCTGATCGTCCCAATTTTATCAAAACCGATCCGGCGGGCCGCCTAAGGGCTCGCGGAACTATTCCACAAGTCCCTTGGTGTTCGACACTTGATCGCTTTGTTAGCGCAGGATTCGATTTCCTGCGTTCAAAGCTCGTCGGTGTTGTTTTTTGCGCCTGAGTTCCGGTAATCTTGACGGCACTTGGGGAGGTCCGGGGGGATTTCGGACCTGGCGCGAAGCGCCGCGATTTTCGGAGGAGACACGGAATGCGTCGTCATTTGTCAGGTATTCATCTGTTGGTTGGCGCAGTCGCTGTTGCCGCCGTTGGTGTCGGTGACAGTCTTGCTCAGACAAGCGATGTTCCTCTTGCGCTCTCGCTGTGGGCCGGCGGCGAATTGGTTTGGAGTACCAATCAGCAGCCTCAGTCCGCCGAAGGCACGGTGAACTTTTATAACGGTGACGCATCAGGCGAAGGATGGGGTCTTTCGTGGGACGTCGAAGGCGACCCCGACCCGTTCGTCATCGCCAACACGGCGATTACCAACATGGCCGCCGTAACGCAGAACTTCCAACTCATGGTGACGTTGCCGGTGTTTCCGGCGCTGACGCCTTCGTCGCTGATTGGCGGCTCGGTGCAGGGTGGCATCACCGCTGATGGCGATGGCGGCACGCTGAGTTCCATTACCGGCACGTCGATTTACCAAGCAATGATTGACGGCAGCGTCATCGGCGAGCCCGCAGCATTGCTCGATGATCCGAGCAGCGTGAGCGCTGGCGCCTTCCTGAGCAATTCATTCACGCCTGAGGCGTTTGGCGATATGCCGATGATTCCGTCAGAGCCGGGACCGGCCGTGCTGAACAGCATCGGCATTCTCCTGAGCTTCAGCCTGACGGCTGGCGATCAGGCGACGTTCAGCAGCGTGTTTGTTGCTGAGATTC